>Ga0118677_10000782_pt1 | contig 69154 bp, 48 predicted proteins | sample AliMusrvi5mmetaG_FD_86154 | JGI IMG/M metagenome (GOLD analysis project Ga0118677, IMG submission 86154) | reverse complement strand
CCGGTAAGGTGACGTGTTGTTGAAGTAATTCGGCGACAGTACTCATAGGCGTATCATAATACAGACCAGCGGTCTAAGTCAGCACCCGCCCACTGGGCGGTTTGAGGCGAAGCTTCGCTAGTTAACTCAACTACGACAGTCCGGCGTGCTCATACTTAAAAATAGAAAGGGTAGTGCGATGGACGATTATGTAGAATGGTTACGCGGCATCACCCAGGAAATTACCGAACAACGCGAAGTACAGGAACGTCAGGAGCGGTTCACCCGCGGGTTACAGGAAGTACTGGCCATGACTGACGAGTTGCTGGATTGTGAAACTTTCGATGACCTGTTGCGCCGATCTGTCGAACTCCCGCGTGAACGCCTGGGCCTGTTGCGCGCCCAACTGTTCCTGTTTGACCCGGCAACACACCGCCTGCATGGTACCTATGGCACCGATATGTCCGGCAACACCCGTGATGAACACGCCTGCGCGCTGCCGATGTCGCGCGACGATGAGTTGGCTTTCACCCATTTGACCGAACGAAAAATCCGCTGGTATCCCCTGTGGAACACCGCGCTGGTTGACCAACGCCCAACCGGTGCGGTGTCAGTTGGCAATGGTTGGCGAGTCATTACCCCGATTGTCGCGCATCTCTTTGGTTTGCGTATCGGCGTCTTCTACAATGATAACGCCGGGGGCAAAGATAAAATCAATACTCTGGTCCAGGAATTACTCGCGCTCTACTGCAATATCCTTGGCCGCATCATGCATCGGAAACAGCTAGAGGATGCCTTGCGCGACAGCGAGCAAGTCATCCGCCGCATCACCGACAACATGACGGATATCATTTCGCAGGCTGATGTTGACGGAATTTTTACCTATATCAGCCCGTCCATTCATACTGTCCTGGGGTATACCCCTGATCAGTTGCTGGGACAACCGTTTCTTTCTCTCATCCACCCTGACGATGCCTTGATTGTCCAACAGGCACTGGGCGTGCTGCGCCGCACGGAGATGCAACGTTTTGAGGCCCGCGCGCGCCATGTCGATGGCCACGAGGTGTGGTTGGAGACGATTGCCTGTTCGCTGCGCGACGCCGACGGCACTACACGCCATCTGATTCTCACCTGTCGCGACATCACCCTTCGCAAAGATATGGAAATGAAACTGGCGCACTCGCATGCCGAATTGCAGCAATTTGCCTATATTGCCTCGCATGATCTGCAGGCGCCGCTGCGGAAAATCATCACTTTCAGCGACCGCCTGCAATCAAAATACGCCACACAATTGGATGATGCCGCGCGCGACTACCTCGATCGCATGGCGCACAGCGCACTACGCATGCGCACGCTCATTGAAGACTTACTGATGTATTCCCGCGTGATGTCCAGCGAGAATCCGTTCGCCCCGGTCGACCTGAATGAGTTGGCGAATCAGGTGCTGGATGACCTTGAACAACATGTTATTGACTGCTGTGGTCAGGTCGAAGTCGGTCAGTTACCGACCGTGGAAGCGGATGCCCGGCAGATGCAGCAGTTATTGCAAAATCTGATCAGCAACGCGCTAAAATTCGCCAAACCCGACGTCATGCCCCACGTCAGCGTCGAGGGACGTGTGATCGCCGACAACCAGATACAATTAACGGTGCGCGACAATGGCATCGGTTTTGACGAGAAATACCTCGATCGTATCTTCCTCCCCTTCCAACGCCTGCATACGGAATCCGAATACCCCGGCTCAGGCATCGGACTGGGCATCTGTCAAAAAATCGTGCAGCGCCACGGCGGATCGCTGACCGCGCACAGCCGCGCCGGCGAAGGGGCCACCTTTGTTATCACATTACCGGCGACGCATCCCGAAACGACCGAAGATGGACATGAGCCGATCCGGCATCCGTAAGTAGAGCCAGTCCCGAAGTCCACGTATTCGCCTCGCGGTGTCTTTTTCCGCCAGGCGTTGTCGAGCCTGACTTAAAAAATCCACTCGCGATCCAAACACGTGGACTTTGGGACAGGCTCTATGTAGACGTTCACCCACGCCGCGGTCGAAGTGCGGAGATGAAGCACGGGCAATCATCGCCTGATGGCGATGCTTGTGGCCTGCCTATCCCGCTTTATTCGCGAAGCGAATAAAGCTTCGGCTAGCTATTGCATGATTCATGCGTTCGTGAATCATGCGGGCTATTCTGCATCGTTCATAACAATTCGACTAATGCCACCGCTTACAGCTCGGTGAATCATCCATCTTCCGCTCTTCCTGGTAGGAACATGTGTCGCTCATGCAGAACAATGTCACATCCCAATTTCACGGCGTTTCAACGCGACTGCGCGCCGGCGCAGGGTAGGAGTAGTATGGACCTGGTGCATGAAATTCCCGGTATTGGCGTGATCCCCGCGGCGTATAAAGCGGACTTCCTCGATTTGGATGCGGGAGGCGATGGGCTCTGGCAGGTCGGACGCGACGGTGTGCGGCGCATCCTGACGCCGAAAGACCGCAAAGTGGAATTTATTGTCTTCGCGGAGAAGACGCTGGCCTATATCAAATCCGCCATGGGCTACCCGGCGCTCTACCCACTATCGTCCGCACCATTCGAGGGGCCGGCGGAAGCGGTGCTCATGGACCTGGACGGCACCAGCGTGCATAGCGAAACCTTCTGGATGTGGGTCATTGAACAGAGCATCGCCCGGCTGACAGACAATCCGCGCTTTTCACTGGAACCGGCGGATGAACCTCATGTGTCCGGACATTCCGTCTCTGAACACTTGCAGTATTGCATCGATAAATACTGTCCGGATAAAACCGTCGAAGCCGCGCGCGCCCACTATTTCGCCATCACGCATTTTGAATTAGCGGAAATTCTGGCCGGACGCGGACGCGTGGATGCCTTCGCCCCCGCGCCCGGATTGCAGGAATTCTTACTGACGTGCAAGGCGCGCGGCATCCGTCTCGGTTTGGTCACTTCCGGGCTCTTTGAGAAGGCATGGCCGGAAATCGTCTCCGCGTTCCGTGTGTTAAATATGGGCGACCCGCTGGAGTTCTATGATGCGATCATCAGCGCCGGCCAGGCGATACGCAAAGGCCAGGTGGGTACACTGGGCGAGTTGGAACCCAAACCGCACCCGTGGCTGTATGCTGAAACCGCACGCGTGGGCCTGGGCATCACCGCGGACCGCCGCCATCGCGTTATCGGCATGGAGGATTCCGGCGCCGGCGTCGTCTCCATTCGCCTGGCCGGCTTCGCCGCGTTGGGCGTAGCGGGGGGTAATCTCACTAAAAGCGGCGCCCGTCCCCTGCTCCACGCTGAATGTGCCACACTGGCCGACGCGTTGCCCATCATTTTAGGGGAATGAATCGCCTGGGGAGGCATGGGGAGCATACCGCCATGGTTCACCTGGTGGTGAATCACGCTTCGGATGGCGGGCTAATAGCGATACAGCAGACACTCGCACTTGCCATTTTCGTGCTGCACTGTGGTGATGATGTCGCGACCGTCAGTCGAGGGAAACCAAACGCGTTCGATAACCTGGTTGCTCCCCGTTTCCTGATTCCACTCATTCACTCGCTTGCGGGCAATCAGGCGACCGGGGCGCTCGTACAGCGCGAGGAACTGCTGATCCCCGGGGATCATGTTCTGCAGACGGGGAAAGCGTGCTGCCGCCTCCAGCAGCACACGAGCGATGGGCATGCTGTAGGTTACCAGGGCAAAGCGACCATCCGCCGTGGCATCGCCACCATCATTTCTCCCCGGTACCGTGACCAGCCATACGTCCCCGCTGAGCGGCGAATAGACGCGTGTTTCATGGGCACGCGTTTGCAGGGCATAGCGATTGCCGGGCGCCAGCGATTCACAACGCCACCCGAGATTCGTGGGAAGGCTGCCGTCAGGCCGCAGCATGTCGCCCCGGGGGGTGACCAGTGTGCCATCGGCAAAGAACCATGCATAATTGCGGGTGAAACCGGGGGCCGGGGTGATTGCCGGCGACAGCGTGATGTGTTCTCCCACGATGCGCAATTTCGGGTAGTACGCTGGTGTGAAGCCGCCGACTATAGCGCTGGCGCCATTTGGGGAGAGCGTCACACCGTCATTCGTCGGAAAGGTGTGTCGCGCCACGATGCCCCGATCATCAAGCACCAGCAGCACGCGAGTCATGGAGCGATCGGCGCCCAATCCCGTCACGATTATCCGGCCAGTATCCAGCGCCTGTACAGTTGATCGCGTAGTGAAGAGGAATTCCGCATACACCCGATTACTGCGCAATATGCCGTTGCGCCACACCATCACCCGCATGCCGGAATCTTCCGGCGCCGTCACCGCTAATGTGTCGCCGGCGCTGGAAATAGTTGCATTCGGCGGGAAGGACAGCATGACCATTTCTGAAGTTCCCGCAATTCTTCGCATGGAAGTCGCCGGCACGGTCACGCGCCACGTTTCGCGCCCACGCCAATCATAGAAGGCATACTGCCCCGCTGTTGGACGCAACAGGTAGCCAGTGATGCAGGGGATGAGCGTCGTATCATAGACCGCCATCCGCTGTACCTGACGATACCCGCGCGGCTGCACGACGCGCCACGCGACCATCGCCGCGACGGCCATCGCGACAGCAAGAAGTCTGGTGCGTATTTGCGGAGAAAGAGCGCGTTTACTCATTTTTCACCATTGCGACACCACGCGGCAACGTACAGTGCCGCCCCTGCGGCGTGAGACCGGAACTCCACGCCCGAACCCCGGACTCAGGATTCAGCACGCAAGAGCCCAATCCGCTCCGCCAATTCATCCGGCGTCAGACCTGCCACACGCACGCGTTTGCGGCGACCGGTGGCGCCGGCAGTAATTTCCAGCCGCGATTTCGGCACACCCAGGGCTTTGGCCAGTGTCTCAACTACCGCCGCGTTGGCGGCCCCGTCCACCGGCGGTGCGCTGACGCGCACGACCAAACCGTCCGGGCCAAAGGTTACACTATTTTTCGGCGATTTCGGTTTCACGGTCACGTGTATCACGCTCTCAGCCATAGCGTGAGTATACCTTGCGCACGATGGAAATGGAAGGGAGTAGATTGCCGGTGCTGGTGACGTTTCGGATTCGAACTTTTTTTCACGAAATTTCTCTTTTCGCTTCGTCGCCGTGTTTGTCGCGATTCGTGAAATGTGGTACAATGCCCCGGTTTTGTGTGAAACTCGAGGGGACCCCTCATTTTAATGGAGAGTGACGTATGTCAACCTACCAGTTACCCTACCAGGATGGGAGAGGCTTTACCAATTGCCTGCTCTCCGCAATCGGCGGAGATGGGGCCAACATGGCGGCCAAACTCCTGTTCAAAATTGCCGCCGAAGAGTTGAATCTCGACGGTGCGTACGATGCGAAGTACGGCAGTGAAAAGAAGGGAACGCCCACGGACGTCTCACTGCGGCTGACCTATTTCGGCACGCCGGTCCGTGAAAGCGGCCCGACTAACCGCGCGCACATCCTGTGCGTGTTCCGTGAAAACCTGATCACTTCAGGCAACCTGAACCGCGGCCTGCAAGCTGGCGCCACGGTCATTGTGAATACCTGCAAAACCCCCGGCCAGATTCGCGACGAATTGAAGATGCATAGCGGAACGATCATCACTCTTGACGCGGCGAAGATTGCCCTGGAAACCAACAGCCGCCTGAATATGCCGATGATGGCCATTCTGGCGCACTACCTGAACTTCCCGGAAGCCGCGATCATCAAGAAGATTAAAGAGACCTGGCCGAAAGCCGCGGAGCCGAATGTTGCTGCCTACAAAGCGGCGGTGGCCGAATCGGTGAGTGAGACCTTCGACGCGGATGGCAAGTATGCGCTGGCCGCGCCGGTAGAAGTACATGGCGTGATCGGCTACGACAACATGCTGGATGGCGGCGCCATCGACAGCTTAACCAACAGCACCATCACGCGCAACAATGCCTATGCCCGTTCCAACCCCGCCCCCCACTTCGACCGCGAGGCCTGCATTGACTGCGCCAAGTGTCTGACGGTGTGTGCGGATCCGGGTGCGATCGTCTGGAAAGACGGCAAAATGGCAGGAATCGATCTGGCCTATTGCAAGGCCTGTATGCGTTGTGTTGAAGTCTGTCCGGAAACGAAAAAGGGCAAGGCCCTGCAGAACCCGGCCAAAGGAGATTTGTCATGCGCGTTCTAGAACAAGCCAAGCAAAAAATGTTCCTGGGTAACGGCAACGATGCCGCCGCGCAGGCAGTGCTGGATATCAAATTTGATGGTGAAGGGTACTACCCGATCACGCCATCGTCCGAAGTCGGCGAAATCGTCAGTAAAGCGGTAGCTGCCGGAAAAAGCGATATTAGTTTCGTTGTCGGTACCAGCGAACTGGCCGCCATCGGCATCTGCACCGGCATGGCATTGGCCGGCGGGCGCGTGCTGGATGTCACTTCGGCGCAAGGGTTGCTGCTGAAGGTCGAAGAGATGCCTTCCATCTCCGGTCTCGGGCTGCCCATGGTGCTCAACCTGTCCTGCCGTGAAGTCAACGCGCCGTTGAATATTAAAAACGGGCACTCCGATCTGGCCACCACACTCGGGTACGGTTGGCTCATCTTCATGGCCCCCAACGTGCAGGCCGTGTATGACATGAACATTCTGGCGATCAAGGTCGCGGAAGCCGTCAACCTGCCGGCAATCGTCGCCTATGACGGGTTCCACACCAGTCACGCCAACCGCCGCATCGAAGTCTTTGCGGACGCCGCGGATGTCGCGGCCTTCGTTGGAAAGAAACCGGCGCGACGGAACCTGCTCGACCTCGAGCACCCCACCACCTTCGGCCCGTACATGAATGACGATCTCATCAACACCAAAGTCCATCTCGAGCGGAAAATGGCGCAGGCGTATGAGATCATTCCGGAGCTCTTTGCCGAATATGCCGCGCTGACTGGCCGCCAGTATGGTTTTGTGGAAGTCTACGGCGCTCAGGATGCCCCCTCCGGCATGCTGGTACTCAACTCCGCCGCAGAAGCCGCCAAAATCGTCGTTGACGAGTTGAAAGCGGAAGGCAAAGACGTCAAACTTATTGTTCCCACCGTGTTGCGCCCCTTCCCGGCGAAGGAACTGGTCGCAGCGGTCGGCAACCTTGAGCGCCTGGTTGTTGCGGAACGCGTCTCACAATACGGCGCGGGCAATTACCTGGAAAACGAAGTGGGCGCCGCCCTGCAAAAAGCCGGCAATTGCACCACCCAACTCATCAGCCGCGTCTACGGCATCGGTGGTTTGAACTTCCGCCCGGATGAAGACGCCCGTCCGCTCTTTGAACTGGCGATGAACTGGCCGAACGTCGACGCGAGCGCGAAGACGCTGGAAGGACGCTATTGGGGCGCCTGGCCGGGCAAAACGGACTATGCGCCTCCCACGACGGCGAAGCGCATGACCACCGCGGAGACGACCTGGAACGCCGGTCGCGAGAAGATCGACCTCAAAGAGCTGTCGAACATGCCATCGCGCTTTGAGAAACACTCAGCATGCCCGGGTTGCGGCATTTTCGCCAATCTCAACCTGTTCATGCGCGGCATCGACGGGAATGTGGTCTTCCTCTTCAACACCGGATGCGGCATGGTGGTCACCACCGGCTTCCCGCAGACCTCCTTCAAAGTGTCCTATGCCCATAACCTCTTCCACAACGCATCGTCCACCGCGACGGGCGTCGTCGAGATGTATCACCGCTTCCGCGCCAAAGGCGAGATCCCCGATGAAGAAATCACTTTCATCTGCGTCTCCGGCGACGGTGGCGACGACATCGGCATGGACCAGCTCATTGGCACTGCGTTGCGCAGCGACCCGCTCATCTTCCTGGAATATGATAACAAGGGGTACATGAACACCGGCGGTCAGTTGTGCTATTCCGGTATTCTCGGGCAGCGCAACTCCAACGCCTTCATCGGCCCAGGTCAACGCGGCAAGACCACCCAGCACAAGGATATTATCGAAATCCTGCGCGGGACAAATGCACCGTACCTGTTCACCGGCGCCGAAAGCAATGCTCGTGACCTGATCGCCAAAGCACGCAAAGCTCAAGCGACGGTGCGCAATGGCGGCTTCGCCTTCGGCAAACTGTTCTCCCCGTGCCCGTTGAACTGGGGATCGGACCCGGAAAACGGCAACGAGATCATCGACAAAGTGGTGAAATCGTGCATCCACCCGCTCTATGAAATCGAACATGGCATCACCACCCTCACCTATAACCCGGAGAAAGTGAATGCCAAAATCCCGGTGACCGACGCCTTCACCGCTATGGGCTCCATGTTTGCCCACCTCGCCGGCGAAAAGTTCGCCGACCTGGCCGCGGAAATTCAGACTGAAGTCGATACCCGCTGGGAACGCCTGAAAGCACGCTCTGAAAATCCGGTCCTCTAAAACTCGCGCCTGAAGCGGGCAAGCTAAAGCATAATTCATGCGTCCATGAATTATGCGAGCTAGCAGCGATAACACCACGCGGGTGGGAAGCCCTGGCTTCCCACCCGCGTTATTGATTTTGCCCCCCGTGTGTATGCTATACTTAGAACATCGAAGCCAAGGGTTCGTCCAGCAATAACTTTTGCAGTTAACGCCGGGCGCTTGCCCGTGGGCTAGGCGAGCGTCCGCCGACATATGAGGTCATATTTCAAGGACGCTCAACAACGCCTACGGGCAAGCGAACAAGTCAACTGCAACACTTATTGCTGGAGGAACCCTAAGGAGCCGGAGGCGATGACCACCCCATCCGCACCACCCGCGAACCCGTGCGCCAAACATCCGAAAGTCATGACCTACCTGCGCTGTGCCAGTTGCGGCATCCCCATCTGCCCCGATTGCCTGGTGCAGACACCGGTGGGCCAAAAATGTCGCGCGTGCGGGCTGCAGAACCATTCACCGCTTTTTACGCTGTCACCGACGCAAGCGGTGCTGGCGGCGCTGGCCGGTCTGGGATTAGGTGTTGTTGCCGGCATCGGCTTGCTGTTGATGGGCGGCATGTTATTCTTTGGCATCTTCCTGGCGCTGGCCTATGGCCGCTTCGCTGGTTCCGTCATTCTCGCCGCCGGTGGTCGCAAAATGGGGTTGCCTCTGGAAATCGTTGCCGGCGCAAGCCTCATTGTCGGTGGATTGTTGCCTATCGCCGCGGCATCCGGCATCTTCTGGTTGTTGTTGGGGGGCGCCGCGCGCGCAGTGCCCGCACCAGGTGTGCTCACTTTGCTGGCGTCGCACGTCGTTACACTGATCTTATTAGTGGTTGTCGCCGCGGCAGCCATCAGCCGCATCCGGTATGCATGGAGTTTGTGGAACTTCTGAAATTGTTAGCTTGCCGTGCATCGGATGAAAGTTCCCACGCGTCAAATATTTCGAAGAATGCGGGCTTTTCCGTGAGGAGGCAACATGACCGGTCGCGAACGGTTGTTGGCAACATTGCGGCGAGAACCGGTGGATCGGGTGCCGATTTCCACATGCGAACTCACCAGTTACGGGGCCTTCGGTTGGCCAAAACACGAACCCTCCTACCAACCGCTGCTGGCGGAGATTGATGCGCGCACCGAAGCGTTGCCGCTGTGGGGCCCGTGGGGGGAGCCGGGTCCAGACGCGATCCCCGTGTCGCAGGAGCAGTGGGTAGACGAGATATTCACGGTGACACGCACCACGCTGCATACGCCACGCGGCGACCTGTCAACGGTCACCAAAGAAACCTCCAGCGTGAAGACCACCTGGACGGTAGAACATCTCCTGAAGACTCGTGAGGATATTGACCGCTACCTGTCCATCCCCCTGGACCTTGGCCCCGTGCATACCGAGGGATTTTTCTCCCTGGATGCGGAGATTGGCGAGAGCGGACTGGTGCTCTGCGATACAGGCGACGCCGTCTGTAGCGTCGCCTCGCTCTTTGAATTTGGCGATTTCACGATTTGGGCGTTGGAAGAACCGGCACTCATCCGCGCGTTGTGCGATCGTGCACATGTCCGGGTCATGCATGTGCTGCGCGCCATGGTGGAGGCGGGATGCGGACCACTCTACCGCATTTATGGTCCCGAATACTGTACCCCACCCTACCTGCCACCCGCACTCTTCGACGAATTTGTCGTTCCCTACGTTTCGGAGATGATTGCGCTCTTACATCAATACGGATGCTACGCCCGAGTACATAGCCACGGGAAGATTCGCCGCGTCCTCGACGCTATCGTGGCTACCGGCGCCGACGCCATCGACCCGGTGGAGCCGCTGCCGGACGGGGACATACCACTTGAGGAAGTAAAGGCGTGCTATGGCGACCGTCTGGTGCTCTTTGGCAACATGGAGTTGAAATACCTGGAGCAGGAAACCCCCGAAGAGATCGACGTCCGTGTCCGCGTCATGATGGACGCCGCAAAAACTGGCGGTGGTTACGTGTTGATGCCTACTGCCGCCCCCATCGACATCCCATTGTCTCCGCGCACCGCGGCGAATTATCAGGCGTTTATTGAGGCGGGGTGGAAGTATGGTGAGTATTGAAACAGCGAAGGCTCACGCAAATCGGTAGTAGCTGTAGCGTCACAAGTCATGCGACGTATCTGGCAGGCCGGCCTCCCGCACCAACTCGCGCGCGGCTTTTTGCTGGTGGGAGGGAACGAGGATAATAAATAACGGACTGCCGGTGTCGGCGCCGACGCGGTTAACCCAGGGTTCGGTGGATTTGGCGAGAACACCGGAGATGCCGGCGCCTTCCAGGGTGGCCAGGCACTGCACCGCATCAGCTTCGTGATGCGTCGAGAATACGATCGTCTGACCTTTGATTTGCATCATCCCCCCTGTCCTCCGCTTACCCAAGCCGCGGTTTGCACCACGACTTCTCTTGTCCAGCGCACCGTATAAAAGTTGTGTGGGGCGCCGGTTATCACGCGTGTGTCGACCGCTATGGTCTGTCGACGACACCACTCGGTAAAAAAGGCCTGTGACCCGGCGGCTTCCGGATCACGACTGCCGTAGAGTAAATGCAGGCGACCGCGAAATTGTCGGGTAAGGTCGGTAAGAATGTCTCGACGCGAGGTTTTTCGCCGTTTCTCTTCGTCGTCACCCTCTTTATCCTTCACCACCATCTTCACTGCACCGCGCACGTTGGCCTCACCGCGCAGGAGTTTACGCCAGGTTTCCGGGCGCAACGCCTTTTGTATGAGTTGGGCGAGCATGGCGCCGCGCGGCGTCCCCTGGTGTGTCGCCTGGGTTTTATGCTCCATGAACGGGAGCAACGACCAGCACACCACATGCCCAACGTCGTGCAACAGCGAGGCGGCGCCCAGCGCAACATTGCCCCCCGAACACAGGCCGACCAGGTGCACCGTACCGACACGATGCTGCAGACGCAACCACATCACCAGACCGATTACATCCTCGATCATATTATCCAGGGTGACGGTGGCGGCGTTGCCGGTGGCGTCTCCGCGGCCGCGAAAATCCAGACGCGCGGTGGTAAACCCTCGTGCCGCCAGTTCCTCCGCTGCCTGCCACAGGATGCGTTGCGGACCATAACGCGTACCGCTCCACCCGGGCAAGAACACCACGGCCTCACGCCCGTCAACATGCACGTCGGCGAAAAGCATGTCGTTCCCCTGCGGGATCGTCACCGGTTGTTCATTGAATGTGAAGGTCATATCTTATCCCGGATTATTCATGAAGTAATTGACTGCCGGGCTAACTGTAGCATTATTCGAAATGTTATGAATAATGCAGGCTATCCGCAATGCAGACGTTACACGACTTCTTTTACCAGTGCCGCCGCTAATTCGGCATAGGCGCCGGGAGTATGCGCGTGCCAGAACGGTTCCGCAATGAGGTAGCGCACCGACACGCGTTCGGCCCCCCAACGCGTGACCAGTCGCTCATATTCCGCGATGAGTTTCTCATTGAAGGCACATTGCACCAGACAAACTGTGCTGTGGGGCAATTTGTCCGGCAGTTGCACGGCTTCGAGTTGAGCGTACAGTTCCGGTGATAATTCTTCGCCTTCGATTTCGCAGGCTCCCACCTCTGGCGGAGCATCGCCGGTCATCTGATCCTGTATCTTTCGCCGGGTGCGTAATTGACCGAGATAGCTTTTCCCGGACACCACCGGTTGCCACAGTAACAGGCGATCGGCAAACAGGTCGTCATCAACTAATCGCGCGGCGAGGAGGGCCCCGGCACGGCAACCAATGATGCGCAACGGGGCATCGGTACGCGCGGTGAGCACCGCGACGGCCTCGCGCAGATCCTCCAGCCACCCATCCAGCGTCGCCTGCACCAGCCGCCCAGCACTGTTGCCGGTGCCGGTTAAGTCCGGCATGAATACGGCAACGCCGGCCTGCGCCAGCGCGCGGGCACAGGTGATAAGAGCGCGATGCGCGATGCGTTTTTCCTCAAACAATGGGGATACGATCAGCACGCGCGCCAGTGCCGGTTCATCCGGCGCCAGGAACAACCCGTGCAGGTTGCGCGTGCCAAAAATGAGCGATTCTCCGAGGATGGTGGCTGATGATGTCACCCGGGCATTATACGGGGTTGACGCGGAGGTGTCTACGGTTGCCGGGTAGTTCCCACATCGGCAACTTTTTCAGTATTGTGCACACGAACCTGAATGGCGTTGCGCGAGAGCATCTCCTGCTCTTGCGTCCAGGCCGTGACTTCCAGCAAGTGCATGCCATCCAATTCCTTGGTGCTGTCCCACTGGAATTGCATAGGCCAGATATTCGTCATCGCACGCAATTGCCCGTCGATGCGCAGCGAGGTCCAGGTCATGCGCTTATCTCGAATGACTTCGATGACAACCGGCACGACACCCTGCACTGCTTGCGCCGGCACGAGATTGGTGATTTTTACCAGTGTCGGCGGCGGAGGTTTTATCACGGAAGCGACCAGTTCGGGATCACCGGCACTCACCGGCGCCGGGCCACCCGGGAGCATGGGACGCCGCGGCGTCGTCAGACGCGCCAGCACCGGCAATACCACCGGCATACACTCACCGGCCACCTGCTGGAAATGTGCGGGTGAGTTGTAGATCACCAGCACATTGGAAACACTGCGTCCAGGCGTAGTCACTGAACGCCCGTTCGCGTAAAGACCGGAGGAGGTACCGCCATCCAGACACATCGCCTGAGTCGCCCCCAGACCCTTGCAGACGTAGGCGAGATTCGTCAAAGAAATATTCGTTTCCACCGTAAGCAGCAACAGAGAGTTATCCGGGCGCCAGGCGACCGCGCTGCGTGTGGCAGAGCCCAGTACGTGGGGATCGCGAAAACCTTCTTCCCAGGCATTGACTGTCTCAACGCCATCCGTCAGCAACCGTGGCCCGGCACAAAGTACGGATTGATAACCGTGCCAGTCCGGTTTACATTGCTGCGGTCCGGGACGAAACGCAACACGATTATCCGGCGTGATACACAGCGCGGTTCCCACCACGCCGCGATAGATAAGGTCGCCCCCCACGGCGATATCGCCGACGGGCATATTCGTACGCAGGGAGAAGTAGGTGCCGTTGATTAGCGCATCAGGGTGCAGGCGATTGATGATGCTGTTCCAGCTCTCTAAACCGGTGGGGAAACGTGTGGCCAGCGCGGTGGTGACTGTGACTTCCGGATCATTCAGATTCACCGCCACATACTTCACCGGGAAGTTGTTCACTACTTTATAATTCACGCTAATGCTCTGCGGCGCAGCAGACACCGAAACGACCCACGCCAGGAAGCAGGCGACGACCATCGCCCCTCGGTAGCGCCACAGGCGTAAGGAGAGAAGGGGTAGACAAGAGGCATACCGGGAAATCCGGTATCGATTAAGCTGCCGGTCATACATGGTCATGCTATAGAGTATCTTACCAGAAAACGGCGTCGTTAACCACCCGTTTTGCGGCGCTGTGCCGGCGCCGCCACCGATGATTGCAGGAGCACATCCTGTGTCGTATCCGCGAACAGGTTAATGATCATCGGTTCTGACATCAGGTTGTCGTGTTGCGCGGAGAGCGAATAGACGGCCGCGGGAAGCGTCAAGACATATGCACCGTTGGCATCAGTCGTCGCGGTATGCAATATCACTGGGGGTTGCGGTACCGTGACAAGGTTATCCCACGGTTCGATTTCTGAAGCATAGACCGTGGCGCCAGGAACGGGTTGCGAGTCGGCGAGACCGCCGGTGGATGACAACACGCGTCCTGTGAGCGTCACCGGATGGTTGATGATGGGCGCCAGACGAAAATTGACGGTGATCGTCGCTTCTGGTTGCACTTGCACGGTTTGATAGGAGGCCTGATAACCGTCTACGGAACACCCCAGCAGCTGAGTGTCGACAGGTATTTTGAAGGTGTAATGCCCATCAGCGTCCGTTCGCGTCACCGTGGCATCCGGCGTCGGCATCGTCGCAACGCGGTGCGTGGCGGCCTTCATAAGTGGAATCGGGTTCGTCAGGGGGTAAATGGTCGCGCCGGCGATAGGCATGCCATCCGCCATATTCGTGACGGTGCCCTCTACGATACCGAGGCGTATGGGCGTCAGTGAAATATTCACCGTAACTGTCGCGCCTATGGTCACGGTCACCGGCGTCTGCATCGTCTCATATCCATTCGCCTGTACGACCACGGCACCGACTTCAGCGGGGACGGTCAACTGGTAGTGGCCTTGCGCATCGGTGATAGCCGTGGTTACTGTTTCCGGACCGACCATTCCACCACCGGCGGCTGCGCCACGCCGAATGCCGGTCAACGGTACGGGTTGGGGTTGGTATACTGCATAGACCAGCGCGCCGGCGATAGGCGTCTTCTCGACAGCATCACGCACTTCCCCCTGCACCACTCCCTCACGCCGAGTGGCTAATTTAAGCGTGAAATTGGCGACGACGGTCTGTCCGGCGACGATAGTCACGTTTTGGGAGGCGGCGACTAATCCGGAACGCACGGCCTCCACCAAACAGGGTCCTGGCAATAAATTATCAATCCGATAATGGCCATCTCCATCGGTATAGGCATACGCGGCCGGTTGTGGCGGATCGGTCGGTCCGAAGTCTACCGTTGACCCGTCGGGCTGAATCGCCTGGGGTGGAAGCGCCGTGGGCTTTCCGCCATGGGCAAAAAACGATGGAGCTTGCACCGACACTAACACTCCCGCCAGCGGGGTCAGCGAACCGTCGTCGGCAAGCAGCGAAATATGACCTTCCAGCGCGCTGTTCGCCGCCGCGTTAATCGGTGGTAACGCTGCATCGCCCACACAGGTCGCGCCGTCGGTGACCACAACCTGCAACGTCAGCGGTTGGTATCCCGGCGCATCGACGGTCGCCAGATATTCGCCAATCGGCAATCCGGCGACTACATAACTTCCCTGGGAATCGGTGCGCGTGGTGCGTACGGGGCGCGGGGTATCATCCTGTGCGAATGTCATGATCAGTTGGGTGACGGTCACCTCCGCGCTGGCGATAGGCGCATGCGTCTCGGCATTGGTGACCAACCCAGCCACTTGACCGGCATCGCGCAGAGAAATCTCACCCACTTCGGTTTTCCCGCCCGGAAAGACCTGTACCACCATCGCTTCAGCCTGACCGCCGTTGGCGCCCAGGACTACCAGAGTATGTACGCCGGGCGGGCAGTCCAGGTGAAAGGTGCCATCAGGATTCACCGATATGGTCTGGTTGTTGCCGTCTACTGTCACCGTCACCGTTGTGCCCGGCGCTGGAACAGGTACGCGTCCGGAAATCGCACCGTTCGGCGTAAGTCGTTGACCTCCGCCGCAGCCGGCAAGCAGCAGCATGCTTGCCACAACCAACGAAATAAAGCCATGCACCCATTGTTTCATAGCGCCTCCCCTACCCAGCGGAAAACATATCGATAGTATACACTCACAGATACGTGCCGACAAAACATTCTTCTCAAAATCAGTCACTACAATGACGTAGTTGGTGATATCCGGTATAATTGATTGGGAATAACAGCACCGCCTCAGATATTTATCATCCACCACAATGCCTGCTGATGATAAACAGCACACAACTGGCAACCCGGATTATTCATGAAGTCATCGGCTAGCTGTGACATTTTTCGAAATAGTATGAATAATGCTGCGGTTAGTCAAAGCTGTTTCGCTTCGCGAATACAGCGGGCTGATGAGGAAAAGTGCCATGATACGGCAATTCATGATCGTCGACGCGCATACCCACACCTACCCCTCAGAAGCAATTGCCAATAAAATATTGGAACCCTTCACGGCGTTTCACCAGTTGGAACCGACCCACCTCGGGGCCGGTACGGTTGAGGAAGTGCTGGCCTCTATGCGACGTGACGGCATCGATTACACGATCCTGGCCAATTTTGCCCCTGTCCATCTTCTCCCCCGTAACAACCTATTGACCCTCGCTGCCGCTCGGGAGCACCCGTCGCTCGTACCCCTGATCAGCGTGCATCCAGACATGAACGGCGATCTGTTGTTGCTGTTGCAGCACTACATCGCACTGGGGGCGAAAGGAATAAAGATTCACCCCTCGATCCAAGAGTTTGTGCCCGATCATCCGAAGATGCAAGAGGTTTATGCATTTTGTGATGCACACGCATTTCCCGTGGTCTTTCATTGTGGATTTGTGTCACGGGTCTTTCTCAACGATTTTGCAGACTTGAAGATGCTCCTTCCGGTCATCGATCGCTATCGCCAGATTCCTATCGTATTGACGCACATGGTGGAAGGGAACGCCGCCGACGTGTTCAGTGTTGCACAGCAGTACCCGCATGTTGCGTTTGACACCTCGATAGCGATCTCCGGGAAGCTCTGCTTCAAGCGGTTGCATGATCCCTGCTGGCAAGACGATGCGTTTGTGGTGGAAGTGATCCGACGTGTTGGTGCGGAGCGCATCATGTTGGGATCCGACTATCCCTTTGGGAGTCCGATACACGATGCTACCCGTTTTGTAGATATGCCGCTCACTGATCATGAAAAACGAATGATCGTTGGGGCGAATGCCATGCGAATATTTGCGCTATAAGCCGTGTCGCTCAAGGCTTGAAGCAGCCAATAGCACCAGTCATCAAACAATGACAAGTGCGGTTGAACGCCGGGTATTCCTCTGGTTGAGGGATCGACTTACATACTTTCGGAGTCAACGGATCTGTCGTAAGGCCTCGTTAATACCCACCAAGTCGAACGCCTCGGGGTTGAAGTCGCGTCCGATCCACTTCACATACAGCGCATGCTCTTCATGGAGCGGGTCAGCCAGCGCCGCGAGGCAATTCGCGTATCCCGGCACTCCTCCCACGTCCTCCGGCGGCACAGCGCGTCTACCGGTGATGCACATCGGATAGTGCTGCTCCTTCTCAATGGGGAGTAACTTCTCCAGCAGGATATCATGCGTCCAGCTATCGCCGAAATCATACAGGTAGCGGAGGCGCTCTTTTTCGGCGGTCAACACTTGATCGAGTTTCACTTTGCGTTCATCGAGCGGGCCATGTCCCCAGAATGCATCTTCCTCTGGGTCGGGTACCCCGTATTCCAACCCCTCGCTGGTCTCGAACTGGTGCAAATGACAATTGTACCACCCCATCACGGTCTGTATGATGGTATGCAATTTGGCGAGTGTGTTATTCCGCTTCACCAGCACGCGTCGCCACACTGGCGGGGAGATATACTTGAGGGTGATCTTCAGTTGGTACACGGGTGCTAATGCACCGGAGGGAGACGCGGCGACGTGTGAACGGGACTGACGTTTTGAATACCGCCCAGAGAGATAATGTTCAACCGCGGGTAGCGCCTTCGGTGCATGCTCAGCGACTTGCAGCAGCACTCGTCCGGCCAGCAGATAATCCTCACGCGCCATCGCCGCTTGCATCAGAAATGGATATACCTCGGCATATCCCGGCTCCTGGAGGAGTGCCCGCTCCAACGCCACGATGGCTCGCTCCCAATCCGCGCGCTCTACCGCGGCTTTTCCCTCTTCGAATGCGCGTCGCGCCTGTGCGAAATGCATTTCACCCATATGGATGTTTCTAACCTTTCCGCAATCACATACCTTCCAGCGTCTCGACAACTTGCCGGAGTAGCACTGCCGATTCGTTGCGCAGCAACGCGTTATATTCAAGAGAAAGTATCGTTCTCCGAACCTGGAACAATTGCTGCATCTGCGCTATTTGAGCACCCACAGTGTTACGGAGTCCTGATCCTTCACAAAAATCCGGTTACCCGCGATGAGCGGCGAGGCATAGGTGGCCGTGTCGGCGACTTTCAGACGCGCCAGTTCGGTGTAGGCGTTGTCCGCGGCTTTGAAGGCGATCAACTCACCATTACTCGGCAAGGCCAATACGGTGGAGCCGGCATCGAGCAATGTGCAAAATCCTCCGCGATCAGTGACCGCGGTGTCGGTCCAGGCCGTCTTGCCGGTCTTCGCGTTGAGACAAAACAAGCTGCCGTGGTCCGACAGTCCAAAGAGCAACCCGTCTTTCGCCACCGGGGTATTGAACTGCACACCGAGATCAGGGTTGTTCCAAATCTCGGTAGTGGTGAAAGTATCGCCTTCTTTGTCGATTTTTACCGCGTGCGTGCCCCGCGTTGCGCCGGTGTAAATGACTGTCTGGCCATCGATAATGGGCGTTGCGGCGTTATAGGCGCGCATTTGCGGTACAAAGGGGAGCGTCCACAGTAGCTTGCCGTCGGCAACGCTGATCCCGATGAGACTCTTGTTCGTCAACGTCACAATTTGTTCAGTACCCTTCACGGTCATCAAAACCGGCGACGCGTATTCCGGTCCTTCACCAAGCCAGCGCCATTTCACATTCCCGGTAGCCAACTCGAAGGCAATGACGCCCCCCTGGCCTTTGCCCCCAAGTTGGACGATGGCCAGACCGTCTACGATAAGCGGGGACATGGCGGTGAAAAAGATGGGAACCACACTGGGGAATTCGTCCTTGCGCCAGAGCAACTTGCCGGTAGCGGCGTCAAGGCAGGAGACAACGCCATTGACGCCCAACGTCACCACTTTTCCCGCTGCGACAGCGGGCGTACCGCGCGGGCCCGGATGCCGGGCCGCAGGACCGGTAACAGGTGGTGTGGTATATTTGTCCTGCCAGAGTTGTGTCCCATCAGCCGCCTTCAGACACCAGGTGATCTCCTGATCGCCTTGACTGACAAACAGATACAGCTTGTCGCCGACGAGTACGGGCGAGGCGTCCCCGAGTCCTACGTTGACTTTCCACTGCTGCGTGAGTCCTTTGGGCCAGATTTGCGGGACGGTGAAGCCGACCACATGGCCATCGCGCTGCGGACCGCGCCACTGCGGCCAATCCTGAGTAAAGCCGGCGTTGCTGAATAACAACACGCCTCCGAGCAGATACCCAAACATATTTATCGCATGCCGCATAACAATCTCCTGCCTTTCATAGACGGTTGCTACAACCATATTCCGCGTGACGGTAGTTGTCAATCGCGAGCGAACTGTAGCTCGGCCTGCTGTTGTCACATACGAAGACACTGGCGTCGTGCACGCGATCCGTTGCCGATTCACGCTTACAGATGAAAGACAATGGCCGTATCCACCAGCGGAAACGCCGTTGGAACTGGCGCTACCTACCAGAAAACAACAGATCAGTCGCAACGGATGGCCATGCACGAAGATACCGTACCGTTATCGCCGAGGTTGTGCAAGTCACATTACTTCGTCTGATGAGGAGACACCTTCTGTCCGGGTCCCCCTGACACGGGAGGCGCCAGCAATTGCAGCCATCCCCAATATTCTGGATGGATTTGCGCCTCGATTCCGGCGTCGGTGGTCATATGGCTGGGGCCATTCCAGTAAGCTTTGCCGATGTTCGCGCTCCCGGTCTGGTTGGAAAAGTTGATCGCCAGATTTCCGAGTAACCGGGCGCCTGCTTTGGGTTGATAACCACGAAAGTAAGCCCACGGCAGTTTGATTTCAGCGACAAATCCAGGCACCCCATTGATCTTCGCCTCCTGGACCGCGAACTCCGCATTGGGAACCGGACCAGTGCAGTCGGCGCTGGCGCGCGGGCCGGCAATAGCCAGAGTGAATGGCGACTCTCTTTTGCCTGGATGCACGAAATCGTAGCCGAAGACCACCGGTTTGGTATTGCGGAGTCTGGTGATCACGATGCGGTAATCACCGTCCTTGGCAGTATCCAGCGCCGAACCTCGTACCACACGATGCTCTAACGGATGATCATTCACCGAAAGAAACACCTCCAGTGTATCGCCGGTTTTATAGGCGGTGGCCGGGTCGTCACCGGCATTGCGCAGTCCTTTACCGCTGGCGACAGTGAACGCGACATACAGAAATCGCGCATCCCAGGCCAGACGGGCGACACCGCGATAGTCTTCGGCATCCGGGTCCAACGCCATGTTCGCGCGTGGAGCATCGTTCGGCCAATCCGTAAGTTTGCCATCTACGGTTATGGAGGCCGTCAGGTGTGGGATCGCCAGTGTCTTATGCTCCGTGGCCAATGTGTCGCCATCCGCCTGTACACAGAGGGCCGCGAACAGCGTTAGACCAAGCGCAAGCCATCTCATTTGAAGACCGCCTTTCCCCAGATGCCGGGATTGGTAAAGGCCCAGGACCCGCCGCCATTTGCGAAGATCTGGAAGGCGCGCACCGGTCCCGCCGGATTGTTGTTCGCCACGGAGACTTCCCAGGTAAAGGCGAGTTGATCGCCGATTTTTGGATGGAATACCGGATTAATGAGCAGCCAGGGCACCTTAATCTCGATGGTATACCCCTTTCCGTTTTTTGCAGTCTTCACAGCGACCGCTATTCCGGATAATTTATCCGTGGTCAGCAAGTTACCGCTCATCCCGTGATATCCATCCCAATACGTGCGTTTATTCAGGTGGTTCCACCAGAAATCAACGGTGAACAAGTCGGTATTCGTAGCCAGGTCTTCCCGCGAACCCAGTAAGGGGAGCGGAAGTTTCGGGTTGCTTGACATGCGGATAATCAAATCATCGCCATTCCACGCACCGATACCTTTATTAGGATAGGTGTTATAAGGCGGGTGCGGTTGCACGATGACTGCGGCCAGGTAGAGATTCGTCCGGTCATACATGGCGGCAAAGGTCGCGTTGTAGTCGTCCTTCACCTCCTCGTCAAAGGTGACTGGTCCGAGTTTGCCGGTGGTCTTCCACTCGTGAAGGTCCCCATCGATCGTGACGGTGGTGGGTGCGGGTTGGATAACCATCGGCAACTCTTCCTTCTTCACTGTATCTGATTTCGCCTCTCCGGCATGAAGTGGAAGGCCAGCACTGCACACACAGACGACCAGTGCCATAATCCCCCAGCGTGTAACGATTTTCATCGAACTACCTCGTATACTTTAGCATGATGCGCGACGGCTCATTGGCTGAGCCTCCTGATCCGCCGACGGCCCACCCATGTGTGGCATTCAGGAAGCAGAGCCCGCGCAGTGCGGTGGTGACGGGACTGACGTTTTTCCAGTGTTTCCCCCCGTCCGTCGTCTGGAGCAGACAGCCAGGTACAGCATATGACGACGCTCCCTTGTAGATTGACACACCGGATGCCCATCCTTCCAACAGGGTAGTCATCGCGACGTCGACCAGCGGGTTGGGTACGCCGCTCGGGTGCGCCACCCAGGTTACACCACCGTCACCGGTCACGGCGGTGATGCCGTCCGCCCCCACTGCCAGGCCATGGGTGGCATCAGTAAAGGATACCGCAAAAAACTCATGCGCATCAGCCGCGGGCAACGTGCGGCTGACTTGCCATGTGCTGCCGCCATCAGACGTGCGCAGTACAACTCCTTCGGCGCCGACGACGACCAGATGCCGCATGTCGAAGGCATGAAACGCCTGATGGCGCCAGGTGCGCGGATCCGCAACGATGCCGGTCAGTGCCGGTTTCAAATCGAAAGTATGCCAGGTGATCCCGCCATCTTCCGTGCGACGCATCACCGGCTCACCCCAGAACGGGGCCATCCACCCCTGGCGCTCATTGGCGAACCAGAGCTGTTTCACCGTAGTGTTGTTAGGGAGTTTGATCGGCGTCCAGGTGACGCCGCCGTCGATGGTTCTGGCCAGGAAGCCTTCCCCACTTAGCGTGCCCCCCACCCACCCAATCAACGGAGAGATAAACGCGATCGCGTGCTGTTCATATTTCTCACATGGTGAAGGCAACGGTTCCACACCTTCCGGGAGTGTCTCCTGTTCCGTGCTGAACGTGGATACCGCCCATTTTTTACCACCATCAATGGTATAGAGCGGTCCACCTTTACCGCCAGCATGAAGAATCCAACCGCGGTCGGCATTAAAGAAAAAGACGCGCGTCAGGTTGCATTGATCGACTGCGGGCATGTCAACCAAATTCCAACCGGCGGTCGCCGGTTCGAACGTCGTGGTGGTCAGGCCCATGGTCGACTTAGCCGGCAATTGCACCATTCCCTGGAACCGGGTGATGTCGTTCAGTCCCGTGACCTTGAAAAGCTTCAACCCTTCGCCATCGCCGGCCAGCGAATAATCCTGACCAGTCGTCGGATGGGTAAAGAGGTGACCCTCATTTAATTCGACCGAGATCATATTTTCATCGGGGGTGGCGCCTTTATACCCATCGGAAAAAAGGCTGCCAACATACAAACCAGTCGTAGTGTCGAACAGGCGCATTTGGCCATTCCAATCCGTCAGACCAATACATCCTTTGACAATCCCGGTGAAACAACCGGGTTTGTAGAATTGACCAGGTTTGACAAATCCGGTGGCTTTATCGCCGGTCTCCCAGATCCACTGGCCATCTTTCCTCATTTTGCCGATCCGCGCGAATATACCGCTGGACGCCCACCCGATTCCTTTGCCTTTCCCTTCGACATCCGCCGCGTAATAATATCCCCCATCAGCATGATCCACCCAGGTGCTGATCTCACGCCCGCTGGGTGTACCCGGTCCGATATCTCCCATGTCAGTATATCCGACCTTGCGTGCCGAACTGTTTTCCCACCAGGCGGTTTGCGGGTCAGCAAGCGCTCCCATGGGGCGAGCCGGCATCCTGGTCGCTTTCGACCAGGAGTAGATCGGATTGCCTTTCACATCCAACCCCAGGCAAGGTAATTTCCACCCCCATCCGTAAACTGTCAGATCCGACGCCACATACGGCTGATAAGAAGTCATGGCACTCATGTCCGTGGTGAACCCGGCGGGCAGCGACCAATCGACTTCATCCTCCTCAATGTTGCCGTTGCCGTTCACGTCATGCACCGTTTGCGGCTGCAACAGGAAACCTGAAGGCAAGGTGACGGGTTTGCCGGGACAACTCGTCCATGTCGTACTTTCTTTGGCCAATGCACCGGAAACGCTCATATCAATGCGCGACGCGGGAACCAGCGTGGATCCCTCGACGCGAAAGATCGAGAGCGGCATATTGTTGCGAAAAAGGAACGTCTTCCCCTGGAAGTGGCGGATGTACCCTCCACCGCCGTCGCCCAGATGGTATATCGGACAACGTTGCGTTGGATGATTCAACTCCCACACGGCATCCAGCGCTTGAGTGTGCGTCTGATAATTCACCCGATAACGAACAATCGCTTCAAGCGGTGCATAGGTCTGATAGATATACTCAGGTTGCGCTTCGTCGGCGATATCCAGATGGTTGCACCCGCTGGCCAGCGGGCCGATCCATTCACCGGTGATTTTTCCTCCCTGAAATATGCACACGCGTTTCGGCGACATATCTTCGCCGACATACAGCGTACCGTCCGCGGTTACCGCCGGCCCGGTGGGATTGGCAAGGTCGGCACGAAGGGAAGACCAATTGCCGGCTAACGCGCGCCCCCCTATCTTACCGAGAGTGCTCACCAGTTTCCCCGTGGGAGAGAAGACCTTCACCTGATTGGCCCGGCCACGGTCACTGATATAGATCAGACCGCTGCTGTCGACGCAGAGATCATAGGGATCTGCTAACCCGTCAGCAATCACCGTTCCCAGCACGGCGCCATTCGGTGAGTATTTCACCAGATGCCGATCCGTTAGCGCATACAGATTCCCGTCCGGCGCTATTGCCAATCCGGCGGGATTCGTCACCTGAATCTCGTGCAAGCGTGCACCAGTCGTTTTGTCAAAGACGGCGATCAGATTCTCCGCATGCAAACTGCAAAAGAGTCGTTGGCTATCTACTGCTAAACCGACCAGATTCGATACAGTGTCGGGAACTTCGCTGACGCGGAGCAATCCCTGGTCTCCGGTATAAGTGTTGGCATAATCCCCGCTGGCGGCATCTACACGCCAGATCACCCCGCGGGACAGCTTTCTCCCCTTCTCGGTAGGCGAATCGACGATTTGATTATTAGCGATGTAGACATATTTCCCATCCGTGGCCAACACGCGACATTCACCCCAGCTCCAACTATTATGCGCACCCCAGACGACAAAATGGCCGACACCGCCGTGTGGATTCACCCGCAGCAACGCTGGTGTTCCCTCTTCCTGTGCCCAGAGCAGGTAAACATCACGACCCTTCACGTCGCTGGCGGCATCCAGCACATGACCCCATACACCTCCCCAACCGCCTTTGCCGTCCGCGGACAGATAGGGTGGCTTCCCTGCATTGCCCATCGCTAGCAAATAGGTCCACCCCAGATTGGCGCATAAGCCCCGAAAGGAGTAGGCGCCGGGTGGCAGGCGGTTGCCCAGATCATCTGCTCCGTCCCACGCGGCAGTCTGCGGACCTGGCGCGAACTTTTTCCCCGAGAGCACCGTTCGAATCAGCCGACCGCGTGTGTCGAAGATGCCCAGACTGACCGTGCCCGGAGCCCGGACAGAAAAGTGCACCTCCACCGCCGAAACAGCGATAGCCAGACCAAGCAGTAGTGTGATCGCATAGTATCGCCACATAAGGCCCTCCAGAGGAGAGAGTTATTGATGCGTAATGAATGATGCGGTGAACAGCCTTTTCATTGGGCGAGTTTATAGAGTGTGCTGGCATTGTCGCGGGCGATCATGCGGGCAATCTCCGGCGGCAGGGCATTGAGAAAGGTGTCGACGCCTGCATAAGTGAGTACCGGTTGTTTCGCGGCTTCGGCAATAGGCGCTGCGCTGTGAAAATCCGGCGATTGGACAAACATGTCGCTGCCGATCACAAAACGCTTGGGATAATCACGAAACAGGCGTAAGAACTCAGGCTTCATCTGCCCGTTGCGCATCAGAGGGTAGTTGAGGGGGAAACGGCCCGGCACTATCGGGATGCGCAACGCCATGTAGAGATTCGGATGCGCTTCCAGCAAGCGCCGACTCAAACTCGCGGACCAACACCCAAGCGTGTCTGTGCCCAAATGCTCCCAGATGATTTTGGCCTTCGGGTTATGGGCAAGCAAGCGTTCGAATGGGGCAATATTGGCGGTGAAGCGTTTCGGATCCAGCGGCGAGGTGAGAAAGTCGGGGGTCGGCATGTCGTCTGTTACGACATCAAAATGTAGATCGAGCGGGACATCGTGTGCCGCCGCGATATCGGCCAATAAGCACAGCAACGGATGGTCACCTGGGACGAATTCATATGGATGACGCGGACCATACGAGAGATGATGCACGGCTATTTCCCCGAAACCGATAGCCCCTTTGCGCAGCACTTCCTCAGCTTCCTGGGTAAAACGGTGCTTCTGCGAATCGCTCAACGGCGTTTGCCAGGGTGTCTGCTGGATCATGGCGTTCAGCCGTCCCCCCCCACCTAAAAAGGCGAAACGCGTCGGATAGTTCTGGATCACCGGAAGAAACGATTCGTAATCGTTATCGGCAATTATCACACCGTCTTCCGGTGGCGGCATCACGATCATCTTGCGCACGCCGAACTGGTCCATTACCGCGAGAGCGGTTTTGACTGCTCCCTGGTAGTCGCTGAGTGTTCGAGCCATGAGATGGACATGCACATCAACGATTGGCCCCATAGTGATCGCCTGCGGCGCCGTCGATACGGTATCCCGCTGTGCCCAGGCCGCGGCGACTGCACAGATGCAGGCCACCAGGGAAACCACCCACCGCTTACACTGTGTGCGATGCATACCGACACCTCCAATATTAGACTTGACTGGCAATACTGCCTGGCGTCTCACGGCCTCTTTTTCCAGTCAAGCCTATTGCTATTCCACCACCGCCGTACCCAGGTTGTCTGGTTGGATACGCGCTTCCGTCGGCGTGTCATTGTTGATCTGGGTATCCTGGTTTGCCCAGTAGGCGCGCAGCATGGTCATCTGCCCTCCCGTATCGCCATAGAGGATGCCGAAGTCGAAGGGGTACGTTTGTCCTGGTTGTGGTGCAAACCCGATGGTTGCCAACGGCACCGCCGCCTCCAGCATATAGCCGTCCGGGGTGGTCCTGACCGCGATTTTGGCCTCTTTGAGCATGACCACCCGCTCGAGCGTCTCCGGCAATTGCGACGAGGTATACATCATCGGCGCCGCCGGACCACCGTTCGCCACTTTTTGCATCACGACCGCGATCGATTGACCCAGGAACGGAGCGAAGAGAATGCGCGTATCCCCTTTGCCTACCGGTCGTTTCGGATCGGCGTTTGCCTGTGTGCTAAGGATGACATCGACGAGGTCGCCGGTTTTGAAGAGTAATTGGGGATCGGCCCCATGGTTGACGAACGGCGTGTCATCTGCTACACGATACGCCAGATACAGGTATTTGTCGTCATACGCGGCCAACGCCTTGCCGCCGCGTCCGGGTGAGACTTCGATTTTTACGGCCTTGGAAAAATCCCATGATGCCAGCGAACCATCCAGCGTGGGGGGGTGCGCCAGACGCGATAAGACAAAACGCGTCGAGCGCGTACCGAGGGCGCGTTGATACTCCGCCAGCGCTTGAGTTGCGGTGGTGACATTTTGCGCGGTGATTTCAAGCTGTCCTGTGAAGCGATGTAGTCCATCCAGACCGGAAATTTCCCAAAGGCGACCGTCGATGTCGCCGCCGGTCAGGTAGACTTTGTGCGTCACAGGGTGGCGGAAGAGAAAACCGTTAAAATTTTCACACTGGATGAAGTTCGGACCGAGTGCCGCGCCGCGCCGGTAGTCCTGGCAGAGTTCCGTCACGAAGAGGCCGTCTTCATTCAGCAGGTTATAATTGCCGAAATAGCCGTTGACGCCGATTATCTCCCCACCATGATCCGCTCCGGTTTCAATGAATCCGATCAGTTTTTGCGCCCCGCGAATTTCTCCGAATTTGGTAATAGGTGCGCTGAAATCCATACCAACGCCGGCTTTGAAGCGCCAGAGACGCGTGCCGTCCGGTGCATAACAGCCAATGCCATTCCGGCGCATATCGTTATCGCCATACCCAGAATTGGTTTCCAGCGTATAACAGCGGGTCATCGACGGATTCCACCGGCAATTGACGGCCCGTTCGAGGAATGACATGCTGGGTTTCAACGTCGCTGTTTTAGCCCACACCGGCAGGTCGTGCTCCCACCCCGCCAGCGGACGTAACGAAATCGCCTGCGCATACTGGCTGGCATGCTCGATGGTCAAATCATCACGCATGATTTGTCCCCAATAATGCGCCATGAATTGCCCGCTGTCTTTTGTTTTCTCCGCTTCCTGCATATAACCGTCGTGGTTCGTATCGCTCCACACCCAATCCTGTCCGTAGGCCCATACCGGCACGGCATGATCTTGCAGCATCTCCCACACGGAGGTATTGTCAAAGAGAAAGGTGCGACCGCGCGCGTGCGCCACGCAGGTGACACGGCCGGTGAGCACTGGCGCTGGTTGCGGACCATGATAGCCGGGACGAGCGAAGGTACAATCGAGTTTCGCGGTGTGTTTCTCGTAATCTACGATCCAGCGCATATTCTGGATATAGACATATTCCGGTTGTGCCGGATCAACGGAAGTCGCTATCGACAATCCAGCCGGGCCAAAGAACTCTTTTACGAGATTTGCCGCTTTACCAGCCGGCTTCCAGACGCTGAAGCGATTGGGCGACGTATCCATTTCCGCCACCCAGAGGCGACCGGCACTATCGAATGCCATGCGGCCAGGAAGAAACAGACCATGGGGATCGTATTTGCCGATCGCCGGACGTCCGCCGGGTTTCCCCACAATCCCCAGTCGTTTGCCGTCCGGAAAACTGTAAACGCGAATATCGTTTTGCAGTCGCCCCTGATCCGCAATATACACACGTTTACCCTCCGGCGACAGTACCAGCGAAAACGGTTTCCCCATTTCCACCGGGAAGAGCTCGGTCACCACGCCGGAAGTCAGATCGAGTTGACAGAGTGCACCGTCGCGCAGCAAGAGCAGTGCAGTAGTCGTACCGGGTGCAAATTTCAACCCGGTTGCGCCGTCGCCGACCGGCAACGCACGGACGATTTCCGCTTTCTCGAGCAGAATGTCATGCACAATGCCCTTCGCCAACACATACAAATGCCCTTTACCGAGTGCCAGGTCGGTAATCCCACCGCCGGGGATAGGGATGCCGCGTTTGTCGCCCGGAAAATTGAGTGGGCGGCTGGTGGCGCAATCATGTTTTGTTACTCCGACACCTTGTGCAATATACAGGACCGTCCCATCAGTCACCAGAGCGTCTGCGCCTCCGCCGTTATAGCCTTCATAGGGGCAGATGCCCCAGATTTTCTTCCCCTCCAGCGTACACGCCTGAATATTGGTTCCACCTTCTCCTCCTTGCCAGAGCAGGTAGACGCGATCTCCGCTACAAGCAATATCCCGCGGCTCACCGACCATGCCCCAGGAACCAGTGCCGTCTGCGGTTGCCCAGGGAGGTGTGCCGGAGTTCAACACCGAGACGACAAATTCTTGCTTGAATCCCTGTGAGGTCAGCACTTTGAATGTGTAGGGGCCTGCGGGGAGCACTTCGTTGAAATCATTCAACCCGTCCCAGTGTTCTGTGACCTGGCCCGCGGGTCGGTCTTCCGCGGTGAGCAGTGTGCGCGCTAGTTGCCCGCCGGCAGTGAAGATGCCGATACTCACTTTGCACGCTTCCGACAGCGAATAGGTGAACACCAGGTTTTTCGCCACCTCGAGCGGTTTGGGAATCTCTTCTCGTGCCCGTGCAAGATGACCGTGCGGCTCGAATTGCAGATAGCCCCACCCCCCCGCGCGCTGGTAAGTGAACCCACCACCCGGGGCATTGACATCATTCACGGAGGTCGCATAGTGCGTGCCGGCGTCGTTTCCCCACAGATGCTGGGTGGTGAACGCCATTCGCGCACCCGGCGCCGGAGCGCCAGTCATACCCAATCGCGACCAGGACAGGCGGGTTTCCACAATGTACCCGCCAGCGACTTTTTGGAATGCGGTTTGTGTGTCGACGCCAAAGTAATTCCACGCCGGCGCCTGATACCGCAACTCGCCATTGGGTTGTATGAGGAGGGTCTGAATACATAATTGCGGCTCGTTGCGACCCGGGGCATCGCAATACCATATCTGGATATCGCGTCCGACCGGACGCGCCTCCGACAACTGCATCGGATACCCGACCGCGGGATCGATAATCATCTTCAACTGCAGGCAATCGCCATCCCACCCGCGGGTGCTGTCAATTTTGCCGTCGACCGCGCTATGCATGGGGGTACTATCTTTGAAATAAGCGCTGACATACAGATAGTCTTTGTCATACATTAATGCCGTACGCGCGTGGCGCTTGTCGGCGAACTCCAGGTTTTCATAGGTAAGGATCTCACCGGACAGATCCCAATCGTCCAGTTTCCCGTCAATGATTACCGGCCCGGATGCCGGCACCACCGAAATGGCTTGATGCCGACCCTCGACCATGATACCGTCGGCAAACACCCGCACGCCAACGAAAAGTAGACCTGACACAAGCATGATTCGCAAAATAATGCGTGGCATTGATCTTCCTCCCAGGAGAAGAGTGTGGGGTGCAATTCATCAGCACTTCCGGTACCCGCGCATCATGCAATATCCTGAATCCTGCCGACTGGGAAAGGATGCCAAGGAATAAAATCAGTATAGCACAATTTTTATCTTTTACTCGGAAGCACCGAGTTACCCTTGCAATTCTGTAAAATGCGTGATACGTTGTAAATAATGCGGCTTGCGGTTGATATTGTCTGCTGCGAAGACAAATGAACAGGAATTGCGCGGTTGTGAATCTCGAAACCAGATGCGACGCTAATTCCCTATTAAGAGGTATGTACAGCGGGCAATACGACAACAAACCGTCCATTCTACGGAAGAAGGTAGGAATTATGAACCGAATGAAGCTCTGTGCCCTGCTGACGGTGTTGCTCGGTTTCGTCCTGGGCATGCCGGTGACGGCACAAGAGACCGCTCCCGCACCACTTGCACATGACAAAGGGAAGGTCACTTCTCACGTCAGCACTGATCGCTCCGGTAAAACGACAACTGTCACCCCCAAAAAGCTGCAGCACAAAACCGTGATGACGCACCGCATGCAGCGCAAACCGATGATGAACTGCCAGCACATGGTGGGTGGTAAATCAATGAACTGCAAAAACATGAAGGACTGCAAAAAGATGATGGGCGGCAAGTCGACGATGAACTGCAAACACATGGTAGGCGGTAAGTCGATGAACTGCAAAAACATGAAAGACTGTAAAAACATGATGGGCGGCAAGTCAAAGATGAATTGCTCAAACATGGATAGCAAGTCGATGAAAGATGGAAAACACCTGAAAGACACCAAGCCCATGACGGCAGATAAGTCCAAAAAGTAGCGCGTGTTCACACTGCTTCGCACTCTGTTTTGACTCGACGGTCGCCTAAAAGCGACCGTCGTCCGTTGTGTCAGGCGCCCGCGGCCAACTCTCCCTCGTCGAGTTCCGTCATAGATGCGTACAACGTCGAATTGTCTTTGCCTGCATATTCACGTGTGTTACATATTGACTATGCTGATGTGTGTACTTGACCTATAAATATTATTTTACGTCAACCTTGAATTGCACCCAATAAATACACATGGACCGCGGGAGCGACCTCTCGGCACGATTCCCACTGTCGCGATCAGGGAATGACTAGATGAGAAGGGGTTCGATGTAATGGCGGTACATGCACATGCCACCCATCGCGAACACACCGCGGAGGCCAACCGGCGACGGCTGGTCTTTGTATTGCTGCTCACCGCCGGCTATACCATTGCCGAAGTCGCCGGCGGGTTGCTGACGAACAGCCTTGCACTGCTGTCAGATGCCGGGCACATGCTCACGGATATCGGCGCCCTGGGCATGGCGCTCTTTGCGCTCTGGTTCGCACAGCGACCGGCCACGCCGCGCAAAACGTTTGGCTATTACCGCATTGAAATCCTCGCTGCCCTGGTGAACGGCATGGTGTTGTTGGCGCTCTCCGTGTTTATCATTGTGCAGGCCATCATCCGCTTGCGCCAACCGCCTGAAGTGGGCGGCCTGGGTTTGCTCGTGGTCGCCCTCGGTGGGCTGCTCATTAACTGTGTCGGCGCCTATGCGTTGCACCATGGGCACACACACTCGCTCAACGTGCGCGCCGCCTTCTACCACATCCTCGGCGACACCCTCGGCTCGCTGGGCGCCATCGCCGCCGGTGTCTGTATTTTCTTCTTCCACTGGCAACGCGCCGATCCGCTGCTGGCAATCGGCATTTCGCTGTTGATCATTGTCAGTGCCGTCGCGCTGGTCCGGGAAGCCACTGACGTGCTATTAGAGGCCACACCGAACCACCTGGATACCGACACCGTGCGCACCGCCATTTTACGCGTTGCCGGGGTCGAAAATGTCCACGACCTGCATATCTGGACCATTACTACGGGTCTGTATGCCTTAAGTTGCCATGTGGTCGTCCACCCGGACGCCTTCACGGTTGCCAAACTCGACGAGTTGCGTGTGCTCCTCCATGATTGCTGCGATATTCCGCACCAAACAATTCAACTCGAGACGCACGAATTGGCGGATGAAGAAGAAATTCACCTGTGAAGGCCCTGCCCTACTCTCCACATCTGTTCCTGGCTTCGAGTGTAAGCTGGCCGAAGTGCCGCGGAGAATGCCGACCGCGCGAAAATCCCAATTCATACCTCCCAACCATGATCATTAGCCCGGATAATGCATGAATTTATTGACTGCCGGGCTAACTGTGGCATTATTCGAAATGTTATGAATAATGCGGGTTAGCTCGCTAACCGGAGCAATATTCATGTGTTCATGAATAATGCGGGTTACTCGTGCGACATTGTCCGGGTGAGAGGCGCCGGATTCTGAATGTATTTTTCCGGATGCGCGTTGAATTGCGTCACACAATCCTGACAACACATATAATAGGTTTTGTTGTGGTACTTCACCGCGATCATCGCGGATTTTTTCATTACGGTGCCCAACACCGGACAGGCGGCTTCATCGGAAGCGACGGTGACCTTGCCGTTCGGCGTCAGGGTATTCGGGGAGGTCGTTACAGGACTACGGCATCCGCCCAGCGTGAGAAGAAGGCCCAATACTCCCCCCACTAACACGAGCAGTCGGCAGGTTTTCATCGACAGTACTCCTTTCGTACCATGCGTGTCGGTTGGTGCTAGCCCTCGTTGGATGCGGGCCACTGGCACGGTACTCTTCACTAATAGAGACGACAAAGCAACATGTGTGGTTCCCTACATCATTCACAATGTTTGCTCATAAGGTATCGTCTATGCGTCATAATATACGCGTGTTACCACGCATTCCGCGGGACGCGGACAACCTCGCATAGGAAAAACCGTCCGCCTCCAATGCGCTGGAAACGAACGGTCAGCGGTGTCGATTGCGCGCCACCCGGTCTTACGCCACACTCACTGCATACGGCGCCAGATAATCCTGCCAACGTGGGTTACGCAACGCGGCCATGAATTTATGGTAACTGATATAGGGGAGACACTTGGGCCGGTGCGGCTTGCTGCGCAACAGCATGCCGGCATCCTCCAGCAAGCGATCACCTTTCACGTTATTGCACTTGGTGCAGCAACAGACCAGGTTATCCCACTCATCTTTTCCACCACGCACCTTGGGAATAACGTGATCGATCGTCAACGGGAGATGATTGGTGCCGCAATAGACGCAACGGTACCCGTCACGCGTGAAAATTCCCTTCCGCGTGGGTCGCAGTACCGGCATGGGCCGGCGCACGAAGTGATTCAGCCGCACCACCGTGGGTTGCTCCTTGGAATCCATCGGATGGGCTTTTCCAAGATACAACAATACGACGGCACGCTGTTTGCTGGTGACATTCAGCGGTTGATAGTTGTGGTTCAGCACCAGTACTTCGTCAGTCATCTCGATTCTCCCAAATGGCCGTTGACACAGCCGGCGACAACGCTCCTCTTCCCCGGATGTCCGCCCGCGGATCATCCTGCGTATATGATGGTGTGGATCATCGTTCATCAACTGTCATGTAGCTGGTGTAGCGACGACTTATCGGCGCCAACCGGTGCGCATGCCTGGTGCTGAACGTTGCGGCGGATAAAAAAAGCCCGCGTACTTCGTGAAAGCTACGCGGGCGCACTCGTGCGGTGAGAAGGTTGTGGGCAGACGCAGTGTAGCGAGCTGTCCCAGACCAGCAGATGCCTCAACATTTCACGTGAGGCTGATCCGCGCGCCCTGAGCGTTCTTATTTTGTAATCCGCGAGAAATTGCATGGTTTCCACCGCAATATTAATACCAGATTCCGTGTAGACCTGTCAAGCCTGCCGGCACCGGCTTGTAACATTCTCTTCAGGTTGTGACGATAATAACAGCCACAATAGGTGATTGTAAAACCTCACAAGGAAAAACTATCAGCATGTCGAATCAAAATTGGTGTAACGGCGTCAAAGTATATGGTGAATACGGCAACTACTACATCGCCCCTCCGCGCGGAAACCCCGACGCGGGTCCAAATTGTCTGGCAACTCGTCACTCAAAGTACCGCGCTGGCGGTGACGTTGTTTGCACTCGTCTGGACACCCGCACCGTTACGCCCGTTGCAGATGTTGTTGGGACTCCTCACCCTTGCTTCAGTTGGGGTAGCCGTGCTGCCCATATGGCGTGGCGGTGAAGTCGCGCGCATCATCGGCGGGTTAGTGCTGGTCACTGTTTGCTGGTTGGCCGCGGATGCGCACTCCTGGCAACTGAACCTGGGTGACACGAATATTTTTACCCTGCCCGCCCCCGCGCTCCTCGTTCTGGTCCTCGCCGTCCCGCTGGCCGTCTGGGGTTTTCTAGTGATGCGCGCGGACGCCGCGTATCAGGTGTGCTTCGGCGTTGCCGCCGTCGCCGCGGCGTTGCTCCTCTGCTTCATGGCTGCGCTCCTCTTTGCCGGAGTCAACTACCTGCCCACGCTCGGGCATATGTATATGATTGAAACCTACCAGGTCGTCGAATTAGCGATTCCGGCCATAGGGTATGGTCTGGCGATCTGGTTGGGCGGCGCCGGCCTGCACCCAGCGAATCGTTGGCCTATAGTCTCTTATGGGCAAGCCATTGTGCTGGTCGTCTTTCTGTGCTTCTGGCATCTCCACCATTAAGGACGGCGCGCGTGACTCTCAAACCGCAGATTTCTCCCGCAACCGAACAATTCGTGGCCCCGCCTGATCCACTGGGGCGCGTGCTTTACGTGCTGGCCTTAGCCATCCTCGCGCTGGCGCCCACGCAACTTACGATCACTGTTCATCATTTTCCCCTGCATCCAGCGGAGCCGTTGCTGCTGCTGGCCCTCGTCGTTTGGGTGATCCGCTGGGCCGCAATTCGGGACACGCGCAGCCTTCCTCCGCTATTTCACTGGGTCATCGTGGCCATTTCCGCGCTGGGCATCTTCGTCCTTGGCAAACATCTTCATTTCGGTATCGCCAAAGATGTACTGAAACTGGCGCTCTATTTACTGGGCGCGGTTACCATCTTCCGCGCGACCCTCACCACTCCGCAACGCCTTCGCGGTGCTGTGATCGCGCTGTTGGCCACCACGACGTTGGCGATAGGGTTGGCTGTCGCGCAGCGTGTTGCCTTGCAGACTTACAATCAACCCTGGCCGCCCAGCCGTCTGATATTTGAACACTTCACACCCACAGCGTATCTGATCAGTCAGACGCCAAATTGTGTCTGCTCGACTTTCGCCACCTGGGGTGATCATGGTTTCTATCCCAGCCGCACGGCATACGCCGGATTCCTGGCGCTGGTCTTACCTTTTGGCCTCGCGTTGCTCGCCGGTGAACGGCGAAAGACCGGGATCACACTCTGGATCGCCGTGCTCTTCGCCGGCGCAGCCGGCACTGTACTCGCCGGCTACCTGGTACCCGCAATCCTGCTCGGATTGCTGGCGACCGCCTTCCAGCTTGGGCCGCGAATGGCGCTGGGTACACTGATCGGCATCGCTGTTTATTTGTCGTTGACAGCTACTGTCGGCAGTCTTTTCGGTGGGTTCAATCGTATAGAAATACTGGACGAACCCTATCGAGCGCGCATCCCCGCCATTGAAGCGCAATATCGCTATGACGGCAAACAGCATCTGAAAAAGTTCTGGGGTGAACAACAATCCGCGCTGAATGTTCTCCGCGGGCATCTTGTTTTCGGCGTCGGCAGCGGGAATTACCAGGATGTCATTGGACAAGGCTATGATTTGCTGGGCGTGATCGATCGACAACGCCTGGATCCTGATGCACAAAATGGCTACCTGTTGACAGCGGTAAACGGTGGATTGGTGGGGCTGGCGGCATTACTGGCCTTGCTCTGCGGTTACCTGGGCCCGGCCTGGCGCGCGGCGCGCGCCGGTCAGCGACAGGATCCCTGGGCCGCGGCGATTCTGGGAGCATTAGTCGCCCTTATCCTCATCTTTTTTGTGACGAACCCCTTTATTCGGGGTACATTCCTGGTAGTCGCCGCCGTATTAGGCGCGGCCGGCAACCATGCAACATTCACAGCGCCTTCGCGTATAACCACTCAGGAGGAAACGATATGAATAGAATTCCGTGGCGAGGTATACTCGTCGGTTTGTGCGCGTTAACCGCGTTATGCGCGCTGCGTTTGGCGCCGGCAACTTGTGCTCCCTATACCACGATCGTGTTTGAAGCGGAAAATGTCCGCAATCTCACCGGACGGGCGTTCCACATTGCCAAATTCGCCGAAAATGCGAACGGAAAAGTCTCCGGGAATCAGGTGCTGGAAATCGCCAAACTCGCCCCGGGCGAAAAAGTCGCCAAAGACGAGATTACCTATCACGTGAAAGTGCCGAAAGCCGGCATCTATTATTTTTGGGCGCGCACCTACTGGGCCAATGGATGCGGTAATTCCTTCTGGGTGAAGGTCGAGGGCTATGACACCGGCGAGAATGCCTGGGTTCTTGGCGGCGACGGTACCTACAATTCCATGCACTGGGTCAATCTGAATGATGGCAGCAACAATTCCAAACCGCGCCCACTACGTCTGCATAGCGGGCAGGTGACCATCACGCTCATCGCCAAGGAAGGCGGCGTAAAAGCCGACCAATTCCTGCTCACTTCAGATTCCGGGAAAACACCTGCCGGGGTGTATAAGCCAACGCCGGATGCGCTGGTTTTTTCCAAGTAGTGCCGTCACTCGCCGTCGCGCCATTCGCGACGCGGCATGTATGTATGTGTCGAAGCACATTTCCCTGCCCTGGTGCTCAGGCGCAGGGAGTTGTGCCTTCTATGAACGAACAACTAGCGACGATCACGGATTGTCAATTGAGTTCAGCGGACAGCGAAGACTGGCGCTTATGTATTGCGTGGACCGGATGATCTCCGGCAAGGGGTTATTATGTTGCGGTGGGTTTTATTATTACTCTGTGGGTTGCTCGCAGCGCCGATACTGGCCGCCGGCGTCGAGATCGTTGACCTTCCGACCGAGGTTGATGCACGTTATGATCTCACGTGGGACATGATCGTCGATGCGCCACCGCTCACGCCATTGCAGCTGGACGTTGAGAAAGCCGCCGATGGCAGTGGTTACCTGTTGCGCTTTGAAAAAGGCAAGGTCATTTGCCAGCAGACCGGCGCGAAAGCCTCGCTTCCCCCCATTGTCGCATCCTGCACAATGCAAGGCAATGCCCGGTATGCCTTCTCCCTTAAACGACGCCCTGATAAAATGGCCCTCTTGATGAACCACCGCCTGCTCCTATGCGCGCCGGCCCCACGTCTGGGGGGCGCCGGTTTTGCCTTCCGCGGTGTGCCCAGTGGCTCTGCGGTGGTCAATGCACGGTATCACAATATCGACCGGCAGATTTTCGGCGACGACTTTATGCGAACGGAAGCGGCGCGACGCGTGTTAACCAACCCCACCAGTTGGGTAGAAGATGACACCTGGAAAGTGGCGCATTTCTTGAAAGATTGGCCTGGCCAATCTCCGAAAGATCCGAAATCCGGCGCCCCGATGCTCAATCCCTGGCAGCTCAGTGTCTTCCAGGTAATCTCCACCTCGACCAATGGATTCTGGCTCCTCTACCGCGGTGTGGGCCCGTCCTGGGTTATTGCCAGCCCGCAAACCGTCTACCCTACCTGGGACAGTTACTACTTCGAGTCAGCTGTCCGCCCGGAATACGACAGCATTATCGGTATAATTGCCGCCTTCCAGGATAACAAGAACTATCTGTTATTCCGCTGGAAACAACGTGAGTATACAACGGAAAATACTGGCGCGCCACGAGCTGAACTCATCGCCATGATCGACGGGCGTCCAACGGTGTTGGCATCCAGTCCGCGCGGCTTTGACCCCACGCAATGGTACAACTTGCGTATCAATCTCGATTGGCAGCGTGTGCAGGCGCTGGTGGATGGCGAGGTGCTCCTCGACGCGAAGAATCCCGGCAATATCGAAGGCCGGGTCGGTCTGTATGCGGATTGCTCCAGCAATCCGAAACGCCCCCCCGTCGATGAAGTGACGGCACAGATGTATGTGACCACCGATGATGCCGGTCATACCACCAATGACGCCGCTGACGCCATGCGCACCAGTAGCATGGTCTACTTTGATGATGTCCGCGTAGGTGACCTCACTGCTGTTCCCGATCTCCTTACCGGTTCTCAATATGCGACCACTACTACCGGCGTCTGGAAAACCGACGGTGATGCCCTGGTGAACAAAGTTGCGGGGCAAATGATAGCCGGTCCCTTGAGTTGGCTCTATGATGCACCGACAAAAAATGCCGCGCCACGCGCCATCATCAGCGAAGGCAACCGTTACATCGCCAGTGTAGATGTGCAGATTCCGTCAAACGGAAACGCCGGCTTGCTCTTTGGCTTGAATGCTTCCTCCGCGGGCTATGGCTGGGTGGTAACGCCGTCCGGGCAGCGCTTGTGTCTGGTAGATGGCGGGAAATGGTCGGCGCCAATCGATACTTCTCTCGTGAAGGTCTCACCCGGCGAATGGGCGCACCTCACTGCGCGGGTTGATGGGGCCTATGTGTCCCTGTTCTACAATAACCAGCGCGTCATGGAAAATATCGATCCGCAACGTCTGGGAGGGCGCTGCGGCATCTTTGCCACTACCCCAGGAGCACAATTCCGTAACCTGTCCGTCACGGTGCCTGATCCCGTCTCTTATCGCGTGGTCATCCATGATTCTTTTAACCAGGATAAATGGCTGATTACCTGGGCGAGTGCCGAATCGGATTGGTATCCGGCGTTCATACCGGCACAATACATCACCCCGGGAGTTCCGCCCCTCGGTGCGATCCCGCATGCCGTCATCGGTCCCGCTTCTCCCCTGCCCACGGAAACGCCCGGTTTATACTGGCATAAGGGTGGAAATTATGGCGATCTACGCGTGTTGATTCCCATCTCGCGTGAAACCCTCAACGGCCAGACAGTATATCTGGCCACCAATTACAATCCTAAGAGCGGCTATCAGGTGAATATCTCTCCGGGGGAGAATGGCGGGCAGGCCCAATTGATGCGCAATGAGCAAGCCATTGGCGTCTACCCCTTCACCCTCTCCCCGAAAATGCGTCTCATTTTCGCGCGCCGGGGTAATTATCTGCTGCTGATCAACCAGACACTGGATGCGGAAGACACCGGCACAGAACCGATCGTGCAGAAAGAACAGCTGGTCTTTGCATATCGCGATCGTCAGCCATTGCATGCGGAAATGGTCGGCTTCAATGTCACCACGCAGAAGCTGCCAGCCGCCAAAATCATCGTCGAATCGAACCGCCTGCAAGATACTTTTGAAACATCGCCGATCCACTGGCTGGTGGAGAGCGGCGTCTGGGCCGTCATGAATCGTTTCTCGTGCCAACCCTGGTGGAACTGGTTCGGTGGCTTTGGACCCAACACCCCGACCGTTTGGTGCAAATACCGCCTGGACGGCGACCAAACCTTCGAGTCTTATACCGGCGTCAAAATGCAATTTGACAATATGACGGAGGAATATCAACGGCGTTACCGCGACATGAACGTAACGATCTGCGCCGACGGCTCGCACTTGAATAGCGGGTATAGCGTCATCCGCAATAGCCATCCGGGTGGACGCACAGTGACGTTGCTTATGCGCAAGGATGTGGTGGTCAAGGAAAGCACGGACCCCACGCACCTCTTGCCGCAAAACGGCATCGGCCACCGCATGTGGTTTGCCACGCGTATCGAAAAGCGTGGGAAAGAGATCAAAGTCTTTCTGGACAATAAGCTGGCGATGACCTATGTCGATCCTGATCCGTTGCCCGGTGGGTACGCCGGGGTCTGGACCTTAAATAACGGCATTATGGTCGGCCGCGTGAATCTCTCCGCCGAAAAGATGACCATGGGTATGCCGCGCGCCGCCGCGCCACTGGCGATCCAGGAAAATATCGAAAACCTACCGACGCCGCAACTGACCATGAATGATGTGCCTGTGGCCGTCGCCACCTTCGAAGATGGTCTGGATGGGTGGAAGGAACGCCCAGGCTTTACCGGGCGTCTCGTCCGAGAGCGCGTCGCCGATGCGCTGCATGGCTCCAATACCTATCTCAAAGTGGTCAACACTTATCCAGCTGGCGATTGCAGCGTGAATGTGACAAGTGAGGTGCGCGATCTCCGTGCCACGCCGGTCTTCCACCTGGATTATTGCTTCGATCCCGGGACGATGGTCAACCTGTATGTGCGGAAGGACGAGACATTGTATGAATTTCGGTTAACTGGCAAAGAGGCGCAGGAACCGAACGTCTTTACCGTGCCCGGCCAACTGTTCTGCCGTGCTGACGGGCGCTGGCATCACCTGGAATACAACCTGGGTGACCCGCTGGATGCGGCGATCACGAAACGGAAAGGTGCGAAACCGACAGATCTACGGGTGTCGGAAATTATTTTAGCGGACTGGAGTTCCAGCGCCGACGCGCGTTATTTCGGCTTCGGCCTGAATTCGGGCGGCACGGTGATGCGCTTCGACAACAGCGCCTTCACACCAGTCGTGACAGGTCCGGTCACGGTAAAATGGACATCTCCGGAAGGTGGCGCCTTCTTCCGTACCGGTCTGGACAACCAGCCGTATGGGATGGCAACCCGAGAGACCAATGACGCGTCTTTCGTGGTCCCGGTCGCTGCTGACCTGCGTTTCTTCCACGTGCAGGCCAAACGCCCAAAGGGCAACTACGGCCCCATTGTCCACTTGCCGATTTCTGCGTGGCCGAAAACGAAGTAGCGCCGGCCCAAACAAGCGACGCCTGATGAAACATCCCGGACTTTAAGTACTATTTCATCAACGAAACGCGGGAGTTCCTGTTGGAATCTCCCGCGTTTCATTTCAGTTGCTATGGTATGTCTTCAGACGGTTCTATACGACGTTTCCCTCAAACAGCCCGCGCACCGTATCGAGTTGTGCGATAATTGGGAGTTTATTGGGACATTTCTGTTCGCACTCACCACAACGCGTGCAAGCTGAAGCGCGCTTGCCGGGTTCCATGGCGGTATAATTCGCGCGGGCATGATCGCGCAAGCCATACACGGTGTGCAGATTGTAGAGGTAAAAGTTGCCGGGGATATCCACCCCATGCGGACAATCCATACAATAACGGCACCCGGTGCAGAACGTATCGCCCAACTGTTTGAATTGATTGAGCACATTCATCATATGCAGGTGATCGTCTATATCTTGTTCCGACGCCAACGCGACAGTGGCGGCGTTCTCTTCCACCTGGGCGACGCTGCCCATGCCGGAGCAGGCGGTCGAGATACCGGGATTTGCCAGTACGAAGCGTAGGGCCAATGCCGCAGTGGTGGCCGCGCCTCCGGGAATGAGGCGTTGCAGTTCCGCTGCCGGCGCGCTCAGCATTCCACCACCAACGGGATTCATCGCTATCACACCGACACCCAGTTCATGTGCGACGGCAATCGCTGGTTCATAAACGCGATTGAGCAGGTGATACGAAACCGTCATACTCTCAAAGATGCCGGTTTTCAGGATTTCGATGAAGTGCTCAGGCGTATCGTGACCCGTAAAGCCGATGTGCGCCACCAGCCCCTCATCCATTGCCGTATGAATGGCCTCCAGCGCACCACCCGGTTGCGTCAGGTAGGGCAGATTTTCCAGTGACAACCAGCCCACCTGGAGCCACGCCACCCGATCCACCCCCAACACACTGAGCTGGCGTTCCAATTCCTTACGGTACGAATCCGCGGTCGTCGTTGGCTCCACGCCGATCTTCGCTGACACCATCACCTGATCGGTTGCCCCACGAACTCCTACTCCGGTCTTCTGCTGGCACTGTCCATCACAGTAAAAAGAAGCGGTTTCGAAATAGTTGCAGCCTGCCGCAATCGCCGCTTGAATCACTCGCGTGGAGTCCGCGTCATCCGCGGGCAATCGCCCACACCCAAATGATAATTCCGACACCGACACCCCGGATGGTCCTAACGGACGATAACGCATAACATGCCTCGCAACTTATGAACGATTCGGGAGTTGAACACAATGATTACCCCGACCTGACGGTACTGGTGATCCAGCACGCGTTCAGAAATTCGCTTTGATCCGCCGGATCGCTTCCGCGATGCGGTCTTCCTGGTCCTCTCCCTGAATCGTCAGGGCAAAGCGAATGTACCCCTCGCCGTGCGGACCATAAGCTGAACCTGGTGTCGCCAGAATTCCGCATGTCGTGAGCAACTTGGCGGCACAGTCCGCGGCAGACATTCCACCAGGTGTAGACGCCCAAACGTAGAAAGATCCTTTCGGTCGTTCAACCTGCCACCCGGCCGCAAGCAACCCATCTACGAGCAAATCACGGCGGCGCTTATACATGGCGCGCAATTCCGCGAAATAGGCTCTGGTGTCGGTCTCCAGTGCGGCAATGCCCGCTTCCTGGATGGCCAGGAATGCGCCGGAGTCCACGTTGCTCTTCAGTTTATTCAACGCAGCCAGCGCGTCAACGTTGCCCACGGCCCACCCGAGTCGCCATCCGGTCATATTGAAGGGTTTGGAGAACGAGTGGAATTCCACGCAGACGTCTTTCGCGCCCGGCACTTGCAGAATACTCGGTGGCACGTAATCGTCATCATAGAAGATCTCGTCATAGGCCATATCCATACAGATGAGGATGTCATGCTGTTTAGCGAAGGCAACGGCCGTCGTAAGGAAATCCAGACCGACCGTACCTCCGGTTGGGTTATTCGGGTAGCACAACCACATCACTTTCGCCTTATCGGCAACTTCCGTAGGAATAGCTGACAGGTCCGGTGTCCACCCACGCTCTGCGGTGATCGGCATGAAATAGCTCTCACCTCCGGCGAAAAGCGTGCTCACCTTATAGACTGGATATGCCGGGTCAGGCACCAGCGCGATATCACCAGGATTGAGGAGCGCCCAGGAGATATGGGCAATGCCTTCTTTAGATCCGATAAGTCGCAATATTTCCGTCTCCGGATTGAGCGTCACGCCAAATCGTCGCTGAAACCAGACAGCGATGGCCCGGCGTAATGCCGGCAGACCATAGCCGGTTTCGTCGTACTGATGGTAGACCGGATTCGTGGCGGCGCGCTGCAACGCTTCGACAATAAACGATGGTGTCGGTTGGTCTGGATCACCGATGCCAAAGTCAATGAGATCGACGCCATTCGCGACCGCTTCACGTTTTAGACGCGCTAATTCGGCGAAGGGATACGGTGGGGTTTTTAACAAGCGGTCGGCTACCTGCATGAAGAGGCTCACTTTCACAACGATATTGCCGGTACCCCGGCATGGTGCATATTATACGGAGGGCGAATATGGAATGTCAAAGGTAGCCCGCTTTATTCGCGAAGCGAATAAAGCTCTGGCTAACCGAAACATAATTCATGCGTTCATGAATTATGCGGGGTAGCACTCACCGACAACCTGGTTTCGCTGCATGCGACCCAAGTTGTTGGGGTATACTCACTTCCGGCAAAGGAGTTGTACTGCCATGTTCCGCAGCGTCGTATTCAGCATCATCCTGACTGTTCTTCTCATCACTGGTGAGGTAGGACATGCGAGCAACGTAACGGCGCCTGTGGATTGCCAACTCCGCTACTCTGTGACCCCGGATACCGTGCGCGTGGTGCTGGACTGTCCCTGGGAAGTGCCCATCACCGATCTCAGCACCACCACCGCGGCGATGGTCTCCCTGGCGACACCGCTGGATCTTCCGCGCTGCTCAATTTCGATCGATGACGCCATCGTCACTGACGTGACCCTGGCTCCCGATCTCTTTGGCCAGATGATGCTCACCGTATCACTGGCGAAAGCGCGCAAATGCCGCGTCTTCACCGTACCGGCGGAAGATCATAAGCCATTCCGCGTGGTGATCGACATTCTCAAACAATTTGAGACTCGTGATTCCAGTGATCTGTCACCCGCTATCAGCTATACACACTGGGAAAAACAGACCGACACGCGCTATTTCGCCGTTCACCTGCTGGATGTCAATCTGACAGACCCACATGTCCGTCTGGATGTGGTGGCCGCCCAGGGGGAACGCGAGCGGGTCTCCGCGATGGTCCAGCGCACCAGCGCGGTGGCCGGGGTGAATGGCGGATATTTTACCGATGGCACGCGTCCGGTGGGCTTGCTGAAGGTTGCCGGACAGGTGCTCGCGCTCCCGATATGGAGCCGCACAGCGCTGGCGGTTCCTACCACCGGTAATCCGGTCTTTCTCAACCCTCTTGGCGTCTGGCGCCTTACGCTGCCCGATGGTAGCCACCGCGACATACTTGATCCCCTGGATGCCAGCGTGCGTACTCCGGCACCAGATAGCCAGCTCTACGCCGGCGCCACATACCAACGTGCCCCAGCCATTCCTCACGGCCTCAATCTGCTCCTTCGCGGTGGTGTGGTAGTCGCGCGGAATGCCGAAGCCATGCCAATTGCGCCGGGTGAATATCTTCTCCAAGTTCGAAATGCGGATTTCGCAACCCTCGATCCGTTGTTGCCCGTGGGAGCGACCGTTACAGTTGCTCCCGTATTGACCCCGGATCTGTCCGGCTATGCTGCCGCAGTCGGCGCCGGTCCGCGTCTGGTGAGTCATGGCGATATAGCCATCACCGGTGTCACGGAGCGTTTTAAACCGGATATTCTCACCGCGTGCCCTGCGCGAACCGCGGTCGGTCTCACCGCAGCGCATCACCTACTCGTTGTCGCCGTTGAGGCGCCGTGTGCTTGGGGAGGGGGTATGACACTGGAGGAATTGGCCATGCTGCTGCATACTTGTGGCGCCAGCGAAGCCATGAACCTGGATGGTGGGGGCAGCACCACTATGGTGGTGGGTGGCGATACCGTCACCTGTCGTCCCGGCGCCTGGGTTCGCCCCGTCGCCAGCGGCGTGTTGATATACGATGATCGTGTGACGAGTAAATAGCGCCTGTCCCATGGCCGGGATGTTTCATCGCGGCTTTGGGACAGGCGCTAAAACATACGAATGCCATACCGTATTCTGTTATTCCGGCAGCACGGATTCCCAGTTCTCTGGCAGAATGATCGCGTCCCCGGCACTTTCGTCGATGGGGAATTCCACGTTAAAGACCGTGCCATAGCCTACACCGGGACTAAAGACCGAGATATGCCCACCATGCAACTCAACCAGACCTTTCACCAATGCCAGCTGCAACCCATCGCCACCAGAGGCTTCAGCGCGTTCCGCGGTCTGGAAGGGGTTAAATACCTGCGGTAACGCGGTGGGGTCGATACCGCGACCCGTATCGCGGATCGTCAGGACGGCCATCGCGCCTTGAACTCCTAACGAAACAGTGATGGAATCGCCAGGTCCCGTTGATTTTAACGCGCGAGTGAACAGCGATTCAATAATCTGCCGAATACGCTCCTGGCTTCCGTTGATGATCACCGGCTCCTCAATAGGATTCAACAACAGTGAACGCCGGCGTTCCGTCGCCATCTGATCATGCGCTGCCACGCACTCTTCGAGGAGGATCGATAAGTCAAAGGTCGTACAATCCAGTTGCAAGCGCCGGTTCGTGATGCGCGATAGATCAAGCAAATCGGTGAGAATCTGGTGCTGCCGACGAATATTCCGTTCGATAATTTCCAGCGCCTGACCGGTCATCTCCGGGGACTCGCTGGCGGCGTGCGTCCACCCCAGTACATTAGTTAGAGGTGTTAGTAATTCATGCGACAGGACACCGAGGAATTGATCTTTAGCTTTATCAGCTTCTTTCAACGCTGAGATATCCTGGAACGCTGCGACCGCCGCGACCATTTTCCCGCTGACGTAAATAGGTGCGGCATGGGCCAGCACCGCAGTTTCGGTGCCATCAGGCAATTCTAAAATCAACTCGACGGACGTTAACACCTCGCCTTGCAAAGCGCGCAGCACCGGCCAAGACTCCGACGGCAGTGGGGTGTGCGAATCCGGCGTCAATAGGAAACATTTCGTCCAATCATGTGGAGGTAAGCCTTTGAAAAAGGTATGACTGGCATTATTGACATGTGTCCACTCCCCATCGACGGCGCGAAAAGCCAACGGGATGGGGAGGATATCGATCGCCGACGATAAATACGCGCGTTCCTTTTCCAGCAGTTCTTCCGCGCGTTTCCGCTCAGAGATATCGCGACCAATGACCAGCAACCCTTTCCGCGCGCCATCCGGGTCGAAAAGCGGAACTTTGATGACGTCCAGGGTCAACCGTGTACCGTCGGGTTGTGTCAGATTTTCTTCACCCCGTGTGTCTTCATGGGCTTCCCAGGCCAATTGATCCGTCAGATCACAGGATACCAGCGCTTTGCGATAATTCTCGTGAGTAATCGCTTGTTCGAGATTCCGTTTCCCACGAAAATCTGTACCTGTCAACTGGTACAGATTCAGACCAAAAGAGTTGGCTTCCAGCCAGCGACCTTCACCATCTTTGAATATGACGACATCCGGCATGGCATTGATCAACGTCTGCAACAATTCTTCGCGCTCGCGGATCACTTCTTCGGACAAGCGCTGCTCACTCACCATCGCACCCAGCAGGATGCCGGTAATTGCGAAGGATAAGGTGAATATTTGGATTTCCATCGCGGTGAAGTTATGCAACCCCAGGTCGCCGATGATGGCCAGCATGCCAATAATGACCCCGGCAATGCCGGCGGCAGCACCACGAATTCCATGCCGTATGGCAGCCCAGACCAGAAACAAGAATGCCAGATACAGCGGGTGAAACTCCTGAACCACCGGGGAGTCAAGGGTGATCCAAAGCACACCACCCAGCCCCAGCAACCAGCCTGCGATTTCCAGTATCGCGAGCCAGATCCGGCGAGCGGATACGCGATGACGCAAACCCACCTGTTTTGGTGCTAAAGATGCTACCCAGGGGACAACAAGTGCGAGTATGAGAGGAGCAAGTGTTAATACCGCATCGACTTGCCCATTCCAGCGGTCGGAAACCGTAGCGACAACATGGGACCACGCCTGGTGATGCAACAGCACGCGCCAGACCTGCCCCAATAATTCCGTCAAGAACGGCGCCATCAAAGCGAAAAGCAAAAAGTAGAACGCGTCGCGCACGCGCATCAAGCGCGTATCAATTTTCAACGATTCTTTACAGATAAAACCTATTAGTGTATAGACCGCAGCCGCCGCCAGCGCGAAACCGAGCCAGTCGCTAAACACGGTGGGGTCGTCTTGCACTCCGGCTATGCCCCAGTGTCCATGCAATAACCCCACGGCCAGCGGACCCAGGAGAATGATGGGGCCGTACCGCACGCCGAAAATAATCGGCAGAAGCAAACTGAGGACGGGAGGAGCATACCAGAGCAATACCGCGCCATCAGCGCCCAGCACCGGCCGGAGCGCGGCGGACAGGACATCGAACAGTAAGTAGGCGATGAGATACCCGCAGGCAATCACGACAGGTCGCGCGATGATCCACCCCCGGTGGGGCGATCGCAACGCGGATGAAGCGTTTTGCGGCTCAGTTTGCGGCTCAATGCTGGTCATAGATGTGCCTTATAGAATCGCGCATATTGAATGTGTCGTCAACCCCTGCCCATCACGACATCAGGGATATACGAACTATTACCCTCTGGTCATTTGTCTCCTAAACGAAGTATCATACCGTAGTGATCGTTTCGGTCTTCTCTTGGGTACTCGAGGCTGTCGCACTCGCTAAAGTTGAATGGGCCGGTGTAAACCGTGGCACAATCGTACGCAACAAGTCCAGTAATTCGCCGGTGTCCCCGCTGCTCGCGTGGTGCTGCAGTCGGCGGACTACATCGCGTAGTTCCGCGACGGAAAAGTAGAGCGGACGTGTCACGACGTGCATACCCTCGCACGATGCCGGTCGGATATCCTCGTCTTCCGCACTGAGCATTTCATGCAATTTCTCACCTTGCCGCAAGCCGGTAAACAGGATGGGAATGTCGATGTCCGGTTCCAAGCCGTTAAGGCGGATCATATCGCGCGTCATATCGACGATCTTCACCGGTTCCCCCATATTCAGCAAATATAATTCGCCGCTCTGGCCGATTGCGCCTGCCTGGAGTACGAGCTGCACCGCTTCTGGAATCGTCATGAAATAGCGGGTCATTTCCGGATGCGTCACGGTAACTGGCCCACCGCGTCGGATCTGCTCCTGAAAAATGGGGATTACGCTACCCCGGCTGCCCAGCACGTTTCCGAAGCGCACGGTCACAAATGATGTCTTCGGATAAAGCACTGTCGCTTGCCGGACGACTTGCTCACACAACCACTTCGTCGCCCCCATGACGCTGGAGGGGTAAACGGCTTTATCCGTCGAAATCAGAACCATTCGTTCAACGCCGGCGCGCCCAGCGGCATGCGCAATGCAGTAGGTACCCATTACGTTGTTTTGCACAGCTTCCGGTACATTCTCTTCCATAATGGGCACATGCTTATGTGCCGCGGCATGCAGGATCACCTGTGGGTGAAAGGATTGAACTACTTGATCCATGCGCACATCATCAGCAACAGAACCGATGACGGCATGTACCCGTGCCGCCAGATGGGGGTAGTTGAGTGATAGTTCTTGTTTGATGCGATGGATAGAATTCTCGCCATGCCCCAGCAGAATCAACTCGCTGGGATCCAAAGCCAGAATTTGCCGGCACGCTTCTGAACCGATCGATCCACCGGCGCCGGTCACCAACACGCGTTTGTCGGTCAGATAATACCCTATGCCCGCTAAGTCGATATTGACCGGTGGCCGCCGCAACAGGTCTTCCACGCTGATTTCTTCGAAGTGCGGAACAGATTTCCCGCTGAGTAATTCGTCCATATCAGGTACGACTTTCACGGAAATCTGTTTCTTGCGGCACGCCATGACGTATTCTCGCAATCGTGCGCCATTGATATCACGTCCGGCGATGAGCACTTCATCCACTTTTTGGGCGGCCAGCAGGTTATGCAGATGGTTGAGTGGTCCGAGTACGCAAATGCCGCGGATGTAGATGCCATGTTTTTGCGGGCGATCATCCAGAATACCGATGATGTCGTAGTTGAGCCTGGGGTCTTCATGCAACGCGGCCAGCAAGTGCGCTCCATGATTCCCCCCTCCCAGAATCACAACCCGTCTGGGGGCGATGTCCGTGTCGCCTTTTATGGCGCGTAACGTATCCCGACCAAAGTTGCGACTTAGATTGATGAGCCGTAATATGATACGCAATCCACCAACGAGCACGATGCTAAGTAGCCAGAAAAACAGGATCGCTTTCATAGGGAACGTTTGACCATCGATGAGGCGTTGGAGGACAATTAACCCAATGACGCCAATAGAATTGGCGGCGATAACGCCCCACACCGCATCCAGGCTGGCGAAGCGCCAAGCGTACCGGTAGAGCCGAAATGATGCAAATATGATCAGATACAACCCGATGATGAATGGCAGACTGAGCAAATGAAGCGAAAAATGGTGCTGTATCGTGTAGATGAACGGTTCGTCGAATCGTAAGTACAGAGAGAATACACTCGCCACGAGTAGCGCGAGAATATCCGCACACATCAGCATGGCCATTGCGACAATGGTTTTTGGCTGTTGGAACAGCCGGACAGCTAGGCGATCCATGGTTCTTCCCTCGTACACCACGCCTTCACACTCGCAGGTGACTGTTTCACAAGAAACAGACGAACGACAAGAAGAACCGCGGTGAGCCTGGTCACATCGACCAAGAAATAAAGGTGGGTCACGATAAATAATGGCTGTAGTAAATTCAAACACGACATGTCAGTGATAGCGATTACTACAAGTACCAGTATAAGGGGTTATGCGTGTTTGTCAAGCCATCCCGCTAAAAATGCTCCAAGAGGAGGCGTAAGGAAGGAAATCGTCCAGGAGTAACCTCGCTATCCTGTCGGCAAAAAGTAATCACAGTATCAATGTCAAACAGTGAAGCACATGAGAAAAGAGCGGGATATCCATCAAAATAGACTCCCGCTCTAAATATTGCCCCCGCGTGCCTCATCCGTTGATCACAGCGTCTCGCGGCGCAACTCTTTGATCACATAACTCTCGATGATGTCGCCCACATCCCAGGCTGAGTAGTTGCTGACAGATATTCCGCACTCATACCCCTGGGCCATCTCGCGCACATCCTCTTTCAGATGTTTGAGAGAATCTAACAAGCCTTCGAAGACCACTTCACCGTTGCGACGTACGCGCAATTTCGATCCACGACGGACCAGACCGTCCTTCACATAGCACCCGGCAACAATACCCAGGCGCGTCACTTTGAATACGGCCCGCACCTCGGCATGCCCCAACACGGCTTCTTCGTAGATCGGCGCCAACATCCCGAGCATGGCTTTTTCGATATCGTCGACCAGGTCGTAAATCACCTGGTACACACGCACGTCGATGCCCGTCTCCTCCGCGATCTGACGCGCCTGTTGTTCGATACGCACGTGAAAACCCACGATGATGGCATTTGAAGCCGAGGCTAACAAAACATCGGATTCGGTGATGTCGCCGACGCCGGCATGAATAAGGTTGACGCGTATTTCGCCTTGCTCAACCTGATTCAGCGCATGGGAAATCGCTTCGATGGACCCGGCGACGTCGCTCTTCACCACCAGGTTCAGGTCCTTCACTTGCCCGGATGCCACCATACTGCTAAGATTTTGCAAACTGACATGTGCTTGCAAACGTTCGTCGCGGGCCTTTAACTGCCGAGTTTCTGCAATCTCTCGAGCCTTGCGCTCGTCGACCACCACCTCGAAAAGGTCGCCGGCAACCGGAACCACGGACAAACCGGTAATCTCCACGGGGGTGGATGGACCGGCTTCCTTGATCGGGCGACCATGGTCATCATTCATGGCACGAATTTTCCCGGAAACCATACCCACCACTAATGCATCGCCAACATGAAGCGTGCCTGATTGGACCAATATGGTGGCCACCGGACCTCGCTGCTTATCTAGCTTCGACTCGACCACTGCACCCTGTGCCGGTTGGTCCGCTTCCGCGCGCAACTCTTGTATTTCGGCCACCAGCAAGATCGTATCGAGCAACTGGTCGATATTCTGGGCTTTCTTCGCGGACAACGGCACAAAAATCGTTTTGCCGCCCCACTCTTCCGACACCAGATCGTAGCGGGTCAATTCTTGTTTCACCAGTTCTGGTTGTGCGTCAGGCAAGTCGATTTTATTTATCGCCACAATAATCGGCACATTGGCGGCTTTGGCATGGTCGATTGCTTCAATCGTTTGTGGTTGCACTCCGTCGTCGGCGGCAACGACCAGCACCGCAATATCCGTAAGATTCGCGCCGCGGGCGCGCATGGCGGTAAACGCCGCGTGCCCCGGGGTATCCAGGAAGGTGATCTTCTGGTCGTTGATCACAACTTGATACGCGCCGATGTGCTGAGTGATACCGCCAAACTCCTGTGCGGTAACATGGGTATTGCGAATCGAGTCAAGTAATGTGGTCTTCCCGTGGTCAACGTGCCCCAGAATGGTGACCACCGGAGGACGAAATGTCCCGGTCGTGCCACTGCCGATGGAAGTGGTGGACAGGCGCCAGGCAGCCTGTTCCACTAATTCCTTTTCAAAAATGGCCTCGATATTCAGCTTTTCCAATGCGGCGACCGCGTGTTCTGGCTCGATCATCTGGTTGATCGTGGCCAAGACCCCCATGCCGATGAGCTGCGAGATGATTTGTGCCGGCGTCACCAGCGCGAGCGTCGCCAGGTCGTTGACAGTGATATGACCGGTAATGATCACCGGTTCTTCCAATACCTGATTTTCTTTTTGCTTACCGCCTTCGCCACGACGTTTGCGCCGCGAACGAATCACGGTTGAATTCATGCCGGCAGTTCGCGTTGGCGCCAGACGGGACCGTTCTTTCTCTTTATCGGAGAAGACGGTACGTTTTTGCTTCTTCTTAGCATCGGCACTACGCGCCGGGGCGCCTTTTGCCGGTGGCTTCGCGCCTGGTGTTTCAGCGGGTGCGGCAGGAGCTGGTCCGTTCCCCATGGGTCCACGCGGCGGGCGTGGGCCACCTTGCGGCGGACGACCTTCACCCGGACGCCCCGCAGGACGACTGCCTTGCTGCGGCGGCGCCGGCATGCCTTCACCTTCGCGTCGCGGTGGTCGCGCTGGACGCGGCGGCGGAATCGGCACAATACCAGCCGCTTTCACAATACCGAAATCGGCGTCAGGACTTAACCCACCTTCCGTCGTATCAATCAGCAAGTTTTGTCGCGATGTACCTTTGCGCGCTTTATCACTCGGAGGAGGTGGTGAAGAGGGTTTGGGTTCCGCCCGTTGCACCGTCGTGCCCTCAGGCGTACGCTTGATCACACGGGTGACCTGCCGCGGTTCCGGCGGAGAGACAGGTTGTTCCGGAGCCGCTTGCGGCGTGGGTTCGACTGCGGGTGGGACCAACGCCGCAGGCGTCGGGACCACCGGGGGAATCGATTCGGGAGCAGGCTGAGGCGCGGCTACCGGCTCTGCCGCGACCACGGTAGCGGTGATGTCTTTGTGGAGGAATTCACGGATATGCTGTACCAACGGCTCGTCGAGCATCGTCGACGTGCTCTGCACGGCAATTCCCCCCGCGGCGAGTTTCTTTTGCAGGTCTACCGGGCGCACGCCCAGTTCCTGTGCCAGTTTAAAGAAATGTACTTTGGCCAAAAAGCCAACCTCCTAGATTCATCGATCCGTATCAGCTACTCCCGACGGAGCAACCGTAAGCACCGAGCACGTCCCTGGCCCGGCGGTGAACCGCCGCAGTTCCGCGTAGGTCGTTGCGGGCACGTCGCCGCGCAAGGCACGTGACAGCGCACGCCGGCGTTCCGCCACATCCACACACGCAGAATTTCGACACAGATACGCCCCCCGTCCGGGACCGTGTGGAGCGTTAAGCTCTACATGGATCTCCCCTTCGGGTGAACGCCGTATCCGTATCAACTCCCCTTGCATCCGGCGCGTTCGACACCCAACGCATGACCGCTGGGGGTAGGACTCTTTCACAGCACTGTAGTCTACCATGAAACGTGAGACGCGACAATGCGCGGAAATAGTCGCATTTATTCTTCTTCGAATTCTGGTTGTTCGATGGCATCGATTTCGCGCATTTGCGCTTCACTGCGGATGTCAATATGCCAGCCGGTCAACCGTGCCGCCAGACGTACATTCTGGCCTTCTTTGCCGATAGCCAGTGATTGTTGACTGTCCGGCACAATCACCGTCGCTTTACGATTCTCTTCATCCAATCGGACTTCGCTGATGCGTGCTGGGGACAACGCGCTGGCCAGGTAGCGGCTAGGATCGTCGCTCCACCGCACGATGTCGATCTTCTCCCCACGTAATTCATCAACGACGGCCTGGACGCGACTGCCACGATGGCCGACGCAGGCTCCGACCGGGTCGACGTTCTCCTGGCGACTGGCGACCGCTACCTTGGAGCGGAATCCTGCTTCACGCGCCACGGATTTGATCTCAACCACGCTTTCGGCGATCTCCGGCACTTCCAGCTCAAAAAGCTTACGCAATAATCCCGGATGGGACCGCGACACCAATACATGCGGGGTTTTCGTGGTTTTTTTGACCTCCACGATAAATAATTTCAGTCGTTCCCCCGTGCGGTAATGGTCCGTGGGCATTTGCTCGGAAACCGGCAACACCCCTTCAATTTTGCCCAGATTGATATACACGGTGCGCCCGTCGCGTCGCGCCACTGCTCCGGTGACAATCTCGCCGGCGCGATTATTGAACTCATCAAACAGGATATCGCGCTCCGCTTCACGAATACGCTGAACAACGACCTGCTTGGCTGTTTGCGCAGCGATCCGCCCGAAGTCCTCTGGCGTCACTTCGATATCCAGCACTTCGCCCAACTGAATGCCGTCATCCAGTTTGCGCGCTTCGTTGACGCTCATCTCCAGATGGGGATTTTCTACGGTCTCCACCACCTGTTTGCGTGTATAAACCGCGGCACGGGATTCATCCCAATCAATCTCTACATGAATTTCACCGGAGGCGCCAAAATGCTTACGGTACGCTGAGACCAGCGCATCCTCGATAATCTGCCCCAATATCTCGAGCGGGATATCTTTCTCTTTTTCGATCTCCCGCAATGCCTGCACGAAGTCGATGTGCATCCCACCACCTCTCCTTTAGTAGACAACGAGTGGGGGAACCCCCACTCGTTGTTACGCGTCATTCCTTCACAACCACGGTAGTATAGCATATGCCCTCGTCGCTGACAAGGAAAGATCAACAGTCTGTCACGGGTCACACCTCCTGCGTCGTCGGCGTTATACCTCCTCTTCAGCAGGCGCGCGACGAGCCTGCACGACGCGATTGCGTCCCTCGTGCTTGGCGTGATACATCGCTTTATCCGCATTATGCAGTAAGCGCTCGATAGAATTTCCCGTCTCCGGATAGGCGGCCACCCCAAAACTCATCGTCAAACGAAACGTAGCATCCTCTTCCGACGTCAAGCGCAATGCGGCCACCATGCGACGTAGACGTTCTGCCAGATGCCCAGCCTGACGTAAATTCGTTTCCGGCAGCAAGATAACAAATTCTTCACCACCGTACCGAGCGACCAAATCGGTTTCCCGCACACCATCCAACAGGCAACGCGCCACCTCGGCGAGTGCGTAATCGCCGGCGCTGTGCCCATACGTATCGTTGATTTGTTTGAAGTGGTCGATGTCGGCAAAGATGACGGCCAGGGCATGATCGTACCGTGCGGTACGGCGGAATTCCCGTGTAAAACGTTCCATAAACGAGCGCTGGTTGGCTACCCCGGTCAACGCGTCCGTAGCGGCGTGATAGGCGACTTCCGTATACAAACTGTGCAGCGAGTAATACAACCGGCGATTGCCCAGGAAGGTGACGATCTGCCGTAGCAGGAGCAACGCAAAGAGAAAGCTGAGAATAGTCAACGCGGTGGTAAGATGACCGGTCTCCTCTAGCGAGGGACGTAAGCTGCGGGAGAGCGTCAACGCAAAGGCCAGGAGCATCAGACTGATCAACGCCACTAACCCGGTTAAAGCCGGGAAGGGGTCCACCTCGCGGGCGCGCGTAGGGTTGTCCCGGCACACGGCGTTCTCCCAGGTGGCGGCCATCCCCATAGCCAAATAGCCCAACGGGCGCAGGTTTTCCAGCAATGCAATCGGAAGCGTAGTGCCCAACGTCAGGGTTTTGATCTGGAAAAAATCCGCCATAACGATGCCCAGAATGCCGGCTACCCACAATGCGCGCGGGCCGTGTTGCAAACGCGGCGCCGTACGCAGCAACATGAGTAACACGCTACTGATCGTGATGAGCCCAACAATTGGCAAGGCAATCAGCACTATACGCAAGTGCGCCGGGGTCTGTGGTGATTGAATCAAATTGAATAACGAAAAATAGATACCGATCGCGACAGCGGCGCCGCAGGTGATCAACAGGTCTATGACCACCAACAAACGACTGAGCAAGTCGCGTTGAAAATCGCCGGAACGCAGCGCCAAACTCACCCATAAGCACAGGTAGCTGAATCCGATAATACAAAGACCATACGTGGTAAGGGGCACCGGCACACGAGGGCCGGCAATAAGCCAGAGCACAATGCCGGCACAATAACTACCCGCGGACAAGCACATCGCGTACCACGAGAATTGATCACGACGAACGGGAATTGTACGGACCGCCAGTAGAATCATCACAATGGCGGTCAACGGGGCCGCGATCTCCTCGCCGGCATACACTGGCACACGCCACTCCGGCACCAGGCGTGCCAATGCCAGCACGATGATGCCCCCTCCCAGAATTATTAAGGCTGCAATGTGCCACCGACGCATGGGAATAGACCACACCCCTATTGATCACCTGGCTTAAGCCACATTTTTCCCCGCGGTGGCTTTTGGCGTCAGGACGCGATATGAACTAGACTTGATTTTGTCGTAATAACGTGTGACATTTTCGTCGTTTGAAAAAATCACGATCATTGGCCGTTCCTGGCACCTGCATCCGCGTGCATTCCAGAACTGTGGACCTGGTGACAGGTGCTATTCATTATTCCGCATCAGCATAACAAATTCGCCGTTCCATCACAAATTACAACGACAGCCACCGGTATTCGCGAAACGACGTCCGCTTCGGCGATCAATCTCGCGGATATCGTCTCGTCGGCATTGATTCCCAGGAAGTGCTATGGTACAGTTACAGTGCGCTTGCCCCGACCACCACAGCTAGGGCAGGCCATCATCAAATTTCACAGCACGGGTATAAATCCGGGGGAAGTCATGCGGCAACTCAAAATAGGAACATCATCGGTACGCGGGGTGGTTGGTGAACCATTAACCCCGGAGTTGATCGTCGATTTCGCCTGTGCATTCGGCGCCTATTGTGATGGCGGGCTGGTGGTCATCGGACGCGACACCCGCCGATCGTCCATCATGTTACGCGCGGCGGTGCTGTCCAGCCTGCTCTCCTCCGGTTGTTCCGTGGTGGATCTGGGTATCTGCCCCACGCCGCTCATCTCGTTTGCCGTACGCTCAATGGGTGCGGCCGGTGGGTTGTCCATCACCGGCAGTCATAATGATGTTCGCTGGAACGCGTTGAAATTCATCGGTCCTGATGGCGCGTTGTTCAACGCCGTGAGTTCCGAAGAAATCATGGACATCTACCATGCCGGCGAATACACTCACGTCGGCTGGGACAAGCTGCAGATGTGGACACGCCCGCCCGATCTTATCGATCAATATATTACTCATCTTTGTTCGGCGCTGGATGTTGAACGCATTCGTGCGCGGCGTTTCCGTGTAGTCGTTGATTTTTGCAATGGCACCGGCCTGCCAGTCATAACGCGGTTGCTCCTGGCGTTGGGTTGTGAGCTGATTCCCTTGAATGAAGAGCCGGGCGATGATTTTGCCCATGCACCGGCGCCGACCACGACGAATATGCGCCAATTAGCGGCGCTGTTGCGTTACCTGGAGGCGGACCTGGGTGCGGCGATCAACATTGATGGCGACCGCATCGGTTTCGTCACTGCCGCCGGTGTTCCCCTTTCAGAGGAGCACACGCTGCCGTTGGTGGCCAATTACCTGCTCAGGCAACGCGGCATGCACAGCGACACCCCGAATTCGTTACACGGCGTGGTGACAAATCTCTCCAGTTCCGGAATGATCGACGAGGTGGCCCGCGCTGTAGCGCAACCGGTTATACGCACCCTCATTGGTGAAGGGCATGTGATTGACCGCGCCCTTATGGAACTGGCGCTGATAGCCGGTGAAGGCAGCGGCGGCGTGGCAGTGTTGCCCACGGTTACTACGTTTGACGGCTTTCTCACGCTGGGCATCGTGCTGGAGGCGATGGCGGCGTCTGGGGATAGTTTGCAGGCACTCGTGGACCGTTTGCCCCGCTTCTACATGCGCAAAGGCACCATTGCCTGCCCTCCAAACCTGATCTATCAGGTGCTGGACGGTTTTCGTACCCGGTACGCGAACGAGGCGCTGGACACGACCGAGGGGGTACGCGTGACGTGGGAGCATGCCTGGATGCATATCCGTGCCTCGAATACCGAACCGTTGCTCCGCATTATCGTAGAAGCCAACGATGCTGAGCGCGCCGACGAACTCTACGATGAAGTAATGGTGCATGCGCACCGCATCGCCTTTGGCAATACGGCGCGCATAGGGTAGGCAAAGATAGATCATGCGAATATCTGCCGCGCGCGTGCTATAAACGGCAGGACCATTGGCCCGGATTATTCATGAATGAATTGACTGCCGGGCTGATTGAGGCATTATTCGAAATGTTATGAATAATGCAGGTTGGGGATTCAAATGATGCGTAAGGCGCTTTCATTAAAAATAGGCATTTCCGGTGTTCGCGGAATCGTGGGGGATTCACTGACTCCGCAATTAGTGACCAGGTTCGCCGCGGCATTCGGCACCTACTGCGGAGCGGGACCGATTATCGTCGGCACGGACAGCCGACCCTCGCGCGAGATGGTGAAGCAAGCTGTGATCGCCGGTTTGCTCTCTACAGGGTGTACTCCCATTGACGTCGGCATCGTTCCTGTCCCCGCACTCCAACTTCAAGTGCGCGAACTCTTTGCCTTTGGCGGCATTTGCATCACAGCCAGTCATAATCCTATTCAATGGAATGCCCTTAAATTCTTTGCGCCTGACGGAATTATTCTGCGCCCGAATCAGGCAGCCGAGTTGGTGGACCTGTACCACCAGGGGGTGTATACCCGCGTGTCATCCCGCGAAATTCGCGAGGTGCGCACCGATAAGACCACTATCACGCGGCATGGCGCGGCGGTGCTGCGAGCAGTTGACGTGGAACGCATTCGTGCGCGCCGTTTTCGCATAGTAGTGGATTGCTGCAACGGCGCCGCTTCCCTGGCAACTCCCGCGTTCCTGCGCCACCTGGGATGTGACGTTGTTGAGATCAATACCGACCCCACGCAACCCTTCCCCCACGACCCCGAACCCACACCGGAAAATATCACGGTGCTCTGTGGGACGGTACGTGACGCTGGTGCGGACCTGGGGTTCGCGCAGGACGCAGATGCGGACCGCCTGGCCATAGTCGATGAGGCTGGCGCGCCGTTGGGTGAAGAATGCACCCTGGCGTTAGCGATCCGCCACATTTTACAGACCAGACCCGGACCCGTCGTAGTGAATATTTCGACCAGCCGCATGGTGGACGACGTTGCCGCCGGATGTTCCTGTCCGGTCTACCGCACACGTGTCGGCGAAGTGAATGTGGTAGAGGGGATGCACACCTACGGCGCCACGATCGGCGGCGAAGGGAATGGCGGCGTTATCGTACCCTCGATCAACCCTTGCCGCGACAGTTTTGTGGGGATGGCGCTGATTCTGGAAGCCCTGGCTCGGGAAGGCGGTAGCATTAGCGCCATGCGCGCGCAAATCCCCCGCTACGCGATTGTGAAAGATAAACTCACCTGCCCTGCCCGGGAGATCGGCCCGGCGCTCCGCCGTATCCAGGAAATCTACCGTGCACAACTAATCGATCACACTGACGGCTTAAAAATCCTCTGGCCGGACCGCTGGGTGCAGGCACGCGGCTCAAACACAGAGCCCATCCTGCGCGTCACCGCGGAGGCGCCCACCGAACCTGAAGCCCGCCTGCTGGTCGACACCATCCTTGCCCAACTCAACGAGGCGATGGACCGGGGGCCTTCGTCTCCGTTGTAAAGGGTGATGCGCCAGCCCGGACTAGGACGTGTTCACACTATCGGAAATGCCCAGATGTTGTGGGGATTTTTCGCCAGACAAGGCGGAAGAATGCCGCTGTGGCACGCCCACAGCAAATTGTGACAACGCAGTATGGCGGAAAATACGCCAACAGATGGGCGTTGAGCGGTAGTGTGAACACGCCCTAACCTAATCGGAAAAACGCCTGCGCATTGTCAAACAACCACGCCTGCGCAACCGCTTTGGCGTCATCCAGACCGAAATATTCCATTTCGACCAGGTCGGCCAGCGCGATCGCGATGTTTTCTCGCGCCATAGCGGCGTGCGCCCAGGCCATCTCAACGCCATTGCCGCCGAAGTCGCTGCCATACCCGTGAATCTTTCCATGCGGCACGCTGGAGATGGCCTGTTTGAAGAGTTGCTGACAATAGATCGGGTCGATGATATTCGCCCAGCAAAAGTCGATCGAGACATTGGGATAATTCTTCGCCAGGAAAAGCAACTCTCCGCTATACGGCCAATTGGCATGGAACAGGTCGAAACGCACCTCCCGGTGCAACTCCAGCACGCTGGTCAGCAGCACCGCGTTGGTTTTGCGGATTTCATTGCGGATACCGGCCATGTGCCCGGTATGGATCTGCACCGGCAAATCCAGATCGCGCGCCATGCGCAAGAAGGCATGGAATAGATAGTCGTCCAGTGGTTTGACGCCCTCGGGATAGGCGGCGGTGCGACGCGGATCCGCCAGCAGAGCATTGAATATCGTTTCCGCCTCAGCGTGGGTCGGGTTGCCATAGGCCAGCGTCCGAGTATATGCGCTCTGGTCTTTAAACGCCACCGCGCCAAACGCCTTGAAGCGGGTGAAAATCTCCCGGCACGCCTCCACGTATTCGTCCAGTGAGGTGACCGTGCGCCCCAGCGGGCTGACATTGGACTGAATGCCCCCCGCATCACAGAGGCGGTGATACCCGGGCAAGCCGATGACCAGACGGGCGCGCGGCGTCAACCGCAGCGTGCCGTCCAGCACCTGCCAAACATTCGGCCAGACATCCACTAACCGCACGGCAATTTTCGCGTCGTCCAGGATCTTCTCGAACACAGCCGGATCTTCCAAATTGGTCATCCGTCCCTGCAGGCGCTGTAGTGCCGCTAATGACAGGGCCGATTCACCGTAATATCGTTGCAACATGCGTCGCGTCGCCTGCGCATAGCCGGTATAACAGGTGCGCCGCCACACCCGTTCGAAGGTCGGCCAGCGCTCCTCCAACGTCCGTGCGGCATCCCGCATGAACGCAACCTCCTCATCTGACGACGCGCTAAGCAAATCGCTCTCAAAATAGAACCCTCCGGTTACTAAATGCAATGCGTCCGTAAAATTTGGTCCACAGACTCCAGAGTGGTCATGGCAATCGATCAATGGCACCCCGGCGACGAACGCCTGCAACTCATCAAAACACCGAGCAGTGCTGCGCATCTGACGATACCTCCGGCATTCAACGATCACGATGCTGTTACCCGGACATTAATCCGTGATTCGAACAGCATTCCATGATGACCTGTACAGTATACCTTGCGTCCCCCCTGCTTTTCCAGTACCATCACCCGAGGACGGTCACCAGGCATGGTCATTGGCTACACAGGATGGGACATTGCACTGCTCCTCGGCGTGTCGGCATTGGGCACGGCGACCGCCTATCTACGCCAACCGCGCTGGAAAGCACTGATGGTCGCCGTGCCCATTCCTTTTACCCTGGCGAACCTCAGCCTGGGCAAGCCTGTCGGCGTGTATCAGGTGTTGGCACTCTCCGCACTGCTGCTCTTTTTTCACACGGTACGCTGGCTGATGCGCACCGGCGTGCCCATTGTCCTCGCCATCATCCTCGCCGTTGCAGGATATATCGGTGTTGCCGGCGCCCTGACCAATCTGGCGCCGGATACCCCTGCGGTCTTCTGGGTGCTGCTGTCCGCCACCGGTGTGCTGGGCACCGCACTGTACGTGCTCCTTCCCCCCCGCGAAGAACCCGACTACCGCAGCTCCCTTCCGTTGCCGGTAAAATTTTTAGCCATCATGGTTGTTATCGCCGGCGTACTAGCGCTCAAGCACTGGTTGCTGGGGTTCATGACGTTATTTCCCATGGTCGGCGTCATCACGGCATACGAATCCCGCTTCAGTCTGTGGACGACCGCGCGACAGATTCCCATTCTGATATTGGCTATGGTTCCCATGCTGGCCATCATCTACTGCACCCAACATATTCTGGGAATTCCTGCTGCGCTGGCACTGGGGTGGATCGGTCACCTGACCACACTGACGATGCTCACCCGCCGCATGTGGCAACATGATGCGTTGACCATGCATGATTCACCCGTACACGACAACCCGTAAATAGCGCCTGTGGTACCATGAGAAGCTTGGATGCACCCCACGCGTCCGTTTTCCGCATATAATAGACGATGAGTGGAGAGCACGATCGGGGGACATTATGATTATTGGGATACCGCGCGAAGTGAAGGTGAAGGAGAATCGGGTCGCCTGTACGCCTGCAGGGGTGCGCATGCTGACCCGTGCGGAGCATACGGTGCTGGTGGAGACTGATGCTGGGTCCGGATCCAGTTTTACGGATGCCCAATATCGTGATGTCGGCGCCACGATCGTACACTCGGCGGCGGACGCCTGGGGGGCGGAACTCGTGTTGAAGGTAAAGGAACCTATCCCCCAAGAATATCCCTTTCTGCGTCCGGGCTTGCTCCTCTTCACCTACCTCCACCTGGCAGCGAATCGCTCACTCACTGACGCGCTTCTCGCCAGCCACACCACTGGGATTGCCTATGAGACATTTCAAGTAGGACGACGCCTGCCGTTGCTGGAGCCGATGAGCGAGATCGCCGGACGCATGGCGCCGGTGGTCGGGGCCTATTTTCTCAGCAATGCCCAGGGAGGAAAAGGCGTGTTGCTGGGTGGTGTGCCGGGAGTACTCCCCGGCAAAGTGCTGGTGATCGGTGGGGGAACGGCGGGGGTCAATGCCGGACGAATGGCCACCGGCCTGGGGGCGGAAGTCTCGATCCTGGAGGTTGACCTGGACAAAATGCGCTATCTGGACATCTCGCTGCACAGCACGGTACACACCTTATTCTCGAACGAACAAAATCTGATTGACGAACTGCCCACTGTGGACGTGCTCATCGGTGCGGTGTTGCTGCCCGGGGCGCGCGCCCCGAAACTCATCACTCGTGAGATGCTGCGCGAAATGCGTCCGGGGTCGGTCTTCGTGGATATCGCCATTGATCAGGGGGGATGTGCGGTCACCTCGCGTCCGACCACGCACGACGACCCGATCTACACCGAGGAAGAGATTATCCATTATTGCGTGACGAATATGCCCGGCGCCTATGCCCGTACCGCGACGCAGGCACTTACGAATGTGACGTTGCCTTATGCGGTGAAACTCGCCGATTTGGGACTCACTCAGCTCATGCAGCAGGTGCCGGAATTCCATACCGGCGTCAATACGTGGGACGGTCACCTGACCTATGCCGGTGTTGCTGAAGCCCATGGCCTTCCCTATCTTCCCCTGCCGGAATCCCTGCTCGGAGCGAGATAGCCGCTACGGGGGCGGGACGCAGACCTGTTACAACGTGGTCAATCCCTCGCGGATGGCATACTTCGTCATTTCCGCGATGCTGTGAAACTGCAGTTTATCCATAATATTCTGCCGATGCTTCTCAATGGTTTTAATACTGACAAACAGTGCTTGCGCAATCTCTTTTGTCGAGTGACCCTCGGCGAAGAGTTGTAACACCTCACGCTCGCGGGAAGAGAGCAGTTGCGGCGTGGATGTTTCGGTCTTTTGCTCTGGATTCAGATAGCCGTTCAGCACAATCTGTGCAATACGCGGGCTAAAATATGGTTGTCCATCAAGCACCGTGTGGACGGCGGTGAGCAAATCATCCACAACGGAATCCTTCAACACATAACCCAGCGCGCCGGCTTTCAGCATCTGGTCGACGACCCGCGCATCGGAGTGCATGGATAGGGCAATAACTTTGGTCGTCGGCACATTATTCATGATGAGCGCGGTGGCATCAATGCCGTTCAACAACGGAATTGTGATATCCATCACTACGACATCAGGGTGCAATTCGGTCGCCATCTCAACCGCAGTGCGCCCATCGCCCGCCTCACCGATGACATGAATGCCACGCGTCTCCAGGAGTGAGCGCAATCCCTCCCGCATAATGCGATGATCATCCACCAATAAGGCCTGTACCATGCTGCTACCCCCAGGACGCCGGGTTGATGGCTGGTGGACCGTTGTCGTCCTCGCCACTCCCATTTCGAATAGATCCGACGGACCCGCGCGTTACACGAGCCCCCCCATACTGTCCTCCGGCACGCTGACCTTGATAGTAGTGCCGGCACCGGCGGTGGACAGGATGTCGAGATTGCCCCCCAGTTGCATCACCCGTTCGCGCAAATTGAAGAGGCCAAAGTGACCTTCGTTCACCGCCTGCGATTCGAGATAGGCTGGATTGAACCCCATACCATCGTCAATCACGGTGAGGCGTACCAGACCTTCCGCTTGAGTGACATGCAAATGGATGCGTTCAGCCCGCGCATGCTTGATGCTGTTCATTACTAATTCGCGTGCGGTACGAAAAAGCAGTCCCTGCAAATCATCCGAGAGTATTTGCCGATCGCAGGTGCCGGTGACGGTAATCGCAATCTCCTGCTGCCGCTGGTACGACTCCGCCAACCAGGCCAGCGCGGCCGGCAAACCCAACTCGTATAAGAAGGGAGGACACAATTCAAAGGTGAGCGACCGTGTATATTGGATCGCATGTGCAATTAAATCGCGACTGCGTCCGAGTTTCTCTAGCACGGTGGATGGTGTCTCCGCGGCATCGATCAAGTCCAGATTCATCTTCACCAGCGCCAGCGATTGCCCCAGCGTTTCGTGCAACTCTTCCGCGAGATGTTTCCGCTCCCGCAACTCGGTGACCGACAACTGGTGGGCCAGCGAACGCAATTGTTGTTGATGGGCAATCACGCGCGCCTCAGCCTGCTTGCGCGGGGTGATATCCGTGAGCAGGTGCACAGCACCGATGAGTGTCTGCTGGGCATCAAATAACGGGTCGAGACGCAATTCGTACCAGTGATGTTTCACCGCGAGAATGTGCGATTCCGAGTGCCGGCTCTCCACCATACGCGTAAAGATATTTTCCACCTGCGCTTTAGTTACGCGCGCTAACAAGGGCCAGGCGGATTGCCCGATGATTTGCTGAAAAGGTCGCCGCAGAAAGTCGGCCATGGCGCGATTGCACCGTTGAACGTGCCCCCCGGCATCCAGCAGCGCCACGGCATCCTGAATGGCGTCAAAAGAGGTGCGCCATTGATGAATGAGCGACTCCAACGCCTGCTCGATACGCGCGCGTTCCCGGGCATTACTTACCAACACCGCGGACATGCGCAACAAAAAGGGGATATCCATATCCCAGGGGACGGTGGATTGTCGCGCCACACCCAGAAACCCAATGAGCTTGTCCGCCTGGTAAACAGGTTGCGCAAGCAGCGAAGACATGCCGTCGGCGACAGGCGCCGCCCAGCCCAAACGCGTATCGCCCGGGCAACCGAGTAATTCCTCACGGCTCAACGCTTGCCCACACGGCAACTCGTTCAGCCACTCGGTATCGGGCGGACGCACCGGCACGCAAGCGCCAACCGGACAGGACGGACTGCCGGTTGTGCTCCAGATATGGGTTAATTCCGCCACTGTGTCATGCTCGCACCACTGGATGAAAAATGCGCGATCCGCGCCACAGGACTCTCCCAGATCAGCCAGAGCGCGCGTAATTGCTGTTGAGATCTCGCCGATATCATTGAAATGGGTCGCGATGGTGGTCAGCGCGCATTCCAGGGAGTTCCGGAGCCGCAGTCGTTCCACGGTTTGTCGCTGCGCATCCACATCCGCATATTCACGTCCGAGCACTAACTCTATACTCATCTGATTCTTTCGGCAGTATACGGGAGGCACCGCGTAAACAGACCGCGATGGACGATGTGAAATTCCTTCGCGCTACGCGAGTGAAAGCGGTCGCTGCGGGTGCGCACTGTCGCGACAACCACGGCATCGATTACGTGATTGTTCCACATCCACCTGCGATTATCACTGAACAATCGTCGCGCCGGCGCACCAGGCGCGCCGCATCAGTTTTCCGCGCGTCTGTCGATCTCCAGGTCAGAAATCGCAAGTAACTGGTTGATCGGTTCACTGCGAAGCTCTTCCGCGTAACTGAGAGCGATCTGCCCTTGAGCGTCCCGTCTGGCGGCATCCGCGCCGTTGAGCAAGAGCACCCGCGCTTTTTCGAACTCGTGACCTTGTACCGCGTAATGCAGCGGCGTGGCTCCACGGTTATCGGATAGATTAGGATCAGCGCCGAAGGCCAGCAATAACATCACGGCCTCCATCGAACCGCGCGCCACCGCAGAGTGCAAGGCGGTTTCCCCGCGCAAATCCTGCCGGTTCACTTCACAACCCAGCGTCAACAGTTGCATGGCGATAGCGATATGCCCGCCTTCTACCGCATAATGAATCGGCGTCGCGCCGCGAAAATCGCGGGCATTCGCATTCGCACGATGTTCCAACAACACGGCAACCGTCTGTTCGCTTCCCGCTTTTGCGGCGCAATGCAATGGTGTTTGCCCGGCAATATCACGCGTCTCCAGCGTAGTGGTCCGAACCAGGATCGCGCGGAGCCCTTTTTCATTGCCACGCCATGCGGCGTAGTGGACGGGATACAACCCGGCATATTCTTCCGGATTGATCGAAACAATCGGACCCAGCAACTGCGACAGTTCGGTCGCGTCGCACAGAGGAGAAACCGGAGTCTTTTTCATTATCCGGTCGAAGAAACCCCACTCAGAATTTAGCGACAGTGTTGTCATCTGTTCCAGACCTTTCTTGTCTGATGGCGTTCTGCTCGTAGCGACCGTCTCTATCTGATATCGGCGGTCTTACCTTTGCGTGCGTCCCATGCGCGTATCTTCAGCATCAATCATGGTGTATTCGTGGTCCCGTGTCCCCAAAAGGCGAATGGCCCACCGCCACTGTTTCGCGGACACCTGCGGGTCAGCAGGTAAAGCGCCCGCGTTCCAACAGCACCTCACCGACGGCCAGCGCAGACAGGCATTGTTCATGTTCCGGTAGACGCTTGACACACTGTAAAGCATAGTGCAACAGGCTGGCGCGGTTGTGCTGGAATGCCAGATAAGCCAGACCACCAACGACGAACGATGTATTCGGCATCAGCGCCAATGGACGTTGATCCAGTGCCTCCAGGGCGCGCATGAGATAGAACCCCAGGATGGACGGACGTCCAGAGCGGATAGCCAGATAGGCGACCCGCGGGCCGATATCATCCAGGTCATGCACCCAAATTGGCGTATCAGACCTGCGTTCATGCCAGTTGCGGCAGGCGTCCACAACGCCGCGTGTCTGGGCTTCGATGATGTCCGCGGCGCCATTGTCGTCGACAGCCAGAATCTGCTGTGCGATATGCGGATCGGTCTGCGAAGAGATCGGCGTCAGATAGACTTGTTCGTACCAGGACATGGTCGGCGTCAGGACTTCACGCACTTCCTGCTCGTCCTCCATACTCAGTAATGAAAAGGTGATTTCCTCGGACAGCCCCTCCTGTCTTCGGCCACCTAATTGTTCCACAAACCAGCCGAATACCGGACCATTCTCCTTTTTTTTCTGCGCTTTGCGGTGTGCTAAATAGACCAGTGCTTCGTCTGCACCGATCTGCGAGAGGAAATACCGGATGTAATCAAGGCGCATGCGCACCCCGATGTCTCCGAGATGAAAAGCGTCGGCGACATGCTGAGCTCCGATGTCACTGAGGAATTCCACGGCGCGCGATGTTCGTCCCAAACGATGCCACAACGCCGCCACGCGCAGGTGCAAAAAGATCTCTTCACCCCAGCGTCCGCATATCGAACTGGCATTTTCCACTACCGTATCCATCAGGGTAATGGGGCTTTGTTCTTCGGCTTCCTGGCGTTCCACCGCCGTGGCGCCCATGCGCCACCCCGCGGAAACCGCATACGAAGGGGCTGATTGCAATGTCATCGTTTCCATCGTCCACCTCGCTTCTTCACGCGACGGAGCTGCGAATCCGGATTGGGGGTCCGGGGTGACTGTGATGCTATGCCGTCCACTTAGAATGTCCCACATCGACCAGTGGATACTGATCAGGTAATCCCTACCCCGTGGGGGAGAAAAACCCTACTTTATATGGTGGGGTGTCGGCATCAGAAAATGCTGACTTGACAGGAGACTCAGCGTAGACGCCGTATTGTCCGAATTCGAACGATTTCTGGTATAATACAACCATGCTTTCACTTTGAAAGCGTCCGATGTCCACCAACGCCGGGGTGCGTCCCCGGTGAAACGCCCGCGCAGCGGTATTCCTGAAGAGCGGCGGGGCATCGATCGTGCAGTCCCGAAAGGAGCAACATATGGCTGCCAACGCAACTCCTACCTATCGTGTCCTGGTCAGTGATCCGGTCTCTGAGGATGGCCTGCGCGCCCTCCTGGACGACCCGACGATCGACGTGGTCGTAAAAACCGACCATACCCCCGACGAACTCGCCGCGGCCATTGCCGCCTTTGACGGCCTGATCATCCGCAGCCAGACCAAAGTGACGGCGGAGATCCTCGCCGCCGCCGACAAGCTCAAGGTTATCGGCCGCGCCGGTGTGGGCGTCGACAATGTCGATGTGCCCGCCGCCACACGCAAGGGTATCGTGGTGCTCAATTCGCCGGAAGGCAACACCATGGCTGCCACCGAGCATACCTGGGCGCTGCTCCTCGCGTTGGCGCGCAAAGTCTGCCCGGCGGGCGTCTCCATGCAGCAGGGGAAATGGGATCGCAAGAGTTTCACCGGCACCGAACTCTATGGCAAAATTCTGGGAGTCATTGGGTTGGGGAAAATCGGTGGCGCGGTCGCCCGGCGCGGCCAGGGGTTTGAAATGGACGTGATCGCCTACGATCCGTTCGTCACCCAGGAAGCCGCCGCCCGGCTGGGCATTCGTCTGGGTACGCTCGATGAAGTGCTCAGCACCGCCGACTTTGTCACCGTTCATGTGCCGAAAACGAAAGACACCGCGGACATGCTCAACGCCGAACGGTTGGCGCTGATGAAACCCACCGCGCGCGTCATCAATTGCGCCCGCGGCGGCGTGGTCAACGAACAGGCGCTGGCTGATGCCGTGCGCACCGGCGCTATCGCCGGCGCTGCGGTGGATGTCTTCTCCAGCGAACCACCCGCGCCGGACAACCCGCTGCTGACGCTGGCCGCCACAGGAACCACCAACCTGCTGCTAACCCCACATCTCGGCGCCTCAACGGAAGAAGCGCAGATGAAGGTGGCAGTGGATGTGGCCGAACAAATTCGCGACTTTCTGAGAGGCATCCCGGCACGTAGTGCGGTCAATATGCCGGCGCTCTCTCCCGAACTCCTCGCCACGTTGCGCCCGTACATGACACTGGTCGAGAAGATCGGCAAATTCCACGGTCAGTTATTGGATGGCGCGGTACAGGCGGTGGAAGTCGTCTACTGCGGGGAGATTACTGAGGAAAACACCAATCCGCTGGCGCCGGCGTTGCTGCAGGGATTGTTCGCCCCCATTCTGGGCGCCAGCATCAACTCCGTCAACGCCCGCCTTATCGCTGAGCAGCGCGGTGTGGAGATCACCGAGGTGAAGAGCACCGGCGCATCCGGCTACGCCAGCATGATGACCGTCACCGTGAAAACGGAAAAGGGCAGTCATCAGATTGCCGGCGCGCTCTTCGGCAAAAATACCCCGCGCATCATTCGCGTGGACGAATACTGGGTGGAGATGGCCCCCGAAGGTGTGTTCATCGTGGCTTACCACACCGATAAGCCGGGCATCATCGGCTCCGTTGGCCAGATCCTCGGCGCCCACGACATCAACATCGCCGGCATGCAGGTAGGCCGTCTCCAGGCCGCGGCAAAGCCGTCATGGTGCTGGCCGTCGACGAATGCCCCACCGACAAGGTGCTGGACAAAATCCGCGCCATCGAAGGAGTGGGGACGACGAAGATGGTGGAACTGTAGAACGTAGGTGATACGTAAAATCGCACTGCCCGCGGATGATATCCGCGGGCGGTGTGATTTGGTCAATCAATATGCAGCCTGGTATATCGCTGGACGGTACCGTGGACGGGGAATAGGCT
>Ga0118677_10000781_pt1 | contig 69214 bp, 61 predicted proteins | sample AliMusrvi5mmetaG_FD_86154 | JGI IMG/M metagenome (GOLD analysis project Ga0118677, IMG submission 86154) | reverse complement strand
GTTATTTACGTGCCCGCTAAATTTGCTAAAGATGCCATGATTGAAGATATTGCTAATGGTATTGAACTTATTATTTGTATCACAGAAGGAATTCCTGTTTTAGACATGGTAGAAGTTAAAAAATATCTAAATGTCAGCAAAAGCCGTCTTATAGGGCCCAACTGTCCAGGGCTTATCTCTCCGGGGAAGTGTAAAATTGGTATTATGCCAGGGCACATTCATAAAGCAGGTAATATTGGGGTTGTTTCCCGTTCAGGAACGCTCACCTATGAGGTGGTGTATAATTTGACTATTAACAATATGGGACAAAGCACCTGTGTTGGTTTAGGAGGGGATCCGATCATTGGCACTCGCTTCGTCGATGTTCTTAAGCTTTTTCAAGATGATCCTGATACAAAGGGGATTGTAATGGTTGGTGAAATCGGCGGTGGAGATGAACAAATGGCCGCGGAATTTATCAAAAGCCATGTCAAGAAACCGGTTGTTTCTTTTATAGCGGGGCGCACGGCTCCCACAGGAAAACGTATGGGACACGCGGGGGCGATAATTTCTTCCGGCGAATCAACCGCGGAAGCCAAGATGCAAATTCTTAAAGATGCCGGCGTTGAAGTGATTAATTTTCCAGACGAAATTCCTCAAGCTCTGGCCAAAAGACTTTAATCTCATGAAGAAAATTAAAAACATTTATATTTCCGCCATTCACCAAAATGCGGGCAAGACAACTGTTGCCTTGGGGCTATTTAAAAGTTTTCAAGAGCATAAAATTAAAACCACCTTTATGAAACCCGTGGGACAGGAAACCGTCAAGTATGGCGAGAGGCCTATCGACAAAGACACCTACCTGATAGGAGAGGTTTATCATTGCCGCAAACATATCAATGATATGAGTCCAGTCACCGTCGGACGCGGGTATACGGAAAGTTATATTCTCAATCCTCAGAAAGATGTACTGCAGCAGCAGATTAAGAATTCCTTCCAGAGGCTTGTGAAGGGCAAGGATGCTATTATCGTTGAAGGGACGGGACACGCGGGTGTCGGTTCCGTCATTGATTGTTCCAATGCCGATGTGGCGGCATTGCTCCAATCAAAGGTTATTATTGTTTCGCAAGGAGGTATAGGCCGAGCGATTGATGAAATCATGCTTAACAAAGCTCTTTTTGATTTAAAAAATGTGGAAGTTTTAGGGGTTATCATTAATAAGATCATTCCAGATAAACTAGAGAGAATTAAAGATATCGTCGGAAAAGGTCTTAAGAGAAAGGGTATCAGGCTTCTAGGCGCCATTCCTGAAACGGAGCTTTTAAGCGCCCCGACAGTTGAGCAAATTCGGGAGCGGTTGGATTTAAAAGTTTTTTCAGGTGAAGAAAATTTGCAGACACGGGTTTATGACGCAATTGTAGCCGCCATGGAGCCCTACAATATGATTGGACATCTGCGCGATGGGGCCTTGGTCATTACATCAGGGGACAGGGTAGATAATATTTTAGTAGCAGTATCTTCCTATCTTTTAAAGGAAGGCAAGAGTGTTAAGGTGGCGGGTCTTATTTTAACAGGAGGATTAACCCCGGGACCGAAGATTGCCGGCCTTTTAAAAGACAGTCGCATACCTGTGCTTTATTCTGAAGCCGATACCTATACCATTGCTGCTGCCGTCGAGAATTTAACTTGTAAAATTCAAAAAACGGATAAAGACAAGATCCGTGAAGCTCACCGATTATTTAAAAATTTTATTGATGTCGAGATGATCTTGGAAAATTTGTAGAATAATCCAGAGGTGAAGTTTGTTGACAAGGACACAAGTCTGTATATACTAAATTACAGATATAAATCAGCGAAGTTGTTGATTTAAAGTTCAAAGAAGAATAATCCAAGGACGTTGATAGTCCCCACGGCTGTGTAGCTAAACAAGACGTGGGGTTTTTTATTGGCATTGAGGCCTCTTAGGCGAATACAAATCGCTCGAGAGGTTTTTTAGTTTTTAACATTCGTTTTAACAGGAGATAGGAAAATGGAGAACTTTCGGATTCATTTAGGAAGCATCAATCATGTTCCTTTGGGGCATGGACGCCGTTTTACGATAGGTGTTCACCAGATCATGGTCTTTCGTTCAAAACTGGGCAGGTTGTTTGCTATTGAGAATTATTGTCCAACGCATGGAAGCATTGTGAGTGACCCAAACCTTTCACAGGATGTGTTTCAGTGCCCTTTACACGGACACAGTTTCGATTTTATTCTGGGAGAGTGGAGCGGAGAAGGTGACGGCAGGTGTGTTAAAACTTTAAAAGTATGGGAAGAAAATGGAAGAATTGTGGTTTTGTTTCATTTCCCAATAAAAGACACAACTATGCGCCTAGATCATTCTTTTACAGGGCCAGGGTTAAAGACGCAGATAATCGGATAGAAGTTGTTAACGAAAGGACACGTATGAGAATTCTTAAAAGAAATCGAAATTTTATGGGAACTTTAAACACAGAAAAGGCAAAAACATCAACAACTCAAGAACAAATTTATGCTATTTTTCGCTCGCAGGCGCAAGGACTTTATTTAAAAGATGGTGTGTACAAAAATGCAGATACCTTTAAAGAGTGGCTAAACACGCAAAAATTTATCAGGCATTGGCTTAATTAATGGGGAGGTTTTTATGTCAAAAGCAAAAGTCAAAATAATTTCTAGAGCTACAAGCAACAAAACGGGCATTGCGTCACAGACCAAGAAGATTAAGAAAGATTATAATCCACCTTCTTTAAAGGGGCGGGAAATTGAAGAGGCCATACGCCTTGAAGCCTATAATCTTTATCTGTTACGCTGCGGAGGTCCCGCCGATCCTATGGGCGATTGGTTGAGGGCAGAGAAAATTGTTCTTAAAGGTCTTTAGATATTTTAATCTTCCCAACAGGTTCTTGACAATTCGAGTAGAATCATTTAAATTGCTTTGGTATTTTTAATATTAATAGTTTTTTCATTTAAGAGTCCTAGTCAATGCTGGAATATGCTGCAGTTATATTTGCATTTATTTTTGCCCTGGCAATCTCCTTTTCTTTGCTGATTATTCCTAAATTTTTAAGTCCTAAATTTCCAAGCGAAGCAAAGTCAAAAACTTTTGAATGCGGCAAAGAACCTTTTTCGCTGCCTGCGGGACAAATGCCTGTCCACTTTTATATTGTAGCTATGCTTTTTATTGTATTTGACGTCGAGCTTGTGTTTTTATTTCCATGGGCCGTTCTGTTTAGAAAATTAGGTGTTTTTGGCTTGGTAGAGATGGGAATTTTTTTGGGTTTTGTGATTTTAGGATTTACCTATGTATGGAAAAAAAGAGCATTAGAATGGGAGTAATACGATGTCATTTATGAGTTCTGCTTCCAATTTTTTCACTTCAAAAATGTCTGACGCCTTAGGTTGGGCGCGCAAATTTTCTATTTTTCAATACCCGTTTGTGACCGCTTGTTGTGGTATGGAATATATGTCGACCGCGGCAGGTCACTATGATGTTGACCGTTTTGGAGCGGGGTTTCCCCGGTTTTCTCCTCGTCAATCGGATGTTCTTTTTGTGGTGGGGACGATTAGCCACAAGATGGCCCCTGTTTTAAAAACGGTTTATGATCAAATGTGTGAGCCTAAATGGGTGGTGGCCTTTGGGGTATGCACATGCACGGGCGGATTTTATGATAATTATTCAACCGTCATGGGAATAGACACCATTATTCCCGTTGATATTTATATTCCTGGTTGCCCTCCACGTCCTGAAAATGTGATTGATGGACTTATAAAGCTTCAAGAGAAAATTCAAAAGGGAGAGCAATCAAGAACGCTTTATGATCCACGAACAAAGGTTGGAAGACCTTCCCACGTGAGTCAAGACTATACCATCTCACAGCATATTAAAAACACAGAAATCTAGTTATGACGCCGCTTGAAAAAGTACAGGAACAATTTAAAGATAATGTGATTGAGGTTCATGCCTTTAGGGGGGATGAAACGGTCATTGTTCGTCCCCATGTTTTAAAGGAAGTGGCTAAATTCTTGAAAGAGGCTCCGGGGTTGGAATTTGATTTTCTGATGGACTTAACCGCCGTGGATTATCTTTTTTTTGCGGGTGGGAGGATACAAAAAGAGTTCCGTTTTGAAGTGGTGTACCATTTTTATTCTCTAAAGAATAACCAAAGGATTCGTCTTAAGGTTCCAGTCACAGAAGAGAAGCCTGAGGTTGAGACCTTAATTGATCTTTGGGCCTCGGCGAATTGGTATGAGAGGGAAGTTTGGGACATGTACGGCATTCGATTTCAGGGCCATCCAAACTTAAAAAGAATTTTGATGTATGAAGAGTTTCAAGGGCACGCCCTTAGAAAAGACTATCCATTTAATAAGAGACAACCACTGATTGGACCAAATAATTAATGGTAACTAAGACTCGTTCCATGTTACTCAATGTTGGCCCTTCGCATCCGGCGATGCATGGGGTCATTCGTTTGATCATGGAGTTAGACGGGGAAAAAATTAAAAACGTGGATGTCGAGATAGGGTATCTTCATCGCGCCTTTGAGAAAATGTGTGAGACGGTCATGTATGGACAGTGTTTTCCCTACACTGACAGACTCAACTACGTTTCTCCTCTTATTAACAATGTGGGCTTTGCCTTAACCGTGGAGAAATTATTGGGGATTGACATTCCAGAGAGGGCGAAATATATCCGGGTCATCATGAGTGAAATTTCAAGAGTCACGGATCACTTAACGTGTATCGGCGCATCAGCGATGGAATTAGGGGCGATGTCAGCATTTTTGTACATGATAAAGGCCAGAGAGTTCTTGTATGAATTGGTGGAAGAAATTACAGGTGCTCGATTGACGGTTTCGTATGTTCGAGTAGGAGGAGTAAAGGCGGATTTAACGCCTGGATTTACGGACAAATGTTTTCATAAAATTGCAGAGGTTCGCAAGGTCCTCATTGAGGCGGATGAGTTGCTGACACGCAACCGTATATTTTTTGACAGGATGAAAGGAATAGGGGTTATTTCTAAAGAGGATGCCATTTCTCACGGCATTACAGGACCTTTTTTAAGATCAACAGGCGTTGCCTATGATGTGCGCAAAGCAAATCCTTATTTGATTTATGATCAATTAGATTTTGATGTCCCTGTTGGGACAACGGGAGATAATTTAGACCGCTATTTTGTCCGTATGGCGGAGATGGAGCAGTCGCTTAGAATTATTGAACAGTGTTTTCAACAAATTCCTGATGGCCCCATAGCGGGAGAACTTTCCGGTGAAATTATGCCCGCTTCTGAAATGGTGGACCATGCGAAAATGGGTCAAACGGAAGGATTAATTACCGACGAGGTAAATCTTGATCCAACCTTGCAAGGAAGCACCAAGAAATATGCTAAGGGCATCAATACGGATAGAAGAGACATTGCCTTACCTCCTAAGGAGGAAACGTATAGCAATATTGAAGGATTGATGAACCATTTTAAGCTTGTTATGTATGGTCATGGAATTCGTCCTCCCGTTGGAGAAGCGTATTTTCCAGTGGAAGGGGCCAACGGCGAATTAGGTTTTTATATTGTCAGCGACGGAAGAGATAACCCCTGGAGGGTTCGCGTTCATCCGCCGTGTTTCCCCATTATGTCGGCTTTGCCTAAATGTTTAATCGGTAGCGTGATGGCAGATCTCGTCCCTACTTTTGGTTCTGTCAACATGATTGCAGGAGAACTAGACAGATAGATACATTGTGTGCAGGAGGTTCATATCTTTACGGATAGCGATTTACAAGAACTTTGGAAGATTACCAGCCGTTATGATGATAGGCGCGCGGCCCTTTTGCCAGTGCTTCATTATATGCAGGCTAAGGAGGGGTTGATTTCTCCTGAGATTGAGGAAGATGTGGCTCAATATTTGGAGATTCCCGTTGTCCATGTTCATGAAGTGGTCTGCTTTTATCATCTGTTCCACCGAACTAAAAAAGGTAAATGTCATTTTTCCGTGTGTCAAACAACAGCCTGCGCTTTACGCGGCGGGGAAGATGTGATTGAACATATAAAAAAACGCTTAAATATTAAGCCGGGAGAAACAACTCCTGATGGAAAGTTTAGTTTAAGTGTTGTGGAATGTTTAGGAGCCTGTGAACTGGCGCCGATGATGCAGTTTAATAAAGATTATACAGGGCACCTTAATAAAAAGAAAATCGACGAGATTATCGAGCAGAACAGCTAATTATGGAAAAAGTCGTCACTAGAAATTTCGGGACACCTAACTCTCAGCTTCTGGAAGTTTATGTTCAAAACAGGGGCTATGAAGCCGCGCGCAAGGCTTTGACTGAAATGAGCACGGTTGATGTTATTGAGGAAATTAAGAAATCTAATTTAAGAGGGCTGGGTGGTGCGGGGTTCCCCACGGGGACTAAATGGAGCTTTATTTCAACAACAACGATGAAGGCCAAATATTTAGTCATCAATGGCGATGAAGGAGAACCGGGAACATTTAAAGATAAGTATATTCTCGAACAAGACCCTCATGCGCTTATCGAAGGGATTCTCATCACCTGTTATGCGATAGGCAGTCACAAAGCGTATGTCTATATCCGCGGAGAATATTTAAAAGCCATCGCCGTCTTGCAAGGTGCGATTGATGAAGCGTATAAAGCCGGATATTTAGGGGAAGGCATTATGGGGACTACCTTTGATCTTGATATTGTCGTCCATCAAGGTGCAGGGGCCTATATCTGCGGGGAGGAGACAGCTCTCTTAGAATCTCTGGAAGGGAAGAAAGGATTTCCTCGTCTTAAACCTCCTTTTCCGGCTGTGGTGGGGCTTTTTGGTTGCCCGACTGTGATTAACAACGTGGAGACAGCTTCGTGTATAGCTCCTATTATTTTAAAAGGAGCAGAATGGTATGCAAAGCTTGGCAGTGAGAAGAATGGGGGAAATCGTTTGTTTTGTGTCAGCGGTCATGTGAATAAACCAGGGGTATATGAGCTTCCTAACGGCACAACCTTACGCGAAATTATTTATGAGCATGCGGGCGGCATCTTAGAGGGACGCAAACTCAAAGCGATAATTCCTGGGGGAATTTCAGCGCCTTTACTGACACCAGAACAGATTGATGTCAAAATGGATTTTGATTCTCTGAGAGCCATCGGAACAATGGCAGGATCGGGCGGTATTATCGTCATGGATGAAACAACCGATATGGTCTGGGCCGCGATGGTGGCCGCACGATTTTTTGCTCATGAATCCTGCGGGCAGTGTTCACCTTGCCGTGAGGGAAGCGGATGGATTTATCGCACTATCAGAAGGATCTATGAAGGACATGGTCGGATGGTTGATTTACAAAACTTACCAGGGATTATAAACAATGTCGGAGGTAACACCATTTGCGCCTTTGGTGATGCCGTGACGATGTCTATTGGCAGTTATGTGTCAAAGTTTCGCAGTGAATTCGAGAACAAAGTGAAAGAAAGCAGTTATGCCCAAACTAACCATTGATGGAAAACAAGTAGAAGTTCAGGCGGGAGCAACGATCATCCAAGCCGCAGAAAAACTGGGGATTGAAATTCCGCGCTATTGCTATCATCCTGCTCTTCCGGTTTCTGGAAATTGTCGTATTTGCATGGTGGAGGTCGAAAAACAGCCCAAACTACAGATTGCCTGTTATACCAAGGCCACCGAGGGGATGACGGTTAAGACAAACTCACCTAAGGTTCTTGAAACGCGTAAGACTGTTTTAGAATTTTTATTAGTTAATCATCCGGTTGATTGTCCTGTTTGTGACCAGGCAGGAGAGTGTAAGCTGCAAGATTATTATATGGAGCACGGTAAGTACAGTAGTCGTCTGGTAGATGTGAAGGTCAAAAAAGAAAAGAAAGCTTTTTCGATTGGGCCTCACGTTATGCTTGACCAGGAGAGATGTATTCTCTGTACCCGTTGCGTGCGATTTTCAGACACCATCACCAAAACAAGTGAATTGGGAGTCTTCGAGCGAGGGGACCATTCCCAGCTGGATGTTTATCCAGGAAAACAGGTGGACAATAAATATTCCGGGAATGTCGTCGATATATGTCCGGTTGGGGCATTGACGGACAAAGATTTTCGTTTCAAGTGCAGGGTATGGTATTTGGAGAAAACAAAATCTGTTTGTCCTGGTTGCAGCATGGGATGTAATATTACCGTCGAGTGGGACAAGTCACGACCCCATCAATTGAAGAATGGGCGGGTGATGCGCCTAAAACCCCGGCTTAACCCAGATGTTAATGAATATTGGATGTGTGATGAAGGAAGGTATAATTATCATTTTATTGACGAGAACAGAATCGAACATCCCCAAATCAATGATCAATTAGTCTCTTGGCCTAAAGCCATTGGAGAAATAGCCCAGGAAGTGAAGGCTCTGAAAGATGCAGGGCGTCTGGACAGAATAGGCGTCTTAGCTTCCGCACAATTGACCAATGAAGATCTTTATGTGGTTCGGAAATTGTTTAAAGAAAATCTAAATGGAGCGCAGGTAGATTTTAGAATGCCCCAAGTGCCAGGATTTAGGGATGACTTTTTGATGAGAGGGGACAAAAATCCCAATACCGTCGGCGCGTTGACCATTTTGGGTTCTTCAGATGACGCTCAGACGATTGTTGAAAAAGCCAAAAATGGAGACATTGACCTTTTATATGTATTTGGTCATGATCTGGTCAAATTTTTCGGCAAAGACACTGTCGAACAAATTTCTAGGAAGGTTAAGCTTTTTGTTTTTCAGGGAAGCAATATCAATGAAACCTGTCGTTATTCTCATCTGATTCTTCCTAGTTCTGTCTACGCAGAAAAAGACGGGACTTTTGCTAATTGCCAACAAAGAGTTCAACGGATTTTGCCGGCATTTAGTCCTTTGGGCGAATCTAAAGGTGACTGGGAGATTGTATCCTCGTTGGCTCAAGAGCTAGGGATATCGATTGCGTATAAAGATTCTCAAGCAGTCTTTAATGATATCGCAGCGGCGATTGGGGCCTTTGGGGAGATGTCTTATGAAACCATCGGCGATCAAGGGCTGATGTTTAAGGAAATAAATAGAGAGTATGGAAAATATTTTTATTAAATTTTTATTGGCCGGTGGAGTTATTTCAGGAGCGTTTAGCATTGCAGGTCTTTTGACCTGGGTTGAACGTAAGCAAAGCGCTCTGATGCAAGACCGTATTGGGGCCAATCGCGCCAAGATTTTTGGGTTTAAGGCGATGGGTCTTTTTCATGCGGTGGCCGACGTGTTAAAAATGCTAAGCAAAGAAGAATTTATTCCAAATGGGGCCAATAAGTTTTTGTTTAATCTAGCTCCCTACCTATCCGTCGTGTTTGCCTTGGTTGGGTTTGCCGCCATTCCTATCGGCAATCAATTGATTATTGGGAAACAAGTCATTGATCTTCAGGTTGCGCATTTGAATATTGCTCTTATTTATATTTTCGCCATGATGTCCATGGGAATTTATGGGGTCGTCCTTGCTGGATTTTCTTCAAACAATAATTACGCCTTTTTAGGGGGAATGCGAGGGGCTGCTCAGATGATCGCCTATGAAATTACCATGGGGGCGGCGATTATGGGGGTTATTATGGTCTATAACACCCTTGATCTTCAAACCCTAGTGCGAGCCCAGGGAGCTTATATGATGGCCGGATGGATTCCAAAATGGGGAATCTTTGTCCAGCCCTTAGCGTTTATTTTGTTTTTAACAGCCGCTACAGCTGAAACTAAACGGACACCATTCGATCTTCCCGAGGGAGAAAGTGAAATTATTGGGTATTTTGTGGAATATAGCGGCATGAAATTCGGGATGTTCTTCATGGCCGATTTAATTGAAACTGTTTTAGTGGCGGCGCTCATGACAACATTGTTCATGGGAGGATGGCAGGTCCCCTATCTTCTCCCAGATGGATTTCATTTTCCTTGGGGCGCGCATCTGGCCTTATCCAATCTGGTCGTCACAATTTTAGGGATAGCTTCATTTTTTGCGAAACTATGTTTTTTTATAGGGTTGTTGATGGCGGTCCGTTGGACCTTGCCGAGATTTCGTTATGACCAGTTGATGCGTTTAGGATGGAAGATTTTGCTTCCCGCTTCTTTATTCAACATTATTCTAACGGCAATTGTTATTACTTTTTTAAGATAAATTTATGGAAAATCCAAACGATAAAAATCGACCAGAGCTAAATAAATATTTTGATCCTAAAAGTCCCTTTGCTTTATTGCGGGTGGCTCAGATGAAACGTTCATGGAAGAGTAAGAACCGTCGGGAGCTGACGTGGTGGGAAAACACCTATATTCCGACCGTCTCAAGCGGGATTTTTCTGACCTCAAAACATTTCTTTTATAATGTTACCTTCCATATTTTACACTTATTCGGGCTTTATAAAGAAGTCCGTGGCGCAGTCACGTATCAATATCCAGAACAACAAAGACCGATAGCGTCGCGCACTAGGACGCGCCACCGTTTGACGAAACGCGAAGATGGTTCTCCTCGTTGTGTCGCTTGCATGATGTGTGAGACCGTCTGTCCGGCCAGGTGTATTAATATTACAGCTGGGGAACACCCAGATCCAAACATTGAAAAGTTCCCTAAAGAATTTATCCTCGATTTAGGTAAGTGTGTGTACTGCGGTTTTTGTGTTGAGGTCTGTCCTGAAGATGCCATTCGTATGGACACAGGCAAGCTTGGCACTTCTGAATATTCACGTCAAAGCATGGTTTACGATAAAAAACGATTGATGGAAGAATAAATTGAAATCTATCATTGACAAATATCTATAAGCAAGGTAAAACTAGGGCACTTAGTTGCCCAATCTTAATGATGGATTGGGCGTTTTATTGTAACAACTACTCTAGCAGAAACTTATGACACAAAAGAATCCGATGCATTCTTTTCTTCACAAATACGTCTTTTCCAGCGACCATAAAGTCATTGGTATTCAATACGGCCTTACCAGTCTTTTTTTCCTACTTTTTGGTTTTATTTTAATAATGATCATGCGTTGGCAATTGGCGTATCCCGGTCAGCCGATGCCTTACGCAGGGAACATTTTTGGCGAAAATAACATGCCTGGTGGGATCATGCTGCCAGAGTTTTACAACCAGCTAGGGGCCATGCACGGCACGATCATGGTTTTTTTAGGAGTTGTTCCGTTGGGGTTCGGGGCTTTTGGTAACTACCTGGTTCCTCTGCAAATAGGGGCCAGGGACATGGCCTTTCCTCGATTAAATATGCTCAGCTACTGGATATTTTTTGTCGCGGGATTTTTAATGCTGTTAAGTTTCTTTTTGCCAGGAGGGCCTACAGGAAACGGTTGGACCGCCTATCCTCCTTTGGCTGACTTTGCGCATGACGGGCAAACAATTTGGCTTTTTGGGATGTTTCTCATCATTATTTCTTCGCTTTTTTCTTCTATTAATGTGATTGTCACGATTTTTCAATTGCGCGCACCGGGGATGAGTTTTGATCGTTTGCCATTTTTTGTGTGGGGACAACTGATAACAGCCTTTCTTTTGTTATTGGCCTTCCCGCCCTTAGAAGGGGCAGCGTTTATGCAGCTCATGGATCGTTTGCTGGGTACAAGCTTCTTTTTACCTAGCGGTTTATTTGTTAATGGTCAGGTGGCCAATGTCAGTGGAGGAGGCAATGCTCTTCTTTGGCAGCATCTTTTTTGGTTTTTAGGACACCCAGAGGTCTATGTCATTATCCTTCCTGCTCTTGGTATCGTGACGGAAATCATTGCTAATAACACCAGAAAGAATGTTAGTGGTTTTGATTACATGAAATATTCCGTCATTTTTTTAGGTTTTGTTTCATTTATTGTTTGGTCGCACCATACCTATCTAACGGGAATGGGAACTAACATTACAGCGTTTTTTCAAACCACGACGATGATTGTTTCAATCCCATCGGTCATTATCATCACGGCGCTATTCATTACTTTATGGGGAGGATCTATCCGTTTTAATCTACCTATGCTTTTTGCTTTAGCGTTTCTGCCCATGTTTGGCTTTGGAGGCTTAACCGGCCTACCTTTGGGTCTTGCGGCTACCGATATCCCGTTGCATGATACCTACTATGTTATTGGTCATTTCCATTATGTAGTGGCGCCAGGTGTTATTTTCGCTATTTTTGCAGGCATCTATTATTGGTTCCCTAAGATGACAGGCAGGAAGATGAATGATTTCTTAGGCCATTTGCATTTTTGGCCAACGCTTGTTTGTATGAATATTGTTTTCTTCCCTATGCTTATTATGGGACTAGAGGGGGTCAACCGCAGGCTGTACGACGGTGGTGAAACCTATGTATTTATGCATAACGTGCTTCATTGGAACGTGATTATTTCCTGGGCAGCCTGGATCATGGCCATTGCTCAGATTCCGTTTATTATTAATTTCTTCGGGAGCATTTTAAAAGGTGAGAAAGTAAATTCTGATAATCCATGGCAGTCAACCACCTTGGAGTGGGCAACGCCGACGCCTCCGCCGCATGGAAATTTCACCAAACCGATTACTGTTTATCGAGGGCCGTATGCCTATAGCCTTGAAGGTTCATCAAAAGATTATAGTCCTCAAAACGAAAAGGACATTTAAAAGGATATGCACGATACAGAATTTGAAATGGTTCCTTACAAGATAGAAGCCCGCGAAGACACGGGGCTTTATAATGCCAAGTTTGCTATCTGGCTTTTTTTGGCTTCGGAAATCATGCTTTTTGGGTCGTTATTTTCAGCGTATATTCTTTTAAGGGTTGGTTCTTTATCTTGGCCGGTCCAATCAGAATTTCTCAATGTTCCCATAGGAGCGCTTAATAGTGTTATCCTTGTGACATCGAGTATGTTTATCATCCGCGCCTGGAGCGCTCTTAAAGCGGATGATTTTAAGAAGTTTCAAAAATATATGTGGCTGACGATAACCTTCGCCATTGTTTTTCTCTGCTTTAAAGGGGTGGAGTACGCCCAGCATTTTATGCATCATGAATATCCTAAGACAAGCGTCTTTTTAGCGCTGTACTTTTTATTAACAGGCTTACATGCTCTGCATATTATCGGCGGAATCATCGTCAATATTTACTATGTCGGGCCGGGAAGTAGATTAAGGGCTATTAATAAACAGTGGTTCATCAATCGTGTTGAAATAGCCGGACTCTACTGGCACTTTGTAGACATTGTCTGGATATTCCTTTTTTCAATGCTTTATCTTTTATAATTATGGAAGAAAACCCTAATAAAATTGATTTTAAAAGAGACATTCTTATTTACCTAGGAATGATTAGTCTTACTGCCCTTATTGTTTTTATCAGTCATCTAAAACTTAAAGTCCTAGGGACAGTTCTTATCGTTGGGATTGCTTCAACAGAGGCTGTGGTGGTTGGTTATTATTTTATGCATTTAATGACTAAGAAAAAAACCATTCAACTGGTTCTCTTGTTGACCGTTATTGTTTTTCTATCATTATTGTTTTGGCCCGCCTGGGACATTGGCTATTCTCCAAGACCTCCCAGCGAGTATGTTGGAAACTAAATTATGACCCTTTTACCTATGCAACCATTAGCATCGCTTGAAGGTAGAGACATTGATGCGTTGATGTACTTGATACATGGGCTTATTCTTCTTCTCTTCGTCGGTTGGGCGATTTATTTTATTGTTGTTTTGATTAAGTTTCGAAAATCTAAGAATCCAATTGTCCAGCATGTGCCTTCAGCGACTAAAATCTCATCCGCGGTGGAATGGGGCGTTGCCGCTGTTGAGTTTTTGCTTCTTTTTGCTTTTTCCATTCCATTTTGGGCGGTACATGTGGCATCTATGCCAACGAACACAAAAAATGTTTTAGAGATTCGAGTGGTGGCCCAACAATTCGCTTGGAACATTCATTATGCCGGGGCTGACAATAGATTTGGCCGTGCCAGTACAAAATTTCTCGACGATAATCCCATTGGTCTTGATCCTAACGATCCCGACGGGAAAGACGATATTTTGACCATGAACCAGGTCTATGTGCCCGTTAATAAACCCGTTTTATTTCGCATGACCAGTAAGGATGTTATTCATAGTTTTGCAATACCAGCGATGCGTGTTAAACAAGATGTTATCCCAGGACTAAGCACGACGACGTGGTTTACTCCCATTAAAATCGGGCAATTTGAAATTGTTTGCTCCCAGTTGTGCGGCTTGGCGCATTACCGCATGCGAGGGGTGCTTAATGTTGTCAGTCAAAAGGATTTTGATCAATGGATTCAGCAACAAAAGGGAAATCATGACTAATCATTCTCATACGCCACTACCGGATGGCCCTGAAGATATTAAAAAACGTAATTTTATCAAAGGTCTTTTTGGAACAGTGTTTGGCTTTTTAACACTGAGCATGACCTGGCCATTTGTGTCCTACTTGATTCCAACCTCACAGGAAGACCGTGAGGGAAAATTTATCAAGGTCCCTAATTTTCCTGCTATTCCCCTTGGAGTTCCAACCAAGATGACTTTCGAAGATGTGGACCAGCAGGCGTTCATACGGACGAATGTGGTTTATGATATTTGGGTCACCAAACACTCTAATACTGAAGCAACCGTTTATTCTCCATTATGTCCGCATTTGAATTGCCGTTACACCTGGGAGAAAAAACAATTTACCTGCCCATGCCACGGCAGCATTTTTAATCAAGACGGTAAGGTCCTAGGAGGGCCTTCACCGCGGCCTTTGGATCCCCTTCCTTATAAGATTGAAGCGGGAGAGCTTTACGTGATGTGGAAATTATACAAAGCAGGCATACCTGAGCAAGTAGAAACTTGAAACTATGAAAAAATCCTTGCCCCAAACAGTAAAAGATTGGATATCAGAAAGATCTTCCATCCTTCAATTTGTTAATGAGTTCATCCATGAAGAAATTCCAGGGGGGACAAAGTTTTCGTATACTCTTGGAAGCGCTTGTCTTTTTTTGCTGACCATCCAAATTGTGACGGGGATATGGCAGTTGTTTTATTATGTGCCTACCGTTGATTACGCTTATTCCAGTTTAAATTATTTACGTTTGCAGGTTCCCTTTGGATGGCTTATTCATGGTTTGCATTATTGGGGAGGAACGGCTTTTACCGTTGTCGTCGGTATTCACGTGATGCGCGTGTTTATTTGGGGTTCTTATAAGAAACCCAGAGAATTAGTATGGTTAATGGGTATTTTCTTAATCATCATGACGGCCTTGTTTATGTTTACGGGACCGGTTCTTCCTTGGGATAAAAAAGGATATTGGGCTGGACAGGTGGGCTTAGGGATTGCGGGCAGCGTGCCATTTGTGGGGCCATTTACCCAATTGATTTTACAAGGCGCCTCTAAGATGGGGCAAATGGCCCTTATGCGTATTTATGTTCTTCATGTGGCCCTTATTCCGTTTTTAACCGGATTATTTGTGACCTTGCATTTGATTGCTTTTCGTCAATTCGGCGAGGCGGGCCCCTGGGATGAAAAGAAGCGTAAAACAGTTGGACATTTTTGGCCGGAACAATTGTTTAAAGATGTTTTGGTGGCCTTTTTGCTTTTTGTTCTGTTAGTTGGCCTTACAGCTTTTTTCCCTCCTGAGTTTCCAGGACTAGCGGATCCCATGGACACGCTCTACACACCAAAACCTGAATGGAATTTTTTATTCCTTTACCAGCTTTTAAAATATCTTCCAGGTCCCCTTGAACCTTTGGGCACGGCGGGTGTACCTATGATCATAATCCTTATTTTTGCCTCTTTGCCCTTTGTGGATCGTAGCCCTGAGAGAAATCCATTTAAGCGGGGATTTGTGATGCTGGCTGGATTTGTTTTTGTTTCAGTTATCCTGTACTTGACATGGGTTGGATATGTTTACAAAAGTGAGGCGGAACAATCCCAGACAGTCAAATACAGCGAACCGATGGTGTTGAAAGCCTCAGGCGGACATATGCCCGATGTCGATAAGGTAACGGCATTGGCGAATAATAATAAAGAAATCTCTGGGGAGAGATTGTTTAAAACCTTAGGCTGCACGGAATGCCATACCAACAACGGCAGTGTCACCAATAAGCAGGGGCCGGATCTTTTAATGGCTAGAAATAACAACCGGACTCATCAATGGCTTTATACTCAAATCATCGGGCCTCAGTCCCATAATTTTAAAACAATCATGCCGCCTTATTCCCATTTAAGTGAGCACAACGTCGAGCTCTTGGTCAATTATTTGTTAAGCCTAACGCCTAAAGAAATGCCAGCGGCCCCTGCAGCACCAGCTGTCTCAGCCGGAGGTAATGCTCAAGATAAAATGGAAGCAACCATCGTCTATGGTGAGCAAATCTTTATGGCCCAGGGATGTATTCAGTGTCATGCATTAGCGGGCAGGCCCAGCACTAAGCAGGGACCGGATTTAGTGTTGGCTATCAAAACAGATAAGCCAAACAAGGAATGGCTTAAAACCCAATTGGTTGCTCCGCAGCAACATAATCCCTTATCGATTATGCCTTCCTTCGCCAATCGTCTAAAAGAAAATCAAATGGATGCTGTTGTCGAATTCTTAAACAGTCTTTCAGTGAGAAAACCAACCATTGTCCCTCAAGAGTCAGCGAGCGTTGTCGATCAAACAGGACAAGGTCAGACGGCAGTCAATAAAACCGGCTTTGGTGAATCTGTTGGTATTATCGGTGACAAAGAACACGGAGCTGTGTTGTTCCATCAATCGTGTATTATGTGCCATGGCCCGCAGGGAAATCCGAAAGCCGCTAATTTCAATGCCCCTAAAGGAGTTCCGTCGCTAAATCCTATTGACCGAGCTGTTTATAATGAAGATTCATCAACCTTTGTACAGCACATTGATCTTTTTATTCAGCATGGTATTCCTAATACTCAAGGAGGTCCCAACATGCCTTCTTTTGGCGATACGCATGCCTTGACTCAGGCTCAAATTGCTGATTTGGAAAGTTATGTCCTTTCTCTCAATGGTGTAGATAGAACCAAGATCATAAATCCAGGCATTGAACCCAAGGAGTTCTTTTTTATACTGGTTTCTATTTCTCTCGTGATTGTTCTTCTCTCTGGTCTTTATTGGTGGGCCTCCAAGGTCCTGTAACGGTTCGGGTTTATCGAATTGTCCTATATTCACCTTCTTTTTCTTGTCCTTCATCTAGCTTCGGTGTAGAATTACGCAATAAAATTTAATCCTGTAAGCATTAAAAAGGCGGTAAGCAATGACCAACACACAATTAATTCAAATATTACAGTTTTCTGTGGCTCCCTGTGTCCTTATTTCTGGGGCAGGACTTATCTTGTTAGCTTTAGCGAATCGGCTGCCTCGGCCCATTGATCGCGCTAGGATGGTCTGTTCACACATTAAGAACAACCCCGCGGCAGCCACAGAAACTCATCGCAAGCAAATTAAGATTTATCTGCGTCGAGCGTATTTGCTGCGCAATGCGGTCTTTTGCAATGTCATGTGTTTAGGGGCGATAGCTTCGGTCATTTTATTGCTGTTTATAGGCAGCCTATTAAATGTGACGCTTGTTTTCTTGATTAACACCTGTTTTATTGTGGGATTACTAAGCTTAATTTGTTCCCTGCTGTTTTTTCTTAGCGATATTTCCCAAACTTTAAAATCTTTGGAAATTGAAATTAAAGAAGCAGGGATATCCCTCTAGAGAAAGGGGCAGGATGTGTGGGATTGCAGGCATAGAAAAAGTGATGATTCCTGTCGCCGCAGAAAAGCAGCGTGTTTCCCGGGCGGGATAGGATGTGTTTTAAAAAAGAAGTTCATCTTCCCCTTTAGAGAAGCAGAAGATCCTCTGGTTTGTTCAACTCGGAAGAATTGACCCAAACTAAACAACAACTAGATCTCCAGACACAAAATTTCGCGGCCTTACAAAAGAATTATAACCAAGCCCAAAATGAATTAAGAGAAGGCAAGGAACAATTAAAACAAGAGCAAGAACAGCGCAAGAATTTAGAAGACCAGATCAAAACCCAACAGCAGGCGATTGAGGAATTAAAGAACCCCAAGGTGGATTTTAATAATCCCAAAGGGACCATGGTTAATCTGTTAAATGGGTTTTTTAATAAGAATGCGGGAGTAAGTTCGAAGCAATCTTTAAAAGAAATCTAGCAGTTAAAAAGCCAGAACAAACAAGTACAGGATGAGCTATCCCAAGCCCAACAAAAATTAGACGAGCAAACGCGGCAATTTAACGCCGTCTCACAGAAGTCAGCCGAAGAATCCACTCAAGAGAAAGACAGGCAGGCGGCCATGGCGTCGTTACAAAACGAATTAGAGCAAACAAAGGGGCAATTGTTGAATGCCAAAAAGGAGCTTAGCAATCTCAAAGACCAGCAGGACAAGATCGATGATTTGACCGAGAAAAACAAACGATTAAAAAGAAGCCTGGAAAGTGAAGAGGGGATTACGGAAGATTTACAAAGGCAATTAAAGGCCAAGGCGGTAAAAAATGGGACCGATTCGGCTGAAATTGACATGTCCGTCGAATTTGAAGAGAAAGGAAATAGGATAAAATAAGAAACAGGGACAAGTAGAAGGCAGGATAAGTGAAGCAATGGATATTAACGTGAACTCGACATAAGGTGCTGTCATTTATATCATGGGGCACACGTTAAAATAACCACCGATCATGGTCTTTTCCATATCATTTCATTTTAAACAGAGATTTCTCTAAGAATTCTCGAAACATGACAACCTTTTTTACGTCACCAGGAACGTAAAGCATTGATTCCACATCTAAAGCCAATAGTTTAAAATTAAAATTTTTACAATGTTCTAACAATTTAGCTTTCAATTGTTTCGCGTTTTTAACACCCATTTTAGCGGCCAAATATGAATAATTAGGAGTAGTCTTACCTGACAAATAAACGATGTCAAAAAAATCACGCCCCATCGGACGTGGTCGGTCTATAGCAGCAAAAAGTTTTTGAGACAATAATATATCGATTGGAACAACATTAACTATCAGGAAGACATCAAACTTATTTAGAATAACCTTATCCGGTGAATATTTAAATTTTTGTGGTTGAGTATCCACCTGAATTAAAATCTTTTCTTCTTTATGTCCACTCAACCCTAAATCAAAAAGAACATCTGAGAATCTAATGTAGGATCTACACACATCTCCTAGATTAGTTTTTGCCTGGGTCTTAAACCCTGAAAGTTTCAAACGCTGTAGAATCTCCTGTGTCATTTTCTCAAAATCGCAGGTCTTTAGAGAAAGATTATCAAAATCCAAATCTTCAGAAAACCGTGTATTACCGTGGATAAGTTGAATTGCCGTTCCTCCCATAAAAGATAGTCCTGGACCATAGGAAGAATCAAAAATAATTTCCAAAATCTTATATTGAAGATATTCTCTAAGAATATTCCTTTTAAAAGGCCTCAAGTTTGACGGATAGAACGATTCAATATTTTTTAAATCAAGCATGATTCATATTCTCCAAAAGAAGTTTGACTCGTTGGAGCAAGCCTTTCTGTCCTGACTGAAAAGCATATTTTTGAATAAGACGACTATCAACAAGCCGATTAAAGGATTCCTTATTAATCCTCAGGCCATCAAAATCTTCCCTAGTACATAGAGAAGGATTTAAATACAAATGGTCAATAAATGCTTTTTCTGGGGAAGCTATCTTAAAATATTTATCTCGATGCTTAACAAGATCATAACCAAAAAACATGTCCGTCTTGACGGTTCTATATATAAATTTCGCCAATGGTGTCTCAAATTGATATGTTTTTCGTGTGGCCACGGATGTAATCCCATAAATGCTTTCGGGGATTAGCCCGTAATAAGCAAAAGCCATTTGTAAAGACACATAAGAGGGATCGTAAATCTTGTTGGATATTTCAAAAAGCACCCCCTCATCCACTTGGAGATCGGAAAAGATGTAATATCCCCGGATCAGCTTCTTAATATACCCTCTCTTTTGCCACTCAATAAGACGATGCCTATAAAACTTTTTCTCAACACTACGGATATTATTGAGCGAGAAAACCGTAAAATCCTTTAAAGCAGTATAGAAATTTAAATAGGTCATATCATTTCTTCTTGGTGCGATTATGAGTAACTTCAAGAAACGAGTATACAGGATAAAAAATGGAAAAACAAGGAAATTATTGACTGTTTGCGATCAATTTAAAGTTGAATCAGAAACATTCCTTTAATGGCGCTTATAGAAGCATCAAGGAATGGGCCTTGGAAGACGCCGATGCCTATAATAGCGATAATGGCAACAGCAAAAAGAACTTTCATGGGGGTTGAAACGGCAATAGGAGAACTTGTTCGAGGTTCATCGACATAAATACATTTGGCAATGCGTAGATAGTAATAGAGGGAAACAATGATATTGGCTCCAGCAACCAAAGCCAGCCAAATGTAGCCGCTTTTAACGGTGGCCATCAACAGAGTAAACTTTCCGAAGAACCCAGCCAGCGGGGGGATCCCTGCCAGAGAAACAAGGGCCAATAATAGGGCACAGCCTAAAAGGGGAGAACGTTTGATTAATCCCGCATAATCGGCAATCTCGTCGGACTTTGTTGATAAGAAGAACAAGATAATCACTAAAAAGGCCGCTAAGTTGGTAAATAAATATCCCAGAAGATAAAGGTTAATGGCGGAAGCGCCAAGGATAGAGCCCGCAGCCGCTCCCATCAAAAGATATCCCGCATGTCCGATGCTGGAATACCCAAGAAGGCGTTTGATGTTGGTTTGAAACATGGCGGCGAGATTACCATAACTCATGGTCACGGCAGAGAGAATGGCTAGAACCAAACTCCACTGGACATGCCAGGCGGCAAAGACACCGAAGAATAGACGCAGGAGGATCACAAATCCAGCAGCCTTTGATCCGACGGACAATAAGGCTGTGACAGGAGTTGGGGCGCCTTGGTACACATCCGGTACCCACAAGTGAAAAGGGACGGAAGCAATTTTAAAACCAATGGCCGAAAAAACGAGCAACACCCCAAGAAGCATCATAGGGCTCATGGTATGCGTATTGACGAAGGATTGGACGATATCAAAGCGGGTGGAATGGGTTGTGCCATAGATGAAGCTAAGCCCATATAAAAAGAAACCAGAGGCCAGGGAACCTAACACTAAATATTTCATTCCCGCTTCAATGGAATGTTTGTCGCTTTTTAAATAGGCGGTCATGACATAAAGGGAAATGGTTAGTATTTCAATCGAGATAAACAAAAGCAAAAAGTCCGCCGAGGAAGCAACAAAAAACATGCCCAGAAGAGCCAGCCACAACAATAGATAAAATTCGTTCTTGCGTGTACCTAAATGCTTAAAGAATTGCTGGGCCATGGCAAAAACAAAAACCATCGCTACAAGGAAGAATCCTTTGAAGAACCAGGAAAGGGAATCGACTGCAAACATGCCGCCAAAGGTTGTTCCGACTAAACCTGATTTAGAAAACCAGACAACAAGCAGAAAGAAAAGTCCTAAAAAGCTTAAAAGTCCAATCCAATCGTCCTTTTTTTCAGGTAGAAAAATATCCACCAAGATAAGGCCTGTCAGGATGGCGGTGATAATCAGTTCCAATGAAATTAAATTGTAATCAATAATAGGAAACATAAGCTCCTTGTTATTCTCGGGTATCAAAAGGCCCTATTAATTTAGACTTCGTAAGGTTGTGTCATTGCGAAGGAGCCCCATCAAGGGCGACTGAAGCAATCTTTTTATCATTTGAAAGGATTGCTTCACTTCGTTCGCAATGACACAATTGTCAAAACAGTTTTTGTTCCTGAATCAATTTTCTGCAAAATCAATGACGGAAAACATCCCACGGCAATTAACGCGGCCAATAATAATATAAAGGGAAGTTTCTCAACAAATGTTTGAGCGTCTTTTAAATGGTTCCATTTAGGATTCAAAGGGCCTTGAAAACCAAGGCGGATACTTTTAAGCATATAAACAGCTGTAATCACAAGACCAAGGACAGCCAATATGGTTTGAAGACGAAAATGGTCCCATGAACCTAGGAGAACCATGATTTCAGCGACGAAGTTTGCGAATCCGGGAACTCCAGCTGAGGCTAAGGCCATCATGGAAAAGCAGACGCCTATAAAAGGCATGACCTTGGTCAGTCCGCCTAATTCATCTAAATTGCGCGTCTTGGTTTGATCAGAGAAGAAACCTGTTAAAGCAAATCCTAAAGCAGCCATGATGCCATGGGCGAACATCAAGAAAACAACACCATTAAGGCCAATGACATTCATGCAGGCTAGGCCCAGCAGAATGTATCCCATATGGGAACAGCTGGAATATCCTAAGAGGTATTTCATATCGCGTTGGGTGAGCGCCACAAAGCCGCAATAGAGAATATTTAACGCAGCCAAGGTGGCGACAATAGGCATCCAGGTGTGGGCCGCTTGGGGCATTAATTGAATAGCAAAACGGATAATGGCATAGGCGCCTAACTTCTTTAACACCCCGGCATGCAGCATACTGACCGCTGTAGGAGCCTCCGCGTATCCAACCGGTGCCCAGGTATAAAAGGGCCACATCGTCAGTGTCACACCAAATCCTAGGACAATCATCGGGAAGATCCAATTCTGTACATTAAGGGCCAAAGGATGGACGCTTAAATAGTGTTGCAGTTGGGGCAGATCAAAGGTCTCTTGGCCCGTTGCCTGATACAGAGCGAGTAAGCCAATAAGAGCTATCGTGGCCCCGGCCGTTAAATAAAGGGTCAACTTCATGGCGGCGTATTCACGACGCTGTGATCCCCAGCCGGCAATCAGAAGAAAGGTTGGGATAGCGGCAATCTCATGGGCAAAATAAAAGAAGAAAATATCTAAAGAAAGAAAGGCAGCGTAGGTGCCGATAATCATGAACAAAAGAAGGATGTAATATTCTTTAACTCTTTCTGTGATGCTCTTGGTAACTAGAACAGAGGCAAAAGAGGCGAACCCTAAAAGAAGAATCATCACGGCGTTGATACCATCAACACCTAAATGATAGGAGATGCCAAAAGGAACTACCCAAGGAATCTTTTCAACGAATTGGAATCCGCCGACTGTTTGATTATAGGCAGAAAAGACCCAAAGGGACAAAAGGAAGGGCAATAGGGTCCCTAGATTGGCGATGCGGCGAATCGCGACAATGTTAGATGAGGGCACAAAAAATAGCGCCGTTAAAGCTATCGTCGGTAATGCAAGGACCCAAGATAAAGGATGGTCAATCATCATAGTTTAGTAACCATAAATAAAAAGAGAAACACCGTCCCTAGAACAAAAACCAGGGCATAAAACTGGACTAATCCCGTTTGCAAACGACGAAGAACATAACCACACGCTTTTGCAAAATCAGTTAGACCATGAACGAGCAAGCGGACAATAATAATTTGTTCAAGCAAGAACAAAATCCGAGCAAAGGTTTGTTGGACGCTGTTGACATACCAACCGTAGACGATATCAAAATAATATTTATTTCTTAAGAGAGAATAGATGCCGGCGCATTTGGCTTCCAATGGGTCGCTGTTGGGGCGTTTACCATAAATCGCATAGGAGAGGCCTAAGCCTAGCACAGCCACGAAGGAAGAAATGAGGGCAATGTTCATATTAAGAGTCAAAGGTTCGGCTTGGGGGTAAAGAAAGCGGGGAATTCCAATAAACCCGCCAATGACAGAGAGAACAGCTAAAAAGATAAGAGGTAGGGTCATGACAGCCGGAGATTCGTGGGCATGGCCGTGATCGTCATGTCCCCAAAAGGCTGTCCAGAAAAGTCTGCCCATATAAAAGGCGGTTAATCCACTGGTTAAGGTCCCGACCCAAAACAAGAAAGTGTTGTGTTCAAAAGCAAGGCTTAAGATTTCATCCTTGCTCCAAAATCCGCTTAAGGGAAAAATTCCGCATAGAGCAAGCGTGCCAATCATAAAGGTTATGCCTGTTATGGGCATTTGTTTAAGAAGCCCTTTCATTTTCCAAATATTTTGTTCGTGATGAAGAGCATAAATCACGCTTCCAGCGCCGAGGAACAAGAGGGCCTTAAAAAAAGCATGGGTGGTTAGGTGATACATCCCTTGTAAGGGGCCGGCCAAACCTAAGGCCATGACCATGTAGCCTAATTGGCTAAGTGTTGAATAAGCGAGAATTCTTTTAATGTCATTCTCGGCGATGGCCAAGGTTGCGGCCATAAAGGCGGTGATACCACCGATATAGGCGATAATAGTCAAGGCGCCAGTTAAGGGTTCAAATATAAAGAAGGTGCGGGCTAAAAGATAAATACCCGCGGCCACCATGGTGGCCGCGTGGATAAGAGCGCTAACCGGTGTGGGGCCTTCCATAGCATCGACGAGCCAAACATGCAGAGGAACCTGGGCTGATTTACCTACAACTCCGCAGAAAATAAGCAAAGCGGTAATGGTCATCCAATGATGATTTAATAGAGGAGTTACCTTGGCCAGATCCGTAAAAAGAAAACTACCTCCTGAGAGGCTCCATAGAAGAAGGATGCCGCAAAGAAACCCAAAATCAGCCAGACGGTTGACCACAAAAGCTTTCACTCCAGCGTCGGCTGCGGAAGGTTTTTCATACCAGAAGCCTATAAGTAAATAGGAGCTTAAACCAACCAGCTCCCAGAAGATAAAGAGTTGAATAAAATTATTAGACAGAACAATGCCAATCATCGAAAAGGCAAAAAGGCTAAGATAGGCGAAGAATCGGGGCATGCTGGCGTCGTCAGCCATATAACCTTTAGAATAAATAAAAATGGCGCTTCCAACCCCTGTGACAACCAGCAACATCATGATGGCCAAAGGATTAATAAGAACACCAAAGTCGATGGTTAATCCATCAAAGTGAATCCAGGGTAAGGATTGCTGGATTTGAGAGGCGGGGGATGTTTGGAATAATTGGTAAGCTAACAAAACGGTACAGATAAAGGAGACTAAGATGCCGGCAATGGCAATCAAACTGCTGGCCGGTTTAGAGCGCAGGCAAAAAAAGGTAATCACAAGGCAAGCCGCCAGAGGTGAAAATAAAGCTATCCAAGCAAGTGAAGGGTTTACCATTTCATGTCCTTTAATTCATCAGCTTGGATGGTGTTAAAATGCCTATACATAAGCACAATAATGGCAAGACCTATGGCCACTTCCGCGGCGGCAACGAGAATAACAAAGAATACAATCAACTGCCCGGAGTAATCGCCGTTAAATTTTGAGAACGCCACAAAAGAAAGATTGGAGGCTGCTAAAAGAAGCTCTAAGGAGAGCAAGACTTTAAGAAGACTGCGGCTGGTGATGACTCCCATGATTCCCATGGAGAAAAGAATGCCACTTAAAATAAGATAATGTTCAATCCCAATCATGACGAGCGCAACTCTCCTTTGGCCAATGAGGTGATCCCAAAGATAGCAATTAACAATAGAAGAGAAGTCAATTCAAAGGGAAGAAGATAATCGGTAAAAAGGATTTGACCAATGTTTTCAATAGTTCCGCGAATGCAAGAGGCAGGCATGGAGGGGACCTGCAAAAAACTTTTGATTACTAAAACAATTTCAAATAAAAAAAGGATGCCGGTAAACCATCCTAACATCCAAAAGCGGCTTTGTTTAATAGCAATATTGGTTTGTGAGGTTAGATTTAAACACATGACCACAAAGAGAAAGAAAACAAGCACGGCCCCGGCATAAACCAACAGAAGAATCATCCCTACAAAGTAGGCTTCTAAAAGTACAAAAAGGGAAGACAAAGAGAAAATGACGACGACCAAGGACAAAACATTATACAGAGGATTGCGCGCACGGACAACGCCAAGGCTTGCTAAGACCATGATGATTGCAAAAAGATAAAAGAAACAAGTAGGTAAGCTGCTCATGGAATGAAATTTCTTTATAGCTTTGTGAAGTTAAAGATGATTTAAAACACAATCCAATATTAAGAATAAAGCCTATATTGTCAAGGATTTTGTACTAAATCCAAACTCAAAGAATGACTTTTTTGGGGAAGAAGCGGAGAATGTTGCTAAAAAATAAAATAAGCTGTACAAGGCATCGACGATGAGTATAATAAAACCTTTCTAGCGAGGGATACGAAAACTATGAATAAAATAACCACATCTAAAAAGCTAAGCATTTCTTCCAAAGAAGAACTTAAGATCCTGCGCACAGTCGTGGATATAGCCTCTTCCGAGCTGGATTTAAATTTGATGTTGCAGGAAGTTGTTAGGATAGTCACCGAAATGACCAAGGCGGATTCGGTTTTTATTTATCTTTTTGACGAACGTAAAGAGAATTTGGTTTTGATGGCCTCTAAGACGGCCCATAAAAAAGAATTAGGGCGAGTGGTTTTAAAAATAGGAGAAGGTATTACTGGCTGGGTGGCCAAAGAAAGTAAACCGGTAGCCATCAAAAACCATGCATATAAGGACCCCCGTTTTAAGAGTTTTGATGTCTTGCCCGAAGATAGATATGAAGCTTTTCTATCAGTACCGATCATTTATAAGGCCAAAGCCATTGGGGCTATCAATGTTCAGCACAAACGTCAGCATGATTATTCTGTTTCCGCCGTTAACTTAATTGAAAGCATCGCTAAGCAAATTGGCGGGGTCATTGAACATGCCAGACTTTTTGAAGAAACTAAAAAGAAAGCGCTGCAGTTTGATTCGTTAGTTAAGGTAAGTCAGTCCATTACTTCGGAACACTATTTAGATGAAATTCTCAACCTAATTGTGGTAGTCACGGCAGAAATGCTCAACTCCAAGGTCTGTTCCATTATGCTTCTAGATACCAAGGGGTTGGAGCTTGTGATCAAAGCCACTCAATCCTTAAGTGAAGAATATAAGAAGAAGCCTAATATTAAGGTAGAGAACAGTTTAAGTGGGACTGTTCTTCAAACACGCAAGCCGGCGGCAGTCTATGATGTGCGTCATGATGAAAAATACGCCTACAAAGATTTGGCAGTCAAAGAAGGATTGACCTCTATGATTGCTGTTCCCATGGTGGTTAAAGATAAAGCCATTGGGGTTATTAATGTTTATACTAAGGAACCCCATCATTTCTCTGTTGAAGAGATCAATGTTTTGCAAATGGTGGCCAATCAAGCAGCTGTGGCAGTAGAAAACACCAAACTTATGGAAGAGGCCCTTAAGGCTAAAGAGGCTCTGGAGACACGTAAGCTCATTGAAAGGGCTAAGGGGATTATTATGAAGATGAATAATCTTACGGAAGACGCGGCCTACAGACTTATTCATAAAAAGAGCATGGATACGTGCCGTTCGATGAAGGATATCGCGGAATCCATCATTCTTATGGCGGATTTGCAAAAAATTTAGAAAAATATATTTATTTACCAGCGACGATAGAGTAAAAGAATTTAAAAAATCTTTCTTCATCGTCTTGACAAAGCCAAAAAAGTATTTTATACTTCGACTGTATTAAGATTTAAAGTTTCGGCGTAGAAGTCGAAAAAAGTAGTTGATAGGTGGACATTGAAGCCCGGTGGACTCTTTGAAGAGACTCCGGGTTTTTTATTGGACCGTGAAGCCCAATAGTTTTCTTTATGAAAAAAGAAAATGGTTGGGCTTTTTTATTGGTGAGGTGGCGATGAAATATATTGTTTGGATTGTTCTAACAGCATTTTTTCTTACTTCCTTAGGCCCTTTAGCGGAAACTAGGGCGCAGACAATTCTTGATTTACCAGCTCCTGGGAGCTTGATTGAACAAAGTAATGCATATAACCCATTGCAATTAAAGGGGATTAAAGTCTATGTGGAGAGTCCTTTTCACTTCGATTTCCTTGTAGACAAAGGGGAGAGCAAATTAAACGGACAAGATCTCAAAGATGAAATAACTCGCTTAACGAAGTATTTTCTAACTAGTTTGACGGTTCCTGAAACAGATCTTTGGGTCAATCTTTCGCCTTATGAGAAAAATAGGATTTCACCGGAAAGCTTTGGAATAACCCAAATGGGAAAGGATCTATTAGAACAAGATTATCTGCTTAAACAAATTACGGCCTCTTTGACCTATCCTGAGAACGGGTTAGGTAAGAAATTTTGGCAAGAGGTTTACAAAAAATCTTACGAGTTATTTGGCACAACGGACATTCCTATAAATAGTTTTAATAAAGTATGGATTGTTCCTAAAAGAGCAGATGTTTTTGTGAGGGGCAATAGTGCCTTTGTGGTCAAAAGCCAATTGGATGTGATGTTAGAAGAAGATTACTTGGCTATGAACAAGAAAAGTGGGGAAGTTCCTAATGAATATTCTAAAGCCCAAGCACAAATTGTTCGGCAGGTCATATTGCCTCAGCTACGTAAGGAAATTAATGAGGGGAAGAATTTTATTGTTGTAAGGCAGGTTTATAATGCCATGATTCTAGCGACATGGTATAAGCGACATTTAAAAAATAATTTACTGGGTAAGTTTTATATCGGAAAGAACAAAGTCACAGGTGTTGATGTTGCCGATAAGGAAATAAAGGAGAAAATATATCACCAGTACCTAAGGTCTTATAAAAAAGCGGTTTATAATTACATCAAGGAAGATTATGACCCGATAAGTCAGAAAATAATTCCTCGTAAATATATGTCGGGAGGGATAGAGTTTGAAAATTTCGGGGTCATGGGAGATGCTGTTTTTAATGAAAATGCGAGTCGCGAAGGACTATCATTAAGCCCTTCCTTGGCGATGGCCTCAATTAGGTTATTTCCCTCAAGGGTTAAAGTCAACCTCCATACGGCTAATCGAATTCCTGTTTATGGCAGTGCTTCAAAAGGCATTTCTTTAGCTGTAAGAGACGCGGTGTCTTCAGGGATGATTCCATCTGGCCAGATGTTTGCAGACAATGCGGCCATAGCCCTTATTCCAACGCCACCTAAGATCCAACCAACGAAGCCCAGCTCTCAAAGCATTGATCCAAACTGGCCTTTTGATGTACATACGGATGTCACGCCTACCCTTCCCGATGAGGAAGAATTGGCTTTAGTTGCATCAGGAAAGCTGGAATCAAAAAAACAGAAAGAAGAAATGGATTTTAATCTGTCCAAACAATCAAGCTTCGAAGGTAAAAATTCTGCTAAGAATAATTGGTTTAATAGTTTCGATCTTCTAGGGCTTATCGCTGGCATTGGTATCGCATGGCAGGGTAATCCTAATTTTGATATAGGGTGGATGGGGGCGGTGGCCTTGTTCGCCGGTACGAGGTTTATTTATGCCGCTTACCTTGTTACTCATGAACTTTGGCACACTGTATTTGCTTTTTTTCAGTCTCCCAAAGAGTATAAGAAGATTTTAACCAGGAAGAATTTTCGTGCTCACTATGACCTTCCAGATTGGTTACGCCAGTTGATGCCATTTATGCAATTACCTAAGAAAAGACCTGGGGTTGATGTCCCCTTAAGCATAGGAGAACGAAGGATTAATCAAGTCTCAGGATTCGCTTTTTCTTCGATTCTATCAATCGTGGCCTTTGCAGTGATGATTAAAACCGGGTTTTTTGTTCCTTTATTAGGGCCCCTGGCTGCTGCGAGCGTTCATTTCTTAAAGAATTCATTTCAAACAGACATTCTTAATCCTTCTTCACAAGGAGATTTGATTGAATGCGGGAACAGCGGAGTTATCTGGCTGGCTGATCAGAATGATTCAAATCAAAAAGCAAAGGTAGAGGGCTTCTTCCCAGAATTTAGCCAGGATGTGTTAATAAAAATGAGATATATTTCTGAGCTTAGAGGAGATCAGGGCGAGGGGATATTTACCTGGGGCCAGACAGAAGAAGGAGATGTTATTCCCATCATTTATAAAGTTATGAAGTCTAAAAGAGGTAAGACAGTCATTGAGATGACCCAGGTAGGATTTAAGAAGGAGATTGAAGAAAATATCGCGCGGGGAGTAAGGCCCATCAAGAAGATCAGAATTATTAACGTGCACGACCGTTTTGCCACTCAGGGTAAACCAACTCAAAAGGCCCTGCATCCACATATGGGGCCCCGGGAACAAAGGAAAATATGTTTTTTTGAAGAAGGGCAACTCAAAGGGCAGGAAAGAACCTTGGTTACGGTCATTTCTGAGAATGGGGATAATAATGCGCAAACGAAACATAAGGAGAAGCTTCCTACTAAAAAGCTTCGTGAATATTACCCTAAACTATATAGGATGAAAAAGGATGTTTATATCGAACCTAATCACGAGAACCCTAAAGGGTATTATGATTACCTGCCTCCTGGAGATGCTCCTGTTTTGGCTTTGCAAATCCAATGGTACGACAACCAAGGAGATGGAGTAGCTGCAAGCCGTTTTGCCTACGGGGAGACCATGAATGATTCTTCTGAGGAAATGATGGGAAATATCCTATCAGAGGAAGATGAAAACAATGTGGGGAATTTCTTTATGAATTATTTTTGGAGTCAGCAAGACAAGCTATTACGGCTAGGACTTAAAAAGAAAGATAAGAGTTTTAAAGATTTGTGGGTGACCAAGGAGATGGCTGAACAATATCCTCAATTACGTTTTCAATACGATCAGTTAGAGGAGTTTAGAAAAAGTTTCTTAAATAATCTTCTGGCTGAAATGGCTAAAGCACCGGAATCAACAGTAGGGAAGGTTTTAAATAGCTGGAAGCAAAGACATTCCAAGGATTTTGACCAACGATTAGAATGTTTTGTTAATATGACAGTGGAAAGATTTTTTACCGCTAATAGATCAAAAGCAACCCAGGAAATAGCTGAGCTTAGTGACGGGACCTATGGGGTCACGGTCCGCAATTCCAAAGAACCGGAAAGTGTGACTATCTGGACAAACGGACAGTCGGTAAGCCTAGGAGTTAACGCCCAAAAAGGTTACTTAGCTTTTAACTCTGAACACAGAGCGTTGATGACAAATTTTGAAAAAACAGATCCATTGAAAGAAATACTTTTTTTAAATTCAGAACCCCCCGGCCAGTTAACGGACGTGACTTTTAATAGTCAAAGTAGGAAGGTTGATATGAGGGTCTATGATTTTAAAGAAAAAAGACTTTTAAGTCCCCAGGAATTACAACAATGGCGCTTTCCGTTAGAGAAGGAAAATGTTTATTTTAATCAAAATGTTAAGAGAAGCCCGAGTGATTTTACGGACCAGGATATTGGGGATATTCCTAAGGCGGTAGCTGAAGCAAGGAAAGATTGGAAAGACAAAAACTCATTTAATGTTCAAACGGGTGAAGATTTCTTTCGTCAAATGGCCTCTCGCTTTGTTGAACGGTATATCCAGAAAAACAGCCGGTTTTATAAGGTGGCCCGAGGGAATTTGTTAGACCTTCTTTATCGTCAGGCAGACAACTGTCAAGGAGAGAAGTGTTCTGATGTAGAAAAGAATAAGCGAAAAGCGGAGTTAATCAGAGCTGTCGAATATGACAATCGAGTATTAAGTTATCTGCAGAGCCGGTTGGATGAAGTAGTCGCATTTGAAGCCGACAATCTTTCTAAGCAGATCATCGATAAAGAAAGAAGTGAGGATGATCTTTATCCTTATTTAAGAGAAATAGATAAACAATTAGAAGATTTTATGACTAAGGAGATAGTTTCTCTGTCGAGTAGTTTAATTAATAACAATACAGAATTTCTATCTCAATGGGAACAACAACAAGAGGAGGTCCAAGGGGCCCAAAAGGAAATAGAAAACGATTGGTTCAATGAAGAGGACAAAGACGCCGGGAAGTCGAGTCCAATGGTTTCAGGAAAGAATTTACCGGATAAGCAAAGCGTGGGAACAGGAGAAGCTGATTTGTTTGCCGCAGGTATGGGGAATTCTTTGTGGATTGGAGCGGAAAATCTTAAGAACGTCTTGCATGATTTTTTCCCAGAGATGATTGTTGAAACAAATTCTTCAAATAAAGCCATTAATATTAAGCCCGGAGATCGCCATCGGCTTGGTCGACGGACGTTGTCCTATGTTACCAGTAAAACAGGAGGGACCTCTGCGAGTAAGAATTTACCACAAAGATTAAAGAAGATTATGCCTGGTCGTAACTATATATGCACCGCTGACCCCGATACCCTTATGGGTTTGTCCATTGGTCAGAAATATTATACTGGGGCTCCCTTTAGTAAACGTATTTTTGTAACAGGGAAAAGTTACCACGCAGAGGTTGATTCTCTGGGAGATGTGGAATTGTTGGTTAATCAGATAGAAATGGTTCTTTTTCTTGTCAGACGCATGAAAGATTCTTTTCCGCGCGCTCGTCCTTGGGGGTTTAGTTTTTCGGATGAACAGATTCGCAGTCTTGAACAGCGTCGGGATAAATTGGTAGAGAAAGCCAAACAATTAACCGCAAAAGATGAACAGGGTAACAGCCTTCCCGAAACCAAGGAACATCAGGGGTTGATTCAGACGGGGCGGATTTTTGGTAATATGCTTAAGGAGACCTTTATGGTCAATCAAATTGCCAGAGGGAGTATTTTCTTACTGTCAGGGCTCATGACCTATTTAGGGTTTCACTACTTTAAGCATGAATGGGCGGCTTACATAGCTTCTTTAGTTGAAACAACGTTGGCTTTAAGCTCGTTCTATTTGATTACCTCTTTAATTTATCGTCCCTTGACCAAGCGCATGGAGCGTTGGGGATGGATGGGGCCATTGAATGTGTCCATAGGAGATGTTCCCGTTCTTAATCAAGTGATGGAAGTTAATGCCGGGCAACGAGGAGGCATGGCTATTGGATCAATCAAACCTCATTATTATGGGGCAAATCCACAAGATCATTATGCTTTTAGGAGATTGCATGAAGTTGTCCCAGGAGCAGTCCAGATATTTGGAGTTCCTAATGACCCGTATGAACGTGAAAACACTCTTATGACCGTCAGTCAGTCAAATGTTCGTTATCCTAGGCTGTCTATGTTGGGAGGATTGCCATTGGTAGGAGGATTGTTTAAAAAGAAATTTGTTGGTGGTCCAGAAATTTTTACTATCGGCCATGGCGAGGTAGATCCTAATTTGACACATCATCATGTCAACATAGGGCCAGTTGAAATCCACAAGATCACGGCGGATATGCCGCATGAACAACAAGAATCTCAAGAGAGGCTGAATCAGTTTTATTCTCATTCCTTTGATATTCTTGACCGATTGATTGCGTACAATGTTTTTTTCAATGAAGCCTATAATAAGGCCTCGCGTATCGGTCCTTGGAAGATTTTTCAACAAGGCAAAAGCTTTTCCAGGGTGAGAGTTTTTAATACTCCTTCTCCTGTCGGGGGAGCCAAAAGAGAATTGCCATTTTATGAGGATGATAACAAAGAATATGGGAAGACGTCTCCTTTAGAAATGACAACAACTCATTTAGGCAAGGATACAAGCAATAGGTTACAGCAAAAAGATTTGTCTATTCATAGGGATTCAATTTCAAGTAAGCGGGGAGGGATTGACATGAACAGCCGTTGGATGGATTTAAAGGAGACTGGCGTTGATCCTAAAGTCTCTGCGGATAAAGCTATGTTATCTGTTCCTATTGATGGGGTTATTCCAGAGGTCTTTGAGATTGTGCCCCTGACGCAGGGAAGACTTGAGGCTATTCTTTCAGGCGTAAATTTAAATTAAACAGACAAGAGGAGTGAATAATGACATTTAAAATACAAAGAATTTCAGTCGTTCCTTTTGCCAACATGTTGAGTGTCTTGCACTCAATGGTGGGGTTTGTTCTTGGCGCTGCAAGCACCGTGGGCTCTTTACAGAATCCGGAAGAACAAGGTATTTGGGGGCTTGGCCCGTGGGCGCTGATAGTCATTCCGGTTGCTAATGCAGGACTAGGATTCGTGGCAGGATTGTTTATAGCCAACAGTTATAATTTTCTTTCGAGGTGGATTGGGAAGGTTGAATTAGAAATTGAGGAATTATAAAAAATTATAAAAAATTTTTCTTGACAAAGCATATCAATGCAGGTATATTTTCAAAGGTTTTTGAAGTGCTCAAAGCATAGATGTTTTGAGATAGAATTTAGGGCAAAGATAGTCCTCTTGAGTTGCGACGCAAGCTCCTTCAAGGGGATTTTTAGTTTTAGGGCAACGAATGCTCAAAGGACATAGAAGTCCAGTTTTCCAACTGAAAAGTTAGGGGAACTGGATTTTTGCTTTTAAGGTACCTCAAAAGGAGGTCAAAATGGTTCAACAAATGGAGAAATTGGCTTTAATAATCGGTCTTTCGCAAGTCGCTTTAGCAGTGTCGCTTTATTATTCTTTAAAAGGTCAAGGTATCTAAGTTAAACAAGTAAAAAGGAGGAAGTAAATCATGGGAACAACACCACCAAATCCTATTAGTGCCGGGGATACGGCATGGGTACTGGCATCGTCAGCTTTAGTTTTGTTGATGACTGCGCCAGGTCTGGCTTTCTTTTATGGAGGCATGGTTAGACGTAAAAATATTTTAGGTGTTTTAATGCAATGTTTTATGTGTTTGGCTTTAATTAGTGTTTTGTGGGTCGTTTATGGGTATAGTCTTGCTTTTGGTAAGGGCAATCCGTTTATTGGAGGATTGGATTGGTTTATGCTTAAAGGCGTTGGCCCAGATGCCAACCCAGATTATGCGGCAACAATTCCACATACAACCTTTATGATATTCCAATGTATGTTTGCTGTCATTACGCCAGCGTTGATCATTGGTTCTTACGCAGAACGCATGAAATTTCCAGCGTTCTTAGTGTTCACTACCTTGTGGCTGACTTTTATTTATTGCCCGATCGCTCATATGGTTTGGGGCGTAGGTGGTTTTCTTAACACTTTAGGAGCTAAAGATTTTGCTGGTGGGACAGTTGTGCACATTAATGCTGGTGTGGCTGGTTTAGTTACAGCCTTATATTTAGGTAAACGCGTTGGAACAGATAAGCAGGGTATGCACAATGTGCCTTTTGTCGTTTTAGGGGCGTCTTTGTTATGGTTTGGTTGGTTCGGTTTCAATGCCGGATCTGCTTTAGCGGCTAACGGTTTAGCTTCTAATGCATTTATCACAACCAACACCGCGACAGCAGCAGCTGCTATTAGCTGGGCTGTGATGGAATGGATTTTTGCTGGCAAACCAACAACCTTAGGTGCCGCATCTGGTGCCGTAGCGGGATTGGTTGCTATTACACCTGCCTGCGGTTTTGTGGATATTGGCGGGGCTTTATGGATTGGTTTTTTAGTCAGTGTGTTCTGCTATTGCATGGTGGCTTTTGTTAAACCAAGGTTAGGTTATGATGACACCTTAGACGCCTTTGGGGTGCATGGTATCGGTGGATTCTGGGGCGCTATTGCCACAGGTTTATTCGCTATTAAAGCTGTCAACGGTGTTGATGGGTTTTTTGCCGGTAATCCTGGGCAAGTTTGGTTGCAGTTTGTTGCTTGCGCAACCACGATTGCCTGGACAGCCATTGGCACACTGATTATCTGTTTCATTGTCGATAAAACCATGGGTATTCGTGCTGTTCAAGAAGAAGAAATTATGGGGCTAGATTTAAGCCAGCATCATGAACGTGCGTATACAATTTTAGACTAATTAATTTAAAGTTGATGCGAGGCAAAGGCCTCGCATCAACAGAACATAAAAAGGAGATAATCAATGAAATTGGTCACAGCCATTATTCAGCCTTATAGGCTCGATGAAGTTAAAAAAGAGCTTTATGCGGCCCAGGTAAATTTGATTACGGTCAGTGAAGTCTTAGGACATGGCCGCCAAGTAGGAGTTGATGAATTTTATCGTGGGGTTAAAGAAACAGGTAATCTTTTGCGTAAAATTCGTTTGGAGATTGCGGTCAACGAAGATTTCGTAGAGCCGACCATTAAGGCCATTATTAAAGGCGCTCGCACAGGTAAAATCGGTGACGGTAAGATATTTGTCGTCGATTTACCTCGCTGTATTCGTATCCGTACAGGTGAGGAAGGCTCGAAGGCGATCGGGTAATCTCTGTAGAAAAAAGGATTTTTGCAGGGATGAAAATGCTTGACAGTGTTTAGCTTGTATATTAATATGCCAAACTATTGTGAGGGCATTGAGGTCCTCCTTCGAGAAACAAATGATGTTCTCTTCGAAGGAGGACCTTTATCTTTAATTTTTATAAAAAATTTTTAGAGTTTTTAGACAAACAATTCTTAAACCAAATTAACTTAACAAGGGGGTTTTACCATGAGTCAAGCTCGTAAAGAAGTTTTGGAAGCTTGTGCTGAAGAAAGCTGCTGTTGTGATAGCACTTTCAGTGAACATCTTCCTGAGCATTTCGGTCAAAACGTGTTTAATCTGAAGGTGATGAAAGAAGTCCTTTCTCCCAAAGCGTACGCTTCTATTGAAAAAACAATTAAAGAAGGTGGAAAGTTAGACCCATCCATCGCGGATGAAGTTGCAGAGGCTATGAAAAAATGGGCTATTTCTAAAGGTGCGACTCATTTTACACACTGGTTCCAACCTTTAACTGGAACAACTGCGGAGAAGCACGATTCGTTTATTTCTTGGGATGGTCAAGGTGGAGTTGTTTTAAGCTTTTCCGGCAAAGAACTTATTCAAGGTGAGCCGGATGCTTCGTCGTTTCCTTCAGGTGGTTTGCGTGCAACCTTTGAAGCTCGTGGGTACACGGGATGGGATCCTACATCTCCAGCTTTTATTAAAGAAGGTCCAGAGGCAACAACTCTTTGTATTCCGACCTTTTATATTGGGTATCATGGTGAGGCCTTGGATAAAAAGACACCTTTGCTTCGTTCCATGGAAGCTTTATCTAAACAGATTTGTCGTTTAGCAAATTTATTTGGAATTGATACTAAGGGTAAACGTGCGTATTGCACGTTAGGGCCAGAACAAGAATATTTCTTGATTGATAAAGCTCATTATCAGGCCCGCTTGGATTTAGTTCAGACTGGTCGCACACTTTTTGGTCGCAAGCCAGCCAAACATCAACAGCAGGAAGATCATTATTTTGGTGCTATTAAGCCTAGAGTTATGGCTTTCATGGAAGATTTAGACCGCACTTTGTGGGGGTTGGGCGTTCCTTCGAAAACCCGTCACAATGAGGTCGCTCCCGCTCAGTATGAAATGGCCCCAATTTACGAAGATTTAAATACAGGGGTTGATCACAATATGATGGCCATGGAAATTATGCGTCAATTGGCTGACAAGCATGGGCTTACCTGCCTTTTACATGAAAAGCCTTTTGCGGGCATCAATGGTTCTGGTAAACATAATAATTGGTCTGTCGTTGGACCAGATGGTAAGAATTGGCTTTATCCTGGGAAAACACCGCATGAAAACGCTAAGTTTTTGACAACCTTGTGTGCGATTATTAAGGCAGTTGATACTTACGCTGATCTTTTGCGCGTCACGGTTGCAACCGCAGGAAACGACCACCGCTTAGGTGCCAATGAAGCTCCTCCGGCCATTGTATCGATCTTTTTAGGTTCCCAGCTTTTTGATATTGTTGAACAAATTGAAAAAGGTGGGCCTAAGTCTTCTAAAGAAGGCGGCAGCATCCACGTTGGAGTCGATTCTTTACCAACCTTAGCGAAAGACACGACTGACCGTAACCGTACTTCACCGTTTGCTTTTACCGGTGCTAAATTCGAGTTCCGCGCTGTTGGTTCTAATCAGAACCCGTCGGCGGCAAACATGGTTTTAAACACCATCGTTGCTCAGGCTCTTTCTGAAATCTGTGATCTGTTGGAAGCAGATAAGAAGGCGGGTAAAGATTTCAATCAGTCTCTCCAAAAAGTATTGCAGGATATCATCAAGAAACATAAGCGAGTACTTTTTAACGGAGATAACTATACTTCTCAATGGCATGCTGAAGCTAAAAAAAGAGGCTTGCCTAATTTGAAAAATACACCGGAGGCTTTAGAAGTTCTTAAATTGAAGAAAAATATTGATGTTCTCGTCAATCACAATGTACTTTCAACAATTGAAGTAGCCTCTCGTTATGAGATTAACAAACATGCTTATGGTACAGTAATTACCTTAGAGGGTGACTGTGCACTAACCATGGCACGTACCCAATATATTCCTGCGGCATTGGAATATCAGTCCTCTTTAAGTTCAGCAAAGTCTGTAATCCAGAAGAAACTTCTTAAAACTGTTTCTGGCTTAGTTGATAAAGCCATTGTGGCTGCGGATGTTTTAGAAGGATCTTTGGAAAAGCATGATTACGCAAAGATTAACGTAGGGATGTCAAAACTACGGGAGGCAATTGATGCATTAGAAGCTTATGTGCCTGCGAATGTATGGCCGGTTCCTTCTTATGCAGAAATGCTTTTAATGAATGCTTAAAAATAGGTAATAAGATTAATAAAAAAGGGCGGATAATTTTATCCGCCCTTTTTTATTCTATAGTATAATCATCCAAACTATGATTCTAATTATCAAACATATCGATATTGAAGGCCCTGGAACTCTAGGTGATTTTCTAGATCAAAGAAAGATTGGCTATAGAATTATTGATTTGGGCTCTGGAGATAGTTTACCCAAAGATGTTGTACAGATTAAGGCAGTGGTTGTTTTAGGAGGGCCTATGAATGTGGATGAAGAACATTTATATCCATTCTTAAAGCTGGAGAATGAGTTTATTCAGGAAGTTTTAAGACGACAAATCCCTTATTTAGGGATTTGTTTAGGATCTCAGCTTTTAGCTAAGGCCGCCGGGGCCAGGGTTGTCAAATCCCCCGTTAAAGAAATTGGTTGGTATCAGGTAAAACTCACCCAAGAGGGCAAGAGAGATTCTTTGTTTGAAGGATTTAGCGAGGAGGACCCTATTTATCATTGGCATGGAGACATGTTTCAAATACCAAATAATGGAAAATTATTGGCAACAGCAGAAGGTTGTCCCAACCAGGCTTTAAAGGTTGGTAAGAATGCATATGGTTTACAGTTTCATGTAGAGGTTACAGACAAAAGTATTAAGGAATGGTGCGATGAGTATTGTCACAATGACCTTCCTGGGCGTCCAGAACATTCTCAAGCCATGATGGACGGATATTGGGTACATAAAGAGAAATTCGAAGCCCAAGCTAACCGGTTATATGATAACTTCGTGAAAATCATTGACCAGCATTAATCAACTTATTAGGTTTTTAAAAGTATGAAAATCGCGCTCGCACAAATTAATACAACTGTAGGAGATTTTTCAGGTAACGGGAATCTCATTTTGGATTATTTAAATCGAGCGAAAAGAGCTAAGGCTCAAATGGTCGTTTTTCCAGAGATGGCCGTATGTGGTTATCCGCCGGAAGATCTAGTTTTAAAGAATCATTTTGTGGAAAACAACATTAAGACAATTGCTGCGTTGGCTAAGAAAGTACACGGCATTTGTGCCGTGATTGGTTTTGTGGATACAGATTCTAAGGGAAAGATTTATAACGCTGCCGCAATCATTGAAGAGGGGCTTATCAAGAAGGTCTATCATAAAAATGAATTGCCTAATTATGGGGTTTTTGATGAGAAAAGATATTTTTATCCTGGAGACTTCGACATCAACAGTTGTCTAATTAGTGCGGCAGGACAAAAAATAGGTATTTCAATTTGCGAGGATATCTGGGTTGACGCAGGCATTTGCACGAAACAGGCTAAGGCAGGAGCTAAGATTCTTATCAACATTTCTTCATCTCCCTATGAAATAGGCAAGTTAAAAGCGCGTCAAGAACTCTTGAGCCAAAGGTCCAAGGAAACCAATACTACTATTGTTTATTGCAATTTGGTTGGGGGGCAGGATGAATTAGTGTTTGATGGCGCGAGTATGGTTGTTAGCGCTCAGGGTAAAATACTTGCGCGGGCCAAGCAATTTGAAGAAGAATTGTTGGTTTGTGACTTGGAGCAATCAGAGAATCCAGTGGCCGCATTGTTGGATGATTCTCAAGAAGTGTATAAAGCCTTGGTATTAGCTACGCGAGATTATGTACAGAAGAACGGATTTAGCCGAGTGGCACTAGGTTTAAGTGGGGGGATTGATTCGGCTTTGGTCGCGGTCATTGCCGTGGACGCGCTGGGCGCGGAAAATGTGACAGCGATTTCAATGCCTTCGGTTTTTAATGTAAAAGCAACACGTCAGGATGCCCGGATCATTGCGAAGAATTTAGGAATAGAATTTAAAGAAATTCCTATTAAAGCCATCCATAATGTTTATTTGAAAGTTTTAAGAAAATTTTTTCAAGGGACTTCGGCTAATATCGCGGAAGAAAATATTCAAGCCAGGATCCGAGGGAATGTTTTAATGGCCTTTTCCAATAAATTTGGGTGGCTTATTTTAACGACGGGCAATAAAAGTGAAATGGCTGTCGGTTATTGCACGCTTTATGGGGACATGTCAGGTGGTTTTGCGCCGTTAAAAGATATTTTTAAGACCAGGGTCTATGAGTTAGTCCGTTGGCGAAATTCACAGACGTCAGAACCTTTGATCCCCAAAAGGGTTTTGTTGCGAGCTCCAACCGCGGAATTACGGCCTAATCAAACGGATGAAGAGTCTTTGGGAGCGTATGAACAATTAGATAAGGTTTTGGATGCTTATGTACAGGGACACCAGTCTGTGTCCGCAATTGCTAAAGAACCATCCCAGATGCAGTATGTCAAGAAGACCGTTAATCTTGTTGATAAAAATGAATATAAGCGTCGTCAAGGGCCGCCGGGAATAAAGATTTCTGAGCGCGCCTTCGGTCGTGATTGGCGGTTGCCGATTACGAATAAATATAAAGAATGATAATTTTTTCCAGATGTCTTTATTTAGCGTCTCCATCCCTTTTATACGTACAAGAGCGTGATTGCAAAAACATTGGTTTAGTTATTGGAAGTGATTCGTGGGAATATCCATTTTTTGAAATGTTTAATGCGGATTTGGATAGATCTATTAGAATAGAGCACGTGTTGGTAGAGAATTTTACAAATAAACTTAAGTATCCATTGGGGAACTTTTCTCCATGTGCAATCATAAGTCTTTCAAGTCAAAAGAAATTAAATCTTGAGAAAACAAACTTTGGCTTTTCTTATGGGAACGATGATGTCAACGTCCTTGAACCCACTCCAAACTCTTCTAAATAGGAAAAATTTATATGTTATTATCAGTCATTATCCCTGCCTACAACGAAGAATCTACCATTGCTTCAATCATCGAGAAGGTAAGGTCCGTTGAGCTTCCTAGAAATTTGTCCAAAGAAGTTGTTATTGTGGATGATGGATCAAAAGATGGGACTAGAGAAATTCTAAAACGTTTTGAAAGTCTTGAGGGTGTCAAGATTGTGTATCAAAACAACCAGGGCAAAACAGGAGCGCTATTAACAGGTATTCGTGCGGCTAAAGGGGATATTCTGCTTATCCAGGATGCGGATCTAGAATATGATCCGAGTCAATATCCTAAGCTTTTAGATCCAATCCTAAATGGCGCAACACAGGTTGTTTATGGATCGCGTTTTTTGGGAACGATTAAAGGGATGGAATATGTTAACCGATGGGCCAATATGATTTCTAATTGGACCTTCCGCATGCTTTTTGGTGTTAGAATCACGGACATTAATACGTGTTATAAGGTTTTTACGCGTAGAGCCATCGAAGGTATTACGATCAAGGGGAAGAATTTCGCTTTTGAAACTGAAATAACCGTTAAGATTTTAAATAAAAGATTATCGATTTATGAAGTCCCTATTGATTATGTGGCTCGTTCACGGGGGGCAGGAAAGAAGATTAGATGGACAACAGCTGTAGAAATGTATTGGCCTATCATCAAATACCGATTTTTAAAACCTTAATATAATCTTATGGCAATTTTGCCCATCATTAGTTTTTTGGTCCTTGTGGCTGTTTTTTATCGCCGTATCGAAGAAGGTATCCCATTATGGAGAACCTCTTTTGTTGCGGCCGCCTTGGTATGGGGAGCTTTGGTCGCAGCAAGCACAGAACTTTTAAGTTTGATTCACGGCATTACGTTTCTTAACTTATCTATATTTTGGGTCTTATCTATATGCGTCGCTGTTTACAGCCTGTTTTATCCCCAAGGACAGCGCAGAGTTTTAAGATGGGGGAAGATGGAATCCTTAAGATTGTCTGAATGGATTTTGATTCTATCTGTGGGGTTAATTGGTGGATTAGTTGTAGTCATGGCATGGGATACTCCTCCTAATAATTGGGATTCCATGACCTATCATATGGCGAGAGTAGCCCACTGGGTCCAAAATCAGAGTATAGAATTTTATCCCACCAACATTGAAAGACAATTGTGGAAAGCTACTTGGGCAGAGTCAGCTATTCTACATTTTCAGATCCTTGGCCACGGTGATCGGATGGCCAATCTAATTCAGATTTTTAGCATGATCGCAACGGTTTTGGCGGTGACCTTGATCGTTCAAGAACTAGGTGCGGGGATATTGGCCCAAATTCTAGGGGCAGTTATCACAGTGACAATTCCTGTTGGTATTCTTGAAGCGTGCAGCACACAGAACGATTATGTCGTAGCCTTTTGGGCCTGCTGCTTAGCCTATTTTGTATTGTTAGCCAGAAGACGATGGAATTTATTTTATTTTATGGGGGTTGCTTTAAGTGCAGGACTGGCGATTTTAACCAAGGAATCAGGGTATATAATCGTCCTTCCCTTTTTGTTTTGGTTGGGGGTTGAAATCGCAAGAAAATATCAATGGAAGAAAACGGTGGCGATCTTATGTTCCATTCTGATGGTTATTTTTGTTCTTAATAGCCTCCATTACATGCGTAACGAACATCTTTACCAACAAGCGATTGCTCCGCAATCTGCTCATATGGAAATGAATAATACTTCATGGACTCTCCGTTTGGTGGCGTTTAATGCAGTAGGAAATTTAAGCCTTCATATGGTAACCCCATGGAAAACATTGAATGAACCAATAGCTCGTGGATTATCGGATCTGCTGACTTGGATTAAAGGTCAGCCCATCGATATAAAAATCACCAATCCTCTTCATGAGGACAATTCAGGGAATTTATTACATTTGGTTCTTATAGGTATTTGTATGGGTATTTACATTCGTTCCAATAAGAAACAAGGAATTAACGCTTATGCGGCCGTGATTTTATTGTTGCCGGTTTTATTTATTTTATGTTTAAACTGGAATCGTTATTATGCACGGATCCATTTGCCTATATTTGTATTGTATGTGCCCTTCATGGCCGTGATTCTAACTATGCAGCGTCAACGTATTATAGTTTTCGCGGTCAGTTTTATATTGATTGCCGCATCTCTTGCGTGGGTTTTTTTTAATGAATCCAGACCATTGATAGGTCAGAAGAATATTTTTTATACTCCTCGCAAGGAACAATATTTCTCGAACAATCCGGGGTATATTTTCTCCTATACTAGCGCTGTTAAAGAGATTCAAGAAAAAGGATGCTCCCAGATAGGGTTAATTTTAAGTGAGGACACATGGGAATACCCTTTATGGTCGATAGCAAAAGAAGACGTGCGTTTTGAGCATGTATCTGTTAATAATGTTTCAGGACATTTAAATTATCCTTTGGGAGAGTTCTCGCCTTGCGCGATCATTCATGGGGACACGCGAGCCCCTATGCTTATAGCCATTAATGGGAAACCTTTTATCAAGGCACACCAATATGCCATTTTAAGTTCGTATCTGCGTTTTGACTTTGTGCCTGTTGAGCTCCAGCAGGAAATTATGCGAGCGGCTCTTGGCAGAGGACAAAGGTAATCTTTGAACGAGTAGATTTGTAATGACAAAGGATGGTGTACAGCTTCTTATGCCAATTATATTGATTAATCCAAATCTTGTTGTTCAATCGAATGATCCGTTAACAACGGGTGTAGTGTATATGCCAATTGCCTTGGCTTACGCGGGGGCCAGTTTGCGTGCCGCAGGGCATGATATTAAGGTCATTGATGCCTATGCTCAAAATCCTAGGAAGGTCAGAAAAGAGTCTAAGTTTTGGATTTTTGGCCTAACACCTCAGGAAGTGGTTGAGGAGATTCCTAAGGACAGCAGGGTGGTTGTTATCTATGCCATCAATCTAACGAACCATCTATCAACAATTGCTATTCTTAAACATGTCCGTCAGGTGTTCCCATCGATAACGATTATTATTTTAGAAAACACCCAAGCGGTTACAGCGTATGCTTTAAAACAGGTGGCAAGTGAATTCTATAATGAGAAAGCGGATTATATATTGACCGGAGAGGCTGAAAGCCGGATAAGCCTTTTGGTTGAAGCTCTTAAGAAGAATGATCTTAAGGCCATTGCTTCGATGGAGGGAGTGGGCAACAAAGATTTCTATAATCCTCCAGTATCCGTTATCGAAAATTTAGATGCCTTAAGCTTACCTGCGTGGGACTTGTTTCCTTTAGAAAATTATTGGTCACTAGGCTTCGCGCATGGTCCGCTTTCCTCAGAGAGGTATTTGCCTCTATTGACTTCCAGAGGCTGCCCCTATCCCTGCCGTTTTTGTGTGGTCCCGGCTACCAATAATCAGCGTTGGCGCTCACGGACGGCCATGAATGTGGTAGATGAGATGGAGCATTGGGTCAAGTGCTGGAACGTCAAAGAATTTCATATTGAAGATTTGGACCCCACTATTTCAGATGATCGTATCAGGGAAATTTGCCATGAAATCATTCGACGACAATTAAAAATTATTTGGAAAATCGCGGCAGGGACCAAGGTAGAAACCATACGCAATGAAGAAACTATCGTGTTGATGGCGCAAGCGGGCTGTCGCTATATTTCAATTTCTCCGGAAACAGGCTCGGCTCGTATTTTAAAGCTGATGAAAAAGCCTTTTAACTTAGATCACTCGATTAAACTAATAAAATGCATGAATAAAAACAATATTAGGTCTCAAGCGTGTTTTGTATTAGGATTCCCAGGAGAGACGCATGAAGATCGTCGGATGACCTTGAGGTTAGTTAGGAATTTAACGCGTCAGGGGGTGGATGAAATCGCGTTGTTTATCATAACTCCGGTCCCGGGATCATCCATCGCGGAAGAATTTAGTGGGTATCAATCCTTGTCAGAATTAAATTTTACTCCTTCATGGAGGAAGGATTACAAAGTCTTGGTACGATTTCGGATGAAGGTATACATTTATTTTATTTGTTGGAAAAGCATCTTTCATTCATTTAAAATAGCCAGGCAAATAAGCAATTTCATGCGTCGCCGTTTCGAAACAAAAATGGAAATGGTTCCATACCGTGCTTTTATGTTGAGGCATTGGGCCAGTAAAGTTTAGGAGAATAAGTGCCGTCTATTGTAGTTGCCATACCTTGTTATAACGAAGAAAAAACAATTGCTAAAGTCATCCAAGATTTTAAACGCATTCTGCCAGAAGCGCAGATTTATGTTTTTGACAATAATTCTACGGACGCAAGTGTTTATTTAGCCCAGCAAGCTCAAGTTAAGCTCATCAAGGTGCGCAAGCAGGGCAAAGGTCATGTCTTGCAAGCGATGTTTGAATCTATTTCTTGTGACGCTCTTGTTTGTGTAGATGGGGACGATACCTATTGTGCTGAGGACGTGACCAAGCTGCTGAGTCCAATTCTAAGTGGTGAGGCAGATATGGTTGTGGGCGACAGGCTTAAAAATGCTAACGCCCAATCGATTGTTCAATTACATCAAATAGGTAATCGTCTGATTGTTAACACCATCAATTATGTTTTTAAAACACAATTTGAAGACATTCTTTCTGGTTACCGCGTGTTTAGTCGTCATTTTCAGAAAAATGTTCCGCTGATTACCCCTGGGTTTGAAATTGAGACAGAATTAACGCTACAGGCCTTGGAAGCAGGTATGGTCGTTGAAGAGATTCCTGTGGGATATCGCAAGCGCCCAACCGACAGTGTTTCTAAATTGCGCCCCTTTCGGGATGGATTAAGGATCATGTTTACCGCGGCAATGTTATTGAGAGATCATTACCCGTTGCGTTTGTATGGAGCGATCAGTTTGGGATGCTTTTCAGTTGCAGTTGTGGCAGCTATATTAAAGATTATGCCCTCCCACGGAGGAATTCATGAGACATTCTTGGCTGGCCTTATCTTGTTGTTTGTCCCAATGAGCGCCATTGCTTTAGGGATGGCATTAATCTTAAGCGCGGTTAATACCCGCTTAAAAGAAATGAACCAGTTAAATAAAAGGAACCGTCATTGAAAACAAATGAACAAAAATATAAAGCTTTGTTAGAAGAAGTTTCGTGCAACCTCTGCGGGGCCAAGGACTATGAAGTTGTGTACCCGTCGTGTTATGAACAAGCCAATCCTGACAATATAGAAGAAACATTTCGTTCTTCGGGGGATGAAATCTTAGTTGACCAACTAGTGCGCTGTCGTCGGTGCGGCTTACAATACTTAACTCCTCGCTTACAGCAAAATGTGATCATTCATGCCTATAGCAGTGGGAGTGACGAGGCCTTTATTTCTCAAGCCGCTGCCCGGGAACGTACGTTTAATCGTTGTCTTAATGTTATTGAAAAGGCTTATCCTGCTAGGGGAAAGATTTTAGATATCGGCACTGCTGGAGGATCATTCTTAGCCGCAGCTCACAAAAGAGGGTGGGAAGTCTCTGGCTGTGAACCTAATGTATGGTTAACCCAATGGAGTAAATCCCATTATGGCCTGGATGTTTATCCAGGGACAATCTTTGATATGAATTGTCCAAAGGAAAGTTACGATGTAGTGACGTTATGGGACGTGCTTGAACATACTCCGGATCCTCAAGCGGTATTAAAAGAATGTTATCGGATTTTAAAACCCGGCGGTCTATTGGCGGTCAATTATCCAGACATCAGTTCATCAGTGGCGCGCTTGATGGGGCGTAAATGGGTTTTTTTGTTGTCGATCCATTTGTATTATTTTACTCCTGATACGGCCAAGAAAATGTTGATTAAAACGGGGTTTAAACCATTTATGTTTCGTCAGCATTGGCAGGGCTTGGAGCTTGATTATATTTTAAAAAGGATTAAACCCTATATTCCATGGTTGTCGGATATTGGACGTAAACTGGTCGCGAAATTTAAAATCCAGCAAATGAACGTTCCCTATTGGGTAGGTCAGGCGCTGGTGCTCTCCTATAAGGAATAATAATGCGAACAAAGATCATTATCTTAGGTGGTGGAATTGCTGGTCTTGCGGCGGGGTATTTCCTTTCTCAAAGCGGGAAATATGAAGTTACTATTCTGGAACAGGCACCGTTCACGGGCGGTTTATGCGGTTCATTTGAGTATAATGGATTTACCTTAGACTATGGCGCGCATAAAATGTATTCGACGATCCCTGGCATCTTAGAGGATTTGAAGAAATGCATGGGGCAGCGACTTTTACAATTGCCTAAGAAAAATAGAATTTATCTTAAAGGGCATTTACTAGACTATCCTTTAAAATTGGGCAATTTACTAAAAGCATTAGGGTTGGGGACCTTTTTAAAATTGGGCTTTGGTTATGCGGTTGCTGTTTTGTTAGGGATGGTAAGTCGAAAGAATCCAGTTTCTTATGAAGACTATATGAAACAATGTTTTGGAGCGCCTACCTATGAATTAGTTTTTGAACCTTTGGCAGATAAAGTTTGGGGGGACCCTTCCAAGCTGCATGCGGAAATGGCTCGGACAAGAGTTCCAGCTACCAACGGTCTTGAAGTTATTTTGAGACTTTTAGGAATTAAAAAAGAGACGACGGATACGAATGCTGATTTCTTTTATTATCCTAAAAAAGGTTTTGGTGACTTCCCTAACACATTAAAGAAAGATATTGAAGATAAAGGGGGGAAAGTCATTTGCTCGATACGAGGGACTAAATGCCATAAAACAGCAGACAAGGTCACGCAGATTGAAATCAATGTGGAGGGACAGTCTAAGGTTTTAGATTGTGATTATTTAATTTCTACAATCCCCCTTCCCGTTTTAAGTCGTTTAGTGTTTGCGGATAAACCAGTTGATTTTAAGCATTTTGTCGACGAATTACAGTTTAGGCATTTAAATCTGGTTTTCATAGAAATTAACCGTCCGTTGGTTTTAGAAGACCAGTGGATCTTCTTTCCTGAGAAAGAGTATATATTTAGTCGTATTTTTGAACAGAAGCAAATGAACCCTGAGCTCGGTCCAAAAGATAAGACGGTGATTTGTTGTGACTTTACCTGTGACGATGAATCGTGGCAGTGGAAAGCGGGGGATGATCAAATTGTCCAGAGCTGTATCGATGGGTTGGTAAAGGCGGGCTTTATTAAGGCAATGGAGGTAAATAGCTATTTTGTTAAACGATATAGGAATTTTTATCCTCGCTATGATGTGGACTATGTACAAAAAATTCAAGCCTGCTCATCACAATTACAGCAGGTAAAGAATTTATTATTAACTGGGCGCTTAGGGATGTATAACTATAACAACTCGGACCATTGTTTTGATATGGCTAAATTTATTAGCCATGAATTGGAACAATCTAAACCGACTCATGAGATTTGGCAGGCTTTGGAAAAACGAGTAACTTCCTACCGCATTGTTGATTAAAAAATATGGTAAAGAAAATTGAAGGACGTTTAAAAGTTAATTGGGATTCTTATTGGAACGGTTTTATTAAAATACCGTTTATAGAGCCATTACGGTTTTTTCTGATCAAATGCGCTTGTGATCGTCTCTTGAGTTCTTTTAAACCAAATGGGGCTATTCGGATTTGCGAATTAGGAGCGGGAACTGGGGCTGTTAGTTTATATTTGTCCCAACGTTACCAAAGCCAGCCAGCGGTGGTGGATGATAATCCTCATGCCCTTAAGCTTTGCAAGGAGACGTTTCAAGGTTTTAAAGGCAGGTTGGAGGTTATTCAACGGGATGTGTTTGATTTGGAAGATTATGCGGGGCAGTTTGATTTGGTCCATTCTGGAGGATTGATTGAGCATTTTGTTGACAAATCTCGAGAGGGAATCGTCAAGGTTCATACGAATCTGGTTAAATCAGATGGCCATGTGATGATTTTAGTGCCGGTAGTCAATGGGTGGTATCGGTTTTTAAATTATGGATTATTTAAGTTTTTTCATTTGTTGGATGAAATTCCAGAAGTACCATGGACATACCAGGAATTAAAAGAAGTGTTGGCCCGCCAGGGATTTGAAATAATCGCAAGAACCAATGTTATATCTGAAATTGGAGTTTTAGCCCGCAGGGTACAAAGATGTTAAATCCCGTTGGATGGATTAAGAATCGCTTGCAGCAATCTTCCCAGCATTTTCAGGTAGCTTTGCAAGTTCTAGATTTAAAGCCTTGGAAGATTAAACGCATGATTGAAACCGGCTTCGCTCTTTATCAAGGCACAGAGAAAGCCAAGAACCCATTGTTTTTACATATTGAGCCAACAGGGATGTGTAATCTTAAATGCACTATGTGCCCTCGTACGGAATCGATTACCCGTGAAATGAAACACATGTCGTATGAGAATTTTACGAAGATTTTAGATGGGGTTAATCCTATTATAGTTGCCTTGGTGGGCTTTGGTGAACCTTTAATGAATCCGCACACCTTAAACATGGTGCGATATGCTGTTAAAAAAGGAGTCACAACTAGAATTTCTTCTAATGCAACGATGTTAAATAGCCAAAGATCTCAAGATATTTTAAGAACGGGTCTGCATCAAATCTGGTTTTCAGTCGATAGTCCAACAGCCCAGAACTTTGAAAAAATACGCGTTGGGGCCAAGTTTGAGAAAACAGTTGAAGCTATTAAGGAATTTCTTGAACTGCGTCGGCAGCTTAAATCAAAAACAGTAGTCACTGTTAACTTTACCATTACAAAAGATAATATGCATGAGCTGGGAGCTATGGTTGAGTTTTGTCATGAACATTTTAAAGAGGTTGTCCCTACCTTTGCCCGTGGGTATGGTTATGATCTGCAAGTTCAGCAAGCCAGGGCTTTGCAGAACACTGCTGAAATCCAAGGTTATTTGCAAGAAGCCGTAGCTAAGGCGCAGATGTATAAGCTTTTTGAGCTTGAACATAACCTTCAGACGATCATGAACGATTTGACGAACCCTTTAGATGGGAAAGGGCCATGTTATTTCCCTTATTATGTTGTGGCAGTATCATGGGATGGCAAGGTTAGTCCGTGCTGTTTGTTTTATGACTATCAAATGAATTTAGGTAATGTTCATGAGAAATCTTTTAATGAAATATGGAACGGTAAAGCGTATCAGAATTTCCGCATGAAATTAAAGTCTCGTCGAGCTGATATCAATATATGTAACACGTGTCCCTTAAATGATGTTTCTTTGCATAATATGATGCATGTGGTTTCCAAGGTTCCGGGGATGAGATTTTTTACTAAAGAAAAGTATGCTCCTATCAACCGCCAGAACGTAGGCGTCCAAACTGTTTTATGAAAAAAGTCTTCCTTAGTTTATTTGCTCCATTTCTTCTGTGGTTATTCATCAATCAAGGGATTTTTACCGAGCAGTATTTCTTGGGGTCAGATAATACTCAATATTTTCATTGGATTCTTTATCATGTGGAACATTTATCTCGAGGGGTTTATCCCTTATGGAATCCCTTCCATGCTTGGGGTTTTGTCGATAATTTTGATATGCTTTTTATGGGGCCGTTTAACCCAATATATTGTGTGATGGCTCTCTTGGTAAGGTTTCAGGTAGATGCCTATAGTGTTTATGTAGGGACAATGTTGGCCTATTTGATTTTGGCGTATGTGGGGATTTATGCTTTGGCTCGTCGTCTTATAGGTGGACATTGGTGGGCATGGTTGGTTTATCTTTTGTTTTTATTTTCAGGCTTTGGCAGTATTGTTCTAACACAACTAGTGGTCCTATTGATGTATGTTCCCACGATTTGGTTCTTCTTCTTTTTAATAAGTTTTGTTCAATCCGATAATGTTAAAAGTAGGCATATTTATGCTTTGGCTGCTTCTTTGGCCATGGCTATAGCATTAAACAGTTATGTTCCTGTCTTTTTTATTTTTATCTTTTTGTCTTTTCTAGCTGTTTGTTTTTTTATTCGATTACGTTGGCTGATAAATGGATTTATGGCGATAGGACAATTGGTCCGTCAGGCGCCGTGGCTGTTCGTTTTATGTTTAGTGGGAATGTCTTTATCTGTTCTTCCGGATGTTTTATGGTATACGCAAGCAAGTCCAAGTGAATATGTCCTGAAACTAGACCGCGCGGATGAAAACAGTTCTCACCCTGCGGAAGTTTCAACAGAATTAGCTATCAAAAGCGGTGTAGCTGTAGTTGGTTCCTGGGAGGAATTGTTCACAGATTTTGAAAGTTCACAAAATTTTTATATTTTTGTACCAGCAATAATCTTCATTTTAATTTTAATGTCCCTATTTAATCGGTTTCTGATCTGGCAGGTAATTGTTTTTTTTATGGGATTAATTATCCTTTTATTTAGTTTGACCATTACAACGCCATTATTTAATTTTTTATGGAAACATATCTATATTTTTCATCTATTTCGAAATTATTTCTTCTTTGCTCCGTTTATTGTATCTTTGGGCGTATTGTTTTTAGTGGGTCAATTAAAAGTATTTCTTAATACAGGAGAGTTAACGGTTGTTCAACGTTGGTTAAGGACATTTTTTATTATCGTCGCGCACAGTTGTTTCTTTCTTTTTTTATCCACGTTAGATATGGTTCCAAAGGTTTCTTTTGGGACAGTCATTTTAAGTGCGGTTTGGTTCTTAGGCTGGACATGGAAAGGGACCCAAAAGAATCAGGCAATATTCTTGATTGTTTTAGGGGCCATATCGTTAATACAGCCGGTGTATGTATTATCATTTTATGGTTCATTAGCAAGGACCTCGTTAAGTCCTCATCCTGTTTCAAAACAAAGTTTTTCTTATCTTCGACCAATTAAGGGGCAAGGGATTAATGAAGAACATGGTTTTCATAGGCGCATTAAACAGAGTATTGATGAGTCGGGGTTTGTCAAAGCTGGGTACATGGGGACGCGCTGGTCCTATGATTTGGCAATGAATGTTCCCTATCAAGAGCTCCAAGAATACGTGAGGCATAAATTTGTTTTGTATGATTGTACTGTCTTTATGAATTCTCAACGTCCAGACTGGGATTTGCTGGGGTTTACTTTAAATGCTAAAAGTAACTTGGCGTATGTTAACCGTCAAGAGGACGTTGGTTGTAATCAAACCGTTGATGGGCAAGGTCAAGCCTGGATGGTTGAAGGAGCAACAAATTCATTAAAGGTCACTGAGTTTAATGTTAATAGTATTCATATTCAAACAGACCTGAAATCAAAGAAGTTTATGGTTTATAACGACAGTTTTCATCCTCAGTGGCACGCTTGGATTGATGGGAAGTCTGTTGTTATTGATCAGGCGAACATGGCTTTTAAAGGAATATGGGTTAAGCCAGGCAAGCATCAGATCATTTTTCAATATGGGCCTGTGTGGGTTTCTTGGGTCTTAATGGGGACAGTGTTAGCGTTTCTAGTTTGGTTCTTAGCCGTTATTTATTTTCTAACAGGAATAAAGATTTATGAAACTGAACTGTAAAGAATTATTAACACGCACAATTATCTTATATGCCTTGGTTTTTGTGATTTTTAACGTTTGGGTCAACAGACGATTGGTCCGACTCATGCGGACAGACGCACTAGAATGTTTTGTTGAGCGTCCTAAATGGCAGGACAAGGGGACCAGTTTTTCAGCCTGGGGACCGGTCATTCGCTATTACAAATTGTTGGCTGCCTCGCATTCTTTGGCAGGGCGCCCAGAAGAGATGATTGGGTACAGTTATTTTTTCTTAAAAGATTTAAAGCTTAGTCAAAGATATTATTTAAAAGCATACTCGATTTCTCCCCAGAGGGTTTGGCTGGCGTATAATTTAGGAGTTCTTGCCTATATTCAGGGAGACACGAACAAAGCAAAAGAATATTTTAATCAGATTGTTAAAGGAGAATACCAACTACAAATATGTTCTTGTTTTCTTTCTTCTCTTGGACATGTCGTAAATAGCGCGGACAAGAAAAAATTGATTGATCCGTTATATTCTTTTGTATTTTCATTGCGTTCAAATTCGATGATGTTTCTTCAGTCGTTAAATGGGCCCCATACAATAACGGATCCACAATTGTTGCAACCTGTGCTTCATCCTTGGTCGTATATGATTACTCCATGCAAGGAAGTTGTTTTTAATTAGATGGGACATATTTTTTCTCTCTAAGAAAAGGCAAAAGCAATCGAAATAAACGTTAACGGTGTTGTTAAAACGTCATAGGCACACACAATAGTTTTCAATTGCATTTTAGAATAAAAGATTATAGAATTACCATCTTTGAGACAAGGCTTATTAGGTTGATGCAGATTTATTAATCATTAAATATCAATAAGTTTTAATTCTTCTTATGGAAACTAATTTTTATCAAAACCCACGCAAACAGGGTCTTTTTGATCCTCAGGCGGAATACGATGCCTGTGGGGTTGGTTTTGTTGTTAATGTTAAAAATCAAAAAAGTCATGATATTGTACGCAATGGCATTCAAATTTTGGAAAATTTAAGCCATCGCGGGGCCTGTGGCTGTGATCCTGAAACGGGTGATGGCGCTGGCATTATGATTCAGATGCCGGATATTTTTTTCCGCAAGGAATTAGCTAAAACGGAAATCGCCCTGCCAGCTTTTGGTGATTATGGCGCGGGGATGGTCTTTTTGCCTCCAGATCTCTCGGATCGAAATATTTTAGAGGAATGGACTGAACATATTATTCATGAGGAAGGGCAGAAGTTCTTAGGATGGAGACAGGTTCCTCATGAACCTACCAGAATTGGCAAAGTGGCGCGTTCAGTGATGCCTGCGTTTAAACAGCTTTTTATAGCTAGAGGGAAAGACACTCCTGTCGAAGACTTTGACCGTAAACTTTATGTTATTCGCAAACGCCTATGGTTAAAAGTTTATAATTCAACCCTATCGCAGAAGAATTATTATTATTTTTGTTCGCTTAACAGCAAGACCTTTGTGTACAAAGGTCAGCTCATGAGTGAGCAGGTGGACAGATTTTTCCCTGACCTTTCTGATCCGGCAATGGTTTCAGCCATTGCGTTGGTGCATTCCCGGTATTCGACGAATACCTTCCCAAGCTGGGCCTTGGCGCATCCTTACCGTATGATTGCCCATAATGGGGAAATCAACACCTTAAGAGGCAACATGAACTGGATTCATACCAGAGAGAAGCAATTTATCTCGAAGGCTTTTGGGGATGATCTTAAGAAAGTTCTGCCGATCGTTGTTCCTCATGGTTCAGACACAGCTACATTTGATAATGTTTTGGAGATGTTGGTGCTCTCAGGCCGCTCTTTACCTCACGCCATGATGATGATGATTCCAGAAGCATGGAGTGGGCACCAGGAAATGGATCCAGTCAAACGCGCTTTTTATGAATATCATTCTTGTTTAATGGAACCTTGGGATGGACCGGCGTCCATAGCATTTTGTGATGGCCGTTACGTTGGGGCTGTTTTGGATCGTAATGGTCTTCGGCCATCGCGTTTTGTAGTCACGAAAGATGATTTAGTCATTATGGCCTCTGAGGCTGGAGTTTTGCCTGTTGCTCCGGAGAATATTATTAAAAAAGGAAGATTACAGCCTGGGAAGATGTTTTTAATTGATACTCAGGAAGGTCGTATTATTGATGATAAGGAACTAAAGGAATTTTATGCTACGCGTCAGCCGTATGGTCAATGGCTTAAAGATAATGTGGTGGATCTGCGCACTCTCCCAAAACCTAAGAAAGTACTGGGCCTGAATGATAAGACCCTACTGGAACGCCAGCGCGCCTTTGGCTACACCTTAGAAGATTTAAAAATCATTCTTATGCCGATGGCTTCTGGAGAAGAAGCAACAGGTTCTATGGGGAGCGATGTTCCTCTGGCAGTTTTATCGCAGAGACCACAACTACTATACAACTATTTTAAACAATTGTTCGCTCAGGTCACAAATCCTCCTATTGATGCTATTCGTGAGGAGATTATTATGGCTGAAGACATGATGTTAGGCCCAGAGAAGAACCTTTTGGAAGAGACTCCCGGGCACTGTCATCGTCTATGGATTCAACGTCCCATTTTGACCAACGAAGAACTGGAAAAAATTGCTCATACGAACGTCGGGAATTTAAAAAGCATTACCCTCCCCATTCTTTTTGATAAACAAGAAGGGATAGATGGACTAGAAGGGGCTTTGGAAAGATTGTTTAAGAAAGCAGATGATGTTATTGCTGAGGGCTATAGTATTTTAATCCTTTCTGATCGTGGACTTAATGCCAAGAGCGTGCCTATTCCATCTTTATTAGCGTGCGCGGGGCTTCATCATCATTTAATCCGTCAGGGAACCAGAACCAAGGTAAGCCTTGTCTTAGAATCAGGAGAGGCGAGGGAGCTGCACCATTTTGCCACTCTCATTGGTTATGGAGCTAATGCGGTTAATCCTTATTTAATTTTTGAAAGTATTGAAGCATTAATTCTAGAGGGCAGATTTGCAGAACCTTTAACGTTAAAAGATGCTGAGAAGAATTATCTTAAGGCCTGTCACAAAGGCCTGTATAAGATTATTTCCAAAATGGGCATATCAACGATCCAGTCGTATTGCGGGGCGCAGATTTTTGAAGCGGTGGGCTTAGGCAGTGAATTGATAGACAAATATTTTACCGCAACACCGTCAAGAATCGGAGGGATTGATTTAAAGACCGTTGCCCAAGAGGCCCTCAAGCGCCATGAGCAAGGATATCCTCAATTCCCAATCACAGACCATATGCTTGAACAAGGCGGGGATTATTATTGGCGTCGTGAAGGGGAGTTTCATCAATTAAATCCTCAGACCATTGCGCTGTTACAACATTCGGTTAGAAGCGGTGATTACAAAATTTTTAAGGCTTACGCTAAATCCATCAATGAACAAAATAAGAACATCGCCAATATTCGAGGGCTTTTAAAATTTAAAACAGGACATTCTATTGCTTTAAGTGAGGTAGAACCTGCTAGCGAAATTGTGAAACGTTTTGCCACGGGAGCCATGAGTTACGGTTCTATATCCAAGGAAACTCATGAGACCTTGGCCATTGCCATGAATCGTTTAGGAGGTTTTTCTAACACTGGAGAAGGGGGAGAAGATCCTGCCCGTTTTAAGAAAGACCCTAATGGGGATTGGCGCAGGAGCCGTATTAAGCAGGTCGCCCAAGGCCGTTTTGGTGTGACGATTGAATATTTAGTTAACGCGGACCAACTTCAGATTAAGATGGCCCAGGGGGCTAAACCTGGTGAAGGTGGACAGCTGCCAGGTCATAAGGTTTCTAAGGAAATCGCGGCTACCCGTTATACAACTCCAGGGGTGCAGTTAATTTCTCCTCCCCCACATCATGATATTTATTCAATTGAAGATTTGGCGCAGCTTATCCATGATTTAAAAAATGCCAATCCTCAAGCCATGATTTCCGTCAAGCTTGTGTCGGAAATAGGGGTAGGGACTGTTGCCGCCGGCGTGTCTAAGGGGAAAGCCGATCATGTTTTGATTTCTGGTTTTGAAGGTGGGACTGGGGCGTCTCCTCAAACATCCATAAAACATGCTGGATTGCCCATGGAACTGGGCATCGCGGAGACCCAACAGGTGCTTGTGATGAATGATTTGCGCGGACGTATCCGGGTTCAAACTGATGGTCAGCTCAAAACAGGACGGGATGTGGTGGTAGCGGCAATGTTAGGGGCGGATGAATTTGGATTTTCGACCACAGCGCTTGTTACGGTGGGCTGTATTTTGCTTCGTAAATGCCATTTAAATACTTGTTCTGTGGGGGTGGCCACGCAAGATCCAGAGCTTCGTAAGAAATTTAACGGTAAACCGGAATATGTGGTCAATTTCTTTACCTTTTTGGCTGAGGAAGTCCGAGAGATTATGGCTGAGTTAGGTTTTCGTAAATTTGAAGATATGGTAGGTCGCGTGGATATGCTGGATGTTAAAGAAACTATTGATCATTGGAAGACCAAGGGGATTGATTTAACCAATATTTTGCACAAAGCGGATGTCCCTGCTGGTATTGCTATTCGGCATGTAGGCAAACAGGACCACGGGCTTGAAAAGGCCTTGGACAATCGTCTTATTGAAAGCTGCCGTGAAGCCATTGAAAACAAGATACCTGTTAAATTTGATGCTAAGATTCAGAACACTAATCGTACCGTGGGGACCATGCTATCTTCCGCTATCGCTAAGAAATACGGGTTGCAGGGGCTGCCGGAAGACACAATTCAGATTAAATTTGAAGGGTCAGCGGGTCAAAGTTTCGCGGCGTTCCTCTCTCAAGGAGTATTTCTTACTCTGGAGGGTGAGGCTAATGATTATGTGGGCAAAGGCCTCTCCGGAGGAAGAATTGTTATTTATCCTCCTAAAAACGCAACGTTCGTCCCTCAAGAAAATATTATTGTCGGTAATGTGGTTCTTTATGGGGCCATTTCAGGAGAGGCTTATTTTAGAGGTCTCGCTGGGGAGCGTTTTGCAGTGCGTAACTCGGGGGCCCTCGCAGTGGTTGAGGGTATTGGAGATCACGGCTGTGAGTATATGACCGGAGGACGGGTGGTGGTCTTAGGACCTACAGGCAGAAATTTTGCCGCGGGTATGAGCGGCGGGATTGCCTATGTTTGGGACAAGGATAATTCTTTCTCTAAGAATTGCAACATGGGATTGGTGGAGTTGTTCCCGGTCAAAAACCCTGGAGATATTTTAGAATTGCGGTATATGGTTGAAAAACACTTAAAGTATACTCAAAGTACGCTGGCAGAAGAAGTGGTTAATAATTGGGACAAAGCTTTGCCTCAGTTCATTAAAGTTTATCCGCGAGACTACCGTCGAGTATTGGAAGAAGCGGAAAGTATTAAGAATGAAAAGAATAATTTGGTAAAAAGTTAAAAAGGTTTTTAGTGGAGTTATATGGGAGAAATTAAAGGGTTCATGAAATACAAGAGACAGGATTACACAAAAGATCCTGTGGATGAGCGGCTTTTGCATTTTAAAGAATTTACTCATCTTCCCTCTGAAAAGGAAATGCAATCTCAAGCTGCCCGCTGCATGGATTGCGGAGTGCCATTTTGTCAAAACGGCTGTCCGATAGGGAACATTATTCCCGATTGGAATGATTTAATTTATCGCGATCGTTGGCAGGAATCCATTGAACGTTTACATAAGACGAATAATTTTCCGGAATTTACTGGCCGTGTTTGTCCTGCTCCTTGTGAAAATTCTTGTGTTTTATCGATTAATGAACCGGCCGTGACCATTAAGAACATTGAGCTTTCAATCATTGAACACGCCTATGATAAAGGGTGGGTCTCTCCTCAGCCACCAAAACATCGGACAGGTCAAAAGGTGGCTGTGATAGGCTCCGGTCCCTCGGGGTTGGCCTGCGCAGATCAACTTAATAAAAAGGGACACAAGGTCACAGTGTATGAAAAGAATGAAGTGATTGGAGGCCTTCTAACGTTAGGGATCCCAGATTTTAAATTAGAAAAATGGGTTGTTGAACGCCGCGTCAAGCGCATGGCGGATGAAGGGGTAGTATTTAAAACAGGTCAGCATGTCGGGGTAAATGTTTCGGCCAAAGACTTAACGCTAAAATATGATGCGATTGTGTTATGTGGGGGCGCTGAGGTTGGCCGTGATCTTCCAGTCCCTGGTCGAGAACTCGAAGGAGTTTATCAGGCTATGTATTTTTTACCCATGCAAAATCGTAAGAATTTAAATATTCCTGTTGATAATTTTATTTCCGCCAAAGGGAAAAAGGTGATTGTGTTAGGTGGGGGCGATACAGGCTCTGATTGTGTGGGGACTTCCAACCGTCAAGGCGCCACCTCGGTCCATCAATTTGAGCTGATGCCTAAACCTCCGCAAAATAGGAGCCCTGAGAATCCTTGGCCGAATTGGGCCTTAATTTTGAGAACATCAACCAGTCATGAAGAAGGAGTTGTTCGTGATTATTCTATCCTGACGAAGCGTTTGAGCGGGGAGAATGGCAAACTCAAGAAGCTCCATGCTGTTCGGGTGGAATGGGTCAAAGATACAATTACAGGCCAGATGAAAATGAATGAAGTTCTGGGATCTGAATTTGAGATGGAATGTGATTTATTGTTATTGGCCATGGGTTTTACCGGACCGGTTAAGAAAGGGATGTTAGAAGAGCTGGGAGTAGAGCTCGATAGCAGGGGTAATGTTAAGGCGGATGAAAATAAGATGACAACTATTCCCGGAGTTTTTACAGCGGGCGATATGACAAGAGGACAGTCTCTGGTTGTTTGGGCTATCCAAGAGGGGCGCGCCGCTGCCGATGGGATTGATCGATATTTAACAAGCAAAACATCAAAAAAATAAGGAGACTGTCGTGAAAAAAATATTTCTTATGTTGTGTTTAGGTTTAGCTCTTACTGGTTGCCAACAACCTCCAGCTCAAGAAAATGTCATGACTAATGAACGACAGGAAGCTGCCAAGAAACTTTTCGCCCAAAGCGTATTGTTATTGCAACAAAAAGATCTTAAAGGGGCTGTGACAAGCCTGCAGGCATCCATTAAAATAAATCCTACTAATCCTGATCCCTATTTATTTTTGGGACAAATTCTTCTTAAAGCTGAGCAGTATGAGCAAGCCGCTGAGTTCTTAGATCAAACAGCAAAGACCTTCCCAGATAACGGGACGGTGTTTTACATGTTTAGTATTGCCAATAAAATGGCTGGGAAGAAATTGCCAGCAATACTAGCCGCACGTCGCAGTTATGAAATCTTCAAAAACGCGCAAGATGCGGATAATGCCCAGTCCTCCGCAGTTTTGTTAGAAGAATTGGTTAAGTCTGCCCAGGAAGATCAGAAGGCCCAAGACGCCAAGAACCAAGCAGTAAAGGAACAGCCGACAGTACCCGTTTCTTCAGTGTCTGCCCCAACAATAGCAGACCAGACAAGCAAGACCAATAAAAAATAATGAGGTTTTATCTTAAAACCATTGGTTGCATTATTTGTCTTATGGTCCCTTCCATAAGTTGGTCAGAAGTGATCGTGCTGGTTTCTGGCCAAGAAGTTGAAGGGAAAATTATCTATCAAGATAAACATTGTCTTCGCCTTGATGTCGGCCTCCAGTCGTCAATTACATATTTTTTTGATGAAATTAAACAAATCCTGCCGGATAAAGTAGGGAGGGGTTTTAAACCTTCCCCTACTTTGGTTTCTTTGTCGTCTAAGGACAGAGCAGATCAATTAGAAAAACAAGCAATTGATGTTACAGACGCGGGCAGGATGGATGAAGGTTTGAAGTTAATGCGCAAGGCCATAGAATTAGACCCGACCCCTATGAGGCACATGAATTACGGCAGCATTCTTTTTGGTCAAGGGGTTTCCTTGTTCCAAGGAGGAAACCAAACACAGGCAGTCGTAATTTTACATAAAGCCGAAGGCGAATTGTCTCAAGCGATTGTATCTTTTAACCCTAAAAGAGAAAAAGTTTTTCTATCTCAAGCTTATTTCTTATTGGGAGAAATCTATCTAAACGCGTTTGCGGATAAGATTAAGGCGAAGTTCTTTTATCAAAAAGCGAAGACGTACTACAAAAATGAAGCTGCTAAGTCTGAATTAGAGAAATTAGAATAAATTCTTGTAAGCTTTTTGGGAATAATTTCCTTTCTGTTATAATATTTTCATGTTTATTGCAATCTCTTTTATCCTTACAAGCATTATATTTTTTCAAGCTTCGGATGTTTTTGCCGCCGCCGCTATTGCCCGACAACAGCAAATGAAGCAGGCGCAGCAGCAAGCCCAGCAACAAGCCATTGCACAGTATCAGCAGGCGCAGCAGCAAGCCCAACAGCAGCAGTATGCGCAGCAATATCAGCAGGCCCAGCAACAACAAGCACAGGCCCAGCAGCAGGCGTATGCGCAGCAATATCAGCAGGCCCAGTTGCAACAAGCACAGGCCCAGCAGCAAGCGTTGCTTCAAGCGGTACAGACTCGACGGCAGCAAATCATGGATACTCAAAACCAATATTCCGCGGCAGTTTTGTCCCAACAATATCAGCAAGCCGTTGCCGAAGAGGTCGCGAAACAAAAAATGACCTTGGATGCCGCTCAGATGGCACAAATGCAGCAGCTGGTTCAGAATCAAGCGGCCGCGGATGCTGTTCAGACTGTGGGGATGAAAAGACAGGCAGAAATTCTTGAAGTAGGAGCGATGGTATCCCAGGCTCGCCCTTTTGAATCGGTTAAACCCGAGGAAGTTAAAGATGTTGTTGATATCGCGGATGTTTGGCGCAAACTGGACGTGAATAGCCGCGCCTGGACCTTGATGATTGATAATCAGGCCAAGGTGTTGACCGTTAGTGAATATATGGAACGTTTTCGTAAGCAAGGAATCAAAATTCAACTGACACCCATTGAATACATCCACACCATCGACGATATGGCCATCCAGAATCCATCATTATTAAAGGCCCCTTTTAAAAATGTTTTACAATTGGCGGCCATCATGCAATACGATTTTGACGTTGGAGTAGACAAAGATCTTCTGGCAAGAAAAAGTCTCGGAGAGGCGTTGTATCAAGCCAATAAAAAAAGATTGGGCCGTTAAGGGCCCGACGTACTCACCATGAATAAATATATCTTAAGCATAGACCAAGGGACGACGGGATCGCGTTGTTATATTTTTGATGCTAAGGGAATCGTTGTCGCCAGCGCCTACCGGGAATTTCCTCAATATTTTCCTAAACCAGGATGGGTTGAACACGACGCAGAGGAGATTTGGGCGTCTGTTGTATTGGTGATCAAGAAGTCTCTCAAGAGTTTAAAGCGCTCGGTTCCTAATTTTAAACCAGAACAGATTCGCTCAATCGGTATTACCAATCAACGCGAAACCACAGTACTATGGGATCGAAAGACCCATAGACCGCTGGCACGGGCGATTGTCTGGCAGGACAGGCGCACCGCGCAGCTCTGTCAGGAATTAAAAAAACATGAGACAATGGTTCGTCTGTCGACGGGTCTGGTGATTGATCCATACTTTTCAGCTACCAAGATTGCCTGGCTTCTTGATCACACCCAAGGTCTTCGAGGCAAAGCTCGAAAAGGAGAGATTGCTTTTGGAACCATTGATAGTTGGCTTATTTTTAAACTTACCGGCGGTAAATCACATGTGACCGACATGACCAATGCCTCGCGGACAATGATTTATGATATTGTCCGCAAGGATTGGTCTAAAGAACTTCTTGATCTGTTCAATGTTCCTCTGGAGATTTTACCAAAGGTCTATCCTTCGGGTGCTGAGTTTGGTCTCACGGACGACGTGGCAGGACTGTCTAAAGGTATTCCTATTTTGGCTGTCATGGGAGACCAGCAAGCCGCTCTTTATGGGCAGGGATGTTGGAGCGGCGGGACTGTTAAAAATACCTACGGTACGGGATGTTTTATGGTCCTTAATACCGGCCGTCAAATGAAATTGTCCAAAGCGGGGCTTTTAACAACCTTGGCCTGCGATATTCATGGGCAGCCTCTTTATGCTCTTGAAGGCTCAGTTTTTATAGCGGGTGCGGTTATTCAATGGTTAAGAGATGAGTTAAAAGTTATTAAAGATTCATCATCATCGGAAGAATTGATTGATGGGATCAAAGACAATGCAGGGGTCTATTTTGTGCCTGCCTTTGTTGGGCTTGGCGCTCCTTATTGGGATTCACAGGCCCGAGGCATTATCACGGGCTTAACCCGTGGCGCCAATGTGAAACATATCGTCCGCGCCGCGTTAGAGTCCATGGCGTATCAAACCAAGGATGTCTTTGATTTGATGCAGAAAGAGTCTGGTCTTAAGATAAAATCTTTGGCAGTCGACGGCGGCGCCTGCCGAAACAATTTTCTTATGCAATTTCAAGCAGACATTTTATCCGCTAAGGTTCAAAGACCGCGCATGATTGACTCAACCGTGGCTGGTGTGGCTTTTTTAGCAGGTATTAAAGCAGGCCTGTGGAAGGGGAAGGATTTTAAACGCATGCATTCTGTTGAAAGAATATTCACTCCGCATGTAAACAAGTCTAAAGCTGCAGAATTACTTCAAGGTTGGCACAAGGCCGTCGCCCAGGCGCGTGGTCATTCTTGAAATTTTGTTATACAGTGTTATACTTTTATCAAAGATGGGTTGATTGGACTTTAACATGGAGGAGATTATGACCGTACTTAAAGCGTTTCGTTTGGAGAAAACTTTGGTTAATCGTCTTTCTAAAATTGCGAAAGAATCACATCGTTCGGAAAAATATTATGTTCAGGAGGCCTTAGCGCAGTATTTGCAAGAGCATGAAGACGCCTGCATAGCCAAAGAACGTTTTGATGACCCTAAAACAAAATTTATTTCCAGCAAAGAAATGAGGCGACGCCTTGGTTTATAGTGTTGAATATGTCGAGAGTGTCTCTAAGGATTTATCCAAATTGGATAAAACTATTAGGCTAAGGATTGTCGATAAAATCGAGAAATTTTTGATAAAAGATCCACAAGGGCTTGGTAAGCCGTTAACGGGAGTTTTTAAGGGTTTTTGGCGCTATCGTTTCGATGACTATAGGGTTATTTACCGTATTAAACATGAAGAAATTTTAATCATTATTTTTAGAGTAGGTCACCGGAAAAATGTTTATTCAAAGGCTGTTTAATGTATATTCATTAAATTTGACAAGAATCACCCCTTATGTTAGTTTTTATTAGGTTTTGAAAATTAAAAATTAGAAATTAAGACCGACAAGACCGCGGCTGAAATAGCCTGGTGCGTGAAAAATCACAATCAAATCAAGGAGAAGATATGGTTAAGTTTAAACAGTTATCAAGGTTCGTTTTTGTTTCGCTGATTGCTTTTATGGCAGTTATGACCATTCCAAAGCACCTCTACGCTCAGGCGACAGACCCGGTTGTAGTAGCGGAGGCTGCAATAGATAATTATTTTACAGTTCTGCTTTCAGGTCAAGATGCGACACAAGCCTATAATACGATGCAAACAGCCAAAGCTGCCGTTAATCCCGTATACACTTTTCAGGTAAATAATTATTACGAACATGCCTCATTTATAGCCGCTGAAAAATCAATAGATAATTATTTCACCGTTGTCTTGACGGGGCTTGATTCGACCCAATCACAGCAAGTGATGAATACTGCAAGGTCTTTATTAGTATTCACGGACACTACTTCTGTAAACAACTATTATGATCGAGCATCACTTATAGCGGCGGAGCAATCGATTGATAATTATTTTGCTACCATATTATCGGGGCAGGACACAACATTATCTTATCGTTCAATGAATACGGCAAGGGGCTCTCTTTCGTTCATAAATATTAATACTGTAGACCAATACTATCAAACAAAAGCATTCCCGACAGCAGAAACAGCTATCGATCAATCTTTTCAGTCGATTCTATTAGGACAAGATCCTGTAAGAGCTTTGAATATCATAGCAACAGCTAGGGCTGTCGTGAGTTTTCCATATAATCTTTCAGTAGATAATTACTATCAGCAAGTTTCTGTGCGTGCTGCTGAAACGTCGATAGACCAATATTTTTTGATAAAAACATTAAACCAAGATTTAACCAGTGCTCAGGCTATTATGAACGCGGCAAGGGGAGCTGTTAATAATCTTGATAGGTATCAGGTGGATAATTATTACAATCAGCAAGTATTAACTCCACCAGGGGTGACTGTGAATCTTGTTGAGGTGACCATAAGTCAATATTTTCAGAAAATATTGGCAGGACTTGACACAACTCAGACATTGAATGTTATAAATGCTGCTCTTCTGACTACAAACACATCGAACAGAAATCTTTTGAATAAATACTACAGCCAGATCTCTGTTCTCACGGCTGAAGGGGCAATCAATCAGTACTTTCTTGCCTTATCAAAAGGCCAGGACGCTACTCAATTACAAAATATTATGAACACTTCTATTAATGCCAATTTAAGGGGAAGCTATCCTCAGAGTAAGGTTAAGGTAAATACGTATTATAATCAAAGAGCTTTCAATACAGCTAAAGCGGCGATGGACCAGTATTTTCTAACAAAAGCCGCAGGTGGGGACACAACCTATATTCAAGCTATTATGAATGCCACAAAAGCAGCGGTAAAAGATCCTCAGGGACTTAGTTCCATTAGCGCTTATTATTCTTCCATTTCTTCTATACCCACAAGTCCCCTTGCAAAAGTTGAGTGGGCTATCGATAGGTATTTTGATTATATATTATCAGGTGGAGATTCAACAACGGCTTCAAATACTGTGGATCCATCTAATGCTATAAACAACTTGAGGATCATTGAAAATGCGGATTTTTCGGATAGTTACAACTGGAGTGGGTATTACGCACAAGGCGCAAGAACTACCGCTAATCAAGCAATAGACACGTCTTTTAAAGCGATATTAGCAGGACAGGATGCTAATAGCGCACTTAGTATTATCCATGCGGCTATGGGAGCAGTGATCGACCCTTCGGATAGTCAAAGTGTTGGTTCCAATTATAATCAAACTGCAAGAGCCACTGCTAATCAAGCAATCTTCGCGAATTTTCAAGCAATATTAGCAGGAGATGATGGTAATAGCGCACTTAGCATTATCCATGCGGCTATGGGAGCGGTGACTAACCCTAATGACAGTGCAATGGTTCAATCTAATTACGATCAAACGGCAAGAACAACAGCTATTCAAGCAATATCTACGAATTTTCAAGCAATATTAGTGGGAGGTGATGCAAACAGTGCGCTTAGCATTATCAATGTAGCTATGGGGGCGGTGACAAATGCTAATGACACTGCAATGGTTCAATCCAATTACGATCAAACGGCTAAATTTACCGCCCTACAGGCGATAGATAACTATGTCCAAGTTTTATTTTCAGGTCAGAATCCGAACAATGCTCAGAATATTATGAATGCTGCAATAGGAGCTGTGAGTAATTATAATGATAAGGCGCAAGTGAATACGTATTATACTCAAAGAACTCAAGGGCCTATTCTTGCCATTAATATTAATTCGATTTCCAATGGTCAAGCGACAATTACAAGCACTCCTGCAGGGATTAATTGTAGTAATTATACGGCCTCTAGAATATGTGCCGCTAAATTTATCGCTGGAGCAAACATTGTGCTTAATGTTACACCTAATAAAGCCAATGGTTCACGGTTAACTAACTGGGGAATATCAAAATGCGATAGCTCAAGCAGTTGCTCCTTTACTATCGGAACCAATCCTATAGTAGAAAGTGTTCAGATAACCGGAAAAGAAGCGCCCGCTGTGGGAGTGCCCGTTTCTACGGTGGAATAGTTCTTTTATTTGTGAATAATTAAAGAAGCCCTTGAAATAAAAATTCAAAGGCTTCTTTATGAGAAGTTAAGCGAGGAGCAGGTACGTTGCTAATAGGTGCGGTTATCCGCATCTTTCCCAGGGAAGCTCCTTGTAAAATTAATTGACCGTTTTTGGGCAGGGTATTACTATATTAATATCCATGTATACCACGGATACCAAACAAAAGATCATTGATTTTATCCGAAAAAATAAAAGCGCCAACAACGCGCAGTTACAGGCTTTTACCGGGGTCACTTCAAGGGGGATTTCCAAGCATCTTTCAGGGCTGGTAAACCAAGGGCATTTAACCTCAGAAGGTCAACCCCCCAAACAGATTTATTATTTAGGCCCCCAGCAGAATAAAAATAGCTTCATTGAGAACGTTTCAAGCGTTATAACTGAAGATAATAATCCAGATATCCCAGATGAGGTCAAGGCCATTGTGCTTAAGGAATTGGAAGCTAAGATCCATGGCCTACCGAAGCCAACTTCTAAGAGTACAGCATTCAAGGTAGAAGGCCCAGTGGAAGGATCCAAGGGTACAGCACCTAAGGTAGAAAGCCAAACAGAAAGATTGAAGAGTACATCACTCAAGGGAGGAAGCTCGGTAGAAGGATCCAAGAGTACAGCATTCAAGGCAGAAAGCCCAGCAGAAGGATTGAAGAGTACAGCACTTAAGGTGGAAAGCCCAAAGGAAGGATTGAAGAGTACAGCATTCAAGGCTGAAAGCCCAGCAGAAGGACTGAAGAGTACAGCACTCAAAGTAGAAGGCCCAGTGGAAGGATCCAAGAGTACAGCACTCAAAGTAGAAGGCCCAGTGGAAGGATCCAAGAGTACAGCATTCAAGGCAGAAAGCCCAGCAGAAGAATCCAAGAGTACAGCACTTAAGGTGGAAAGCCCAAAGGAAGGATTGAAGAGTACAGCACTTAAGGTGGAAAGCCCAAAGGAAGGATTGAAGAGTACAGCACTCAAGGTAGAAGGCCCAACGGAAGGATTGAAGAGTACAGCACTCAAGGCAGAAGGCCCAGAAGAAGGTTCCAAGACTACAGCACTTAAGGTAGAAAAGCTGGAAGAAACTTTGAAGACTACAGCATCCACTGTAGATGGGCTTACAGAAGAATTAAGGACTTCTCAGAAGAAAAGTGCTTCAAGAGCCTCACGCACCAATAGGGACCTTAAATATCTCAAAAATAGGATATTCGGTTTAGATAGGGACATTCAAGGGATTAAAGCTGAAATGCAATCCCTTAAAGCGTTAGCCGTATCTTTGCAACAGTCAATGCCTCCCAAACCACAAGTCCAAAACCAACCTACCCCGAGGCCTCAAGCCAAGCCGAACTCGGTTTTAATGGAGATCGCGAATACCGTGGCTGCACTAGTTCTTTTTTACTGGTTATTGCGCGGGGCGTGGTGGGTTCTTTCAAACTTATTTCATGGGGTGATGGGGTTGTTGGGGGTTAGGTGATAGGAAAGATAAGGGGCAGATTGTGCTTAAAGGCCGGTAATTATTTGCGTCAGATTTGCGTCAGGTGTTGTGTGAGAGGTTAGGGTATGACCGCATAGTGACCGAATGACAAAAGTGGAGTCGCATAGAAGTTCAAGGAGAGATTCAAAGAAAGCGAAAGGCAGAGGATAGGGGAAAATAGGTGATAGGTGTTGAAAAGTATTGCAATCGTAAACGGGTTCATTCGACGTTGGGATATTTGAGCCATTTACAAAAGTGCGAAAGAAAAGGAATCTCGAGTTAACTTTGGATAGTATTGGAAATATAGACGAAAAAATAAAAAACATTCATTACTTAACGCCAAACAACGTCTTCATTCCTCCTAAAATCTCATCGAAGGGAACAACGGAAACTTTCTTATGAAGTTCATACCGCCTTTGTCCAGGGTAGATGACTGCAATGCGCTCAAGTTTTAAATCTTCCAGGGCAAAGCGCATGGAGGGGGTCATGGCAGGCGCATCTTGACGTTTGATCTCAACGCCGTACATTCGTCCACCTTTAAAAAGCACTAAATCAATTTCTGCGCCTTGATGCGTGGCCCAATAATAAACATCGTCAGGTTCAACGTTGCGGAGGACTTCTTCTATAACGTATCCTTCCCAAGAAGCCCCGCTACTGGGATGACGTGGAATTTCCGCTGTTGTCTTTATTCCGAGCAAAGAATTAAGAATACCTGTGTCGCGAATATAAATTTTCGGTGCTTTTACCTGGCGTTTTTTGATATTTACATACCATGGTTGGACTTGGCGGAGCATAAACAAACCAGTTAATATGTCTAGATACTTGCGTATTGTCGGCTGGCTTAAGCCTAAGGAAGTCGCAAAAGGAACGGCGTTCCATATTTGCCCGTGACTGTGCGCCAGCATGATCCAGAATCTATGTAAAGCAACAGTTGGGACATCGATCCCTTGTTGACGTAAATCGCGTTCAAGGAATGTCTTTATGAAACTATTACGCCAAGCAAAACTATCAACATCATTTTTGGCAAGAAAGGATAGTGGGAAGCCTCCTCTTGTCCAGAGTCGAGTAATCTCTTTCTGTCCGACTTCTGATAATCCAAACCCTTCCATTTCGATTAATTCTAGGCGTCCGGCAAGAGATTCGGAAGATTGTTTTAAAAGATCAGGTGAGGCGCTTCCCAAGATTAGAAACTTGGCAGGAAGTGGCGTGCGGTCCAGCAGCACCCGTAAGATCGGAAAAATATCTGGTCGGCGCTGGATTTCATCAATAACGACAATGCCTTTTAATGGGGCAAGTACGGTCTTAGGGTCATCCAGGGTGAATAGGCTAGAATTGTCTTCAAGGTCGAAATAATTGGGAGAATGAATATCAACAAATTCTCGAGCCAAGGTGGTCTTGCCGCACTGACGTGGACCTAATAAGGCTACGGCCCGACTGCGGCCCAACGCGGTTTCAATATGTTTTCTATAGAAGTCACGTTTTATCATGCTTCAAGCATACCATGAAATAAGAAAATGTAAATTTATTTTTTCATGGTAATAGGGTTTATTCTATTTAAAGA
>Ga0118677_10000780_pt1 | contig 69224 bp, 62 predicted proteins | sample AliMusrvi5mmetaG_FD_86154 | JGI IMG/M metagenome (GOLD analysis project Ga0118677, IMG submission 86154) | reverse complement strand
CCCTCGGCCAGACCCCGGCCAATCCCGCCCCCGCCAATCCTTGAATTTTCCGCTCGGAGAAGAGGCCGTCTGAGACGAAGCCTCGCTAGAGCTTGACCGTGTCTTCGGCCAGTTCGAACATGCGGCGCACCGCGGTCTTGGCCCGGGCCGCGATGTCGGCGGGGACCTCGATGCGGGCCGCCAGCGGCGGGTCCTCGAGCGCGCGCAGGACGCCGCGCAGGCCGGTCATCTTCATGTAGGGGCACAGCCGGCACATGAACACGAAGTTCTTTTCCGGGAAGCGCGTCCGGGCCAGCTCGCCCAGGCCGCACTCGGTCACCAGCATGTAGTACGGCGCGCGGGTCCGCTCCACGTAGCTCATCATATCCCCGGTGCCGCCCACGAAATCGACCAGGGCCACCAGCGCCGGGCTGCACTCCGCGTGGGCCAGGATCCTCACGCCCGGATACATCTTGCGGTAGAGGGCGATCGCGAAGGCATCGAACTTGTCGTGCACGATACAGGTCCCTTTCCAGATGATGAGCTCCTCTCCGACCTTCTTGCCCAGGGCGGCGGCCAGGTTGCGGCCCATCAGCTCGTCCGGGACGAAGATCACCTTGGGGTGCTTGACGAAGAGCCGGCCGAGGATGCGGGCCGCGTTGGCGCTGGTCACGATGACGTCCGACTCGGCCTTGACCGCGGCCGAGGTGTTGATATAGGTCGCGACCGGAGCGCCGGGGTGCGCGGCCTTCAGCCGGCGCACCTCTGCGGCCGTGATGCTCTCGGAGAGCGAACAGCCGGCCCCGGCCGCGGGCAGGAGCACCGTCTTCTCCGGGTTGAGGATCTTGGCCGTCTCGGCCATGAAGCGCACGCCGCAGAATACGATGGTCTTGGCCTTCGATTCCGTGCAGAGCTTGGCCAGCTTGTAGGAGTCGCCCACGAAATCGGCCACGCCCACGAGGAGCTCCGGCCGCTGGTAGACATGTCCCGGGATGACGGCCTGGCGCTCGCCTTTGAGGGCGTTGATCCGCCACGTCAGAGAAGCCGCCTGGGTCAGGTCCTTCTCGCAGAAGCCGAGGTCCGCCAGCCCCGCGCCGGCGAGGCGGTCGATCTCGCGGCGGAGCTCCGCGGCGGAAGGCGGCGGCGCTTTCAAGGCCTTCATGCGGCCTTTTCCAACAGCCGGGGGAAATTCGTGAACACGCCATCGACCCCGATCTTGCTCAAGCGGCGAGCGTCGGCCGCGTCATTGACCGTATAGACCAGCACCCGCAGGCGCCTGCGGTGCCCTCCTGCCACGCGGGCGGCATTGACCTGCCGCAGGCTCAGGTGCAGGCTCTCGGCGGAGAGCTCCTTGATCTCCTCCCAGGCGGTCTCGATCGGCGTCTCACCCAGGAGATACCCCAGGCGCGCCTTGGGCTCCAGCGCCCGGACGGCGCGCAGGGCCTGATGGTCGAAGCTCGACACCACGCAGGTCTTGAGGACCCTGCGCCGGCGCAGGAGTTCGACCACGCGCCCCTCGATCCCGGGATAGAAGGGGGCGCCGCGTTTGAGCTCCAGATGGACTTCGACCTTCTTGCCCACGACGTCCAGGACTTCGTCGAGCCGGGGGATCCGCTCCGCGGAAAAACGCCGGTCGAACCAGGATCCGACATCGAAGCGATAAAGCTCCTGCCAGGAGAGGTCCCGGATGTGCGCGGGCCAGCCGGCCGTGCGGCGCAGGCTTTCGTCGTGGATGACCACCAGTTCCTTGTCCGCGGTCTGGTGCACATCGAACTCCACCGCCTCGGCGCCCTGCTCCAGAGCCAGCCGGAACGACGCCAGCGTGTTCTCCGGGGCCAGGCCGCTGGCGCCGCGATGGGCGATCAGCCGCATCGCGCCAATCTTTCCAGGAAGCATCGTCCGACCTCCTCCGGCACTTCGACGCCCATGGGGCCTTCGCGGCCGCTGCCGCGTCCATGATAGTCGCTGCCGCCGGTCACGAGCAGACTAAAACGATCGGCCAGATCCTGAAAACGGACGATGTCCGAGGGGGAGTGTCCGGCGTAATAGGCTTCGATGCCCTCCAGGCCCACCTGGACCCAGGCCTCGATCGCCTCGGAGTCGGCGACCGTCCCCGGGTGCGCGAGGACCGCGAAGCCCCCCGACTCGCGGATGAGCGCGATCGCCTCGACGACCGAGGGGCCCAGGGATTCGACGTACGCGGGACGCCCTTGCGCCAGGAACCGGCGGAACGCCTCGGCGCGGGTCGGCACCACGCCCTTGCGCCGCAGAGCGTCGGCCACATGGGCCCGGCCCACGGTCTCCGGCGAACCGGCGCGCACCTCCGCGCAGGTCAGCTCCACTCCCAGGGCCTTGAGCTTCTCGAGCATGCGCTGCAGCCTCAGGATCCGGCGCTCGCGGAACTCGGCCAGGACCGCGAGGAGCCGCGGGTCCTGCGCGCGGATGCCGTAGCCCAGGATATGAACGTTCTCCCCATGCCGGGTGTTGATCTCCACGCCGCAGCGCAGGTCCAGCCGCCCCTGGGCGGCCGCCTGAGCCTCGGCGAGGCCCGAGACGCTGTCATGGTCGCTGAGCACGAGCAGCGATACACCGGCCTTCTCGGCCCGCGCCACGACCTCGGCGGGAGTGGCCGTGCCGTCCGAATAGGTGGAATGCGTGTGCAGGTCGATCTTCAGACCGCCACGACCTCTTTGACCTCGGGGACATCCTGTTTGAGCATCCGCTCCACGCCGCCCTTGAGGGTCATGGCCGCGTGCGGGCAGCAACCGCAGGCTCCGCGCAGGGAGACCTTGACCAATCCCTTCTTCTCGTCCACGTCCACCAGCTCGATATCGCCGCCGTCCGCCTGCAGGTTGGGGCGGATCTTCTCCAGGGCCTTGAGGACCTTGTCTTTGAACATTTGACGACCTCCCTTGCCTACGCCATCGCCGTGATTCTATTCTACCAATTATGGCGGTCGCCGCCTGCGGTATCGGAAGTCCCGCACCTGCGGTATAGGAAGTTCCGCAGGTGCCTGGCGGACGGATTTCCTTTACGCCAGGCGTTGGCTTGCGGACCGGCATTCTAGTATGATGGCGATGTGCAGGAAACGGTCCCGTGCCCAGGCTGCCACTCCGAGATCGACCCCTCCACCGACTACTGCCCGATATGCTTGAGGCCCCGTTCGCGGCCCGAAATCATGCGCGGCATCATCGCCCTGCAGCAAGCGCCGATTCGACGACGCCGCCAGCTCATGCGCTGGGCTGCGCTGGCGGGCCTCGTCATCGTCAGCGCCCCCCTGGGATGGCAGCACCGCAAGCAGCTGGCGGGCGCCGGCCGCTCCGCCAAGGCCTTCGCCGTCTCTTGGCTCGGGCTCGACGAGCTCCCCGGCCAGCCGCCTGGCCAAGCCCCGGCACAGAGCTCATCGCCCTCCCCGGTCCGGGTCGAACCCCCCTCCCTCATCTCGGCACCCCCGGCCGCGGCGCCGATCCCGGCGCCGGCGGCCCGCACGGACAATCCAGCGCCCCCCGTCCCGCAGGCTCGGCCCGACTATTGGGCTATCCGCGGCTTGGTTTACGACCTCTACAGTCTTAAACCAGTCTCCGGGGCGCGGGTGACCTTCGTCTCGCGCGCCACGGGAGAGCGCCTGATCGCGCGCACGGACAGCGCCGGCCATTACTCCCTCAAGGCGCCCCGGCTCAGCACCGGAGGCTACGACGTCACGGTCCGGCATCCGCGCTACCAGGACAACTACCTCGATGAGAACGAGCCCCCCTACCGGCAGATGGGTCTGGAGCGGCGGCGGGAAGCCGGGACTTTGATCCTGCAGTCCGAGGTCCTGCATGTGCCGTTCTTGCCCCCGCCGGACGAGGACCACCCTTGGCTGGACCTGGTCCTGATGCCCCGGTAAACTGATTTTGGTATCCTAGAGGGATGCTGCTGCGCGTCTGCGCGTCCCTCTTGCTGGCCGCCTCCGTCCAGGCCGCCGAGCCCGGCCCCGAGTCGCCGGCCGTCCTCGTCTCGTCCGCCCCCGCCGCCGCGACGCCGCCGACGCCGTCTCCCGAGAGCCTCAAGCCACCGCCTTGGGTCAAACCCCTGCACGGGGTGCACCTGACCGGCTGGGGCGCGGGCTCACCCAAGACCCGCAAGGCCCTCATCCGCAACATGAAGGCCGCGGGTCTCGACGCCGTGGTCATCGCCCTGAAGGAGTACGACGGCTACATCTTCGTCCGCGGCGTGCCCCTCGCCACGGAGAGCGGGTCCTACATCAACGCCATCCCCGACCTGGCCGCCTGCGTGCGCGAGTTCAAGGACGCCGGGATCTACACCATCGGCCGCATCGTGCTCTTCAAGGACAACCATCTGGCCCGCCGCCGGCCGGACCTGGCCGTGCACACGCCGGGCGGAGGCATCTGGGCCAACGCCAAGGGCGTGGCCTGGGTGGACCCCTACCGCCGCGAGATCTGGGACTACAACCTGGACATCGCCTCCCGGGCCGTGGCCGCGGGCTTCGACGAGATCCAGTTCGACTACGTGCGCTTCCCCTCGGACGGCAACGTGCGCCTCTGCCGCTATTCGCGCCGGGACCACAGCGACAGCACGGCCGGCCAGAATCTCATGGCCTTCCTGACCGCGGCCCGCGAGCGCCTCAAGCCGCTGGGGGTCAAGCTCTCCATCTGCGTGTTCGGCATGACCACCACGGACGACAGCGGCATGGGCATCGGCCAGCACATCTCCGACCTGACCCGGCAGGTGGACTTCGTCTCACCCATGATGTACCCGTCGCACTACCACAAGGGCATCTACGGTCTCAAGAACCCGAACCGGGAGCCCTACAAGACGATCCAGTACGGGACCCGCGACGCAGTGGCGCGCCTGGGAGCGGACGCCTGGCGGCTGCGGCCCTATTTCCAGGATTTCTCCCTGGGCTTCCGCTACCATGAGGAACAGGTGCGCGCCCAGATCCTGGCGGCGGCCCGCCAGGGAGTGACCAACTGGATCCTGTGGAACCCGCAGAACCGCTACACCTGGTCCGCCCTGCGCCACAATAACCAGCCCATCTACGCCCACACGCCGAAAAAGCGCCAGAAGCATCCCGCGCCCTGAAGCGTCGACGAGCCTCGGCCGTCCCGCGCTACTCGGACCCCGCCGCTCCGAATCCCTTGAGCAGGGCCGTGAGCGCCTCGTCGCCGGGGAAGTCCTTGAGCGCTTCGACCGCGGACTTCCGAGCCTCCTCGGCCTGCCCCAAGGCTGCGAGGGCCCGCACGCCGTTGACGCGGAAGGAGAGCTCCGCCGGATATTTGGCCGCGGCCTTGCGGCAGAACTCCGCGCATTCGCGCAGGCGGCCGGTCTTGCCGAGGATGACGGCCTGGCACACCCAGGCGAAGGCTTCGTCGCCCTTGCGCGCGAGCCAGTCGCAGAGGGATTCCGCCTCCCCGTACATCTCGAATCCGATCAACGAGCGCAGGATGTCCGGCAGGTAGCGGCCGGCGCCTGCGGCATCGGAAGTCCCGCCGGTGCCGGCCGGACGGATATCCTTACGGCCGGCGCCAGCCCCTTCGGCGGACGGAGGATGACCGGCGCCCTCAGGGGCGGCGGCCCCCGGGTCGCCGCCGAGGCTCTGCAGATAGCGCAGGACCTGCAGGAAATGGCGGCACACCATCCAGACCACCCCGGCGCGGCCCAGGTCGAGCCGCACGAGCTTGCGCAAGTCCTCGGCCGCGAAATGCCCGGCCGCCGGCAGGCACAACAGCTTGCCCTCGCCCTCCCCGCCGCCCAGGTCGGCGCGGCCGTAGGCGATGGGAACCCCCTCCGGGATGGTGAGGCGCGCCACCGGGAGTTCGTAGAGCTCGGGGGCGTCCTCCGGGGCGCGGCCTGCGCCGAGCGCGCGCACCAAAGACCAGGGAATCGGGATCTGGATGCCCGGCTCGAGGGTGAGCCGCAGCCCCGCGAAGTAGCGCACCCCGCGCAGGAGGTGGAAGACCTCTCCCGGCTGGTGCTCCATCCAGACGAATTCCTTGCCCCGGGGCGCGCGCAGGCGGCGCTCGCGCACGTACTCGCCCACGTCGTCCCGGGCCGGGAAGACCGGGACCCAGACCCCGCCCATCTCCGGGTCGCGGTCGGCCCAGACCGCGAAGTCCCGGGACTGGCGGGTCACCCGCACCTCGGAGCCGTCCGACAGCGGCTGGTCCACGCCGAGCAGGAAGGTCTGCGAGCGCAGGAGCTCCCGATAGAGGCTGCCGCGGGGATGGCGGGGATGGTCCGCGGCCTGCTGGATCAGGTACTCCAACGTTTCTACCACAGTCCCAAGTTAACCTCTTGCGAACGGGTTGTCAAGCATTTGATAGACTGGCGGCATGTCCCTCCCATCCCGCCGCGGGCTGGCGCGCTATCCCTGCGATCTGCCGGTGGAGGTCCACGCCTTCATCAGCGCGGTACGCGTGACGCGCGGCCGCTTCCGGAACCTGAGCCTCGAAGGGGCCCTGCTCCATTGCGAGGCCCCGCTGGAGCGCGGCGTCACCTACCTCTTCCGCTTCCTCTGGCAGGAGACGCGCCTGGAGCTCACCGGGCGGGTGGCCTGGGCCGTCCCGCCCGACCCCAGGCAGCCGAAGGCGCGGTGCTACGGGGTGCAGCTCAACCTGACCCGGGACCAGGAGCAGTTCCTGCGCGGGGCGCTCGAGAGTCTGCGCCTGGCGGCCCTGCCGCCCAAGACGAGCGCCGCCCCGCGCGACTACTGGGAGCCGCGGGAGCCCAAGCCCTGAGCCGCGCCGTCCCAATTTTGTAGAATGTCCCCGTCATCCAGGAGGAATCTATGGCCAACATAGTCGCCGACGCCAAGACGGTCTCTTACAAGGAATTGGGCTTCGTCAACACGCGGGAGATGTTCAAGGACGCGATGAAGAACGGCTACGCGGTCCCCGCCTACAACTTCAACAACATGGAGCAGCTCCAGGCCATCATCACCGCCTGCCAGAAGAGCCGCTCGCCGGTCATCCTGCAGGTCTCCAAGGGCGCGCGCGACTACGCCAACGCGACCCTGCTGCGCTGGATGGGCCGCGGCGCCATCGAGATGATGAAGGAGATGGGCAAGCCGGTGCCCGTGGCCATGCACCTCGACCACGGCGACACCTTCGAGCTCTGCAAGTCCTGCATCGACATGGGCTTCTCCTCGGTCATGATCGACGCCTCCTCCAAGCCCTTCGCGGAGAACGTGGCGCTGACCAAGAAGGTCGTGGAGTACGCCCACCCGCGCGACGTGACCGTGGAAGGCGAGCTGGGCGTGCTGGCCGGCATCGAGGACGAGGTCTCGGCCGAGAAGTCCCACTACACCGACCCCAAGGACGTGGAGAACTTCGTCAAGCAGACCGGCGTGGACTCGCTGGCCATCTCCATCGGCACCAGCCACGGGGCCTACAAGTTCAAGCTCAAGCCGGGCGAATCGGTGCCGCCGCTGCGCTTCGACATCCTGGAAGCCTGCGAGAAGCGCATCCCGGGCTTCCCCATCGTGCTGCACGGCTCATCCTCGGTGCCTCCCGAATCCATCGCCATGATCAACAAGTACGGCGGCAAGATGGAAGGGACCGCCGGCATACCGGAAGAGCAGTTGCGCAAGGCCGCCAAGTCCGCGGTGTGTAAGATCAACATCGACTCGGATGGCCGGCTGGTCATGACCGCCGCGATCCGCAAGGTCTTCGCGGAAAAACCGGGAGAGTTCGATCCGCGCAAGTATCTCGGCCCGGCTCGCGAAGCGCTCGTCAAGATGTACATGGACAAGAACGAGAAGGTCCTCGGCTCAGCCGGCCGCTGTTAGGACTTCGCGCCCCTGCGGGGCGCGAAGCAAACCGGCCCCCCCTCATAGGGGGGGCCGGTTTTTCCGTCGGGGGGTGGCTAAACCTTCGGCGCCGGCCCTGCGGGCGGGAAGAACTTATGGAACAGGTCCAGCAGGAACTTCCCGACCGTCTGGCCGGACGCGTAGATCACGTCCGCGAAGCCCCAGACCGCCAGGGCCGCGAAGAGCGCGACCAGCCACTGGTTCGCCACGGCTAAAGCCAGGCCGGTCATGAGGGCCTGCAGCACGTAGCCGCGCGCCATGCGCGCCGGGCCTTCGGCCGGCGACTGGGCGGGATCGTAGGTCACCGCGAAGAGCAGGCTGGCCACGCCGGTCAAGGTCATGGCGCCGACGCCCAGAGTGGAGAGCAGGGCCGGCATCCCCTTGAGCAGGGAAGCGCCGATATTGAGCCCCAGCGCGGTGGCCGCGGCCGGGAACACGGACATGATGCGGTCCGCGGAGGAGGTGTCGGGATCCTTGAACTTGCCCTGGAAAGCGCTCTGACCCAGGGCCGCGGTGGCCAGCGCGGTCGGCAGCGAGCTCACCGCGCCGCGCACGCCCAGGAACAGGGCCTGGGAGATGTCCATGCAGGCGTAGACTCCGGCGCCGGCCAGGATGCCATAGCGCAGGACCGAGCCCAGGACCTCGCCGGAGCTCGCCGCCGTCCCATCCTTTCCCTTCGCGGCGATGGCCCCGTAGACGGCTCCCACGGCCGCGGCGACCATGCTGGCGCCCGGATGCAGATAGCCCAGGACGGAGGCCGTATAAGCGGTCGCGGCCAGAGGGGCTCCGGCCGCGAAGGCCGCGGCGGGCATCAGCAGGACGAGCCCGGCGGCCACAGCCGCCAGGAGGATCTTGCCGGCGATCGCGGACTTGGAGAAAGTCGGTGCGGGAGAGGGAAGAACGGGCTGGGCGGCAACGGCAGCGGTCTGAGCCTTGGCCAGCGGGGCGGCCCGGCTCGTCATCGCATCGCCGGCCGCGACCGGGGCTGCGTCGTCGGCCTGCCAGGTCTTGAGGCTGCTGCCGTCCATGAGACCGCCCATGCGCCGGGCGGAGACTTCCACGGCTTCCGACTTGGCGGCATCGGCGGGAGCTCCGGTGAGGAGCACGCCCATGGCAGCGGGCGCGGCCTCGACTTTGGCCTGCTCAGCGGCCTGTGCGGGAGCGGAGAGCCGAGGCAAAGCGGCGCGGACCTCGGCTGAAACGACCGGAACCGCGACGGAGGCCGGCGCGGCCACGGGCAAGGCGGACTGAGCCATCGGGAGGCTCGAAGCGCGGCCCAAGGTCGGGGCCGGGGCGGTCAGAGGCGCGGCCAGCAGGCTCGCGGGCATCAAGGAGACCCCGGCATGAGAGATGGAGGACCCGGGCAGGACCGGGAGGTTCCCCTGGACCGCGGAGGCGCCGGCGGAGCCGGTGACCTGGGCTGAGATGACCTGGCCTGCGGCGGCGTAGCCGGCAAGTCCTGGGGAAAGGAGGATGATCGCTGAAGCCAGGGCGCTGCGCAGGATGGTGGTCAAAAGACGGGGCATAGATTTCTCCTAAGGACTCAGGGAGGCATGATACCGCAAAGCCGGGTCAGGGCGTATGAGCCCAAAGGGCCCGCGTGCGCGGGGATTTAGGCCTACTTGCGGCCAGGGCTTAGGACTTACCTGCGCGCAGGGGGAGGCGCATGTGCCGGCCGTCCCGGCCGTGGTGCACGGCCAGGATCTCGGCCAGCACCGAGACCGCGATGGCTCCGGGAGACTTCCCCCCGCAGTTGAGCCCGATGGGCGCGAAGACCCGCTTGTCCTTCTCCGGGTGCAGGCCTTTGCGATTAAGGAACTTGAAAGCGGAGGGCACCTTGCTCCGGCTGCCGATCATGCCGATGTAGGGCGCCGGCGTCTTCATGGCCGCGGCCAGGCACTCCTTGTCCAGCATATGGCCGCGGGTCACGATCACCACGGAAGTCTTCTTGTCCACGCCCGCGAGCTTGACGGCTTTGTCGGGCCGCTCGACCAGGATGCGGGAAGCGTGCGGGAAGCGCGACCTATTGGCGAACTCCTCGCGGTCGTCCGCCACCGTGTAAGGGATGCCGGCCATGGCCGCGGCCTCGGCGATCTTGAGGCCCACATGCCCGCCGCCCACGATGAGCAGCTTCAGCTCGGTCACATGCACGTCGATGAAGAGCTCCACGCGGCCCATGCATTCCATGCCGATGCCCTTGGGCGTCAGGTCGAAGACCACCTTGCGGCTGGTCCCTTCCATCAAAGCCTTCTTGGCCGCGTCGATGGCCAGGTTCTCGAGCATCCCCCCGCCCACCGTGCCGGCGATGGCGCCGTCCTCATAGACCACCATCTCGGCCCCGCACTCGCGCGGAGTCGAGCCCGCCGCCGAGATCACGGTCACCAAAGCGGCGCCGCGGCACTGGCCCATGGCCTCGGCCATGAGCTTGAAGACGTTCTCGGCTTCTTGCATTTCAGTTCTCCCGATCCCGGACTAGCGCCGCAAAGGACCGGTCGTAGCTCCGCTCCGCCTTGGCGCTGAAGAAGCAGGCCGGGAACTGACTCATGCCGCGGTGGTAGGCCAGGCACTCGTAGCAATGCCCTTTCTTGGAACAGTCATAGGTGCAGTTGCAGTCCTTCAGATTGGCTGATTCCTGTGGACATTCAGACATGTCGATCCACCTCTCTCAAGCGGCTCTCGATTCCTTGTGCTTCAACAGCCAGGGCCGGGCCACGAGCAGGCCGATAGGGGTGATGCAGGCGATGAGCGCGTAGATGAGCCACAGCGAGCCCGTGTCCAGCGGCCCGCCCTTGGGCACGAAGCGCTCCAGCATCCAGCCGGAATAGAGGCCGGTCGTGAACTTGGCCAGGAACCAGGGGATGCCGGCCAAGCCCATGTAGGCGCCCACCTTGCCCTGCGGGGCGAGGTCGGCCACGTATTCCAGGAAGCGCGAGGACCAGACCGCCTCGCCCAGCGAGAAGATCAGGGTGTAGAGGATCAGGCAGGTCAGGCTCGGCCCCGGGACCAGGATGAAGGTGGTCACGGCCGAGATCGTCGTGCCGATGATCATCATGGTGATGATATTGACCTTGCGCGTCAAGCCCGCGATGAGCGGCACGAAGATGACGATGATGAATGGGTTCAAGCCGGCGATCCATTCGAATTTGGCGCTCACCTCCGGCGCGTAGGCCCGGAACACATAGTCCGGCATGGTCAGGAACTGGTGCGCGAAGAGCGTGCGCACCGGCAGGAGGATGAAGATGAAGAACATGAAGCGCGGGTCCAGGAAGGGCAGCTCCTTGATCTTCTCGAGCAGGGTCTTCTCCGGTCCCTCCGGTTTGGGCGCGTCCACGGTCACGCGGTCGCGGACTTCGACCGCCTTGGTGAAGAAGCCCATATGCACGAGGAGCATGACCACGGTGATGCCGGTGCACATCCAGAAGACGCCGTCGAAGCCCAGGCCCAGGCCCTTGATGCCGAGCACGAAGGGGGTGTTGGTGCGCACGAAAGGCGAGACGAAGTTCTCGGCCACGATGCCCAGGTTCATGATGGCATAGAGGATGCCGTAGCCCATGGTGGCGGTGCGCGCGTCGGTGTACTCCTTGACGCCGGCGTAGAGCGCGGGCTGGATGATGCCCTCGCCGACGGACAGGACCAGCAGCCCCAGCCAGGCGCCGTAGTAGCTGGCGCCGCCGAGATGCGGCGAGCCGGACAGCAGCACGCGGCCGGCGAGGCAGAGCAGCAGGCAGAAGGTCAGGGCCCGGCGCACGCCGAGCTTGTCCGAGACGAAGCCGCCGCCGAACATGGTCAGGGTCACCAGTCCCGTGAACACGGAGACCGAGATGGCCGCGGCATGGTCGGACATTCCCAGGCGCTCCTTGCCCAGAAACAGGGTCAGCAAGGTCAGGATGCCGAAATAGGCGATGCCGTCGCCGAAGTTGACCATGTTGACGAGCCAGAAGCCCTTGGAGGCCCCGAAGAGGATCTTGACCGACTCCCAGGTGCCGATCTCCTTCGGCGCGGGCGCGCCCGCGGCGGCTTCGCTCTTAGCGGCGTCGGCTTCGCTCATGATATCTCCCTCAATACGGTGATATGATACTATAGCGCGCAGCCCAGATGGAGCCCAAGAAATTCGTCAGCGGCAAGCATCAATACACCAAGTGGGGCAAGCTCACGGAGGTGCGCACCATGTCCGAACCCAAGACCCCGACCCCGCCCGCAGGGCCGGTGCAGCTGCAGGTGGAGATGGACGACGCGACCGCCCAGGGGGTCTACGCCAACCTGGCCGCGATGTCGCACACCGAGACCGAGTTCGTGCTCGATTTCCTCTTCGTGCAGCCCAATGCGCCCAAGGCCAAGCTGCGCAGCCGCGTGATCTCCAGCCCCGTCCACGCCAAGCGCGTGCTGGCCGCGCTGGCGGACAATGTGCGCAAGTACGAGGAGCGTTTCGGGACCATCAACTCCGGCCTGCCGGGTCAGAAGAGCTAGACCGTATCCCTCCCATGGAAGCGCGACCGCTGCGCGAAGCCGAGCTGCGCGAGGTCTTCCTGCGGGCCTCGGGGCCGGGCGGGCAGAACGTCAACAAGGTGGAGACCGGAGTCCTGCTCGTCCATGTCCCCACCGGGCTCAGCGTCCGGGTCACGGACGAACGCTCCCAGGCCCAGAACCGCGCCCTCGCCCGCCAACGGTTGGCCGCAAAGATCGCCCAACGCGAGGCGGATGCGCGCGCCCGCCGCATCCACGAAGCCGAACTCCAGCGCCGCCGGAACCGCAAGCGCAGCCGGGCCTCCAAGGAGCGCATGCTCGAGCAGAAACACCGCCGGGCCCGGGTCAAAGGCACGCGCCGCGGCGGCTGGCCAGATTGACCCCGCCGGCATTTTGCTACCATCCTTCTGACAGCATGCGCAAGATCCTCAAGGAGGTCTTCTACGGCGCGCTCCACGCGGCCGGCCTGACCGGGATGCTCCTGCGCAAGAACCGCCGCGCCGTCCCGGTCCTGCTCTACCACGGCGTGACGGACCGGCGCTGGCCCGGCGTGCTCGACTGCGAGAAGAAGCACATCGGCGCCGAGGATTTCGAGCGGCAGCTGGTCTTCCTCAAGAAGAACTTCCAGGTGGTCCGCCTCTCGAGCTACGTCGCGGCCCTGCGCGGCGGCGAGCGCCTGCCCGAAGGCTGCGCCGTCATCACCTTCGACGACGGCTACGCGGACAACCACGCCGTGGCCTTCCCGCTGCTGCGCAAGCACGGCCTGCCCGCGACCCTGTTCCTGGCCGCGGATTTCGTGACCCAGGGGACCGCGCTCTGGGTGGACCGGCTGGCCTGGGCCTTCGCTCGCACCGAGCTCGGCGACTGGCAGGACCCGGTGGAGGGGACGCGCTTTTCGCTGGCCACGGAAGCGGGCAAGACGGCCTGCTACCTCTGGGTCAAGCGCCGGCTCAAGCTCCTGCCCGACGCCGAGCGCGAGGAGCTCGTCGAGCGCATCGGCGCGGCCCTGCTCGGCTCCCGCACGGAGGAGCCTCCGGCCCTGTTCGCGCCGCTGTCCCGGGACCAGGTCCGCGAGCTGGCGGGCTCGGGCTTGATCGAGATCGGCTCCCACGGCTGCCGCCACGCCATCCTGACCGCCATGTCCCTGCGCGATGCCGGCCTCGAGATCTCGCGGTCCAAGAAGACCCTGGAAGACCTCTGCGGCCAGCCAGTCACGAGTTTCTCCTACCCCAACGGCGACTTCAACCCCGAGATCGCCCGGATGACCGCCGAAGCCGGCTACACCTGCGCCGTGGCCGGCGGCCTGCGCCTCAACGAGTCGGGAGACGCCGACCCCTTCGCCATCCGGCGCCTGGCTTTGGCCGAAGGCGACAGCGAGGCCGTGATGGCCGCGACGCTCTCCGGCATCCGCGGCCGCATGATCGCCTGGGCCGGAGTCGGGACATGACGGCCCCGGTCGAGATCGCGCCGGTCACGCCCGCGGACCTGGAGGCTCTGGCCGGCTTCCTGGCAAGCTTCCCGGGGCTGGAAAGCCGCCGCGAGTTCTGGCAGAGCCGGTTCCGGCTCTGGTGGCAGGGCAATCCGGCCTTCACCGGCTCTCCGGCAGGCTGGATGCTGCGCCGGGACGGCGCCATCAAGGGCTTCCTGGGCAACCTGCCGAGCCTCTTCCAGTGGCACGGCGGCCCCAAGACCGTCTGCTCCATCACCTCCTGGATGGTCCTGCCCGAGTTCCGCGAGCAGAGCCTGTCCTTGCTCATGGAGCACATGAAGGCCGCGGAGCAGACCCTGCTCTTCGACACCACGCCGACGGCCGAGGTGGCGACGATCCTGGAGTCCTTGGGCTTTCAGCCCCTGCCCTGGGCCGGGGACATCGAGAGCTTCATCGCGGTGGACTGCCGGCGCGTCCTCGCCGCGTCCGCTCCGGGCTTTCTGCGCGGGACGGGACTGCCTTCGCTCGCGGCGGCCGGCTTGGCGCCTTTGCAGGCCCTGCGCCTGAGACCCCTCCAGGCGTCCGGACTGCTCCCGGCGGTCAAGTCCTCGGACGTCGGGGATGAATTCGACGAGTTCTGGGAGCGCACCCGGGGGCTTTACGCCAACACCAATGTGCGCACGGCTCAAGCGGTGCGCTGGCATGGCCTGGGGGATGGCGAGATCGCCAAGGAGCTTTTCGTCTGCCGCCGGGAAGGCCGGCTGGCCGGTTATATGGTCTTGAAGCCGCGGCTCAGGCGCGGCCTCAAGACCTGGGACTGCGCGGATTTCTGGGAAGACCCATCCGCGCCCGGCGTCCTGGAGTCGCTCCTCGCGGCGGTCTGGGACGCCGCGCGGGACCGGAGGCTCGACCTGCTCACCTTCCCGCATTTCACCGCGCGCCTGGGCGAACGTCTGGGCCGCGCCGGACTCTTCGAGCATGCCTCCGGCCGCCGCGCCCTGTTCTTCGGGACCCCGGGACTCCTTGCGGACATCCAGCCGGAGGATTCCTACTTCGTGGGCCTGCAGGGCGACTACGGCACCGCCGCCTCCTAGGGCTCTCCTAGGGTCAGGCCTTTACGGATTGCGGTCTTCGTAGGAAGACAGCTTGTCGCGCAGATCCCTGAGGAACTGCGCCGCGGCCCGGCCCTCGGTCAGGCGGTGGTCGAAAGCCAGGATCAGCTGGTAGGACCCTGAGGAGCTCCCCGGCGCGAGGGACTCCGCGCCCACGCCCAGGATCGCGGACTGCCGGTGGTTGATGAGCGGCTGGAAGGAGAGCACGCCCTCGCCGGAAAGGTCCGTCACCGTGAAAGTCCCCCCGGAAGCCGCCTCCAGGGTGATCTCGCCGCTGGTGTAGGCCAGCAGAAGGTCCTGGATCTCGCGGGCGATCGCGCCCAGGTCCTTCTTGTCCGCGTCGCGGATCACCGGGACCTTCAAGCCCTCGCCCGCGTCCACGGCGAAGCCCACGTTGACCTCGTCGTAATAGTTCACCGCCCCGTCTTCGTAGAACGCGTTGAAGACCGGATGCTTGCGCAGGAGCCGCGCCGCCTCGAACACGATGGCGGCCGCCGGGCTCGAGCCCCACTCGGGATGGCGCGCCGCCGCGGCGCGCAGGCCCCGCGTCGGGCAGGCCACGCTCACCGAGCTCGCCAAGGCGTTGGAGCCGGAGAGCAGGTAGCGCGCCTCGGCCACCTTGGCTTTAGGCAAGGCCTCGCGCCTGCAGGTCACGGCCTTGGCCGCCACCTCGGCCGCACCTGCCGATTCGCAGGCCGGGCCGTGCGCGGGCTGGCCCAGAAGCGCCAGCACGTCCGATTCGCGGATAAGCCCCTTGCCGGCGAATCTCTCCAAAGCGATCCCGTGCTGTTTGACCAGCTCCGCCGCCTTGCGGCTCAGGCGCGCCACCAAACTGCCCTCGTCCGCGGCCGCGGCCTCCGTCTCGATCTCCGGCACCGGCTCCTCGACGCCCTGCGTGATGAAGCACAGCGGGCTGCCCACCGGCACGTCGCTGCCGGCCTTGAGCGAGCGCCGCAGGAAGCCCGCGGCCGGAGCGCGCAGCTCCAGCACCGCCTTGCTCGTCTCGATCTCCGCGATCACCCGGCCGGCCTCCACCCGCTCCCGATCCGCGGCGCGCCAGGCCGAGAGCCGCACGGTCAGGTCGTTGACCGCTTCCTTGGGGATGAACACCGTCAAAGCCTCATTGGCCATGGATCAGTTCCTTTGCCTTGCGCACGATATGCCCGGCCCCGGGCAGGGCCTCGGCTTCCAGGTTCGGCGCGGCCGGGATGGGATGGCGCGCCGCGGCCAGGCGCCCGACGCGCTTCAAAACGCCCGGAGCGGCCTCCGCCACCTTGGCCACGACCTCGCTGCCCAAGGCCGCGAAGGCCTGGCCCTCCTCCACCACCAAAAGCCGCCCCGTGCGCCGCACCGAGTCGAGCACCGGCCGGACGTTGAACGGGTAGAGTTGGGTGGGGCAGACCAGCTCGCAGAGGACGTCGTGCTCCTCGAACAGGGTCTCCAGGGCCGCCTCCGCCTCGGGCAGCATCCCGCCGTAGCAGAAGAGCGTCAGGTCCGCCGGGCCCTGCGGCCTCAGGCGCACCGTGGGATAGCGCTCGTCGCTGGTCTCCAGCACGAAGCCCTGGGGCGCGGGCTTGGCGAAGCGCGCGCCGTAGAGCAGCTTGTTCTCCACGACCAAGGTCGGCCGGTCGATGGTGGAGAGCAAGGTGTCGTAGAGCGCGCCGGGGTCGCAGCGGCCGTTGAGCGCCAGCACCAGCGTGCCGGGCACTCCCAGGAAGTGCTTCTCCAGGGACTGACTGTGCGTCGGCCCGTAGCCGCGCCGGCCGCCCATGGGCGCGCGCACCACCAGGGGCATGCGGTCCTTGCAGCCGTACATGAAGCGGAACTTGGCGGCCTGGTTGATGAACTGGTCCGCGGCCAAGGCCAGGAAATCGCCGAACATGATCTCCACGATCGGCAGGCGCCCCGCAACGGCCAGGCCGCTGCCCAGGCCCACGATGGCCGCCTCCGAGATCGGAGTGTTGCACACCCGGCCGGGGAACTCGCGGCTCAGATCCTTGGTGACCTTGAAGGCCCCGCCGTAGGGAGACTCGATGTCCTCGCCGATGACGATGATGCGCTCGTCGCGCTTGAGGTTGCGGCGCAGGGCCTCGTTGAGCAGCGCCGCGCATCGCTCGTCGCTGGAGAATCCCCCCGGCGTCCAGCCGCAGGGGGCCGCGCCCTCCGGGTCCTCGTCGTCATCGTGCGGCTCGGCGGCCGGAGCCGCCTCGGCCTTGGCCACCGCGGCCTCCACGCGGGCGGAGGCGGCGGCCAGCATCGGCTCGGCCGCTTTCGCCTCGTCGCGGACGAAGCGCTCCAGCGGGTCTTTCTCCCAGTAGCCCTTGATCTCGGCCGGGTCGCGGTTGTCGTCGCCCTTGGAATGGGCCATGAGCCGGTAGGTGTCCACCACGAAGAAGATCGGCTTGCCCGACTCGCGCACCCGGCGCACCACCTCGGCGGAGCGCGCGGCCAAGGTGGCGTGGTCCCACGTGTCGGCCCGGAAGATGCCGATGCCGAAGGCCGCGGCGCGGCTCAGGATGTCGCCGGCCAAGGTCTGGGACTGGGGCGTGCTCTGGGCGTAGAGGTTGTTCTCCAGGACCACCAGCAAGGGCAGCTCCCACTTGGCCGCGATGTTCAAGGTCTCGTAGAGCACCCCTTCGCCCAGGGTCCCGTCGCCGATGACGGCCACGGCGATGTCCTTGCGGCCGGAGAGCTTCAGCGCCAGGGCCATGCCGGCCGTGACCGGGGCCATGCCGCCCTGCACCCCGCTGCTGAAGAAGTTGCGGGCCCCGATGTGCTGGCTGCCGCCGCGGCCCCCGCTGACGCCGGTGCGCTTGCCCATGACCTCGGCGATGAGCCCGTCCACGTCGTCGGTGCGGGCCAGGTAGTGGCCGTGGCAGCGATGCGGGGCCACCACGATGTCGCCCTCGCCCAGGGCCGGGCCCAGCGCCGCGGCGCAGAGCTCCTGGCCGATGCAGGTGTGAATGGTCCCGGAAAGCTTGCCCTTCTCGAAGAGCTCCAGGAGCCGGCGCTCCACGGCCCGGATGAGCAGGCCTTGCCCGAAAAGCTCGCCGCGGTCCGGGGCCTTGTTCTCTCGGGCCATATCCGGAAGATTCTAGCACATGGGAGCCAACGCATTTCCTTGGGGCGCCACGGGCAGGATTGCGACCGATCAGAACAAAGAGCGGTCGTAGTTGAAGCGGAGGCTCTCGGTCTGGGGGGCCGAGCCCCACTCGGCGGCAGGCGCCTCGCAACCGACGAGGTCCATGACCAGGTGCCGGGCGCGGATGGCGGGGTTGCGCAGGCCGCGCCAATCGAAAGGCGCCACGGGCCGGAACACCCACAGCCCCCCCTCGATGCGCGGCCGCATCCGGATGCCGCGGCGGTCCGCGAAGACCCGGCCCAGCATCTCGCGCGGCAGCCGCGCCCGAGTGCTCAGGAGCGCCGGCCGGCCGTAGACGACCAGCGAAACCGGCGCGGGACAGCACTTGGAGATATCCTCCAGCTGTCCGTGGTCCGCTTCCATAGAGAGGGTCACGCTGCGCAGCCCCATAGTCAGAAGCTGCCGAGCGGCCAAGGAGTTGAGCACCGGCAGGCCCGGCCCGCCTTCCATGACCACGCCCGCCTCCTTGGCCAGCTGCCAGCCGCCCAGGCTGTTGACCTCCACCGAGAGCCCAATGCGCTTGCATCCATCCAGGAGCCTCTGGAGGCCGGGGATATCCGCCTCGAAGAATACGGGCGGCAAGGCGACGATGACGGACTCGCCGAGGCCGGACCCGGCCTCGAGATCCTTCGCCGCGAGCCCCTCCACCACGGCGCCGCCCGGAGGCAGGAGTCCGCGCATGGCCGCGATCTGCCCGGCTTCCAGGCGCAGGCGATCCGGCGCATCGCCCAGGCGCAGGCGATTCTCAGGGTTCGGCGCGGGCTTGGCCAGGAGCACCCGCACCCGCTCCGGGAGCTCCACGCGGACCTTGCTGTCCGGCTTCTTGCGCAAGAGCCGCAGCTCCACGGAGAGCCGGTCCACCAAGGCGTTGGCCGCGCGGGGCGGCAGGAGCAGGTCCGGCTCGCTGGCCCGGCCCTGGCCGAGCTTCAAGCCCTGGACCGGCTCCTCGGCTAAGCGCTGGAGGACCGCGGAGAGCGGCAAGGCCTTGGCCTGACGCACGACCTTGGTCTTGGGAAGGCTCCACTGCTGGGTCCTTCCGGACCAGCTGCACTTGCAGGACAGGGTCTTCTCTTCGACCTCGATCTCAAGGTCATAGACGGTATCGTCCTGGGCGCTGCCGCGCCCAAGCCCTGACGGCTCATCGCCGCGGCCGTCAGGAGCCGCGACAGGCTCCGCCGGGGCTTCCCCCTTCTTGCGGCCCCAGACCCCGGTCAGGTCGTCCCGCTGTCCTTCCAAATACGCGCTGGTGTGCGCGCGGCCGGCCACGGCCCCCAAAGCGTCGGCCTCGGCCGACAGCGTCTTGGGATCCGCCCCGGAAATGACCCGGCGATAGAGGCTCACCGCGCGCCGCACCCAATCCGGGTTCTTGAGCCGGCCTTCGATCTTGAGCGCGGACACGCCCGCCGTGCGCAGATCGCCGAGGCGGTCCCAGGCCGCGAGGTCCTTCATGGACAGAGGCGTACCCGCGGACACGGGCCCGCCTTCCACCGACCACGGCACGCGGCAGGGGCTGGTGCAGGCGCCGCGGTTGCCGCTGCGGCCGCCGGCCCAGCTGGAAAGCCAGCAGCGTCCGGAGACCGAGCAGCACAAAGCGCCCTGCACGAAGACCTCGGTGCTCACGCCGGGCACGCCGGAGCAGGCCTTGATCTCGTCGAGGGCCAGCTCCCGGGCCAGGACCGCCCGGCACAGTCCGAGTCCGCCCGCAGCGCGGATGTCCGCGCTGCTCGCGGCGCAGGCCTGGGTGCTGAGGTGGAATTCGAGCTCAGGGAAGGCGGGCCGCAGAGCCAGCAGCGCGGGGTCGCGGACGAGCACGGCGTCAGCCCGGCAGCCGCGGGCGAGTTCCAGGATGCGCGCGGCCTCGCCGAGCTCGCGCTCGGCCAGGTCGATGTTCAAGGTGAGGTAGGCGCGCGCGCCTCGAGCGTGGACCGCGGCCACGGCGCCAGCGAATTCCTCAGGCCTGAAGTTGCGGGCCCGGCGGCGGGCGTTGAGGCTTTCCAGGCCGAGATAGACGGCGTCCGCGCCGGCGTCCAGGGCGGCTTGCAGACAGGCGAAGTCTCCGGCCGGGGCGAGGAGTTCCAGTCGCCTGGGGTCAGGTCTTGACATTTGACATTCCAGGGATTCGACCCTTATGTCAAATGTCAAGACCTGACCCTCTTCACTCCCGGCCGGGCCTATCGGCCCTCAAGCTCCCGCAGATAGGTGAGCGCGCTGCGATTCTGGGGGTCGATCTCGAGCACGGCCTTGAACCAGCGCTTGGCTGGCTCCGCTTGGCCCAGCTTCCGGTAGCACTCGCCGAGGCTCAACCGGGCCCGGATCCGCATCTTGTCATCGGCGGCGCGCGCATTGACCTCTGTCCAGAGCTCGATGCCTTTGGGCCAATCCTGAAGGAAGCCGGTCGCATGCTTGGCATAGGCGACGAGGATATTGAAGTCCCTATGGGTGCGGGCCAGGCCGTCTTCGAAGACCCGCATGGATTCCGCCTTTCTCTTGGCGCCGTCCGGCATCCCCGCCGGGTCCTGGGGGTTCTGGGACCACCGCACCCATTTAGACCACAACAGCCAGGCGCAATCGCCGTAAAGCTCCGCGTTCCGGGGGTCCAGATCGATCATCCGGTAAGTCAGCTTGATCATCTTGTTCCAACCGATGTCGTAGTCCGCGTGGTGCCAATAGAAATCCCGGCACTCATAAAGCGCGTCCTCATCGACGATGGTCGCGGCATCCGCGACGACCTGCGCGCACTTGGCCTGGGACCCGTCCTCGCCGGCCGCGCGCAACCCGCCGGCCTGAGCCACGAGGTCGAGCCGCGCCTGGGACAGCGTGGCCGCAAACGAGGCCTCGCTGATGGGCTCCAGGGCCCCGCCCCGCGCGGCCACGGCGCTGCCGATGAGAAGAACAAGGATCCCCAATCTGGTCATGGCTGTCTCTCCCTGAAGTGCGCCCCGCCCCGCGTTGAGAACCGTGGGGATGGATTTCTTATTATACTCCTTCGCCGGCCCCCCGATTCACTTCCCACCCCGCAGCCAGGATTTCACACGGAACACCACCCCGTACGGCAGCGCCTGCAGAGCCAGCGTGCGCGCCAGGCCCAGCCATGACGGCCAGGAGCCATCCCGGTTGCGCCATTGCAGTTTCAGCCGCGACTCGAGCTGCGTCCTGCGCTTGGAAAGCGAGATGCCGCCGGGGTCGAGTCCGTAGCGGATCAGCACATCGGGCAGGTTCGCCACCGTGAAACGCTTGGCGAATTCCCAGAACAGCCCGTAGTCCTCCGCCGCCGGCACATCCTGCGGGTACGCCCCGGTCCTGCGGATGGCGGCCGCGCGGAACACCACGGTCGGGTGGATGAAGGCCGAATTGTCCTTCAGCGCGCGCACGATCTCGCCGTGCGCCTCGGGGTGGCACAGCACGAATCGCTCCACGCCTTGCTGATCGCAGACACTGGCCGCGCCGCCCAGCAGCATGACTCCCGGGTGGGCGGCCAGATAGGCGCTCTGGAGGGCGAAACGGCCGGGCCGGTTCTCGTCGCCGCAATCGAGGCGGGCAACGAGCTCGTAGCCGCGCCGGCCGATCCATTCCAGCCCGGCGTTGAGCGCGGACGCGATGCCGCGGTTGTGCGGCAGGCGCAAGAAATGGATCTGGCCCTGCGCCCGGAAGCTCGCGCGGGCCGACGCTTCGTCGAGCGGCTTCCGGACGCTGCCGTCGTCGACGACCAGCACGTCGCAGGTCTCGGCCGCGCCGATGGAGGCCAGCGATCGGGCCAGCCCTGCGGGGTTGTCGTGATGCGGGATCAGGCAGATGAGCGTCTGGGGCATGTCAGGACCAGGGCTTGATGCCGAGCCGGCGTTTGACCCGCTGGGCCAGCGCAAAGGGCAGCACCTGCCAGACCAGCGGCTTGAGCAGCGACACGAAGGACCGCGGACGCCAGTCGAAATGCCGCCACAGGACTTTGAGCCGGGTGCGCTGCTGCAGCCGGCGCTGGGAAAACGAGATGCCTGCCGCGTTGTATTCGGTCCTGACCAGCGCCTGCGGCAGGTTGGCGGTGCGGTATTTCTCGACGAAGCGCCAGAAATAGGCGAACTCCTCGGCCGCCCGGCAATCGGCGGGGTAGAGGCCGATCTCCCGCACGGCCGCCGCGCGGAACATCACCGCCGGATGGGTGAAGGCGTTGTCGTCGTGCATCCGGCGCGTGATCTCGTCATGCGTCTGCGGCTGATCCAGCGTGAAGCGGTCGCCCGAGGCGTCGAAAAAGGTCACGGCCGAGCCCAGCAGCGCCACGTCCGGATGGGCATCGAGGAACGCCGCCTGCCGGGCACAGCGGTCCGGGGCGTTGAGGTCGGCGCAATCGAGCCGGGCCACGTAGGCATAGCCCGCGTCCACGATGGCCTGCAGGCCGGTGTTGAGCGCGTGCTCGATGCCGAGGTTGCGCGGCAGGTAGAGGAACTTCAACTCGCCTGGCGCGCGATAGGCGGCGCGGCAGGCCGCTTCGTCGATCCTCCGCCGGTCGCTGCCGTCGTCCACCACGAAAGCATCGACCGGCTCCTGCTCTCCCACCGAGGCCAGCGAAGCCAGCAGCCCGTCAGGGTTGTTGAAATGCGGGATGAGGAGGGCGATGCGGTTCATGGGGATTGTTTGATGGGGGTGCCGACGCCAGAACAATTGTACTACAGTCGTAGAACTCGACGCCCACAAAGACTCCATCGTCGCGGTGGCATTACCCGGCGACATTCGTCGTCAAAAAGCTTCAGTCTTGATGTCCATGCAGCGCTTCTGGGGACTGCCAGTTTGAAAGACGAACAATCCTACATTATTGACCCCGCCTACAGAAATTCATAGAATGTTCACATATTGAACAATGGAGTCCAGAGAGCGACCCCAGTTACTGCCCCATGATCAAGCACGCCTTTTTTGACATCGACGGGATTCTGACTGACGGATCTGTCTATGTCGATGCCTCAGGAATGGAATCAAAAAAAATCACATTTTCCGACATAGACGCCGTATTCGCCCTGAAACGGCACGGCATAAAAATCGGCTTTATAACGGGGGAGAATACCCCCTTTTCCAGTTTCGTCAAAAAGCGGTTTTCTCCAGATTTTTTCGCATCGGGCTGCAAGGACAAACTGGAATTCTTTCGTCGACTCGAAAGAAAATCAAAAGTGCGCCGTACTGACGCCTGCTATGCGGGAGACTCCCTCAAAGACGTCCCGCTCATGCGGTACCTCGATCTGAGCTTTACGCCATCGGACACTGACGCTGAAACGAAGTCTGCAGCAAAGGTTGTCTGCCGCAGTCCCAGAGGCGGCGGCGTCATCCAGGAAATATCCCGTTTTCTCCTGAGTCCCGCCGCCACGGCCGCTCCCGCGATGGGCCAGCGCCAATCCATTCCCGAGGTCATCCGACAGATCGACGAGCATTCCGGGACCGTCTCCGCCATCCGCGGAAACCCATCGCTCTGCCGTCGAATCGCCGGAGCGGCCGCGATGATCACTCGCTGCCTCAAGACCGGGCACACGGTCCTTCTTTGCGGCAATGGCGGAAGCGCGGCCGACGCCCAGCATCTTGCCACCGAATTCGTCAGCCGGTTCAAACGCGAGCGGCGCGCTTTCGATGCCGAGGCGCTCAACATAAACGCCTCCTCGATGACCGCCATCGGAAACGACTATTCTTTCGAAAAGATTTTTTCTCGGCAGATCGAGGCCAAGGGGCACCGCGGGGACGTCCTCTGGGCCTTTTCGACCAGCGGGACCTCCCCGAACGTCCTGGTCGCGGTGGAAACGGCCAAGAGACTCGGTCTCACCACAATCGGGATGACCGGAGGCGCTGAACAGGCCCCCCTGGCCCGTCTTTCAGATTGCGCCATTTGCGTCCCCTCCCGGATCACCGCGCGAATCCAGGAATCTCACATCCTCATCGGCCATATCATTTGCGATCTTGTTGAATCGACCTTGTCCAAGGAGAAATAGCCCTCATGTCTATCTTCATCATCGCCGAACTCGGCATCAACCACAACGGTGAGCTAGCCATCGCCAAGGAAATGATCACCGTAGCCAAGGAAGCCGGTTGCGACGCCGTGAAATTCCAAAAACGGACCATCGACCGCGTGTATACAAAAGAATTCTTGGATTCCCCTCGCGAAAGCCCTTGGGGGAAGACCCAGAGGGCGCAAAAAGAGGCCCTCGAGTTCGGTCAGGCCCAATACGGGGAGATCGACGGCTACTGCCGCAAACTGGGGATAGAATGGTTCGCCTCAGCCTGGGATTTGGAAAGCCAGGTATTCCTGCGCCAATTCAAATGCAAGCACAACAAGCTGGCCTCCGCCATGATCGTCGATGACAAATTGACTCAAGCGGTCGCCTCGGAAGGGAAGCCCACCTTTATCTCGACCGGCATGAGCACCCAGGCCCAGATCGACCACGTCGTTGAGATTTTCCGCAAGGCGAACTGTCCTTTCGAATTGATGCACTGCCAATCCGTCTACCCCATGGATGACGAGGACGCCAACCTGCGCTGCATCGAGACCCTGCGCCAGCGCTACCATTGCCCCGTCGGCTACAGCGGACACGAGGTCGGCCTGGCCATCTCCTACGCGGCAGCGGCATTCGGCATCAGCTCCTTGGAGCGGCACATCACCCTCGACCGCTCAATGTACGGCTCCGATCAAGCCGCCTCCATTGAACCGATGGGGCTCAAGACCCTGATCGGCGCCGTGCGCAAGATCGAGAAAGGTCTGGGGGACGGCCGCATCGGCATGATGGAAAAGGAAGTCCCCATCAGCAAGAAGCTCCGCGGGCACATCCCCCAGGACTAGAGCCCAATGGCCTCATCCGGCGAGGGAAGGGCCTGCTACTTGTGCAACGGCCGGGAATTCGTTCGCCGGCCAGGGCAGGTCCGGGACGATCCTTCGCTGGAAGTCCTCGAATGCCGCGCCTGCGGGCTGGTGACGCTCTCATCCTTCGACCACATTTCGAAAGAGTTCTATGCGGAGTCGGGGATGCACGCCGAAGAGCTTTCGGTGCCCGATTGGCTCAAACAGACCGAAGGAGACGACACGCGCAGGCTGGAGTTCACCAGGCAGGCGGTCAAAAACAAGCGCGTCTTGGATTTCGGCTGCGGGAACGCAGGGTTTCTTATGCGTGCCAAGACAGCGGCGGCTGTCGCTGCGGGGGTCGAGCCCGAGGCGCGCCTGCGCCCGCATTTCTTAAAGAACGGCCTGCAGGTATGGGAAAAGCTCTCCGACGTCGACGAGACGTTCGACGTCATCACACTGTTCCACGTGCTGGAGCACCTGCCGGATCCGCGCCAGGTCCTGGAAGGACTCGGCCGACTCCTGCGTCCCTCCGGACGCATCATCATCGAGGTCCCCAACGCCAACGACGCCCTGCTGACCCTTTACCGCTGCGAGCCTTTCACTCGGTTCACCTATTGGAGCTGCCACCTTTTTCTTTTCACCGCCAAGACCTTAGTCGAGCTGTGCGCGCAAGCCGGATTCCGAGTGGACGCAGTCAACCACATCCAACGCTATCCCCTCTCCAATCACATGCACTGGCTGGCCCAAGGCAAGCCGGGCGGGCATCAGGTTTGGCAGTTCCTCGATTCCCCGGAGCTTCACGCGGCTTACGAGTCCCGGCTGGCGGCCCGAGAAGCCACTGACACCGTGATCGCGACGATCGTCAGGGAACGACCATGAGCGCCTCCCCCCTCGGCGTGATGCAGGGGCGCCTGCTGCCCAAGTATCGAGGGCGCTACCAGGCACACCCTTGCGGCTATTGGCAGGACGAGTTCCCCCTTGCGGCAGGCCTCGGCTTGGCGAGCATCGAGTTCATCGTCGACTTTGAGGACGCAGACCAGAACCCACTCATGCGTGATTCCGGGCCCGATGAGATCCTGGCCCTCTGCGAGAAGACCGGCGTCGCGGTCAAAAGCGTCTGCGCCGATTATTTCATGGACTCCCCCCTCCATGGCGTCGATGAGGGATCGGCACGGGCGAGCACGCAGGCTTTGAGCCGGCTTATGCGCAACTGCGCGCGCGTCGGCATCGAGGACATAGTCATCCCCTGCGTCGACCGCTCTCGGATGAAAGACCGCGAGGATCGCGCAGAGTTCTCCACCCGACTGCTCCCCTTGGTCGAGTCGGCCGCCAAGAGCCGCCTCCGCCTTTCCCTGGAAACGGATCTGGCGCCGGAGCCTTTCGCCGAGCTGCTCCATGGCCTCGATCCGGCCGTCGTCACAGTCAATTACGACATGGGCAACAGCGCTTCACTCGGCTATGATGCGGCCCAAGAATTCGCCGCTTACGGAGCACGCATCAGCGACGTCCACATCAAGGATCGCACGCTGGGAGGAGGTTCCGTTCCTCTGGGCACCGGCGCAGTGGATTTCCAGAAAGTCTTCAATCTCTTGGCGAGCTCATCGTATCGCGGCCCCTTGATCATGCAGGCCTTCCGCGACGACGAGGGGTTGGCCGTTTTCAAGCGCCAGCTGGACTGGATCCGGCCTTTTGCCGCGCAGTGCGCCCAGGAGACACGACAGGCATGAGTGTCATCGCGATCGTGCCGGCGCGCGGCGGCTCCAAAGGCGTGCCTGGGAAGAACCTGAAACCTCTGGGTGGATTCCCCCTGCTCGCCTACTCCATCGCCGCCGCGAGGATCACCCGCTCCATTCATCGGGTCATTGTTTCAACCGACTCTCCGGAGATAGCGGAGGCAGCACGGCGATTCGGGGCGGAGGTCCCATTCCTGCGGCCGGCCCGGCTCGCCGCAGACGCCGCCCCGGACATCGGCTTCATGTCTCATGCCTTCGCTTGGCTGCAGATACACGAAAACGCGCTCCCCGAACTGGCGGTCCACCTGCGCCCGACCACGCCGCTGCGCGATCCCGTCGTGCTGGAGCGAGCCTTTCGCGTGATGGCGCGATATCGCAAGGCCACGTCCCTGCGCTCAGCGCATCCCGCCCCAGAATCTCCCTTCAAATGGTTCCGCAAGGACGCATCGGGATATTTCAAGGGCTTGCCCGGGGCGCGCTCCAACGATACCCTCAACAAACCCCGGCAGTCTTTTCCCCAGGTCTACGTGCCGGATGGCTATATCGACATCGTCCGGCCTTCCTACGTGATGAAGTCGGGGCTTCTGCACGGCCCCCGGATGGCGGGCTTCGTCTCGACTCCCTGCTGCGAGGTGGACACCGCCTGGGATTTCGAATACCTGGAATTTGAGCTTAGCCGGAAGGGCAGCGTCCTAGCGGACTGGCTGCGCCGGGAGTTCGGCTCATGAAGATAGTCAAATCGTCCCGGCATACCGGGGTGGTGGTCAAGGACCTGGAGTCGTCTCTGGCCTTTTACCGCGACCTCCTCGGCCTAGAGTTGGTCGCTCGATCCTTTGAAAAGGGTCCATACATAGAGAATGTAGTCGGGATTCCAGGAGCCGTCGTCGAATGGGTCAAACTCAAGACTCCGGACGGCTATATCGTAGAACTGCTGCAGTATCACTCTCACCCTGACGGTTCTCCCCACAGCGAGGCGGCGCGCTCCAATCGGCTGGGTTGTTCGCATTTGGCGTTCACCGTCACGGATATCGGCGCGCTTATCGGTACCCTGACCCGGAAAGGCTTTCGCTGCAACAGCGAGCCGCAGACTTCCCCCGACGGAAAGGTTCGCATCGTCTACGCTCACGATCCAGATGGGACTATCCTGGAATTGGTCGAGGAGATTCAAAGGTCTTGAATATGGCCATTAAAACGAGATACCGACACATCATACGTGAGCCGAGACTCATGGGGAATGCCCTGTTTCAAGAGACCTGCGCCCTGGAACCTAAAGCCGTGGTGCAATCAATCCCACTGACCTGGCGTAAAGCCGAGGACTTCTCCGTATTCGACGACCGCGGCAACAAGTATATAGACATGACATCCGGGATTTTCGTCACTAACAGCGGGCACGCCAACCCCGAGGTGGGACAGGCCATCCGGAGACAGCTGGATTCGAATCTTCTCTTCGCCTACAATTATCCCACCAAGATCAAGCGAGATTTCTTGAAGATGTTCCTAGGTCTTTCCCCGCGGCATTTCGACCGCGCCATCCTCCTGAATTCCGGCTCGGAAGCGGTGGATGCGGCTTACAAACTCGTAAAGCTTTGGGGCGCCAAGCATGGCAAGCACCGCATCGTCACCTTTACGGGGAGCTACCATGGCCGGGGCTTGAGCAACGACCTCATCTGCGGCCGCAAAGACAAAGCCTCCTGGTCCGGCGTCAAAGATCGGTCCGTCCATTTCCTTCCCTTCCCGTACGATGGCAACACGCGCTTCGACCCGAAATCGTTGCCCCCGCACGCCGACATCGCGGCATTCTTCTTGGAGACTTTCCAAGGCTGGGGAGCTTGGTTCTATCCTCCCGGCTACGTCAACGCCCTGTGCGCCTTCGCCCGCCGTATCGGAGCCCTGGTATGCTTCGATGAGATGCAGGCCGGCTTCTACCGCCTCGGGCCGCTTTACGGCTACATGACCTACGGAGCCGAGATCAAGCCCGACATCATCTGCCTGGGCAAGGGGCTCTCCTCCTGCCTGCCTCTGTCGGCCGTGCTCAGCCGCAAGGAGATCGTCGACATCGACCCCTCGGCGGATCTGCACGGCACCCACTCCGGCAATCCCCTCTGCTGCGCGGCGGCCCTTGCCAGCCTGCGATTCCTTTCCCGACCGAGGCAATTGTCCTCCCTGCGCCGCAGCATCAAAGCGTTCGAATCCGAGGTCGGCGCCCTGGCGGGCCTGCCCCGCGTCAAGCAAGTCAACGTCCGCGGCCTCATCGCGGGCATCATCGTCGACCGGCCTGAGACCGCCACAGCCATCGTGCGTGCCTGCATAAACCAGGGCGTTCTGCCAGTATGCACCAACCGGAATTCCATCAAGCTGGCCCCGCCCTTGACCATAACGCCCGAAGCAATAGGCGAAGCCTGCAAGGTCCTGAGGAACGCCATCATTGAAGCCCCCAAGTCACCCAAACCAAACAATCCCCGCAGAGGCGGCTAATGGACCTGGAATTGAAGGACAAGATCGTACTGGTGACCGGCTCCACACGCGGCATCGGCTTGGCCATCGCGCGAGCATTCCTTGACGAAGGCAGCCGGATCGTCTTGACCAGCCGAAAACCGGCGGACCTCAAGGCCCTCAAAAAAAAGTTGGCCGGTTCCCATCCTGGCGGCGATATTTTCGCCTTTCCGTGTGACTTCACAAAAGAGGCCGACATCCAAGCCCTCAGACGCAGCATCATCACACAGTGTGGCGGCCTAGACGTTCTGGTCGCCAACGTCGGCAACGGCCGAAGCCTGCCCGATCCAATACCTCCCAAGCGGCATTTCCAGGAGCTCTTGGACCAGAACTTCATTTCAGCCGTAGACACCGCTCGGATTTTCTATCCCGTCCTCAAGCGATCCCGCGGCGCGATCCTGTTCATCGCCTCGATAGCTGGGATCGAAGTCACCGGAGCCCCCGTGGGTTACGCGGCGGCGAAGACCGCGCTGCTATCCTTCGCCAAGAACCTCGCGCGCCAAACGGCGCGAGCGGGGCTGCGGGTCAATTGCTTGGCGCCCGGCAACGTCTATTTCCCAGGCGGGCGATGGGAAGAGCTGTCTCGCGAAAACCCCCGCCGCGTGCGCCGCATGCTGGCTGACCAAGTGCCCATGGGCCGATTCGGGGATCCCCAGGAGATAGCCAACGCAGCTTTGTTCTTGTCCTCACCACGCGCAAGTTTTATCACAGGCGCGGTTCTCACGGTGGATGGAGGCCAAACGGCCACGCTCTTCTGACCCGCACAGTCTTGAAAGGAGTCTTCGCATGGACGCTAAGAAGCTGTTCGATCTGTCCGAAAAAACCGTAGTCATCACCGGAGCCGCCGGGTTTCTGGGCCGTCGTCACGCCGAGGCTGTTGCTGCTTTCGGTGGGGTACCCGTCCTCTTGGACCTCCACGAGGAAGCCCTCAAGGAACTCGCGCAAGACCTTGTTTCCCGGTTCAAGGTAAAGGTGGATTACTTCCGGACCGACATCACGGACGAGCCGTCAGTCGCCGATGCCTGCGCGGCGCTGCTGAAGCGCAGAGGCTCCGTCGATGTCCTAATCAACAACGCCGCCAACAACCCCGCTGTCGACTCTTCGGGCAAGATGACCAACGCCTCCCGCCTCGAGAACTTCTCCCTCCAGGCCTGGGAGCAAGACCTCGCCGTGGGATTGACGGGGGCGTTCCTCTGCGCCAAACACTTCGGTCGGGCGATGGCCGACAATCGAGGCGGCAGCATCATAAACATTTCTTCAGACCTCGGCCTGATCGCCCCCGATCAACGGCTGTACCGTAAGGATGGTCTTACTGACGAGACGCAGGACGTCAAGCCCGTCACTTACTCCGTTGTCAAGACGGGGCTTATCGGCCTAACACGGTATCTGGCGACTTACTGGGCCGACCGGGGCGTCCGCTGCAACGCCCTTTGCCCAGGCGGAGTGCGCAACAACCAGGATCCGCGGTTCCTCGCCAGAATCAAAAAATTGATTCCAATGGGACGCATGGCCGAGCCCAACGAGCTTCAGGGCGCCATAGTGTTCCTCGCCTCTGACGCCTCATCCTATATGACGGGCAGCGTGCTCACCGTGGACGGCGGCAGGACCTGCTGGTAGAGGCACCGAATGAAGATATTGCTCATCACCTATGACAACGACATGTTCATCCATTGCTTCCCCACAGGCATGGCCTATATCGCCGCGGTATTGGCCCGGGAAGGATGCGATGTCTCGATTTATAGCCAGGACTTCCACCATTATCCGGATGCTCACCTGACTGAGTACCTCGACCAGAATAAATTCGACATGGTGGGCCTCGGTGTCATCGGCGGATATTTTCAATACCGGAAGCTCATGAAAATATCGGCGGCCGTCAATCGGTCGAAGAACCGACCCTTCTACGTTCTGGGAGGTCACGGGCCCTCTCCAGAGCCGGATTTCTTCCTGCGCAAGACCGGTGCCGATGCCATCGTTATCGGGGAAGGTGAAACGACCATCGTCGAACTCGTCCAGGCCCTCTCCCATCATAAGCCGCTTGCCGGGATACCGGGCCTCGCCTTCAGGGATGGGAACAAAACCACAGTGAATGAGAAACGTCCCCTCATAAAAGACTTGGACAGCATCCCTTTTCCGGCTTACGATCTGTTCCCGATCGAATACTACCGGCTATTGCGGGAACCCCATGCGCGCCCCAACGATTTCGTCCTACCCATGATCTCGGGGAGGGGCTGCCTTTTCAAGTGTGCTTTCTGTTATCGCATGGACGAGGGCTTCCGTCCCCGCAGCCAAGAAAGCATCATCGAAGAAATCGACCTTCTAAAATCCCGATACAGCATAAACTTCATTTCCTTCACGGATGAATTGCTCATGTCTTCAGTCGAGCGCACCACCGCTCTCTGCCAGGCTTTCCTCAAAGAAAAGCTCGACATCCGCTGGGCGTGCAACGGCCGGCTCAACTTCGCCAAGCCGGACCTGCTCCGGCTCATGAAGAAAGCCGGCTGCGTTTTCATCAACTACGGAATCGAAGCCCTGGATGACGGCGTGCTCAGGAAGATGAACAAGTGCCTGACCGTGGCGCAGATCAACCGGGGCATAGAGACGACCCTGCAGGCCGGCGTCAGCCCTGGCTTCAACGTCATCTTCGGCAACGTCGGCGACACGAAGGAAACTCTCAGAAAGGGTGTGGAATTTCTGCTCAAGTACGACGATGGCGCGCAGCTACGGACCATCCGTCCGGTGACGCCGTATCCCGGCTCGCCACTCTACTATCATGCCCTCAAGGCGGGACTACTCAAGGATTGCGCGGATTTCTATGAAAACAAACATGTCAATTCAGACCTGCTGGCGGTCAATTTCACGGACCTCAGTGACGATGAGTTCCACGCCGCGCTTTTCGAAGCCAACCGAAGCCTGATCGAGAATTATTTTCACAACAAGACCAAGGCGGCCGTCGCCGAAGCCCGGAGATTGTATTTCGAGCGCAACGCCGATTTCAGGGGCTTCCGGCAAACCTAGAGATGCCGCAAGCCCCTCGACAAGCTGTCTTCCTCGCGACCACGGCCTTGGAGGAATTCTGGGACACCTCCATCCCCATCGTCTTCCTCGGCACATGGTGCCGCCGATTTTCTCGCAGAACCGCTTGGGAGCATCTCCGAGGGGAGACATTGGAACTGCCGTACTCCGAGGAACAGGCACTGGAGCTATTCCAAAGCCTCTCTCTACTCTACGACCGGATCCTGGGTGTTTTGGCAGACCGGCTGAACTCCCTCCATGGCGTCGGCTACAGCCGCCGCTACTGGGAGATACTCGCCGGCCCCTGGCTGCTCTACTACCTTCACGCCACCTATGACCGCTACGCCTGTCTGCGTTCGGCCTTGTCCAGCTACCCGCAGCTCACGACCCTGTGCCTGGCGCAAGAATGCTTTGCCATTCCGACGACCACTCTTGATTTCGTGCAGTCGCTCAAAAGCGACGCCTATAACCTCCAGCTCTACAGCAATATCCTTCGCCACATGGGCCGCAGTTATCCCTGCCGTCGGCTCCATGTCAGCATGCCGCCGCCAGCCCCGGCAGCCGGATACGGACGGCGTATGATTGACAGCGTCCTAGCGCTGTTCGAAGCTCCCCAGCAGATATTGCACGTCGATTCCTACTTCCCCCGCCCGACCCTGCTTCAGCTCACCATGAGAACGGCCGGCCGCTTTTGGCCCGCGACCTCGCTGCCCAAGCCTGCAGGGCCTGTGCCCGTAAACCGCGAGATGCGCGACAAATTGATGATAGCCCCATGGGGAGAAGGCGAGTTCGATCGAATGCTGTTCCCCCTCATCGCCGATGACATGCCAAAGAGTCTGTTGGAGAACTATGCGCTCACGGCCCGTCGCATTAAGGAGCGCTGCGTACGCACCCCAAAGGCCATCTTCAGCTCTGATTCCTGGCATTACGACGACGTCTTCAAGCATTGGGCGGCCCGGGCCAGCGAGGGCGGGACTCTCCTGTTAGGAGAACAGCACGGTGGGAATTACGGAAGCCTGGCCTGCTTCCTTCAGGAGCGGCACGAACTTTCCATCACGGACCGCTACTATTCCTGGGGCTGGCAGCGGAAGGGCTGCCGCGCGCAAGTCGTCCCCCGGCCGCCGGCGAAGCTCATGGGCCGCGCGCCTATCCCGCCGAGCGCGGGAAACGTCACATTGCTCTACATATTGGCAGTTTGGCCCAGGAATCTCCTGCAATTCCCATTGACAACCAGATACTGGGACGCCTATTTTGATAACCTCGCCCGCTTCCTGCGCGCGCTCTCCCCTGGGGCTCTCGCGCGCCTGCGCCTGCGCCCGCACCGGGAGGACATGGGGTGGGATGTTCTCGAAAGGCTGCGCCTGATTGCGCCCTCCGTGCCGATAGAGAAATGGAATATCTCCTTGTCCCAGAGCCTCGCAGACTGCGCGCTTTTCATCTGCGACCATCCTTTCTATTCCACGACCTTCATCGAAGCCCTATGCGTCGACAAGCCCACCGTGCTTTTCCATGACCCCCGTCTCGCGGGGGACAGGCCCCATGAAGACGCCGTCGACGCCTATGAAGGATTGGCCTCCGCCGGCATATTATGGAACGACCCGGAGCAAGCCGCAGCCCATGTCAACTCGATCTTCGAGCACATCAGCGACTGGTGGAACGAGGCGCCTCGGCGCAAGGCGGTCCAGACCTATCTGCAAAGATTCGCAAGGACGCCCCCCGACGCCGCAGATGAATGGGCTCGGGAAATCAACTCCTTGCTGGTTTGACATGCCGACCCTAAAATCCTCTCCTGACATCGTCTTCGCCGTTTCCCCTGCGAACGCGCAATCGGCCTATATGCCTTTCTATTTTCTTTATCTCGCCGGGTACCTGGAAAAGTGCGGTTACACTGTCGAGATCCTGAATCCGCATGAAAAAGATCTGGAGGCCAACATCGGCCTCATCCTACGGGAACTGGCTATCAAAAGACCGCGATATGTAGGCCTTTCCTGTTTCGTGACTGATTTCAACATCATCACGGATCTGGCGGCGAGAATAAAGCACAGCATCATCGGGACCAGAATACTCGTTGGCAACGCACATCCGTCGATCGCTCCTGAGGACTTCATTTCCGAGCACTCGCCTTTCGACATAGTTGTCCGCGGCGAGGGGGAATTGACTGTCGCAGAGATCCTTTCCCACCCGGCGGAGGTCTCGGAGCCGGGTATTATCAGAGGCATCGCGTACCTCAAAGAGGGGAAGCCGATGATAACCCAGAACCGTGAGCTGATGGACCTCGCGGAATGCGGGATGCCAGCCTATCACCTCATCGACGTAGAATGGTACAAGAAGATCAGGAAATCGATCATCAGACGGTTGGCGACCGTCGGCGCAGTCATCTACACCGGCCGCGGCTGCCCCTTCCAATGCACTTTCTGCGCTTCCAATACCGTCTGGCAGGCGAATGACGCGACCAGGGAGCATCCCCTAGTACGCAAACGCCCGCTCGCGCACGTGATGCAGGATCTGGGAATCCTGCAAAACGTCCATGGTTTCGATTTTTTCTATATCCTGGACGACACTTTCGGAATCAGAGAAGAGGACGCTATCGCTTTCTGCGATGCTTACCGCGCCAGCGGGCTGAGGATGCTTTGGGGTGCAGAGACACGGGCAAGCTGCATCAGGAATGAACGGATCGTTTCGATCCTCAGGGAAGCCGGCTGCATCCAGCTTGATTTTGGAGTGGAATCGGGCTCTCCCAGGATGCTGAAATCGATCAAGAAAGGATGCGACGTCGGCCAGATCGCCAAAGCCTTCGAGCTCTGCAGGAAGGGCGGGCTCCGGACGTTTGCTAACGTCCTGATCAACCTTCCCGGAGAACAGGCCGCCGATCTTGCGAAGACCGAGGGATTGCTGGCCGAGATAAAGCCCACCTACACCTCGATCGGCGTCACCCAGCCTTACCCGGGCACGGAGATTGCCGCGCACCTTCCGGCCCGGGTCCTGAAAGAAGACTATCAGAGTCTTAACAGGCTTTTCCCCGCCGACAAATTCCGATTGAGCGCCCACCAGGGCGATCTCAGACAAATCCTTTTGTCGTGGTTCGCAAGGTATGGGGTAGACACTCCCTTTGAAAGCAGTCTCTTCAAAGCGGACTGGCGATACTGGCGCGCCCTCCTCACCTCCAAGCATAGAGCCGCTTATCTCTGGTTCATCCTCAAGGAGGTCCTGCTGGGTCCGCTCCGTTTCATCAAATCGTCGCTGCTGACCAGCAAGGGCGAGGCCTGGCAATGAACCGCCCCCCTCCGAATCCGACCGGCGCCTGCGGCCGGGGTCTCGCAAACGGAGCTTCGGCGTGCCCTTTTCCGTTTGATATCATGTATCGTCTCTGTCTGGCAAAACGCCGGAGATTCTCATGAAAATTCACCTGATCTCATTCAGCAAGAGGAATTTCGGGTTGCGACAGATATCATCCTACCTGAAACAGAACAAGTTCGATGTGAATTTCATGATTGTCGACCACGATAAGGCCGATCTTTTCGATGTTTCAGTATTCGGGCCGGACGATCTGATCGGCATGAGCGTGGTGACTGATTACTTCCCCAAGGCCCGAAGGCTGTCCGAAAGGATACGGGAGCGGTTCTCCCGCGGGAGGCCGATTATAATATTCGGCGGGCCTCACGCGACTATCCAGCCAGGCGCCTGCCTGAAGTTTTGCGACTATGCCGTAAAAGGCGAAGCCGAAGAGACCATGCTTGAAATATGCTCCAACCCCCGAAGCATCAGAGCAATACGCGGGGTCTGCTATCTTAATGACGGGCGATTGGTCGAGAATCCCCCAGCCGAACTGGTGCAGGACCTTGATAAGTATCCGTTGCCCGACAACGCGGGCCTTAAAGATCTGTCCGACTACAACATTATGGCCTCCAGGGGTTGTCCCTACAGCTGCTCCTATTGCTATAACAACTACCTGAAAAATCTGTACCGCGCCGGAGGTCCGTACCTGCGACAGCGGGGCAGGGCCGGGATCATCGCGGAACTGAAGGCGGCGCGCGATTTGTCGCCAGGCCTTAAAAGCGTTTCTTTCTTTGACGATACGCTTCTAGCCAGGAGCCTGGAAGATCTGGCGGAATTATTCGGGCATTATAAAAGCGAAATTGGCCTGCCGTTCTATTGCCTCGCGAGCCCAACGCAGTTTACTGAGGAAAAGCTTCGGATATTGGCGGCGGCGGGGCTCAGCCGCATCCAGATAGGGATACAGACAGGCAGCGAATCCGTCAATCGTACGATCTATAAAAGGTTCTGTCCCAACGATAGGCTGATTGAGTGTGCGCAACTTTGCAAAAAATACGGAATCGAGGTCTACTTCGACGTGATCTTCAATAATCCGTACGAAACAGAGGAAGACGTGCGCAAAACCCTGGATTTGATACTGGAACTGCCTCAGACATGGCGTCAGATTCATCTGCAGGGTTGGAACCTGATCTTTTATCCTGGCAGTGACATAACGGATAGCGCGGTCCGTGACGGATATATTTCCCCCAAACGGGAGGGATTCAAAGGGGTGCAGACCACGCAATGGGTAGTGAATTCTCCGCTATTCTTCAATTCCTCTCTGGACAACCCTCTTTGGGATATCAATTTTAATTCAAAAACGAAGGATCACTATAATACCCTCATAGCACTCACCCCGTATTTGCCAAAATCAGCGATAAAATTCCTTATCGGGCGCCGGCTGACGGTTAAGGTCATAAGCATTCCGCTGAAAGCGTTCATATGGATGATAACCAAAACGGTTTTGCGGGAGGATAATACCGTGATGCGTTTTTTCAGGAGCTTGAGGGTCCTCTAGCCTTTTCGACAGCGTTAAAACGGGAGCGCATGAGATTTTCGGTGTGAGCCAATTGAAATGTCCAGAATAAAAACAGCCGTGATAGCCGGAGAATCGGTCCCCTGCGGAGTCTGCGGCGGCGTGGAGTCGAAACCCCTTTTTTCCTGCGGAGATCCCGACGGCATTTCGCAGGAGCTGTTCACCCTTGTCCGCTGTTCGAATTGCGGGCTGATATTCGTCAATCCGAGGCCAGCCCCCGCGGAAATAGGGCATTTTTACTTCCAGGCCTATTACAAGAAGCCCCGAAAATACATTTCGTGGTGCGTCGGTTTTTTCGACGCCTTAATGCAGTCTTATCGCAGGAGGCGCATCGCCAGATCCCGCAAGTCCGGCCGCCTCCTGGATGTCGGCTGCGGGGACGGGGCTTTCCTGGCGCACATGAGCCGGCATGGCTGGGAAGGCTGGGGCGTGGAGACCTCTCCTGACGGCGTTTCCATGGCGGGCGCCAGGCCGGGGCTGCGGATATTCGACAAGCCTCTGCTGGACTGCGGGCTTCCGGCCGGGCACTTCGACGCTGTCACGCTATGGCACTCCATCGAGCATATCCCGAATCCGGTGGCAGTATTGCGGGAAATACGCCGGCTGTTAAACGACGACGGCATCCTTTTCCTGGCCCTGCCCAATATCGGCGGGTGGGACTTCCCGTTGTTTAAAGGGCGCTGGTTCCATCTGGATATTCCGCGGCATCTGAATCAATACACTCCGGAAACCATCGCGGCCGTTCTGGAGAAGGCCGGTTTTGAAGTCTCCCGGATCAGGCATTTTTCGTGGGAATATAACCTGTTCGGTGCCCTGCAAAGCATGCTGAACGTGATTTCTATCCAGATGAACTTCTTGTATAATTTTCTTAAAGGCATAAAGACCCCGCGGTCCGGCCGCCTGAAAAATTCATATGACCTATGCGTAGCCATTGCGGCCGTTCCCGCGGCTATAGTCCTCGCAGTTCTCTATAGCTCGGTTTCAGCCGCTTGCGGCCGTGCCGGATCCATCGAGGTTTACGCTCTCAAAAAGAAATGAAACAGCAAAGATTCGTCTCCATTTTTTTCGTAGTATCGGCCGTTTCTGCGGCATTTTTCTATTCTTCGTTCTTTATTAATTTCGCCACCACGCTGTCCGACTATTCCGGCTTCGGAATCGTATGGCCCCATCAGATCTTTCACAATTTCCTGCATGGCCACGCTTTTCAGGACTCGTTCATGGCTGGGTCGAACGGCTCGAACATGGGCTACACAGGAAATCCTTACGCCTTCATCAACACTAATGCGATACATGTCCATTTAACTCCATTCTTGTTCTCATTTCTGTGGGCGCTGCATCCCACTCTATCCGCTCTTTACGGCCTGATCTTCGCCTGGAATCTTGCCGGGGGGATATTCTTCACCTGGCTGATAATCAAGAAGCTCTCGCCTGAAGATTACCGGATCAAGGCATCCGTGGCGCTGGCGGTGCTTCTTGGAAGCGGATTACTGAGCGTACTCAAGACACTGGCCCAGCCGCTGTTGTACGCGGGCCCATTCTGCCTGGCGGCGTATTACTGCCTTCTGGAAAAGCGGCGCCTTCTTTTTTTCCTGAACGTGGTCCTTCTTTGCCTGATCAGCGAGGACGCGGCCATGGTGGCCGTGACTTTCGGCGCCTACATCTTGCTCTTCGAGCCCGAATCCAGACCGTTGGGGGTGGATTGTCTGGCGTTTTCCGTGCCATACCTTTTACTGGCTCTGTTCGTCGTTCAGCCGGCGGCCCGCGCCGAGCTGATTGTTTCGGAGGGGACGACGGCGCTGGCTATAGTCAAATATATTTTCCGGATGACGTTGCCCGTTTTTCTGGGCAACATCAAATCCATGATCCCGATCTTTACGCTGCTGCCGGCCTTTTTCATCTCCGGAGCCATATTCGGCCTGCCGGAAGGCCGGCGGCTCCGCGCCGTCGCCGCCATGGCGCTTTTACCCGCCCTGCCACATTGGGGCGAGTGCGTGGTGGTGGGCGGCGCGCATCATACCCATCCGCCGTTCGTATTCCTGTACCTGGCCCTGCTACTGATGATAGGGTGGGCGCCGCACGCGGGGAAGGAGTGGACAGCCCGCCGCGTATCGGCCGCCACGGCCGCCGCAACGGCATTTTTCTTTTTATTCTCGTTCCGCTCCATGGCCAATAACCTGCCTCACTGCCTGCAGCCGCCGCTGTACCGGCTCATAGGCCAGCCCGCCAAAGCGGAGGCTCTGGAACGCAGCGTGATGATGGGGGAGGAGAAATCGAACCAGGCCGTTATCTCCGCAGCTCGCTCACTGCCGCCGGAAGCGAGTCTCGTTTTCTGGACCAACAACCGGGTCGCTGGCTTCCTCGTCGCGCGGTCCGCGGTCTGGGAGTTCCCCGAGCATTTCGATCAGGCGGACTACTTGCTGATCCAGAAGGACGCCACGGATCTGGGCTATGTCATCGATCCCGCCCCATGGCCGACCCTGCGTGAGAGGATGAAAGTGGTCATGAGAGAGGACCAGAGAAACGTTGCAATGACTCCCGTGTTATGGAAAACGGTGGCGGACGCCCTTCTAAAAGAGGGCACGCATAAGATCGCGGTCGAAAATGAGCACATTCTGCTCTTGCTGAGGAAAACCCCATACGAATTCCCGAATTCGCCGACCACTTCCGGTTTTGGCTGGACCCGCAACCTGTTCCGCAAAGCCCGACATGAGAACCTGCCGGTCAATACCGATGGTCGATAAAAAACCGGATATCACGCTGTTTTTTCCCGTCTACTGCGACGAGAACACCGTAGCGCATGTGACGGAAAAGGCCCTGCGCGTTCTTCCGGAAGTGGCCGGCAAGTATGAGATCGTGATCATCGACGACGGTTCGCCGGACCAGTCCGGAAAGATCGCGGACGAACTGGCGGCCAGACACAGCTGCGTCAGCGTAATTCATCATCCCGTGAACATGGGATATGGCGCCGCCATCCAGACCGGCTTCGCAAATTCAAAATACGAATGGATATGCCTGACCGACGGCGACGATGAATATGACGTCTTTGACCTGAAAAAACTGATCCGGCTGAAGGACTTCTATGACCTTGTGATCACCTTCCGCTACGTGAAACTCTATTCAGGCTGGAGACAATTCGTTTCCTGGGTGTACAACACGATACTCAGGCTGCTGTTCTCCACTTACTATCGCGATATCAGCACCGGCCTCCGGCTCGTGCGGAAAGATGTTATAAATGAGATACCTTTGCAGTCTTCCAGCCCCTTTATCGGCGCCGAATTGACCATCAAGACGATGCTCAAGGGCTACCGGGTGGGAGAGGTCGGGATACAGACTTTCCCGCGCGAGTTCGGCCATGGCGCCTCCGTTTCGTCAAAAAACATCCTGGCGACGCTCCGGGATATGCTGCTGGTGTATAAAACGGTATTTTCAGGGCACTACGACCTTCCGCAAAACAGAAAAAGGAAGTGAGCCGGCTCCCGCAAAACCTCCGCGAATAAATGGCCAGACCGATATGAGCACTATATCAGCCATCTCTTTCCTCTCGACCGCCCCACCTACTATCTCAGAACCCTGAATGATCCCCCGCTCCCTGGCAGCCCGGCTGCGCTCCACACTCCTTTTCAATCCCTGCTTCATCGCCCAGCACAGCCTCTCCCGCCATCTGGCGGCCCAGCTTCGTCGAGCGGTCCAGCCCGGAAAGACCTGGGTCGACGTCGGTTGCGGTCTACGACCCTATGAGGCATTCTTCGCAGACGCCCGGTACATCGGGATTGACGTCCGCACCAGCGGCCGTCAGGCCGACCAAAAAAAACCAGATCTCTACTACGATGGGACGACCATCCCGATGGACGACGAATCCGTCGACGGCATCCTTTCCACCCAGGTGCTCGAGCACGTCTTCGAACCCGCGCGCTTGATGACCGAATTCCGCAGAGTGCTCAAACCGGACGGCGCACTAGTCCTAAGCCTGCCTTTTTTCTACCCTTTGCATGAACAGCCATACGACTTCTACCGCTTCACGGAGTTCGCGGTTCGCAGGCTCTTGGACACGACGGGCTTCCAGGTCAAGGAGCTGCTTAAGTCCTCGGGGACGTTCGAGACCGTGGCCCAGGCAGCCTCGCTGTCCCTGTCGGGAGGGCTCATTGCTCGTCTGCCTTGCGGTCGCGGATTCCTGCTTGCAGGCCTATGCGCACCGGTACAGTTAGCTGGGCTTCTTCTCCAAAGAGTGCTGCCGGATACAGGAGAACTATACCTTGATAACATCGTCCTAGCGCGAAGGTACTGAATACATTTTGACGTTGAAATAGAAGCGAATAAAGGGACACTTCCCAAAGGATCTGAGAATGCACGATAATCAGCAGGTGGACGTCCTATTCGTGGTGTCCCCGACAAACGCTCGGGAATCCTATATGCCGTTTTATTATCTTTATCTTGCGGGGTATCTCGAAAAATACGGATTCAAGGTGGAAATCTCCAATCCGCACGAAGCGCGATTCAAGGACAACCTTGCCATTATTCTTGGCGATGTTCAGCGATTTCGACCTCGATTCGTCGGCTTGGCCGCTTTTGTAACCGATTATGCCGTTTTGGTCGATCTAGCCGAAAGAATCCGTCAGGTGTACGGCGGGACGATCATGGTGGGGAATGCGCATGCGTCCATTTCTCCAGAGGACTTTCTCTATGCAGGCAGCCCCTTCGATCTGGTAGTCCGTGGCGAAGGAGAATTGACCGTCAGGGAGATTCTAGAAGCCCATCGATCCGATGGGGACAATCACCATATCAAGGGGATCGCCTATCACCAGGATGGCCGCATCGTCCAGACCCCGAACAGAGAACTGATGGATCTTAGTGAATGCGGTATGCCCGCCTATCACAAGATTGACATGTCCTGGTATGCCCAACCCCGCAAAGTCATCATCCGCAGATTAGCTACTGTCGGAGCAATCATTTACATCGGTCGTGGCTGCCCATTCCAATGCACCTTCTGTGCTTCTAATAGCGTCTGGCAAGCCAATGACCGGGTTCCCGGCCGGCCCCCCATACGCAAACGCCCGATGTCGCACGTCATTGAAGACCTGCGCATCCTTCAGGATCGTTATAAATTTGACTTTTTTTACATCCTGGACGATACGTTCGGAATAGAGGAGAAGGACATCGTCGACTTCTGTCGGGCCTATCTTGAAAGCGGTTTGAAAATGCTTTGGGGTGCGGAAACCGTAGTGCGGCGCATTCAAACGGAACCCATTATCAAACTGTTGAAAGAATCCGGTTGTATACAACTGGACCTGGGAGTAGAGACCGGTTCCGCGCGATTACTCAAAGCAATCAAGAAGAACAACTCTCTGGAAGAAATCATTCGGGCGTTTGACCTATGTCGCAAACATGGGATGCGAACCCAGGCCAACATTCTCCTGAACCTGCCCACGGAAACCGAAGAAGATCTAGTTTCGACCATGCGATTGTTGAAACGCATCCGTCCAACCTACATCGTGATTTCATGCACCCAACCGTATCCCGGAACGGAGGTCTTCCGCAATCTTAATCGACCGATTGCCCGCGAGGAATATCATGAGCTGAGCCGCTTATCGCCGCCGGAAAAGTTCCGATTGTGCAGCCACCGCAAGGATCTCCAAAAATTAACATTTTCCTGGATGTTGCGGTACGGCAACGTAACTCCGATTGAAATCAGTTTTTTTCGGGCGGACTGGCGCTATTGGAATCATCTCTGGCATTCACCTCACCGTTGGCGCTATTTGACTTACCTATTGCTAGAAAACGCGAAGCTACCCCTCCGATTTCTGGTAGAGGTGGGCCGATACTTCCGGTCAAGGATGTCGGCCAGATAAGCCGACTGCTTCATATGACTCAGCCCGCTGGTCGAACTGACACTACTCCCGCCACCAGCCACGAGGAAGGAGGGGGGGGTGTTCGGAGAAGCCGGCTCATCCCGAATCTTGTATACTGTTCCAATCTAGATGGCACAATCCCAGACGTTGTACAAGGAACATCGAGGCATGAACATGACTAAATCGTTCTTTGATCTCACCCCAAAGGATGTAAAACGAATTGAAACAAAACACCGAAAGATCGTAACTAAAATTCCCGTTCCCGAATCAATTCCAATCATTGAGCAGTTACGGAAATACGAGCCGCTCTCCATGGGAGACCAGCTTCCTGCCGTATGGGACCGTGCTGAGGGCTATCAAATTTATGACAAATGGGGGAATTGCTGGATTGATTTCTCATCAACCATTTTCGTAGCCAATGCGGGACACGCCCATCCGCATATAGTAAAGGCGATTCAGTCAATGATCGATTCTAAAATGCTCAATTGCTATTACTACCCATCGGAAATTCGAGCCAAATTTGTCAAAAAAATAATTGGGGTGACTCCGTCATATTTTGAGAAAGTATTGTTATTGACCACTGGCGCAGAAGCGACTGAAGCTGCGATGAAAATCGCACTGATTAACGGGAAGAAAACGAATCCACGAAAGAAATATATTATAGGGACAAAAGGGAATTTCCACGGAAAATCGTTAGGCTCGATTCAGGTCAGCGGGAATAAAGGGAGCCACTGGGTCCCGGAATACAGCTCATTTTTTGCGCAGCTGCCTTTCCCCTATGAATGGGAACTTTCAAAAAACAAACTCACCGGCGAAGCGGCCTTTCACACCCACCTCAACGCCTTATTGGCTGACAAAAAGATTCAGCCTAATGAGGTCGCGGCGTTCATGCTCGAGTCCTATCAGGGATGGGGTGCGGTTTTTTATCCAATGGATTACATGAAAGCGCTTGTAACTTGGGCTCGGGCCAACGGCGCGCTGGTCATTTTTGATGAAATACAGGCGGGATATGGACGAACCGGAAAGATGTTTGCGTATGAGCACTACGAGGTCGAGCCTGACATGATTTGTATAGGCAAGGCGACGACCTCGAGCCTGCCGCTTGCGGGGGTGTTGGGTCGCAAAGAACTCTTGGATAATGACCCATCTTACAACAGCACACATGGAGGAAACCCGGTGGCCTGCGCAGCCGCATTGGCCAACTTGGAGGTGTTCGAGGAAGAGAAGCTATTGGAGAAAGCCAGGGGTCTTGAAAAGGTCATGCTTGACTTCACAAGAAAGTGGCAACAAGAATATCCAGATAGGATAAAGAGATATTCCATTAAAGGCGCGGTCGGGGCAATTTATTTTTATAAACCTGGAACCGAGGATTTGGATATAGATCTTGTTGATGAGATTATCGAAAAATCACTCCAAAAAGGATTAATGTCCATAAGGACGATGTGCGGGACAATCAAGATCGGTCCACCCTTAAATATCCCGAAAGATGCGCTGCTTGAAGGTATGGAAATTATGAGGGAATCACTTAAGGAAATATTGCACTGAGTTGGGTCGACGCTGAAGGCATCCCCGTTTCCAGACAGTCGTCCATTGTGGCTCTACTGCTTTAGCCCAAAATCCCCAGTCGAATGGGCGGGTCAACGATCAGGCCGCGAGCCTCGCCTTCAGCCAAGCGATGTCGAACCCCGTCCAAGCCGGAAACGCGACCGCCAAGCCTGCGGCTGCGGACAGATAAAGAGCGCCTGCCGCGGCCATTCTTGATAACAAAAGAATCTTGGTATCCGCCGCAGGAATCACCCAGGTTGCGACACCCCGGCAGGCAAAACCAAGGGCCACGAGAGCCGCCAGGATACCGAGCTGGCGGAAAAATGGCCACCGCCTCCCCCCCAGAGAACGGCATATGATCCACCCTTGCAGGTTGACCAGGATAAAAGTGACCACCACTTGGTTCAAAGCCATGCCGAACGCCCCCAAACCGAGGCCAGCGACCACAGGTCCGTGCGATGCCACTAAAAAATAGCACAAGGGCACTGCAATCACCAAGCCCAGCGCCATGAATAAGAAGAACTTCTTCGTTTCGTGAGCGGCCAGGAGATACGAGCCGCTGAGCTGCCCCAAAGTCTGATACACAGGAAACAGGATCAATACGGAAAAGCTCAACCAGGCGGACGAATACTCCCGGCCCACGAAGCAAAGCAGGATGTCTCGGCTGAACGGGATGATGCAGCAACTCATGGCCGCCGCCGGGAAGAATAGCGTGTCAATGGTCCTATGATAGAGATTGCGCAACCTCGGAACATCGCCCGCTCCGTAAGCCGCCGCAATCTCCATCCAGAAGATATTGAGCAGCGAAGTGGTGGCCAGCAAGCTGATCGTGGCGAACTGCTGGCCGATGGAAAAAAAACCCTGCTGGGAGGAGCCTCCGTAGAATTGCAGTATCCACCGGACCGCGTAGTCCCAAAGGAAGGTGACCAGGCTCGACAACGCCAGCGGCCCGCAGTAGGCGGCGTAAAGGCGTATGTCGGCCGCGACCGTAAAGGAGGGCTCATCCTTGCCCAAAGCTTCTTTCCAGTCGAACCGCCACAGGCACCAGAAAGTCGCCGCGGCATTCTCCAAGATGATGAAGAAGAATACGAGGGGGATGTTCAAGGCATGCCGCGCATAGCCGACGCCGACCAAAAGCAAATGCGCGACTGCCATGGCTAGCCGTATCCTCTGGATCCATACGCTCTCCCGGCGCGATTCGCCGAGCGATTCAGCAGCCTTCCAGACTGCGGTGGAGAAGAATGCCGCCAAGAAGGCTGGCAGCAGCAACGACCGGCTTTGGCCGACCCAAAGACGGGCGAGCCATGCGTGGGGCAAGATCAGGCCGACCACCAAGAGCACGGCAGCGGCCTGCAGAGCCAGCCAGGACGCGTAATGCAGATAGAACCGGGAGCCCCTTTTTACCTGGGATATGAACGTGTAGAAAGCGGAGGAGCTCCCCATGTCCATGAACGAGCGCAGCGAGATGAACGTAGCGAGAAGGAAATTGTAGTCCCCGTAGCGCGCCGGCCCAAAGCCTTGCGCAAGCATGATCCCCGTAACGAAGGACAAGCCCATCCGCAGCACATTCGTCCCAAAGGTCGCCGTAAAACGATGCGAAACCCTGTGCTTCCGGGGCAGTTCCGGTACCGAAGCTTCAGCCTCAACAAGAGTCATTTTTTGGGTTGAATCCCGCAGGGCTCACCGCCCCCCTTCCGCTGATTCCTCGGACGCCGGCAGCGCGAGGCTTAGAATGTGACGTCTGAGGGCAATATAGTATAATTTTTTGTTCAATATATGAACGCACAAACGAAACACCTTCGTCTGAGTAAACCACTCACGAATAAAATCAAGACCATCCTCGTGACCGGAGGCACCGGCCTCTTAGGGAAAGGCATGGAGGAGACCATGCCGGAAGGCTGGCACATCCTGAGCCTGCATCAACGGCCCTACGAGGTCAAGGACTCCAAGGTCAAGCACCTCGTGCTCGACATCCGCGACAAGCGCGCCGTGGACCGGCTCTTTGCCAAACATCGCTTCGACGCGGTCATCCACGCGGCGGGCATCGCCAGCGTGGACTACGTGGAGAAGCACTACGCCGAGAGCCTGGAGTCCAACATCGTAGGCACCCTCAACATCACCTCGGCCTGCCGCAAATCGGACACCTACCTGGCCTACATCTCCACCAACGCGGTCTTCGACGGGACCAAGCCCCCCTACCGGGAGTCGGACCCTATCCATCCGATCAACAAGTACGGACAGCTCAAGGCGGAATGCGAACGCCTGGTCACGGAGACGCTGGCCCGGTTTTGCATCGTGCGCCCCATCCTCATGTACGGTTGGAATCACGTCGTGACCCGCCCCAACACGGCGACCTGGATCTTTGACAAGCTCATCCGCGGCGAAACCATCAGCGTGGTCGACGACGTCCACGAGAACCCGCTATTCAATCATCAATGCGGCCGGGCCCTGTGGGCCGTGGTCAAGAAGAAGCCCGCAGGGATCTTCCATGTCGCGGGCAAGACGGTCGTCAGCCGGCATGGCTTCGCGCTCAAGATCGCCGAGGTCTTCGGGCTCGACGCATCCTTGATCCAGCCGGTCACCAGCGCGTTCTTCCCGGGCATCGCGCCGCGGCCGCCGAACACGGCTTTCGTGACGCAGCGCATGGAGCGCGAGCTCGGGGTCAGCCCGCTCACCGTCGAAGAAGGGCTAAGGCAGATGAAGGCCTCCATGGGCGTGAGGGCATGAGTCCGCCGCTCTTCTCGGTCGTCATCCCCGCTTACAACGCCGCCCTCTTCATCGAAGCCACCCTCGACTCCATCCGGTCCCAGACCTGCCGCGACTACGAGGTCATCGTCGTAGACGACGGCTCGCGCGACGACACCAAGGGGATCGTGGACCGCTGGATCTCCCGCCACGGCCTGCCCGCCCGCTGCATCCGCCAGGAGAATAAGAAGATCGCAGGGGCCCGCAACACCGGGATGAGGGCGGCCGCCGGGACCTATATCGCCCTGCTCGATCACGACGACCTTTGGTATCCGGGGAAGCTCGCGGCGGCAGCCCAGGCCATCGAGGAGCATCCCGACGCGGTCCTCATAGGCCATCACATCGATGTGCGCCGGGATGGACGCCCGGCCCGCACCCTGCGCAGGAGGCCGGACGCTTCGCGCATGTACGAATGGCTCCTCTTCAACGGGCCCGCGGTGTCGACCTCCGCGGCCGTCATACGCAGGGATAAAGCCCTGGAGATCGGCGGCTTCCGGGAGAACCCGGAGTTCGACACGGTCGAGGATTATGACTTCTGGATGCGCTTGTCCCTGGTCGGGCCCTTCATCTTCCTGGACCAGGTCCTGGCCGAATACGCCGTCGTGGAGAATTCGGCCTCCAGCCGGGTGGAATACCATCAAGCCAACCTTGAATCCCTGCTCCGGAATCATTTCGCGTCCTATTTCAAAGGCTCGCCCGGTCTGCGGCAAAGGTGGATGATGCGCCGCCGCCTGGCGACCACCTATCGCGGCGCGGCCGGCGCTCTGGCGCACGCGGGAGCCCCGAGGTCCCAGCGCTGGCCCTACATCCGCCGGATGCTATTGACCTATCCTTTCGCCCCGCGGAACATCGCCCGCGCTCTGCTTTGGTTGATAGGGAAATGAAATCGGTGGAGCCGAGGCCGACCCCAGACGTCAAACCCCGTGTCTGGCTCTATACCGACTGCCCGGTCTTCGGAGGCGCCGACACCTTCTTGGTCAACCTGATACAGGAGGGGGATATGCTTAAGGAGTTCGATTGCCGGCTGATCTATCGCAGCAGCCAGCACTTCGACCGAGGCCTCGCGCGCTGCCTGCGCCTGCCCCTCTCCAAGATGCCGGTGCGCTTCCCGGACCGGGATGGCTGGCTCGCGACGCTGAACCGGGCTGTCCCTTTCGCGCCGGCCCGGCTGCTTTTCAAGGTCCTTTACCGTCTGCTCGATTGGCCTCTGTTCGCCTGGGAGGCGCTCCGGCTCTACAAACTGTTTGCGCGCGGCAGGCCTCGCCTCGTGCACGTCAACAACGGCGGATACCCCGGCGCCCTGAGCTGCCAAGCCGCCGTGGTCGCCGCCGCTTGGGCCCGGGTCCCGGCGGTCCTCCTCACGGTCAACAACATCACCCGCCCCGTGCGGCGGCCTTGGGAATGGCCCGAACTCTGCATCGACCGTCTCGTCCTGCGCTCCTGCCGCCGCATCGTCACCGCTTCACAAGCGGCCCGACAAGCCCTTATCCGCCGGGGCTTCCCACAAGACCGCATCCTCACTATCGCCAACGGGGTCCGCCGGCCGGAAGAGTTGAGACCCCCCGCCGAGGTCCGCCGGGACCTCGGGCTTGCCCCCGAACAGACGGTCCTGCTCATGACCGCTTTCTTCGAGCCGCGCAAAGGCCACCGCGTCCTGGTGGAAGCGATTGACCTCTTGGCCAAGGCCGGGCGGCTCTCGCCGCAGTCACGCATCGTCCTCATCGGAGATGGTCCAGAGCGGGAAACCGTCGAATCCCTGACGCGAGAACTCGGCTTGAGCGCCCATTTCCTCTTCCTGGGCTACCGCCACGATGCCGAACAGATCCTCAATGCGGCCGATATCCTCATCCTGCCGTCGGTCAGCCATGAAGACATGCCCTTGATCATCCTCGACGCCATGGCCTTGGGCAAACCGGTCGTCTCCTCGGCCGTGGCTGGCATCGTAGAGGAAGTCGAGGATGGCCGCACCGGCCTGCTGGTGCCGCCGGCGGACCCTCAGAGCCTGGCGTCTGCCATCGCGTCTTTGCTCTCTTCCTCCGACCGGCGCCAAGCCATGGGGCGGGCGGGCAAAGAGCGCTTCGAGCAGCATTTCCGGGCCGAACTGGCCGCCCGGCGCTATCAGGAGTTGTACCAAGCAGTCCTGGCGGAAAAGCCGGGAATCGGAGGGGCTCATGCAAAAGAATGACTTGGCCGCATTGGCGGGAGCGAACATCCTCATCACCGGCGGGACGGGGCTGATCGGCAGCACGATCGCGCATTTCGCCGTGGCAGCCGGCGCTCATGTGACGATCCTCGACACCATGTCCCCCCTCTACGGCGCGAACACTTTCAACCTGGATGGCATTCTGGACCGCGCCCGGCTGGTCTATGGGGACATCCGAGAGATGCCGCTGATGTCCGAACTGGTCAAGGGCCAGGACATCATCTTCAACCTGGCCGCCCAGGTGAGCTACGTCGACAGCAACGTCGATCCTTTCTACGACCTGGACATCAATTGCCGGGGGCATCTGACGGTGCTCGAGGCCTGCCGCCTGCACAATCCCAAGGCGCGTCTGATCTTCCCCAGCTCGCGCTTCGTCTATGGCGACATCGAGCACAATCCTGTCGACGAAAACCACCCTTACAATTGCCTGAGCATCTACGGGGTGCACAAGCTCAACGGCGAGAAGTACTACCACTTCTATCAGCGCGCCCACGGGCTCGAAGCGCTCATCTTCCGCATCGCCAACCCCTATGGGCCCCGCCAGCAGATGCGCCACGGCAAGTACGGCGTCCTCAACTGGCTCATCCGCCAGGCTCTGGAAGGAAAGACGCTGACGGTCTACGGCGATGGCCGCCAAAAACGCGACTACATCTTCGTAGAGGACCTCGCGCGCGCCATGCTCCTCGGCGCCGCCGCCCGGCGCATCAAGTTCGATATATTCAATCTCGGCTCCGGCAGGGGCGTGAGCTTCAAGAGCATGGCGCAACTCATCGCGCGCACCGTGGGCGGCGTCGCGGTGAAATCCGTCCCCTGGCCGAAGGACCGCTACTTCGTGGAGACGGGGGACTACATCAGCGACATCACCAGACTCAAGAGCCGTATTCCCTGGCAGCCCGAAACGACCCTCGAGGACGGCGTCGCCAAGACCGTCGCCTACTATCGCCGATACGCCGAGCGCTACGGTTTCTCGGTGCGGCAGCCCGCGGCCACCCGCCATGGATAAGAAGATACTCGACCTCGGCTGCGGCAAGCGGAAGCGCCCTGGAGCCATAGGCATTGACAACAATCCGGCCACGGACGCCGACGTCATCCACTCCCTCAACGTCTACCCTTACCCGTTCGAGGACTCATCGTTCGACGAGATATATGTCGACAACGTCCTGGAGCATCTCGACGATGTGGTGCGCACCATGGAGGAATTGCACCGCATCAGCCGGCCCGGAGGGCTTGTCAAAGTCATCGTCCCCTATTTCCGGGCTCCCTGGGCCTTCATAGACCCGACCCACTGCCATTTTTTCACCACGGATTCGTTCACTTATTTCGACCCCGGCCACGTCCACAGCAAGCTCTTCCCCTACTCATCAGCCCGGTTCGCGGCCGACAAGATCGTCTTCAACGAGGGGATATCGCGCGGCCTCCTGTACTCCTTGGTCAAGGCGATCGCGAACGCCTGGCCGAAACGCTATGAGTGCCATCTCAGCCATCTGCTGCCCCTGGACAGCCTGACCTTTTATCTCAGGGCCGTGAAATAGGGCAGCTCATGCCGGGCTTCGACAGCGTCCAGATCCTCATCCTCAGCAGCATCGATTCGGACGCGGCCTGGCAGCGCCACCAGATATTCGCCTCGCAGCTGGCCGCGGCCGGCCATGACGTTTTCTTCGTGGAGAACTCGGGCTTCCGCGACCCGGGCCTGCGCGACCTCGGCCGGCTCTGGGACAGGATCAACCGCTTATCTTCCCATCCCAAAGAAGGCGTGCAGGAGGATCCGCCGGCCGGTCTGCGCGTCATCGCCCCCCGGCTCCTGCCGCCCACCAACCCCCTGTTCCGCCGCGGCAACGCGGCGGTCCTCATCCCGCGGCTCATGGCCTCCCTGCGCGCCGCCGGGCTGGGCCCCCGCCCGCTCGTCATGCCCTATCTTCCGACGGCCACGACCCTGGAGGTCCTCCGCCGGCTGGAGCCCTGCGCCGTGGCCTACGACTGCGCGGCCAACTTCCGCGCGCACCCTCAGGCGCCGGCCGACTTCCCACAGCAAGAAGCAGCGCTCCTGGCCCAGGCGGACCTGGTGGTCTGCGACTCGGACTTCCTCTACCAGCAGAAGCGCGCGGAGCACGACCATGTGGAGCAGATCCACCAGGGCGTGCCTGAAGGATACTTCAAGGCCAAGCCGCCGGCCAAGGATTTCCGCCGCTTCTGCTATTTCGGGACCTGGAGAGAGGATCTGGACCCCGCCTTCCTGGCCGCGCTCTGCAAAGCGGGGTTCCAGGTCACTGTGCTCGGGCCGCTCAAAGGCTCGCCGCCGCTGCCGGCCGGGGTCAGGCACGTGCCTGCGGTGCGGCGCGAGGAACTGGTCTCCCGCCTGGAGGCTTTCGACGCCTTTCTTCTGCCCTATCGCATCAACCCCTTCCTCATGGGCGTGATCCCGGCCAAGATCTACGAATGCCTAGCCATGAGCCGCCCCGTCCTGGCCACGCCTCTGCCTTGCTTTTCATCCATGGCCCGGCTCGTCCGCATATCCCCGGACCCGGCCGGATGGGTCCGCATCGCCCAAGCCCTGCCCAAAACCGAGACCCCGGCTTTGCGGCAGGAACGCACGGTCCTGGCCCAGCAGCACACCTGCGCCAAGGAGTTCCAGCGTTTCCATGAGGCTCTGCGCGCAGCCTGGGCCCGCGGCCAGGCTCATCCCTGAGCTGTTTGATTCCAGGACGGGAAATGATAGAATGTTCAATCCTCGAACACACTGCCACTATGCCGAGCACGGACGGCCCTTTGGCGGAGAAAGAGTTCCTGCTCATCCAGGAACTCTCCCGCAAACCCACCAGCACCCAGCGCGACCTCTCCCAGAGCCTGGGCCTGTCCTTGGGCACCACCAACCTCCTCATCCGGAGGCTCGCCCGCAAAGGCATCATCAAGGTCACCCAACTCGATTGGAAGCGCACCCAATACCTGCTCACCATCAAAGGCGCGCTGGAGAAGACCCGGAAAGCGTATCACTACACCCTCACCATGCTGCGCATCTTCAAGCAGATCCAGGAGAACATCACCACCGTGCTCACGCGCGAGTACCGCGCCGGACGCCGGGACTTCATTTTGGTCGCCCAGGATGAGATCTTGGAGCTGGTACGCGACACGGTCCGCGACCTGGCTTTGGCGGACGCGGCCTTCACATTCGTGTCCACCTTCGACCAGATCCCTCCAAAGGCGGATATGGTGCTCACCGCCACATTAGAGCCCGCCCCCCCTTCGACCGATGGCCGGCGCTATATGAGCCTGGTGGACTTCGTGGACATCGATTTCCGCATCCCTTGAACCTATGAAACGAAAAACGCGCACACTCGCCGTCGCGACCGAGATCCGCCGGGTCATCGCCCTGGAGGAGCAGACCCTCAAAGCTCTGCGCGCCTCGGTCGACGGCTCCTATCAGAAAGCCGTGGAGCTGATGGTCCGCTGCCGCGGCAAGGTCATCCTCACGGGCGTGGGCAAATCCGGGCTCATCGCGCAGAAGGTGGCCGCGACCTTGGCCTCCACCGGCACGCCGGCCGTCAACCTCGACCCGGCCGAGGCCAAGCACGGAGGCATCGGGCTCGTCCAGCGCCAGGACCTGGTCGTGGCCATCGGCAAGTCCGGAGAGTCCGACGAGCTCAAGGAGCTCCTGCCCCGCCTGCGCGCCATCGGCGCCAAGATCATCGCCATCACGGCCGAGCCGCGCTCGACCTTGGCCCGCGCCGCGACCGTGGTCCTGGTGACGCCCGTGGCCCAGGAAGCCTGCCCGCTCAATCTGACCCCGACCTGCAGCACCACGGCCGCCTTGGCCGTGGGCGACGCCTTGGCCGTGGCGCTCATGAAGCTGCGCAACTTCCGGACCGAGCAGTTCGCCTGCAACCATCCGGCCGGCCAGCTGGGCAAGCGCCTGACCTTGACCGTGGCCGACGTGATGCGCTCGGGCAAGAACAACCCCGTGGTCCGGGAGGACGCGGGCGTGGGCCGCATGCTCGTCGAGCTCACCCGCCAGCACGCCGGAGCGGTGGCCGTGGTGGACCGCAAGGGCAAGCTCAAGGGGCTGGTCACGGACTGCGACATCCGCCGGGTCCTGGAGCAGGGGCTCAGCATCCAGGAGCTCTCCCTCCAGCAGATCATGAACCCGAAGCCCACCACCATCCGGCCCGAGGCCTTGGCCTCGCGCGCCGTCGAGATCATGGAGCTGCGCAAACGGCCCTTCAACGTCCTGCCCGTGATGGACGGCCGGGGCCGCAGCGTGGGCATGATCCAGATCCACGACCTGCGCAGCCGCGGGCTCTAGACCGTGGGCTCCGTTCCCGCGTCCTCGGCAACGGACCGATCCCTGACTGCGGCCCTGATCGCATTGGCTTTTTTCCTGCCTATCTCCATCGCCGGGACCAACATGGCCCTGGCTCTGGCGACGGCGGCGTTGCTGGTGCATATCGCCTGCGGCAGGGCTCTGGCCTGGCGCGAGGCCTGGACGCCGGTGGCTTGGTGCCTCTGCATTTATTGTGCGGTGGCTGTCCTGACCTCTTTGACAGGCGTCCTGCCATCGCGGAGCCTGCACAACCTGCCCAAGGACTTCCACAAGCTCGGAGTGCTCTTCATCCTGCTATTGGCCCTGCGTTGCGCGCCCACGAAGCGCTTGCCGATCGCCATGGCGCTCGGGTTCGTCTTCATCGCCGCCTACGGCATCGCGCGCTCCTGCTTAGAAAGCTATCCGAACCTGCTAGCCGGCGATTCGAATCCCTGGGTGAGGGTCCACGCTTTTGTGGACTCCGTCACTTTCGGAGAAATGACGGCCTTTGGCCTGTTGGGAGGCCTCGCTTTCCTGGCACAACGGGAAAAAATCGGCCGAGTCTCCGGCCGCCGGCCACTCATCGCGTTCATCGCCCTGCTGGCCACAGCTTTGTTCCTCAGTCAGACCCGCGGCGCCATCCTCGGAGTGCTGGCCGGCTTCGCAGCGATGTGCGCGGTCGAGCCGATGCTACGTCGCTGGATTAAATGGGCCCTCGCGGCCGCGACGCTAGCCTTCCTCATTACTTTTTTAAGGCATTACAGGACCGCCTCCGGCGAGAACAGGCAGTTCACCCGCCTTTTCCTCTGGGATGCGGCGTGGCGCATCTTCAAAGACCATCCCTGGCTGGGGGTCGGCCCCTCGAACTACGCCACTGTCTTCCCCGACTACTGCCATAGGCTCATCGAAGGACGGGTGGTCTGGGGCTCCGCGCACAACATATTCCTCCAGCATCTCGCCGAGCGGGGCTTGGTCGGTTTCGCCGCGCTGCTCGGGCTGTTCTGGGCCTTCCTGACGCAGGCTTGGCAAAAGGCCCGCCGAAGCCAGGACGCCCTGAGCCTCCTGGCCTTGGCGGCCGTCACCGCCTTCCTGGTCATGAACATGACGGAAAGCGCATTCCAAAACGAGCAGATCACTACCATGTTCCTGGCGATATGGGCGTACACTCAATGCCGGGCCCTCGGCGCCGATGCCGACGGCTCGCCGCAATCGGGAGAATGAAATGAAAGGGATCATCCTGGCGGGCGGGGCGGGGACACGGCTTTTCCCATGCACCAAGGTCATCAGCAAGCAGGTCCTTCCGGTCTACGACAAACCCATGATCTACTATCCGCTCAGCGTACTCATGCTGGCGGGCATCCGCGAAGTCCTGGTCATCAGCACCCCCCACGACCTGCCGGGCTTCCGCGAACTCTTAGGCGACGGCAAGCGCCTGGGCATGAGCTTCAGCTACGCCGAGCAGCCTCGGCCGGAAGGACTGGCCCAGGCCTTCACCATCGGCCAGGAGTTCCTGGCCGGCAAGCCCGCCTGCCTGATCCTGGGAGACAACATCCTCTACGGCCACGGCATGACCGAGATGCTGCAGCAAGCGGCGAAGACCCGTCGCGGCGGCCTGATCTTCGCCTACCAGGTCAAGGACCCGGAGCGCTACGGCGTCGTCGCGTTCGACGCCAAAGGCAAGGCCGTCTCTCTCGAGGAAAAACCGAAACAACCGAAAAGCCCCTACGCGGTTCCCGGTCTGTATTTCTACGGTCCGGAAGTATGCGCCGAAGCGGCCAAGCTCAAGCCCAGCGCCCGCGGCGAGCTGGAGATCACCGATCTTAATCGGGCGTTCCTCAAACGCGGCGAACTGCGGGTCCTCAAGATGGGTCGCGGCATCGCCTGGCTCGACACCGGGACGCACCAGAGCCTGATGGAAGCGGCGAGCTTCGTGCAGACCGTCCAGGACCGCCAAGGCCTGATGGTCGCCTGTCTGGAAGAGATCGCCTGGCAGGCCGGCTGGATCGGGCCCAAAGAGGTCAAAACCGAAGCGGAAAGGATGGGCAAGAGCCCGTACTCGACTTATCTGCGCGACCTGCTCGCGCAAGAAGGGGAGCTCGGCGGCCGGAGAATGTGAAGCCCCTCCACATGGCGGATCTCAAGCGGTTCCCTGTCCTTGCGTGCCTGCTCCTGGCGCAGATGATCTGCCTGGCCTATCACTGGCAGGCATTCTTCCTGGAGATGTTCCGGGGTCCGTCTACCATCAGCCAACCGTTGACGCAGGCATTGGCCGCTGCCATCGCCGTCCTGATCGGCCTGGCCGTTTCCGCGCGGCTCTGGTCCGGACCCGGTACGGAGCGTTTCGCGATCTCGGCTCTGGCGCATGTGGCGGCGCTGGCGCTCTTTCACTACTTCATCGGCCTCGCGGCCGGCCGGCTCATTGGGCTTGCGACCCCGGTCTTCCTGGCAATCTCGCTTCCGACCGGCGTTGCCGCTTGGCGCGATCGCCGCGCTCATCCGAGCCCGCCGCCGCCCCCGGAGCCCCCCTTCTGCGCCTGGGACGCGGCCGGCGCTTTGATCCTGGCTGCTCTCCTTATCACCCTGTTCTTCCCGTATATCCATTACGACACGAAGTTCATCTGGGCTTGCCGGGCCTTCGCGCTCGATCAGACGCCGTCTTTCGCCGCGCTCGCCGGCTGCGCGCAGCCCTATGCCCAGAAAGCCGGGCCGTCCTACCCGCCCGTCTGGTCCATCCTGCTGTGGCTCGGGGTCCGGGATCCGATATTCCAGGGACGTCTTCTGGCGTGGACTTTGCTCCCCCTTTTCGCGCTGTTCTTCCGCGCGCGTCTGGCGCGGGTAGACGCCCGCCTCGCGCCAGCCGCGCTTCTTTTCCTGCTCGCGACCGGCTGGGTCTGGGACGGCGCGGCGACCTACTACGCGGACGTCCCGCTCATGATCTTCCTCGTGACCGGCAGCCTGCTGGCCCTTGGTCTGCCGTGCCGCCCAAGCGGAGAGCGCCCGCCGGCCGTAAGGAAATCCGTCCGGCCGGCACCTGCCTGGCGTAAGGAAATCCGTCCGCCAGGCACCTGCGGAACTTCCGATAACGCAGGTGCGGAACTTCCAATACCGCAGGCGCCGGCCATGGAGAAGCTCGCCGGGGTGCTCTGTCTCGGCGCGGCCGTGCTGATGCGGCCGGACGGGCTCTACACCTTGGCCGTGGTGGCGGCCGCGGCCGCCTGGTCGAGGCTTCGCCGCAAGGCGTCCTTCCCCGCGTGGCCGTTCTTGGCCGCCTTGGCCGTGGCCTTATCCTGGCTGCTCTGGCGGCCGGGGTCTTTGGACGTCGCTCCCCAGTACCTGTCTCCCAACGGTCTTTGGCGCGGCACGGGGGCCACGAGCGGCAAGGCTTTGTGGAATCTCCTGCGCGTTTTTTTAAGCGCCGGACAGGGGCAATGGCTCTCGCACTGGGGAGTGGGCGCCATCTTCTACCTCCTGGCGGCATTGGCCATTTGGAGCCGCTGGCGCGCGGCCCCGGCCCAGGAGGACACCCGTTTCTTCGGGCTGGTCTCGCTGCTCTTCATCTTCGCCCTGGCGTTCTGCTTCGCGGCTCTGCCCTTCGTCGGCGATCCCACTGTGTCGTGCGCTCCGGGGACGGACTACCTGGTGACCTATGAGCAGTTCATCCGCACCGGACTGGGACGGATGACGGTGCACCTCTATCCGTTCTTCGTGCTTTGGGGAGTCGCGGCCGTAAGGGACGCCGCGGAGGCTTAGCGCCTCCTCTGACTGTCGGGCCACGCCGATGGGGGCCCAGGCCGTAGACCTTGATATTTGATTACTAATCACTCAATATTCTAGGATTAGTCATGCACCTCAGACGAAACGCGCTTCTGCAACAACTTCACCGCAGCGTGAAGGATCATCCGGTCACGGCCATCCTGGGGCCCCGCCAGTGCGGAAAAACCACGCTGGCCCGCGAATTGACCCATCGGATCAAAGGTTCGTTCTTCGACCTCGAGAACCGTCAGGACCTCGCCCGACTGCAGGATCCGATCCGCGCCTTAGGCGCCCTCCGGGGCCTGATCATCCTGGACGAGGTGCAGAAACAGCCGGGCCTCCTGGAAACCTTGCGGGTCCTGGCTGACCGCCGGCCGCGGCGGGCGTCATTTCTGATCCTCGGGAGCGCTTCGCCCGATCTGCTCAGGCATTCTTCGGAGTCCCTGGCCGGGCGGGTGCACTTCGTCGACATGGGAGGGTTCGACCTGACCGAAGCGCCTCAGATCGACCGGCTCTGGCTGCGGGGAGGCTTTCCGCCCTCCTACCTGGCCGCAAGCCTCGCCAAAAGTTTCTCTTGGCGGGAAGATTTTCTGAAGACCTTCCTGGAGCGCGATATCCCCCAGTGGGGCATCCGCGTGCCGGCGGCTACGCTCAGGCGCTTCTGGGGCATGCTCGCTCACTACCACGGACAGACTTGGAACGCTTCCGAAATCGCCGCCTCGTTGGGGACGGCGCATACCACCACGCAGCATTACCTCGATATCCTGACCGGAGCCTTCATGGTTCGGCAGTTGCCGCCCTGGCACGAAAATCTGGGCAAGCGCCTGGTCAAAGCTCCCAAGGTGTATATCCGAGATTCGGGGATCTTCCATTCACTCATGAGCCTCGAAACCAGGGAAAGTCTTTACGCCCATCCCAAGTTCGGGGCATCCTGGGAAGGTTTTGCCCTGGAACAACTAGTCCGGCGAGTCCCCGATCGGCATGCCTATTTCTGGGCGACCCATGCCGGAGCCGAATTGGATCTGCTGATCATTCGCGACGGCAAGCGCTGGGGGTTTGAATTCAAAGTGAGCGAAGCGCCCAGCCTCACGAGATCCATGCATATCTGCTTAAAAGATTTGAATCTCCAGCGGCTCTGGGTGGTTTATCCTGGGGCGCACCGGTTTCCGATGGCTGATCGCATTGAAGCGATCCCGCTAGCTCAAGCCCTGCAGCTTGACGTCGTGAAAATATAGCTTCTGAATGGTCGAGATCGTTTTTCCCTCTATTTGCGGCTGTTGCAAGAGAATAGAAATGTCCGCTTTTCCGTTTTTTAGAAGTGTCTGGTCGTTGGACTGAAGAAAAGAGCCTTCATCGGCCGGTTCTCTTTCTTTTTGCTTCTTTTTCTTTCTGTGGATGGCTGTGCATATCTGTGGATAGAGTGAACAGAAAACTCCGACGCGCGTCAGCGCGCCGGAGTCCCGGCCCGCGAAGCGGGACGGCAGAACCGCTGAGGCTTGCACAATGGGTTCTGCCGACGGCCTTCGGCCGTCGGTTCCGCCCAGACACTGCGTGTCTGGGCGTGGGTTTGATGAGCCTGCCACCCGAGGCCTCATATGCCCCGGTGAATGAGCGGTGGTAAGGCCACACGATGAGGCCCGATAAAGAACCGCCGCCAGGGATGATTCTTTCCGGGGATGGAGCCCACCCCTTTTGAGTCATCCCTGCATTGCTTGGCCGCAGAAGGCTGGGCTTGTAGGAAAGGCCGATAGGGGCGTTTGTCGATAGGCTTGAAGTTTAGATAGTCCCCGCTGCACCGTAGATGCATTGTGCCATCCAAACGGATTTCGACTTGCACCCGGTCACCTGGTTTCACCCGTACCGGCTGGTGCTCCAAGACTTGGAAGAACTTATTCGCATGGCGGAACGTGTAATCGTTGAAGATCGTCCTCGGCGTGCGCAGGGACAAAATCTCTTCCAAACGGTGCTCTGGCAGCAACCTCCTGTGGGCATCTGTAGCGTTGGCAGCTTCAACGGCGAATCTGGCATTGTGGTTGTCAAAGTAGCCCTGATCCAAGAAGCGGTTGCCATCTTCCATGCTGGACGCGCCAGCCAGGCGTAATTCTAGGACCAAGCGGTGCTGGTGCGTCTTAAAACCACGCTCCACCCGTCCTTTGGCTTGAGGGCTGTGTGCGCAGATAACTTCGATGCCCAGCTCGTTCATAGCACGGGTGAACTGGGTCATGGGCTGTTCGTCACGCAGCTGCTCGTCCACATCGGCCTGCCGGTTTATCTTGTAGATCGAGTCCTTGTCCACGTAGAAAGCATGGGGTCGCCCATGGCGGCGCAGGTATGTCTGGGCCAAGCGCATCAGCGTCAGGGTGTCTTCTGCCTTGGCAAAGCGACCAAACAATACCTTCGACGTCGCATCGTCTACGAAGGGGATCAGGGTGCAGCGAGGGCCACGTCCTTCAAACCAATCATGGTCTGACCCGTCCAGCTGCACCAGTTCGCCTACACAGGATCGGCGAGGACGCCATGCTCGATGGAAAGGCTTATGCCGTTTGGGGCGCCACAATCCTTCCTTCACCATTCCTCGGCGTAACGCATAGGTCGACAATTCGAGGCCATGACGCTCCAGCAGCTTCTCATTGGCAAAGGTCGGCCCAAAGTCGTGATAATGGGCCGCCACGAGCTTTAGGGCTCGCTCCTGGAGGCCTGGGGCCAGTTGATGGTTCGATGGCTTGCCGCGCAGCCCATGCCTTATCCCTCGCGTTCCTTGGCCCGCTACGCGGCGACACAGCCGCCTCACCTGGCGCGTGCTGCGATGGAGCTGCTCAGCTGCCTCCCGTTGCGGAATTCGCCTGTCCAGAACATCTCGAATCACTCGCAGTCTGTCGATTTCACGCATGCTCAGTCCTATTACTTCGGTCTCGTCCATCCCATGAGGGTACCCCAAAAGCGGACATTTCTAAAAAACGCAGACCGGACACTTTAAAAAAATTTCTACATCCCTCTATTTGCGGCTTCTCCGACCGTGCCCTTTTAGTGTAAACTACGACCGCCCGCATGGACCAAAAAATATTCAAGAACGGGATTTATTTCGGACTCTGCGCCTGGGCTTTGTGCCAGCCTTTGTCCATCGCCGGAGCCAACCTCGCGATCGCCGTCACCGTCGCGTCCCTCTTGGGATATGGGCTCTCATCCCGGTCCTTCCCAACCTTGCGCAGCCCGCTGGAAAAGCCTCTGTGGATCTATCTTCTAGTCGGCATCCTGAGCGCGGCTTTCGGCATCGATCGGCAGCACAGCCTGGGACAGCTCGGCAAAGACGGCCAGATGCTCCTTGATTTCTACATCTTCTCCGCCGCTTTCGCTTTGGAGAGCTCGCTCTCCATCCTGGGATTCTGGGCCGCCGGTCTTCTCATCGCCAGCTTGATCGGCGTAGGGCAAGTCGCGAGCTTCTTCGGTCCCGCCGCGCTGAAAAGCCTGTTATTGCGCTGCGCCTCATCAGGCGACCTTCTGAAGTTTTTGACGCCCGAGGCGCGCGCTCACGGCACCATCATGGTCTTGACCTACGGCCAACTATTGGGCATGGGGGTTTTGGGCTGCTTCTGTTACGGTATTTCTCTGCGTCAGGCCGGGGCCCGGGAGTCACGGCCCGACAGAGGAGTCCCCGCCCTGGTCCTCTGCCTCACCTTGGTCGCAGGGCAGATCTTGAGCGGGACTCGGGGCTCTTGGCTCGGGACCATGGCCGGCATTCTTCTCGTCGTCGCATTGAACCTCAGCAAGGAGCTCGCGGCCGCCGCCGCCGCGATCGCCGCGGCCTTTGCCGCGGGCGTGTTCTTTTGCCCGCGCTTTTTCGTCGAAAAATCCAAAGCCTGGAGCTTGGGAGAGACAAGCTTCAATATGCACCGTGAATTATGGAAGATCGCCTGGAGGATGTTCCGCGACCACCCGGTCTGGGGAGTGGGCCTAGGGAATTTCGGGCAGCTCTCCTGCCGCTACAACCCCGCCTTGTTTTGCGGCCGGCTCTGGGATCAGGCGGACAATTTCTATCTCGATCAGCTGGCCGAGCGGGGGCTGGTGGGATTTGCGGCCACGGCGCTGCTGCTTGGGACCATGGTGTACCAGGCTTGGCGGACCTATCGGCGCTCGCGATCGTTTTTAAGCTTGTGGTTCTTGGCCTGGATCTTCGCCCTTCTTTTCATGAGCCTCACCGAATGCTCCTGGAGACGCGCCATAATCTGGATGCCCACTATCGCTCTTTACTGTTGGATGGAGCGCGGCAGCGGCAGTGGGGTCAGGTCTTGACATTTGACATTCGGCTGGAGACCGCCGAGATTACTGGAGCATCGGACAGTCCATCCAGGACGAATTTTTCCAACATGGCGCGCTGAGCCGAGGGCTCCACAAATTACTCAGTCATTGAGTGATTTCACTCAATCGATGCGGAATGGTAGCCGAAGGCCCACCCACTCATCGTAGGGCACGCCGGCATGCCTCTGGAGGGATTCTTCCTGACCGATCCGGCGACGATCTTCGATCGATGATGCCAGCCAAGCAGAGATAACGGCTGAAGCGTAAAATCCGCAAATGCCTGACCCAGAAGCGGATCAGGCGCCCAACATCGATGGGATTGTACCATGGCATCAGCCGTTCCTTGGAGGTAAGCGGGACATCGACTTGTGGGGTGATTTGACCGACTCGATTATGTTCGCCCGGCTCCGCCTCGGCGGTCTCCAGCCGAATGTCAAATGTCAAGACCTGACCCCACGGGACGCAGGGGCGGTCTAAATGGAATTAATCGCGGCCGCGAGGATGTCGGCGTTGAACAGCCGGAGCTCGGATTTATCCTCCAAGAATCGTTCGGCATCTTTTCTGGCCGCGTTCAGATCGATATGCCCAGCGACCTTCAGCATGAATTCCTTAAGGCTGCGTTCAGTGATACCCGGGCTTTTCCCCTCGCTCTGGGCGATGGCATTGTTAAGCAGCACCAAGTTGGGATGGATCTTTTTCCCCAGATACCAGAAGAGATCATAGATGTCGCGCCCTTTCGTGTACTTGCGATAAAAACAGGCGTGCAGCTTGCCGGCAAACAGCGAGGGCAAGTCATAATGGGAGACGTTGAACAGGTATGTCCTGTTGAGCAGAGAGGTTTGAGTTTTCCACCCGGCCGGCGGACGTGTGTCGACCTCGACCTTGATGGACAGCTTCTCCCCTTTGTGCCCGGACAATCCCAAAGCGTGAGGCAGGCCGGGAAAACTCAAAAATGCCGCATTCACGGTTCTTTCATTCTGCTTATCCACCCCGGCATCAAGGCCATTCGAACGAAAGGCCTTTACGAGCCTGCCGCAGATATCACTGAAATCATAGCCGCTGGAGCTTACAATGGAGAAGTCAAGATCCTCAGAGAACCGGCGCAGCCCGAAGATGACGCGCAAAGCCGTGCCGCCGATAAAAGCCATGCGGGAAAACGCATCCTGGTCCGACAATGACTTAAGCGCCAGGATCTGCAGGAACTCCCTGGCCCTGTTGGTCTTGTCCTCGACGGAGGCAGCGGACGCCAATTCATGTCTTAAAGCCTCTATCACACATCCCTCCCTGCCAACGCGCGCAGAACCTTGCCGACATTCGCCATTTTTCGCATATTGAAAAAACCGAAGTATTCCATCAGCTTCCTTTTTTTCAGGGACCTGATATTTTGGAAACGGAAAGATCCCAGCAGCGTTTCCTCCTCCGCTCCGGCCGCGATCTTATGGCGGTTCAGATAGACAAAATCAGCCACGGCTTTCTCCGGCTCCGCAATAAAATACGACAGCCCGGACTCATCCTTCTGCGCGATGAAACCACGGAAAGCAGCCGGCTTGACGGTCTGGTAGGTGAATGTGCCGAAATCGTTGGCGAACCTCGCGGTTTTCCTAGTAGTGACCGACGTCACATCCGCCACCCTTTCCGGAATAAGGCCGTACCGGCTGAGGGCATACTCCAGGCTTACGTATGACGGCTGATAGATCTGTGCGGCCAGGTAAGGCCGGCTCGGCTCGATCTTGCGCTCAGTCTTGCCGAGGATATACAGACCGCGCCGCAATTGAAGCAGAAGCCCCTGCTTGCGCCAGCGATCAAGCTGGTTAAGGTCCGCCCTGCCGGCATTCCCAAAGACGACTCTGATCGGGAGCACAGGCAAATCCCTGAACCTGGTTTTGAAATCAAGGAATTTCATATATTTCCATAAAACATCATTTTTGATGAATTACATATATTATATCAGGCTGCTAAAGAAAGTCAAGGAACGCCGGCTCGGCGGGGCCACGGGCTGGCAAGAGCGCGTCTTTTCCATTTGTGCCGTTTATAGTAAACTACAGCCCGCATGAACCCCTCGCTGGACCGCACGGCCTGAGCCCCGACAAACATGGCAAAAATCCTCGTCATCGGCGGGATGGGCCTGGTCGGCGACGCTTTGGTCCGGACCTGGCGAAGCCGGGGAGCGCAGGTCTGCTCCGCTGATTTCAAGGCCGCGCCGCAGACCGGAGCGCGCCAGTTGGACATGCGCGACGAGGCCGCCGTGCGCGCGCTGCTGGCGGAATTCAAGCCCGAGATCACGGCCGTGCCCGCCGCCAACCCCTTCGTGGACTATTGCGAACTGCATCCCGAGGAGACGCGCCAAGTCAACGTGGCCGGGACCTCGAACGTGGCGCGCGCCTGCCGGGACTTCGGTTCCCGGATGGTGTTCTTCTCCTCGGACTACGTCTTCGACGGGATCAAGGGCGCCTACCGGGAGGACGACGCGGTGCGTCCCTTGAACGAGTACGGCCGGCAGAAGGCCGAGGCCGAAGCCGGCGTCCTGGCCGCCGGACCGACGAACCTCGTGGTGCGCACTTCCACGGCCTACGGCTGGCAGAGCGAGCCCAAGAACCTGGTCCTGCAGATCCGAAACAAGCTCGGCGCGGCAGAGCCCATGAAAGTGGCCAGCGGAATACTCTGCAACCCCACCTATGCGGACAACCTGGCCGAGGTGGTCGCGGAACTGTCCCAGCGCGACCTTTCCGGAATCTTCCACGTAGTCGGCGCGGAGCGCCTCTTGCGCCTGGACTTCGCGCGCCTGGCGGCGCGGACCTTCGGCTTGGACGAGTCGCTCATCATCCCGGTCCCCCTCTCCGAGTTCAAGTCGCCCACGCAGCGGCCCAAAGATTCCTCCTTGCTGACCGACAAGGTGCGCGCGGCGGTCCCCACCCCGCTTTTAGGCGCGCGCGAAGGCCTGGAGCGAATGCGCTCCCGCAAAGCGTAGGATCCGTAAAGGCCTAGCCCCAGGGGCTTACGGCAGCCCTTGCGCCAAGGCCTGGGCCGCAGGCTCCTGTTCCAACGCCTTGCCCAACTCCTCCACCGCGCCGCCGAACGCCTTGCGCACCGCCGCCGCCAGCTCTTGCGCCGGCCGGCCGCGATGGGGCTGCTCAAGCTCCACGGTCTTGGTCCAGAACCTTTGCAGGTCCGGGGCGTTGGTCCGCACCAAGGTCGCGGACAAGGCCACCTTGAGCCGATAGCTGCCGCCGTTTGAGCGCGAATGGGTCCAGGACGCCTCCTGCACCGTGCCCTCAACGAAAAGCCGGGCTCCCTTGGACTCTTCCTCTATGATGGGGTAGGAGCCGGCGCTGGGCTCCACCACTGCGGCCGACTCCGTCAGCTGAGCCTCAAGCTCAGCCGCCATGGCCGAGCTCAGGAAGTCCATGGTCAGCTGGGGCCGCCAGAGCGAGCCGCCCCGGGTCAGGTTGGACTGGAATACCGGGGAACTGTCCCAGGGAGAGGCCGACCGGCTGGCCGGGGCATCCGGGGTCTCATCCTTGAACAGCCAGACCACGGCCCGGATCGGGAGTCGTTTTTCAGCGATCGCCGATGGTTCGTAACGGAAGGAAGGTCCCAGACAGCCGCTCAGGGCCGGGAGCAAGGCCAGTAGGAAAAACGCAATAAAACGGTTCATTGGATTTTTGACTTCCCTTGCGACTTCACCTGTGACTTCCCCTGCGGCCCTGACTTCACCTGTGACTTGACCTGTGACTGGTGGGATCCAGTGAAATGGTAATTTGACCTATTTATTTGCTCCGATTGCATAGAAAACATTTTAAATAGCGATTCCTGACTGTAGTTCTGACATCCCCTCTCCCCCCCCTCCCCCCCGGGGGTACCCCCGGGGGGAGGGGGGGGTCATACAGTCACAGGTCATGTCGGGCCTATCCAACGGTAGAGTCCTTTTCCTTCTTTGCGGATCAAATGATCTCCAATCAGTTGTCCGATGTAGCTGCGGGCCATGTCCGCGTCCATTCCGATGTCCGCGGCGATCTGCGCTGCCGTAAAGGTCCCTGGGGCTCGCTTGCGGCAGGCTGCCGCGACTTTGTCGACAGGCTTCGCAGGGACGTCCGGCATGGGCAGCCCGGGGCCTGGGTCCGGGCCTCCAGGCGCTTTCCCCCAGCCTTCCTTGACCTTGCTCGCCCGCCAAAGGCCGGACGCCTTGCATCCGGTGAAGACGCCCAAAACAGTCGCCAGGGCGGCATTCATGTTGGCCGGCCAGACCGTGGCGGCGCCCATGGCGCTGACCAGCCACAGGACTGCGGGCAGCACGCACCAGGCCAGGACGAACCAATTGCCCCAGTAGGCATCCTGGTCTATGGGGTCGGTCCATTTCTCCCATTCACGGGTGGCGGAATAGGCGCCAAGGACCAGGCCATAGCTGGCATAGATCCCTCCGGTGAAGGTCCACTCGCCCACGGAGAAGCCTTCAACGGCCGCGTCCCAGAGGCAGACGGCGCCCAGGAGCATGGCGCCGATTCTCAGGACATGGCGGGTGAGGAGTTGGTCGGTCGTAAGGACGCCTTGGACCGGGGCCTGCAGGCGGGCACGGGCAAAGGTTCCACGCGTAAGTCCCCGCCAGCGGGCCGAGGCCTTGCTGCCCAGGTAAGCCGCCATCACGTAGGACAGCGTGCTGTTGAGTGAGTCCGGCCAGCTGACGGCTACGAGGTTGGTGATGTCGGCGAGCCACAAGAGGACGGGCAGGATGATCCAGGCCAGCAGGTACCAATGGCCGCCGTAGGACGCCTCGTCTTGGGGGTCGGCCCATTTCTCCCACTCGCGGGTGGCGGCGTAGGCGGCGAGCACCATGCCGTAGGCTTGGCCGAGGCCGGGGCAGGCGCGCCAGGAGCCGCCGGAGAAGCCTTCGCGGGCGAGATCAAGGAGGGTAGCGCAGGCGAGCAGGCCCGAGCCGAGGCGCAGGGTGCGGCGCATGAGGAGCTTGCCGGGCGGCATGGGCTGGTCGGGACTCATGACGATTTCAGTCGGATTTTAGCAAAAGACTACCAGATTGTGGCGCCGGAGGTGATGGTGCGGGCTAAACGACAGGCTGCCGTGCCGGAAGCGTAAAATCCATAAATGCCTGACCCCAATGGTTCCCTATCTGTGGGATTTAATGGGCTGACTGGGCCGGATCGTGCCTGCGCAGCATCCCTTCATATAGCTCGATATAGGCATTGACCACGGAATCCCACAAGAACCGCTTCATAACGTATCCCTGAAGCTTTTTCCCCATAGCTTCCAGCCCATCGCGCTCCGCACAAAGCTCGATCAACCCTTTGCTCAATGCCCCCACGGACGGCGAGACGACTCTTCCCCCGCCGACATCGGCGATCTCATTGAGGCCGCACTGATCGGTGAGCAGTACGGGCGTCCCCACGATGCCCGCCTCAAGAACGACGATCGACATGGCCTCCTGCCGCGAAGGGATCGCCAAAAATTCGGTGGCATGATAGGCCTGCGATTTCTCACTGCCTCCGAGATAGCCGAGGAAATGCACTCGAGCGTCCAAGCCATGGGCGGCGACCATCCCCTTGAGCTCCGCCAGCAAGCCTTCGTCAGGCCCCGCGAAAACCAACTGAAAATCTCTCAGAGCCTCCTTGGCTTCACAGAAAGCCTGCAAGAGGAGATCCGGTCCTTTGATACGGTTCAGCCGTCCGACGAACAGGATGAAGGGAGCATCCCCCAGCCCATATCTTGCCCTGAAGCCAGCGTCATCCTGACTAGAATAGTCCTCCGGGCTGATTCCATTCGGGATGACGGAGATCTTGCCATCCTTGACGCCGTAATCATGGAGCTGGTTTTTCTCATCCGACGTGATAGCGATGCAGAGATCGGCATTCACAACCAGTCTTTTGCCGCCGATCCAGTTGTACAGCCTCTTCAGGATCCTGGACCTGCCGAATATGGGAAGCGCGCCTGCCGGGCAAACCACATAAGGCTTCTTGAGACTGCGTGCCGCCAGGTACACGATTCCATTCAAGGCGGTCCAATGCCCCATGAGATGGATGATATCCGCCTCAGCGACGACGCTCCGAATCCTGCCCCAGGACACCAGAGGTAGATAGAAGCGCCTATTAAAACAAGGCAAGGCGATCAACTTGGCTTGCCCAAGCTCTTGTTGACGGGTGGCCGTCAGGCCGAGATCGAGAGTCAGTATCGTACAGTCGACCCCCGCCTTGGCGAGCTGCCGGCTCATCTGGAAGGTCCTCTCTGCAGTACCCCCGCCCCGGATCGGGTCGATGGACATGTTTACATTCAGAATCTTCAGTCGGTTCCCATGCATCTTCCGTAGGGCCAATCGCAGCACAGCCCCCCTGACGCCGACGCCGAATTGGAAGCCTTCGGCCAAAAGCTTCTTTGCGGAATACCGGACATCTCCGGGATTCCCCGGGCCCCGCCAGAGCCGGCGCACTACGAAGGGGATGATCCAGGGAAGATGAGGCATCGATCGGAGTTCGCTCTCCATGTTCCCGGCCTGGGCCGCCTTATAGAGGGACCACAACCCCGCGAAGGTGTTGGCCGGTTCCTCATCACAAGAGACGAAGAAGCAGCGCGGCCGGCCGCAGGGCCGCTCGATGAAATGGAGCGCGGCAGCGGCCACATCTTCGGCATGCACGATGTGCGCGCACTCCCCGCCCTTGAAGAAGACTTTGAGAGCGTCCAGCCATGAGCCTCTCCGGGGATAAAAAAGAGCTCCCGGCTTGTCCTCATCAATGACATTCGTAGGCCGCAAGATCACCACGCTACAACGTCCCAGCCCCTGAGCCGCCAACTGCTCCGCAGCCCACTTGCTCTTCTCATAGACGTTCTGTGGATCGCAGGGGGTCTCCTCGTCGACCCATTTGACGTTGGTCCGCCCCACCACTCCGGCGCTGCTCAAATGGCAGAAATAGCGACAATCAGACTCCGCGACCAGCCGGAGGAGCCGCCGCGTGCCTTCGACGTTGACTTCCCACATCCGGGATGCATCATTGAGTTCAGCGGCGCAATGAAAGACCAGCCGTGTCCCGGAGACGAAGCGCTTGAGGACATCCTCGTCCTGCAATCCACCATGAAAATACTCCACCCGTCCATCAGAACCCGCACCCATGCGGCTGAGCACCCGGACTCTATACCCTTGCGCGAGCAGGCGGCTGACGATCTTGCGACCGACCACCCCGGTCCCGCCTGTCACGCCAGCAATCATGACCTTCTTATCCATCTCCGGATCACGCTGCCCGGCCGCAGCGGCCCGTCCTCTATTCCCCCATCCCGCATCCGCCTGGACGGCAGTGGGGGCCGGGTTGTCTTCGTTCAGCATCCTTAAGAGCACGCCCCATATGAAGAAAGAAAATATCCCAGGATAGGGCTGCCTCAGCCCGACCTTAACGAAATTATCGAAGAGCACCAAAAAAAGGAGGACAAAACAAAGGCTCGTCAGAGACGGCGACGAAAGCATCTGCCTTCTCTGCCTCCAGAAACCAGCCAAAGAATAACAAATGAAGGCGATGAAGGGCAGAAGCGGAACAAGTCCAAAACCATACACATAGTCCAGATAATAATTATGAGCGCTTGGATGCGCAGCTCTATCAGGCATGCTTTTCTGCCCGAAAAGGAGATTGCGCTTCTCGCCGTGCTCGATCCTGTCGATATAGTAGTCCCAAGGATGAATCCCTGGAGGTCCTGCAAGCTCCTTGTATTTCCCAGTCAACGC
>Ga0118677_10000779_pt1 | contig 69324 bp, 58 predicted proteins | sample AliMusrvi5mmetaG_FD_86154 | JGI IMG/M metagenome (GOLD analysis project Ga0118677, IMG submission 86154) | reverse complement strand
ACTTGAGATGGCCAGTCCCCGTGCGCTTCGGCCTGGTAAACAAATCGTTCGATTCCAATCAATTTTGCGCGGGAGGCGGGGGGAGTTGACGGGCGGGCAACAGGGGGTTGTTTAGAGCGGCAAGGCTGCCTTGCTGCGGCACGTCGATTTTGGGAGCTTCGATCGGCTGCGCCGCGGGTCTTGGCGGGAGCGGAATTCCAGGTGTCGCACTACCGGGCGCTGGCCGCTGCAACGGCTGATTTAGTTGCGGCTTAGGCAAGAGGCTTGAGAGATCCACCTCATCGGCGGGCGAGTTCACCTGGGGCGCCTTCTGCGTCAGTTTAAACTCGTTGGGGTCCAGGCGAGGTGCGATCAGGGGCGTTACGTTCCTGCGTACTATTTCGAACTGCTGGGGGTTGTTGGTCCGGCCGAGGCCGCCGGGGACATTGACAACGAAGAGCAGGACGCCGATGTGCCAGACTACGGCACCTACGGCGGCGGCCCAGTGGCGGCGAGGCTGGTCCGGCTCGCGCCAGTCAATCAGAAACCGAGGTTCACCCTGGTCGCCGTGCCAATATCGCTGAAAGTCCGAAAGCATTCGCTCCAGAGGGTTAAGACGTCATCAAGGGACGCCTTGTTGCGCGCGGGAGCCGGATTCCTGCGGAAGGCGACGATTCAGGCCCGCAAATGCCGGGCAACAAGCTCGGCATGCTCCTCAATCTTAGCAAGGATGTCGTGGGCCAAAGCGAGTGCGCGCGAGGCCGCAACGCCGTCAACCAGCGGTGTAGTTCGCGTTTCCAGGCAATCCAGAAAGTGGTCGAACTGGCGCTTGAGTGGCTCGCCCTTTTCCACCGGGGGCTGCTCGAAGCTGACCTGTCTTTCCGCATCCACTCCGATGATTGTGCAATCCTGCCGCGCGTAGTCGATGGAGACGTATTGGCCCGGCTGGAAGAAGCGAAGCTTACGGACTTTCTCAGTGGAGACGCGGCTGGCTGTCAGGTTCGCGACGCAGCCGTTGGGAAAAGACAGGCGTACACTGGCAATGTCCACCTTGTTGCTGAGGATGGATATCCCGGCGGCGCGTACCTCGTTGGGCAGTTCCCTGGTCATCGCCAGCAGGATGTCCAGGTCGTGAATCATCAGGTCGGCAACAACGCTGACGTCGAGGCTGCGCGGAGTGAACAGACTCAAGCGGTGCACTTCGAAGAAGAGGGGAATAGTGATGACTCGCAGCGCCGCCTGGACCGCCGGATTGAAGCGTTCCAGGTGGCCGCATTGCAGGATGCGAGCATGCCTTGCCGCGGTCTCTACGAGCGCTTGCGCGTCGGAGGCGCTGATGGCTATCGGCTTCTCGACCAGCACGTCCACACCCGCCGCGAGCAGCGGGCACGCCACAACGACGTGCGCTGTGGTGGGCACCGCCACGATGGCTGCGGAAGCAAGCGAATGGACTTCTTCGAGTGATGTGAGCGCGGCGCAGCCGAACTCCTGCGCGGCGGCGCAAGCCTTGCCGGCATCGGCATCGAATACACCGGCGAGTGCGGCGCGCGGCGACTCTTTCACCACGCGCAGATGGTTGCGCCCGAAGGCTCCGGCTCCGACGACGACTATGCGATGCTGTGTCTCGCTCATGATTCCTCCGGCTGGCAACCTACGACGGCGATACCAGCGCCTGCGGCGAGCCTCAACATCTCTTCCTTGTCCAGAAGCAGCGTCCGGCCCGCGTCCACCGCTAGCGCCGTCGCGCCGCACTCGATCATGGTCTGAATCGTGGACGGGCCGACGGCAGGAACGTCGAAAAGCAGATGCTTGCGCCGCCGCGAGACCTTCACCAGACGCAGGGCACGGCCGTTCACCAGCGTAGAGGCGCGGCGGAGCATGGCGTCGGTGCCCTCCATCGCTTCGACGGCCACGCAGGCTCGTTCACTGATCGCCACGCTTTGGCCCACGTCGTGACCGGCGAGCGCGTTCGCCACGCGCCGTCCGTAGTGGATGTCCTTTTCCTCGTCCGAGTCCGGCTTGCGACGTGTTAGGGATCCGACGCCTGCGAGCAAGGGCTTCAGCAGCAATGTCGAGTCGGCGAGATGGATGCCCTCTTTTTCGAGCTCGTCGCGCACGCCGCCAATCAGCGCATCGGTATTGCGCGAGGGCAAGGCCGCCAGCAGCTTGAACAGCCGCCAGTCGGGCTTCAGTGAGGAAAAAAGGGAAGTGTGCTTCACTTGGCCCGCCATGATGACCTCGGTGATCTGCTCCTTGTGGAGGATGTCGATCAGGCGGCTAAGTTCGGCGATGCTCAACCAGTGGCAGGCGACGCCGAGTTGCTCGACCCCGGGCGGGGCGTTGTCGCGGAGAGCCAGGACAACCACTTCGTGGCCCAACTCCCGTGCGGTCTGGAGTGCGAGGATTGGGAACCGGCCGCTGCCGGCGATCAGCCCGTATCTCACCGCAAGTCCATCCGCTGCACGCCGCGCGTCATTTGATGAAACCGCGTTGGGCCGTGCGGATAAACTGGACGAGCTCGTCGACCTCGGGGCAGGCCGCCACTTCAGCGACTATCTGTTCGATCGCCTGCGTCGTGTTGAGGCTGGCGCTAGTCAACAGGCGGAACGACTTGTGCAGCCCCTCGATTGCGTCGACGGAGAAACCGCGCCGTTTCAAGCCCACTTTATTGGCGCCGAAGATTCTAGTTTCGCGCGGCGTGACGGTCTGCGAGAAGGGCAATACGTCTTTTGTTAGCACGCTGTAACCGCCCACGAAGGCGTGTCGGCCGATGCGGCAGAACTGGTGTACTCCCGAAAAGGCCTCGACAATGGCCCAATCACCGATGGTGACGTGTCCGGCAAGCGTCACGGCATTGCCCAGGATGCAGTGGCTGCCGATATTGGCGTCGTGGGCGATGTGCGTATAGGCCATCAGCAGATTGTCGTCCCCGATGGCAGTAAGCGCTCCGCCGCCCTCAGTTCCGCGGTGGATGGTGACGAATTCACGGATCTTGTTGCGGTGGCCGATCCGTGTTTCGGCTCGTTCCCCGTGATACTTCAGATCCTGCGACGCCAGCCCGACGGTGGAGTAGGGATAGAAAATGTTGTCTTCGCCTATGATGGTGGGGCCTTCCAGGCATAGGTTCGCCATCAGGCGCGTGCGAGCGCCAATCTCCACCTCCGCACCGATGACGCAATAAGGCCCGATCTCGGCGTCGGGATGGATGCGGGCGAACTGATCGACGATGGCGGTTGGGTGAATAGCCATCGGACTAGGCTCCTACTGGCCTGGAACAGGCTCCGGCTTTTGCGCGGGCTTGTCAGAAACGACGCACATGACGGTGGCTTGGGCGACGACCGCGCCATCCACGGTCACGGTGCCCTGTGCTTTTACCGCAGTTGCCTTCTTCTTGAGGATCTTCATTTCAATCCGCAGGGTGTCTCCCGGCAGCACAGGCTTGCGGAACTTGGCTTCTTCAATCGACGCAAACAGCACCAGCTTGGACTTCCGGTCCGGAACGCTCATCAGGACCAAGACGCCTGCCACCTGGGCCATGGCTTCGACGATCAGCACACCCGGCATCACCGGGAATTCGGGGAAGTGACCCGTAAAGAAGGGCTCATTGGCGGTCACGTTCTTTATGCCGACAATGCGATCGGCCTCTAGCTCCACGATCCTGTCCACGAGCAGGAACGGATAGCGGTGCGGGAGAATGTCGCGAATCTCTATGTTTTCAAGGACTACCATGGCGAAAGGGTTATTCTAGCAGGGATCTGGAGGCGCAAACGAACGATGGACCCGATTTACGAATGGATAGAAGGCCGGCGTGAACAGCTGATCGCGCTGCTGCAAGAGTTGGTCGAGTGCGAATCGCCGAGCAACGACGCGGCCTCCGTCGACCGCTTTCAAGAATTACTGGTCGCCCGCTCGACAGGCATGACGAAGCCGAAGTTCAAGCCAAGCGCTGGAGCGTTTGGCCGCAACCTGCTACTCGATTTTGAACTGCCTGGGCCGCGGCGGAAGGCAAGGGGGCGCGTTTTAGGCATTGGACACGCCGACACGGTGTGGAATCTGGGCACCTTGCCCTCGATGCCTTTCCGCCGCAGTTCCGGACGATTGTGGGGTCCTGGCGTGCTCGACATGAAGGCAGGACTCGCCTTCTTCATATACGCGATGCAGGCGTTGCGTGATCTCGACATGCCAGTCGCCCGCAAGGTCTCCCTGTGGGTGGTTAGCGACGAAGAAGTGGGTAGCCTGGGGTCGCGCGCGCAGACCGAGGCGCTGGCGCGGGAAGCCTGCGCGGTGCTGGTCCTTGAGCCCGGAACGGGGTTGGAAGGAAAGCTGAAGACGGCGCGTAAAGGGGTGGGGAATTACACGATCGCAGTTCGCGGCAAGGCGGCGCACGCCGGCGTCGATTTCGCAGCGGGTGCAAGCGCGATCGTCGAACTGTCGCGGCAAGTAACCGGCGTGTCGGGATTCACCGACTTGGGCAAGGGTGTCACAGTGAACCCGGGCGTGATCAGCGGCGGGACGCGCACCAATGTCGTTGCGGCGGAGGCGCGCGCCGAGGTCGACATCCGCGTGGCGCGACTGCGCGACGCGAATCCTCTGGACCGGAAGTTGCGTGGTCTGCGGCCGTTCGACAAGCGCTGCACCCTGGAAGTCTCGGGAGGATTGAACCGTCCGCCGATGGAACGGACCGCCGCGATCGCAGCGCTTTTCCGCACCACGCGCAAACTATCGGAGACACACCTGGGCCGCACGATTGAAGAAAGTTCGACGGGCGGCGGGTCCGACGGCAACTTTACGGCTGCGCTCGGCGTGCCGACGCTCGACGGGATCGGCGCCGTGGGCGAGGGCGCTCACGCGGCGCACGAGTCGATTCTGGAAGACCGGATCTCCGACCGCGTCGCTTTGCTCGCCTTGCTCGTCCGCCATTTGGGACAATAAAGTGTTTGGAAAACGAGTGTTGAGGACGGAGCAATGGTAGTCACGGGCATTTACTTCGCGCTGTTTTGCTGGGTCGCCGGCGCAGGTTTGGGGCTCTTCCTCTCGCCCTGGGCGGGGGCGCCTTTAGGCGTCGTCGGACTGTTTTGCCTGTGGTTCTTCCGCGATCCCGACCGGGAGATCCCGCGCGGCCCGGTGGCGGTAGCGCCGGCCGACGGCAAGATCGTGCTGATCCGCCGCAAGCCGGAATCGACGCAGATTTGCATTTTTCTGAATATCTTCGATGTGCACGTGAACCGGTCGCCGATAGGTGGAAAAGTCGTGGACGTCACTTACAACAAAGGCAAGTTTTTGGTGGCCAGCAAGGAAGCCGCTTCGTTCGAGAACGAGCGGAACACGATTTCCGTCGAAGCGAAGGACGGCGTGAAGGTGTGCTTCTCCCAGGTCGCCGGCCTGATCGCCCGGCGCATCGTGTGCTACGTCACTCCGGGCGAGTACGTCACCACTGGGCAAAGGATTGGTTTGATTAAGTTCGGCTCGCGAGTGGACGTCAACTTCGGTTCCGAATGGACGGTTGAAGTGCAAGAGGGACAGAGAGTATCGGCCGGTTCCACGATTCTGGCGCGCCGTTCCGCCGATTCGGCCAAGGCCAGTCAGGACAACGCATGAATCCCCGGCTGAGTATTAGAGACCGGCTGATCGATCCGAATTCTCCGGACCGCCGGCCGCGCAGGGCCGCCTACGCTTTGCCGACGTTCTTCACGGCAGGCAACTTGTTTCTCGGGTTCCTGGCCATTCTGCAGGCAATTGAGGGCGCGCTGTATGCCGCCGGTGGGCACCTCGGGCCTAACCCTCATTTCGAACTTGCGGCTAAGGTGATCGCTTTCTCCATCTTTTTTGACGGTTTGGACGGGCGAATTGCCCGATTGACCAATACCACCAGCGATTTCGGCAGGGAACTCGATTCTCTGGCGGATGTAATCAGCTTCGGCATCGCGCCGGCGGTTCTGGGTTTTGTCTGGGGATTCTACTTTCTCGATCCTGCGACTCCCGAGCCGCTTCGGCATTACATCATGCAGGCAGGTTACTTCCTGATGTTCTGTTTCGTGCTGTGCGGCGCCGCCCGATTGGCGCGCTTCAACGTCACTACCAATCCCAAACCGCGCAACCCGGGGCGCCCGGACCGAAAGTACTTCGTGGGACTGCCGATTCCGGCGGCAGCGGGCCTGGTGGCCGCCATAGTGTACTTCCTGGAGTCGCAGCCGCTGGTGTATTGGCCGTTCGTGGTTGCCTGGCTCGCGCTTTTGGCATTGCTGTCGTACCTGATGCTGTGCACCTGGCGTTACCGTAGCTTCAAGGATTTGAACCTCATGCGGCCGCGCAGTCCGATCACGGTCGTGCTGGTAGGAATGGTCATCTACGCCCTGTGGTTCTTCTCTAAGCCGTTTCTGCTGCTGCTGTGCGTTGGGTACGTGATGAGCGGAATCCTGGTGCGGTTGGTCGGGTCGATCCGGCGTCACTTCTTCCCGCGGCGAGGCCTCCAGCATGCCGGCGTGGAGCCCGGCGCGAGTCGATGAAAGGCGGGCCAGGGACACTATGACGCGCGCAAAGTGGTTGCTGATTGGCGGCGAAACGCTGGCAGGTAAAGAGATCCGCGAGTTGGTGGAGGATCGCAAACTGCCCATCGATCTGGTGCTTGCATCGGCTGAAGCAAGCGAGCGGATTCTCACCGAGAGCGATGGCGAACTGTTCGTGATTGCTCCGCTGGATGCCGCGGCGGTGGGAGAGGCCGCAGTGATCATTCTGGCCGGCGCAACGGCTACGCACATCCTGGCTCGCGAGATGGTTCTCGCCTCGAAGGACGGGCCTCTACTGGTGGACGCAACCGGCGCTTTGGAAGATCTGCCGGAAGCCCGGCTATGCGCGCCGGTGCTCGACCACATGCCGTCGCGAGGCAGGAATCTCATCTATGTTCCTGCTCATCCGGTGGCGCTGGCTCTCGCCCGTATCTTGAAAGCCCTAAAGGCTACGCCGGCGGTAGAGTCCGTGGCCACGGTGTTCGAGCCGGCCAGCGAGCGTGGCAAGGCGGGCATCGACGAGCTTCATAAGCAGACTATCAATCTGTTCAATTTCCAGGCGATGCCGAAAGCGGTCTACGATGCTCAGGTGTCGTTCAACTTGTTGCCGCGTTGGGGAGAGGACGCGCCTGAATCGCTGGCTGCGGTGCAGTCGCGGATCGAAGACGAGTTGGCGTCGCTGGCCGGACCGCTGAACCTGAAGCCTTCCAGCTTACGGCTAGTGCAGGCGCCCGTGTTTCATAGCTACGTGATGAGCGTCTGGCTGCGCTTCGAATCCACCGGGGTGGAGGCCGGGGCCATCACCAAGGCGTTGGCCGAGGCTGGATTTGAAGTGCGGGGCAACGACGTTGAGCCCGGGTCCAACTCCGGAGTGGCCGGTCAAAGCGGCATCACGATCAGTGACGTGGCTTTGGACCGGACCAACCCGCGGGCCTGCTGGCTTTGGGTGGCATTCGACAATCTGCGCGCTCGCGCGGACAATGCGCTGTTGACTGCCGCCATGCTCAGCCGCGAGGTCAAGCGGTAATGTCCCGGCATCCCACCAGCGAGCGGGCGGTCGAGAAGGTTCCAGCACTGGCCTTAGCGGTCCTGTTCGTGGGGCTCACGGGGTGCGGGTATCAGACTGGCGGCAAGGGCGAGATGTTGCCGGCGACCCTGCACACCATCGCCATTCCCGCGTTTCACAACGTCACTACGAAGTACAAGCTCACCGGTATGCTGCCGCAGGAGATCGGTCGGGAGTTCATCGGCCGCACACGCTACAAGGTCGTTTCGGAGCCTGCGGCCGCCGACGCGATCCTCGAGGGCAGCATTACGCGCTACTACAGTTCGCCCACGGTGTACGATCCGGCGACGTCGCGTTCTTCGGGCGTGCAGGTAATTGTGTGGCTTACCATAACGCTGAGAGAGCGGGCAACCGGCAAGGTGCTGTTCAAACGGACGGGCTTCGACGTCAAAGAGCGATACGAAATCACGGGTGACCAGCAGACCTACCTGGATGAGAGCGACGCCGCCCTCGGCCGCTTGAGCCGGTCGGTGGCGCGGCAAGTGGTGAGCAGCATGCTAGAGGCATGGTAGTCCGAGGCATGGCCAAGCAATGACGCCCGACCATTTCCTTCGCTCGCTCGAACGTGCGGAGCCCAAGCCCGTTTACTTGTTTCTCGGGCCGGAGGTGTACCGGCGACGGTTGTGCCGCGCGGCGGTGATCTCTAAGGTCCTGACTCCCGAGGAGCGCGATGGCGGTGTGAGCCGCCACGAACTGGATGCGGTCTCCCTGAGCGAAGTGATCGATGACGCGCGCTCGATGTCGTTGTTCGCGGGCAACCGCGTAATCTGGGCGGCTTCGGCGGAAGCGGCACTCCCGCGCGGCAAAGGCGCAGCCGCGGATGACGAGGGGGCGGCCACGGGAGCAAAGTCAGCCGACGCTTCTCTGCTCTCGGATTACTGCAAAGACCCGACGCCCGGAGTCGTCATCATCTTCGACAGTTCGCGCTTTGGACTCGACGGTGAGGACAAGGCTAAGAACGAGCGGGTGGCCAAGTTCTACGCCGCCGTGCCTGAAATTGTCGAATTCGCTCCAGTCACGGCATTGGATGCTCGCGTCTTCGCGCAAAAACGGGCTGGTGAATTGGCGCTGAAGATCGGCGCCCAGGAATTGGACCGATTGGTGGAAGCCACGGCTGCCGACCTGGCCCGGCTATCCAACGAGTTGGACAAACTGGCGCTCTTCGCTTCAGGCCACGATGGGGTGATCTCCGAGCAGGACATCGCCGCACTCGTCCCGAATCTGTCGGAGACCACGATTTTCGCGCTGGTGAACGCCCTGGCCCGGCGCGACAGGCTGGAGTCATTGCGACTGCTGGATACGTTGATCCGTGAAGGAGAGTACCTGCCGCTGGCCCTGACATTCCTCGGCAGCCTTTTGCGCATGGCCCTGGCTGCCCGCGAGCAGCGGTTGCGTTCAGCGCAGGACGTTCAGAACTACTTTCAAAAGCAGGGAGTTGCGATGTGGCGCTCGCGGGCAGAGCAAGTCTACAACGCGAGTTTGAAATTCCCGCAGGAAAAGCTGGAAGAAGCGATTGGCTCAGTCTTCCGGGCAGACCGCGACCTGAAGGGCAGCCGCCCGGACGACCGGATTGTCATGGAAGACTTTGTGCTGCGCCTTACGCGAGCGTAAAACGCCGGATCGAAAGCCCTTACGCAGCGGCAGGAGTACCCGAGAGGGCCTTCAGACGCTTGTGGATGCGCGCCTTGTAACGGGCGGCCGTGTTGTCCTGAATAATGCCCCACTTCGCAGCGCGATCAACGATCGAAAAAGTACCCGGAAGAAGCGCCGTCGCTGCCGGCACGTCCTTCTTTTCCAGGGCCTTGCGCATGGTACGGATTGTTAGACGCATCCGGCTTCTGCGCATTCGGTTAACCTTTGTGCGCCGCTCAGTGATGCGAACACGCTTCAACGATGAAATATGGTTCGCCATTGCTAGTCTTTAAACACCTTGAGACAAAGAGATACAGATACAAGGTTATCGCATCGGCTGGGGTGTCGTCAAAACCTGCGAGACGGCCCTGATCTCAGTGCTGACTGAATGGGGTCAAGCGCGGGGCGTGATGGAGGGGAAAAGCCGGCTGACGTAGAATCGTTCTCCGCAGCCGCAACGTCTCGGACGGAAACCAAGGGCGAGAAAGAAGAAGTCTTTGAGCCTAAAAGATCTCGAACGCATGAACTCGTTCGAGCCACAATAAGGACACCGGATTTCGGGTTGAGCCATGTTAGCTGACGCGCTTCCTTCGATTACTTCGCTGGAATTCCCGGGGACGAATCGAGCGCCCCACTGCAAGCTTACTGGGCTCTTAACAGCGTATACCCTCTCGTCCGACAGAGAAGGTTTATGGCTGAAGTTTAATTTGCTGCATCGGGTCAACGCCAAGATTGCGCCTCAGTGATGGAGGCCCATACATGGGAACTCCCTTAAGCGTGGCTCGGGTGGAAGGCAAGTTGAGTTAGCGAACTACTCTATAGCCGCTATCTGTTTACGATTCGTTTGAGACCGGAGTCAGCCTTCGATCCGTTCCAACTCGCCCGTTTTGGTCAGTCGGTACCTCTCCCCACGCCACTCCACGGTATGGCCCGCCAGGGCAGTTAGCCAGACCGCGAAAGCCCACAGGTCCCAGAGCGGGGCTAATGGCGAGAGAAACAGCGCCAGCGAACTCTCCAGGGCAATGAAGCCGCCCATCACCGCCATCGCGACGCGTGCCACATACAACACCAGGGCTAAACTCCACAGGTGGCACAGTAACGCCAGCACTACCCAGAGTCCGGCGTGAGTGATCGGCAGGCCGAGGAAGCCGTCGCCTCGTGAGACGCGGATGGTGCGAGCCCAACGAACCTGGTGCAGCCATACGTCGAACAGGGATGGCGCAGAGAGGTTCGTTTCCACCACAACTTCCGACATCAGCGCGCGCCCGCCAATTGCTGTGATGCGACGAGCCAGTTGGTAGTCGTCGGCGATGAAGTTGGAGACGGCTTCAAAGCCGCCAGCCTTTTCGAGGTCCGCGCGCCAGAAGCAAAGCGTGGAGCCCAGGCCAAAGTCCCGGATGCCAACCAGTGGTGCGACCAGAGTGCTGGGGACGAAATCGATGGAGATGCCGAAGGCCTCCCACAAGCCAGCCAGAGAATGCGCGGTCGCGCGGTACAGGCAGGTCACTAGCCCGGCCTTCTGCATCACCAGACGGCCGGCGACTCGGCGCAAATAGTTCTTTGGTACGCTGATGTCGCTGTCGTTCACCAGCAGCACAGGGTAGCGTGCTTCTCGCGCCAGGTCGATCAGAATGCCGACCTTGCCGTTAGGCGCCCTGGTGGCGCAAGGAATCAGGCGGATTCGGATTTCGGGATGCTGCTCGATCAGATTGAGGATTGTGGGCACGGCCGCGTCATCCAAACCGTGAACGCCAAACAGGATTTCAAACTCGGGGTAGTCCTGTAACGCGTGGCCCTGGATCGCGTCTGCAAACCCCGCGTCAAGCCCGCTGACGGGCTTCAAGATGGAAACAGGAGGGAGTTGTGCCGACTGCGCGCGCCTCTTCACGAGCGTGGCCTCGACGCGATAGAAGACGGCGGCCAGCATGGCCACAATCTGGTAGGCGAGCGCAGCGAAGCCGAGGATGGATACGACGATTGCCACTGTGTCGAAGATCTTACCGGAGTACATCATTACGCGATAGCCAAGCGCCTATTGCGCCAGTAGGATGACCCCGCCGGCCACAAGGATAGCACCAGCCCAGCGGCGAAACTCGATCCTCTCTTTTAGGATGAAGCCGGCCAGAACAGTATCGAACGCGATACTGGCCGCGCTGGCCGGGACCGCAAAACTCAGGGGCGCGATGCGAAGCAGTTGGGTGAAGGAAAAGAACGAAACTGCCATGAAACCTACGGCTAGCGGAAGTTTCCAGGCGCGGCCGTTGCCCTGGCGCATCCCGTGACTTTGCAGTAGATCCGAGCAGACCGTCCCTCCGACTATGCCGGCCAGGTATAACCACTTCATCGCGGCCGGTCCTCGCCGGAGTGCGCGAGCACTTCCACGGGCCGGTTCTCCGAATCGGGGTTATGTTCGGTAAGGCCGGTGAGCGTTGCCCCAGCCATGATGATCACGGTTCCGATCCAGCCGCGCAGGGGAACGCTCTCGTGCAACCAGAACACCCCCGCAAGCGCGCTCAAGACGTAGCCTACGGCAGTGACCGGGACGACAAAGCTCAGATCGGCCAGGCCCAGCAGGCGCATCCGGAGCAGCATCCAGGCGATGAGCACTGCGATGCCCACCATGGCCAGGGGTTGGAGAATCGATCCGATTACGCCCGCTTCGACGGGCGCTTGCTTCATAGCATAGCCGAGGATTGCATTGCCTCCGACGTTTGCCACCACCACGACAAAGGTCAGAAGCCAGACACGGAGACGCATCAGTCGCCGCTGGCCGCGGGCGCGGAGGCGGAGTGGCGGCGTTCGTCGGCAACGAACTTCTGGCGTTTGCTGCGCAGTGCCAGGTACTCGCGGGCTTCTTTATAGAGGCGTTTACGCTCGGCGTTGTTGAAGATGGACTTGCGCACGATCCGCCAAATCGCTTTCGGGCGGAAATAATACTCGTCGTAAAAACGCTCGACCCAGTTAACGAGTTCGGAACGATCCAAACCCGGGTAGATCAGATTTGGCAGTTGGTGGCCGACGTCGTCGGTCATCGAAACGTCGATCTGTATGAGGTTGTTCTTCTTTGCGTAGTCGTAAAACTCGGTGCCGGGATAAGGCGCGGCCAGCGAAACCTGGATCGTCTCACAGTCGAGTTCCTTCGCAAAGTCGATCGTCTTGCGGACGGACTCGCGGGTCTCGCCGGGCAGTCCGATGATGAAGTCGCCGTGGATGGTGAGTCCGAGTTTGTGGGCGTTCTTCGCAAAGCGGCGTGCCATGTCAACCGTGGCGCCCTTCTTGATGTTCTTCAAAACCTGCTGGTCGCCCGATTCGAAGCCCACGATCAACAGCCGGAAGCCGGCGGCCTTCATGGCCTTCAGCGTGTCTTCGTCAGTGGTCACCCGCGAGGTGCAGGAGAACGTGAAGTTCAACTTCTCGAGTTTCTTGCACAACTCGATGGTCCGTTCCCGCTTGTAGTTGAAGGTGTCGTCGTCGAAGAAAATCTCTTGCAGGCCCGGGAAGTTCTCGATGGCGTACTTGCATTCCGCCACCACGTCGTCGGCAGAGCGCAGACGCCAGCGATGCCCCGAATGGGTCTGCGGCCAAAGACAAAATGTGCACATCGCCGGACACCCGCGCGAGGTGTACAGAGCGATGTACGGGTGCTTCAGGAAGGGAACGTTGTACCGGCGGAAATCCAGGTCGCGCTTGTAGGTCTTGGTGACCCACGGCAATTCGTCGAGTTGCTCGATATAGCCGCCCTCCGGGTTGTGGACGAAGGTCCCGTCCGGACGCCGGTAGCTGACGCCGGGCAACTCGTCGAGCGTCTTCTCACCCTTGGCGTAGGCGACGATCTGGTAGTCGAACTCGCGCCGGATAATGAAATCGATCGCGCTGTGGCCCAGGACGGTCTCGGGTTCGATGGTGACGGGCGGGCCCACGAAGCAGACTTTGAGCTTGGGGTTCGCGTCCTTCATCATCTGCGCCATGCGCACGTCTACGTGGAAGCCGGGCGTGGAAGTGAACAACACGACCAGCTCGAAATCCTTCGCCATTTCAACAGTTTGCGGAATCGTAACTTTATGGGAGGGGGCGTCCAGGACCTTGGAATCGGGCAGCAAACCAGCCGGATAGCAAAGCCATACCGGATACCAATAGGACTCGATTTCGCGGGTAGCGGGCCAGCGCGAACCCGCGCCACCGTCAAAACCCTCAAACGAAGGCGGATTCAGAAATAGAGTTTTCATTTTTTCCCTGACGGGTTCTCCAGGCGCACCGGCACTGACAATCCTTCATTTTATCAGGAGTGCTTGTAATTCGACGAAACTGTTACCCCGCGGCTCGGCGGAGGGCTTCGATTCTCGGCTGGCGGCTCTTCGGACTATCCAGGCTGAAAGACCGCGCGTCGCCAAGTTGAACACGGACATATTCTTCCGTAATCCTAACGGCGGAATCCAGATCGCTATTCCGTTGGATGAAGCTGATCCATGCAATCGATTCAGATGGCTGGTCGTACTCCCACAGACCGACCAGTTGCCCCCGGTCGAAGATCGCGTGGCATGGCAGGTCGGCCAGCGCGCCTCCCGCCGTCCCCTCTTTGGTAAGCAGCGGCAGGCTATCGAGGTCGGAGGCTGCGGCGAGGCTGCGATGGTCGCGGCGGAGCAGAACGAGGGAATCGAGCCCGGACGTGAGCCGGTAAACGGGGTTCTTCGGCGCCTGGAAGGCGTGGAACGCATCGAGATCCTGCGGCAGAATCAGGCGATCCGAGCCCTCCTCCACGGGAATGAGGGCTAGCCGGGACAGCGCCTCTTTGGCTGCCGTGGCGCCAAGGCCCGAAAACCATTGAAATTCGGCCAGCGACGCGGGCCCAATCCACTGAAAGTAGAGCCGGGCTAGGGCAGCATGTGCCTCATCTGCGCTCAGTTTGGAGCCTTTCAGCGGGTTGGGCTCCCAGAGCGTGTAGCGGTAGCGCTGCTGATCGAGGCGACCGTTCGTGGGGACGCGCCGAATATCGCCCGTCAGTTGGAGCCGTCCCAGCGCCAGCGGCAGGGTCGAGGAGATGCCCTTCTTCTGGCCCTCTGGGCCGAGACTGCGAGCCCTTGACCCGACTGCCTCCCGGATTGCGTCGGGATCCGCTGGCCCGTTCTTCAACGCCTGTAGCACCGCCGCACACAGCGCATCGGCTTCTTTTTCCGTCACCCCGAGCTTCCTGGCGACTTTCATCTCCGCGCCTTTGTCGGCCGCAGCGGCGACTGTCAGCGCGAGCGCATAATCCGAAGCGGGCACAACGTAAGTGCAGGCTCTCGCCGAGGGTAATTCGTGGATTTCACGGGAAGCCAGGGCCGCATCGACCGCCTCGCGGGAATGGCCGCCGCGGGCGAAGAGCGTCAGGTACGGACCGACCCCGCCGACTGAGCGCGCCCAACCCGCGCGAGCCAACTCAGCGGCCGGTGCCGAAGCGCCCAGCGGTTCCAGCAACCCTTGTTTGTGCGCCCACCATGCGCGCAGGTGCTCGCGCTCAACCACCGTCTTGCCCATGAGTGGCAGGCTAGCACGCTATTCCAGCGTGACGGCAATTGTCTTCTGAGCGGCTGAGGCTCCCTGCAGCAGGGTCGCCCGGAACTCGTATTGGCCCGGCTGAAGCGTCCCTACGGGGAGGTTGGCGAGGTACGGGATCTCGCCGTCTTTGGAGGCTGGCAAGTCCGGCCTCGAGCGGGAGACGACCTTGCCTTCGCGCATCAGATCGACGACAAGGCGCGGCTGCGCCTCCAGACTAGCGTCAGGATAGAGCTTAAAGAACACTGAAAGCAGCGTGTTCTTGCCCAATGGAACGCGGGACGAGAGGGTTGGGACAACCCGCCCGGCTGCGATCTGAAGCGGGTCCCGCACGTCTGGTTCGTTGGCCGAATCCTCCACGCGTCGAAGCAGCGACAAGCCGCTCATCTCTGGTCCTGTGCGGTGCGCTTGGGCGAAGAAACTGGATCGCCGCGCTCCCAGGCGGCCGCCGCTCTGGTCAGCCGCGACGCTCTCCACGGTGTAGCGCCCAGGAGCCAGATCCACCGGCAGCGTCACGATGAAGCGTCCCTGCCTAAAATCGTTCAATTGCTCCTTCGCCTCGCCCAAAGAGACATCGCGCGATAGCTTGGCGACGACACCGCCGTGCTCGTCCTTGATCAACGACAATACCGAAATGTGCGTGATGTACTTGCCTGACTTTTCGTCTCGCGCGAACTCGACGGGCTTCAAGGGAAGATCGAAGACTAGCGAAGACTGCAACATGCCGTTCGAGAGGTGGCGGAACGGGATGACTCCCGCGCTGAATTCGAGGTTCCGCGGCAGTGGCTGCTGGGAAAGGGCGCGGAGCAGTGGGACTTCGTAAGGGAACACGAATTGCCCTTCCATCGGGGGCAAGGCGAAATAGCCTGAACGTGCCTGCAGTTTATAGTCGGGGTGGCCGGCGAGCTTCACTCCGATGGCGCGGAAGCGGCCGTCGTAGTCCGGGTTGGTGGTCTTGTACGTCAGTTCGTACCACGAGTTGAAGTCCTCGCTCAGGTGCTGCAATTGCGGGCGGATGTCATTGACGTTCGCGATCAACTCACCCCCTGTGGACTCGGCGATCTCGCGCAGCACCATCTGGCCGTTGGCCCGCAGCGAATCAAGCTCGTAGTCGCCGGCGCGGAAGTCGCCCACGGCGCTTCCCCCACCGCGGGCTCGAGTCATGTGACTGCTCATCGCCAGACCCTTCGAGAGCACCTGCTGCGCCAGATTCGTGTCGCTGGAGGAGTTCAGCCCGCGAGCGTCGATTGCGTACACGGTGACGTTGGCGCGGTTGGCGGCCGAAATCAGCGAGGCGAACTGCATCCACAGGCCATTGGGCATCGTGTAGCCTTCAGAGAAATAGAGCATCGACTTGCGGCCCGGCATACGCTCCAGTTGCTTGACAATAGCCCATAGCGAGAAGATCGAGACCTGCCCGAGGTCCGTCCGGTTCAACTGATCCGACAGTTGGATCATGTTGTCCGTGAATGTGCTGGCCTGCTCATCGGCTAGCGCTCCGCCGTTCACCGTGGGCCCGCCCTGCGCGCCGCTCCCAAGCGACTCCGCCGTGCCGACCGCGCCGGCGGTCTGTTGGGCAATCCGTTCCAGACCGCCCTCTTCGGAATTCGGTGCACTGCGCGTCCCGCCAGTGGCCCTTGCTACCGCGGCGCGCAGCAGATCCATGTCGTTGGTGTAAGTCTGGATGACCTTGAAATAGCGGTCCACATAGAATACTGCATAGTAGGCATTGGGGCCGGCGTCGCGCTTCAGAAAGTCCAGCGCGCCTGTGCGCGCCAGTTTGCGGGCGTCGTCGCCCAATTTGTCGAAGACCAGCGAGACCAATCGCACCTGGCGGGACAGATGCACGGACGAATTTTCGCTCTCGCTCTTGTTGGCCTGCACGAAGATCTCGCCGGACGCCGGCTCGGCTTGACCCGGGCTGACGCCGCCGCGCATTTCGCGCCACGACGTGACGGTCTGTGTGGCCTGATCCTCGAAAACCTGGAAGTCGGATTGAAGCAGGCCATGCACCGGGCGGCCGTGCTTGTCGTGCACGACGACGTCCACCAGGATCTCGCTGGTGCCCGAGTGGAGCACCACATCTTGCGCCGCGAGCGGCGTGGCACAGACTGCGATCAGAGCGAGCGAGACGATCCAGCGCATAGCTACCCCTTCCAGTCCAGGCGAGCCTGCGGGGCTCTGCGTTACCTCTAAAAGCATAAGAGGGGAAGCGGCCAGTGCCGTCCCCCTCTTGTGCGTGCCCTGTCGGGCCGAGACCTAAGCTCAGGCTTGCTCTCGCAGCAGCATAGCTACTGCTTTTTGATGGTGATCTCGGTCCGCGTGTCCGCCGTCGTGCCGCCCTGTGTCGCGATCGCGTGAATCACGAAAGTCCCTTCGGGGAACCTGCCCGCGGGAACGGAAAAGACCGTCTGGATGCGTCCTTGCGCGTCGGCATCGGCCAGCGGCAGGGGTAGCTTGCCGAGCGGCTTGCCGTCCTGCAGGAACTCGATTTCCATCGTCGGCTTGGCGGAGATGGAGGCGTCCGGGTAGACGGTGAAGAACAGCGGCAGCGTGGCATCGGCGTTGGCCACGGTCAGCGTGTTGAGCAGTGTCGGGCTGATCGTGCCGTTCTGGTATTGGAACGGCTCGCCAGGCTCCGGCTTGGCGTTCGGGTTGTAGAGCTTGACCGGAGTAATCGAACTGACGGCGACGCCCTTCTTCTCCCTGATGATCAACTCCGAGCGTTGGGCCCCGATCTTGCCGCTCTCGCGGTCCATCACAGCAGTCTCGAGCGAGTACTTGCCAGCAGGAATACTGGCCGAGAATCTCTCGGTGAAGTTGCCCGCTTTCAACTGCTCGGCGGTCACCGTCAGGGATCGGTCCCGGGTAAGCTTTTGTACCACTTCGCCCTTGCCGTCCTTAACCAGCGCAGCCATCGCGAAGTGGACGCTCTGAGTGTTCTTGGCCGGATCGGTCTTGGGGCTCAGGGTGCGCAGCGGCAACTCCACGAACACTTGCGTGTCCGTGCCCTCGGCGCGGGGCTGCAGCAGGATGCCGGCGGCGCGATACTCGACGTCCTTGGAGGCGAGCCCGTCGGAGATGGCCTTGAACAGCGGCAGTTCGAATGTCTGTACGCCCTCGCCGCGGAGATCAGGCGGCAAAGCGAAATAGCCGTTGCGCGTGTGGACGACCAGGTCTTTACGATCTGCGTCAACCTTTACCTTGCGGAAGCTGCCGTCGTAATTGGTGATCCCCGGGTTGTACGAGAGTTCGTAGTAGCTGGCGACTTCTTCGTTGATGCGCCGCAGGGGCACCTTCAGGTCGTTGCTGTCGCCGACCAGGAATCCACCCGTGTCCTCGGACAGCTCGCGCAGCGGGAGATCGGTGTTGTTGCGCCCGGCAGATTCGGCTGTATCGGCGGCGCGGATCTGATCCGTGCTGACCCGTCCGTCGTCGGCCGTCACGGCGTTTTTCACACTGTTGGTCGCGTTGTTGAGTTGTTCGGTCGCGCCACCGCTAGCGCTCCATGTCCTGACGCCTTGTGCCATCAAGCCGTAGAACGTGACGTTGGCCCGATTGGCTGCGCTCTTCAGGTTCTTGAACATCTCGTCGAGGTTGGTCGGCATGTACATGCCCCAGGTGAAATACAGGATCGTTTTGCGACCCGGCAGACCGGCCAGGCCGGCGACCAGCGATTTCATCGATTCAAGCTCCATACGCGTGCCGTCGCCCTGGTAGGCGGCGTCAAAGCGCAGCATGTCGAGCATGATATTGGTGAGCTTGGCTTGGACAAATGACCCCCCGCCGCCTGCAGGCCCCGCGTTGGCGGCACCGGCAGCACCTGCCGAGTTGGTTGCACTGGCCGCATCGGTCCCTAGACCCTGGCCGGAGGGATTGCCGAGGTAGCGGCGCAGGTCCGCCTTGATCCTGTCGGACTCGGCGAGGTATTGCGATGGGGCGCCGCCCGTCGTGGCACGTTCGATCGCCTTTACCAGAGCGTCTTTATCGCTAGTGAACTGCTGGAGCACGAGCAGGCGTCCATTGATCATCACCACCGAGTAATAGACGTTTGTACCCTGATCGCCCTTGACGAGGTCGATGGCCGCCTTCTTGGCTGTTAGGCGCTCGTTGGGCTCGCCTAACGCGGCAAAGCAAAGTGTGACCAGGCGCACCTGCCGCAGCGGGTCGAGAGTCGTCGTGGCACCGGTGTGGCTGATGGCTTCCTTGCCCTGCACCAGGCGGAAACTAGTGACGGTCTGCTTGGCGCCGTTGTCCACCACGGTCAGGTCGTCGGGCTTGATGTCATTGACCGGCTTGCCCTTCTTGTCGCGAATCACGACGTCGAGCAGTACTTCTTCGGTCCCGGATTTGATAGTTGGCGTCTGGGCAGCGGGCGCGGCAGCTTGGGGCGCGGCGTAAGAAAGCGCGACAGACGCAGTGATACCTAGCACCGCAGATAGGAGTATGGAAGATTTCATGGCTGTTCTCTTATAGAGCGGACAGATCAGGCGGTGGGGTGAAGGTTGGGGCCGCGGGCAGAAGCGGAACGCACTACGACCGCTAAGACCCCGACTATTCCCCACTGGGAGTTTATCAGTTTTTGAGCCGATCGAACTCAATCCGCTCCCGGGCGGAGTCCTTGGTTCGCCGTGCGGCTGCGTACGCCAGGCTGAGGCTGTAGTGGGCATCGGGGCTGTCCGGTGCAAGCTTGACGGCGGTCTCAAGTTCCGCGATCGCCTCGGCCGTACGTTCCTGGCTGAGGTAGGCTCGACCGACGATAAGGTGTGCCGCGAAGTTTCCTGGCGCCAGTTTCAATGCGCGCGTACCGAAATCGACTGCCGTTTGAAGCTCACCATTGACCCGCGCAGTCTCACTCAGTGACACCAGCGCGGGGATGTGGTCCTGGTCGAGTTCCAAGGCGCGCTTCATCTCGGTCTGGCCCCGATCGGACAGGCCCTGCTTCATCAGGTACGCGCCCAGACGGTAGTGGATGTCGGGATTCTCGGGGTAGGCCGCTAAGGCAGCATCGAACTTCGCAATCGCACTCTTGGGTTCCTGGGCGAAGGCTGCGATCAGTGCCTCGCCGAAGGCCATCACCAGTTGCCGCTCACTCTCGGGCACCTCGTGCAGCAGCCAGGTCTTGCGCAGTCCGGCAATGCCGGCTGCGGCGGCAAACTCAGGCGTGATCGGCGCCGAACGCGCCAGCAGGGTAAGCATCACCAGGGCGCGCTCGAAACTGGAGAAGTGCGCGTGCAGCAGAGCCAGGTGAAAGCGCCCGGCCTGGGCGAGTTCAGGCGCACCCTGGAATCCGAGACGGTCCGAGTGCAGCAGGCTGCGGTAAGCGTCTTCATAGGAACGCGTGCGGTACTCGCATAACCCAGCCATGGTCCAGCCGGGTGCTTCGCCCGGTTTCAGCAGGTTCAAGCGGCGAAACGCGTCGGCGCACTCGGCGAACTGGTCCTGGTCGTAGGTGATGGTGCCGATCGCCCACCATGCGTCTACTGACTTCGGGTTGAGCTGGGCAGCTTTGCGGAACAGGACGAGTGCCTCCGCCAGGCGCTCGTGTTGGCGCAAGTCGTTGGCCTGTTTCAAAACAGCGGCGGCCGGATCGGGCACGGTTGCGGGTGCCGGCTTAGTTGCCCGCTTGGGAGCAGCCGCAGTCTGCGCGGCCGCGCTCGCCAGATTCAGCAGTGCCAACCCGATCAGTAAGCGAATGAGAGCACGCATAATCACGCCAGCCCCGATCTTACCCTCGCGGGCGCGGTGTTCGCTACCTGGCTGCAAGCGCTATCAGAGGCTGGGCCGGGGCGCCCTCAGCGGGTGTCCGGCCTCGTACTCGACGATCTTCGAACGCATCGCACCTGCCATCGCGGCGTTGTTCTGTTGCAACGCCAAGTCAAGTCCGGTGCGCGCGGCCTGGACGGCCTCCGGGAAGCGGCCAGTCTCCGCATACGCGGCGGCAAGCGCATCCATAACGGCTGGAGCGCGTCCGCCACGCAGGCGTGACGCGCGCTCGGCGTACTCCACCGCCAGTTTGCCGTTGCGCTGCGCCGGATCGGGATCGGTTGCAAGCGCCCACGCAGACTCGGTCAACACCGTCAGGCTATCCCGGTCCAGGCGCAGCACCTCGCGCCACTGCACCACAGCGTCACCGGTATTACCCTGCCCAAAGTACAACGCGTCGCCCAGATACTGGTGCGCGGTCGGAAAGTCGGGGTTGACCTGCACCGCCAGCCTGAACTCGGCGATCGCGGCCGGCAGATCGTGCTGCATGGCAAGCGCCCGGCCGAGGTTTGTGTGCACCGCTGCGTCGTTGGGCTCGGCTTCGGCGGCCTTGCGGAAGTGTGAGATCGCCTCGTCGAGATGCCCGAATTGCGCCAATGCGCGGGCATAGTTGCTGTGGGCGTAGGCCGAGCCTGGGGTAAGGACGAGTTCTTTCTCGAAGTGTGGGATCGCCTCGTCCATATGGCCGGACGCGGCCAACACGACGCCCAGGTCGGCGTTGGCATTGGGATAGTCGGGGTTGGTGCGCAGGGCCTGCGCGAACAGGGGTTGCGCCTCGGCCAGCCGCCCTGTTTGCATCAGCAGCGCTCCAAGGCTGTGATTGGCGTGATCGTCGGTCGGGTTCATCGCCAGCGCCTTGCGCCACTCGTCGATGGCGTCCGGGATCTGACCCTTGGATGCCAGTGCCGTCGCGCGGTCGACGGTCCCGTAGAACCGGGCGGCGGGCACTTCCAGGCTCATGAATTGGCCCGGAGCGACTTTAACGAATTCGGGGATGTTCACCGCTCGATTGGCGGCGGTCGTGTTTTCGATCAGCAGCGCCGGACTGTCGTTGCCCTCCTCGTCGATGTGCGTGAGGTACATCTGCGTGTACGGCGAGCGCCGTTTGGAGGAGAACACCAGCCACCGCCCATTCGGGGACCAACTGTGCCAGGAGTTCATCGGCGCGGCGTTGCACCGGAGGCGGCGGGCGGTGCCGCCCTCTGCCGGGATGATGTAGAGTTCGCTGTCGGGGCGCATCAGCAGTCCGTTGCGGGCCTGCACGAAGACGATCCATTTGCCGTCTGGCGAGACCTTCGCAAAGCTGTTGCTCTTGCCGTTCTGTGAGGCGCCGGCGATGGGCTCGGCGCGTCCGCCTTTGCCGTCGTTGAAGGGAATCCGGTACAGATCGTATTGGATAGGCGTCTCGTTGGGATCGTTCGCAAACTCCGCCGGCTTGCGACCGGCTGGGTAGGGCTCGCGGGCCTCGGCCCGCAGGAACACCAGGTACCTGCCGTCGGGGCTCCAGGTTGCACTCGCCTGCACGTAGCGTGGGTCGTCGGCGCCCGGCAACGGCTGCAGTTTGCCAGTCGCTTTGCTGTACCAACCCAGGATGCCGCGCGTGGGGTAGAAGACCTGCCCGAACCCGAAGTTCTTGTACCCGGCGTTGTAGAGCCTGTCCGCGATGGGGCGGCCCAGGGCGTCCCGGCCCTCCATCGACGTGACCACGTATTGGCCGTCGGGCGAAACCTGGCTCATAAACCCGAAGCGTTTGTTTGCCACCTCGCCGCGGGCATTCCATTTGATGATGTCCGGCTCGTTGATGACTGTCTCGCGCCGCACGGGTACCAGAGCATAGAGCCCCTTGTCGTTCATCGGGCCGTCCACGTCGATGCCGAGCGTCGAGCCGTCGCGGGAGAAAGAGTGGCAGTTGGCGCAGGTGTCCATCTTCGAGAGCATCAGCCGGCTGGAGGTCTGGCCCAGGTCGCGCAACTTCCACTGAATCAGCGGGACGGCATAGACGGGCAGGGGATTGATCACGCCGCGCGTGCCTTCAAACGGGATCAGCGGGACGTCCCGGTAGAAGACGGGCGCGCCGACCGGGTCCTTGGAAGTGCGGATGGTGCTCCGGCCGAGCGAAAGCATATGGCCGGGCTCGGAAGGCGCGTAGCCCTCGATGGCGATGCCCGCGGGTCCCGCGACCGAGTGGCGCTTGATCGTCTCCCAGGCCGCCGGGTCGGGACGCCAGGTGTGGCCCGTGGCCTGCTTCGGCGTCAGTTCGGGAGGCTTATTGGTGTCCGCAACACACTCCGGGTCGATCTCGCCGATCTGCATCTTCTCGCCCTTGGAGCGGAACCGAAGCGGCTCGGCACCGTCGGCGAATCTGATTTCGATGCGCCATTCGCTCGCCGTAGGGACCTCGTCGCGCCACTCGAATTGCGGTGGAGGAAACTCAGGCGGGAAGATCGCGCCCGGCTCGGGATAGTCTATTGTGACTCCGCTGTCCGGCCTCAAAGCAGTGCTGGCCGCGGCTTGCTGGTGGGCGGCGGCGGGCCGTAGCCACGCGCAAAGAGCGCCTGCCAGAATCAGAGCGCCTAGCGCGTGAATGGCGGCTTTTTCGCGCTGCACGACTCTCCGCAGTCCTTTCCCAACCAAAGTGTCAATTCAGCTCTTATGATACCGGGATCGGACGCGGGCCGGCCTCATCTCGGGCTGAGGGTGTGGCCGCGTCCGGTAGAATACATAGGTGTGACGGCCTGAGCAAGCCCCAGTCGAGGGTGGCTCTTAGGATTCGTTCTAAGATCCCCACCCTGGCCTCATGGCCGGATTTAGGAATACGATGCGCGGAATGACGGGTGCCCTGATCGGCGGTTGTGTCCTCATTGGCATGGGCTGGCCTATACCGATGAGAGCGGCGGACCGCACCGTCCCGGCCACCACTGTGACGGTGGATTACCCAAAAGACGGCTCCGTGTTTCCCCCCGACTTTGTCGCTCCGACGCTGGAATGGCGCGACGCGGAGCCGCGTGCCAAATCCTGGGTGATCGAGTTTGCGTTTGGCGACGGCAGCAGACCGCTTCGTGTCACGTCGCCGGGCGAGCGGCGGCAGCTCGGCCCGATTGACGAGCGCTGCGCCAAGGCCGGGGCCGTGACCCCCAAGCTCAGGCCCGAGCAGGAGTCCGGACACGCTTTCAGGCCGGATGCTGCGACGTGGGATCTGGTCAAGAAACACGGTGTCAGGCGGCCGTTTGCCGTCCGTTTTCACGGCTACGAGGATGAAAAGGCCCGGAAGCCGGTCTCCAGCGGGGAGATCAGCCTGCAGATTTCCAGCGATCCGGTCGGTGCGCCGGTCTTCTACCGCGACGTCCCGTTGATTCCGGTCTCGGTAGGGGAGCGCGGAGTGATCAACCCGCTGCCGGTGGAAGCGGTACCGCTGATCGCGTGGCGGCTGATGGACCTCTCGACCGGGCGCAGCCGGGTGATGATGGAAGGCCTGCCGACCTGCGCCAACTGCCACTCCTTCTCGCGCGACGGCAAGTGGCTGGGCATCGATGTGGACGGGCCGCAGAACGACAAGGGCCTGTACGCCCTGGTGCCGGTGAAGAAAGAGACCGCAATCCGGAACGATTATGTCATCCGCTGGAACTCGTTCTCCGACGATCCGGCGAAAAAACGCTTCGGGTTCATGAGCCAGATCTCACCCGACGGGCAGTTCCTGATCACGTCCACCGAGCACCCCGACGCGCACATGAAGAGCATGGACGAGCGGCTCTTCAACGGCTTCTACAAGGACTACGGCTTCGGTCAGGTGTTTTACCCGACCCGCGGCATTCTCTCCTGGTACAGCCGCGAGACGCGTAAGCTGCAGCAATTGCCGGGCGCGGACGACCCGGACATGGTGCAGACCAGCGCATTCTGGAGTCCGGACGGCAAATATCTGGTGTTTTCCCGGGCCAAAGCCCGCGATCCTTATCCGCCGCGGGACAAGGAGCCTGAGTACGCCAACTCGCCCGACGAGACGCAGATCCAATACGACCTATACCGGATTCCGTTCAACGACGGGAAGGGTGGAAAGGCAGAGCCTCTGCATGGCGCGAGCGACAACGGGATGAGTAACAACTTCCCGAAGGTCTCGCCTGACGGCAAGTGGATCGTGTTCGTCAAGAACAAGAACGGTCTGCTGATGCGGCCCGACAGCGAGTTGTACATCGTGCCGTTCGAAGGTGGCACGGCTCGCCGCATGAACTGCAACATGTCGCCGATGAACTCCTGGCACACCTTCTCGCCCAACGGGCGTTGGCTGGCCTTTTCGTCCAAGGGGCGTTCACCGTTCACGCAGCTATTCATGACGCACATCGACGAGAACGGCGTGGACAGCCCCGCGATTCTGGTGGAAGACGCTACCGCGTCGAATCGCGCGGTGAACATACCTGAGTTTGTGAACATCGCGCCGGACTTCATCGAGACGATGAGCGCGCCGGCCACCGAGTTTTACCGGCTGTTCAACGTCGCGGTAGGGCATCAGGGCAAAGGCGAACTCGACACGGCCATCGCCGAATGGAAGAACGCGTTGGCGATGAGTCCGGACGAGCCCAAGGCACTTTACAACCTCGGGGTCGCTCTGGCCAGCGCCGGGCGCTACGAAGAAGCCCTCGACCCACTCCGTAAAGCCTTGGCGCTAAAGCCCTTCGACGCACGGACGCAAAGCAGCCTGGGCGTGGCGCTGGCTCGTACAAAGCACCCCGACGAGGCCTTCGAGCACTTGCAAAAGGCGCTTGAGTTGAACCCGATGGACGCCAAGGCCCAGGGCGCGCTGGGGAGCCTGCTGGTCGAAAAAGGCAGCATTCAGGAGGCGATTCCGCACTTCGAACAGGCGCTGCAACTCGACCCGAAAGACGCCGACACCCAGAACAACATCGCAGTGGCGCTGGTGCGTGCGGGCCGGTCCGAGGCGGCCATCCCGTACTTCGAAAAGGCCCTCGAGTCCGATCCGAATTCGCTTGAACTGCACGTGAACATCGGGCTGATTCTGTCCGGCCGGGGCCGCTACGACGAAGCCATCCCGCATCTGGAGAAGGCGCTCTCGGGCGGTTTCGAATCGGCCGAGGCTAATCGTGCGCTGGGCCGCGCGCTGGCCGGCAAAGGGCGCATCGACGAGGCGCTGCCGCATTTCGAGAAAGCGCTCGCCGCCATGCCCGACTCAATCGAACTGCACTACTACATCGGTCGCATTCTCAGTGCGAGGGGGCGTGGTCAGGACGCCATCCCGCATCTTGAACTCGTGCTCAAGGCCAATCCCGACGCCGCCGACGTGCAGATGAGCCTGGCCATTGCGCAACTTTCGACCGGGCACGGCGAGGAAGCCATCGGCCACCTGCAAAGGGCCGTTGAGCTGAAACCGGAAGATCCCAGCGCCCACTACAACCTCGGTAGCGCGCTGTTCGACACGCGTGGCGCCGTGCGCGAGGCCCTCGCGCAGTGGGGCGAGGCCTTGCGGCTTGTGCCCGAGTTTGTACCGGCGTTGAACCGTAGCGCGCGGGTGCTGGCGACCGGCCCCGACGCCGCCTTGCGCGATGGTGCGCGAGCGGTCGCTTTGGCGGAGCAGGCCGTGAAACTCACCAGCCAGCGGGACCCGGTGATTCTAGATACGCTGGCCGCCGCGTATGCCGAGGCCGGCCGGTTCGACGACGCGGTCCGGACAGCGCGCGCGGCGCTCGAGCTGGCGCGCAGCGACAGCGGGCTATCCGGCTCGATCAGCGCCCGGTTGGCGCATTACCAGGCGCACACGCCGGTTCGCGAACCGGCGCCGGGCGGCAGCCGCTAGCGGCGCTTGGCGGCTCCGCACCCATAGGACGGCCCACAAACGCTTCCCTGCCGTCAGGCCACCGAAAGTTGGTCTTAGTGCGGGGTGGTTTTTGGAGAATCGAATCCACCCTCGTAACTACCCTGGCGCACACCCAAAGCCATCCTCCGTCTTCGAAAGAGACTTTCAAATCCGGAAATCGCCCCTTTCAGCGCCTACTCCGGCGATCCCGAATTCAGTAGATGAACTATGAATTTTGGAATTCTGCAAGTGCGTGTAAGTTCTTTATTTACAGTTAGATACGGGAGTTATGAACGGTTCAAAAAGAGGCCCAAAAAGCTGTTGTTTTTCGGTCATGGTTACGATATAGTCTCGCTAGCGTTCTCTTACGGGGGGACGTAGGTCTGTCCTCCCTGAGTCGAGGTCACTCCAAGATTGAGAAGGGGTCACAAACAAGTTATGAAAACATGGACCAGACTCTTCGTCGGATTCGCGATTTTGGCCGTTATGGCAGTGAGCCTGCCAGCACAGTCGATTTATGCCACTCTGACGGGCATCGTGTCCGATCCTTCGCAGGCGGTTATACCGAATGCGCAAGTGAAACTACGCAACGAAGCTTCCGGCTCCGAGCGTGAAACCATTGCCAACCACGAGGGCTTTTTTAATTTCTCCTCCATACCGGTTGGTGACTATACGTACGAACTCACCGTTACGGCCAAGGGCTTCCTGACCTACAAGGCGTCGGGCATCCAGTTGGGCGGTTCGGAAAAGAGAAACGTCAACGTCACTATGACGGTTGGCTCCACGTCGGAGACCGTAGAGGTCACTGGCCAATTGGACCAACTGGTACCGGTCGATTCCGGTGAGAAGTCGGCTACCCTGACGACGAAAGAGTTGAACAACTACATCATCGTCGGCAGCAACGCAGCCGAATTCCTGAAGATCATGCCGGGTTTCAGCATTAATAACGGCACGCAGAACAAAGCATCGTTCAGCGGCGAAGTTATTGGTATCAACGGCAACGGCGACGGCGGCAGCCAGAGCCCGTTGAACAACGCATTCTCCTACAACGGCCTGCCCGGCAATACGCTGGACATCACCGCTGACGGCGCGCACGTATCCGACCCGGGCTGCAATTGCGCAACGCCCGTGAACCCGAACTCGGAAATGATCTCTGAATTCAAGGTTTTGATGTCGAACTACGGCGCGGACAGCCAGAAGGGCCCCGCGGTTATCAGTTCGGTAGCTAAGTCCGGCGGTCGCGACTTCCACGGTTCCGGGTACTTCTATGCCCGCAACTACACGATGAACGCGAACGACGCATTGAACAATTCGGTCGGCCAGGCGATTCCGCAGAGCAAGTACTATTTCCCCGGCGGCACGCTGAGCGGCCCGGTAGTCATCCCGGGTACGAATCTGAATAAGAACAAGGACAAGCTGTTCTTCTTCACCGGGTTTGAGTACTTCTTCCAGACACTGGACACCGGCCTGTTGCAGGTGACGGTTCCGACCCCCGGCATGATCGGCGGCAATTTCACGCCGGCCGAACTCGCCAAGCTCGGCAACCACACCACCAGCGGCGGTCCCGCACAGACGCTGAACTCCACCACGTTTCCCAACGCGATCATCCCGGCTGCGCAGCTCGATCCGGGCGGCGTGGCAATGGCCAAGCTGATTCCGGGACCGACCCGGACCCTCGACTCCAACACGGGCGGCGCGAACTACCTGAGCGATTCGATTTTCGACCAGAACTCGCTGCAGTGGATGTCGCGCGTCGATTACAACATCAGCGACAACACGAAGCTGTATATGCGCTACAACATGCAGCGCGAAACACAGCAGTTCCCGGTCGGCCTGTGGTGGCGCAATGGTAACCAGGTTCCGTATCCGACCCCGGTTCTCGGCAAGAATCAGTCGGACTCCTGGACCGCTTCTTTGACCCACGTTTTCAGCCCGACGATGACGAACGAGTTCGTTTTCGGCTACACCTTCATCGGCTTCCCGAACGTGTTCAAGGATCCCAAGAAGGTTGAACGTTCCACGGTCGGCTATCCCTACCAGGGCATGTTCCACAATGGCGTCACTCAGATCCCGTCCATCACCGGATGGGGCGGTGAGCTGGCCACTATCCTGAACCCCGGCGGCTTCGAACTCGGCGGTCCTAGCAAGGGCCTGTATGCCGACAAGTGGCTGCCTACCATCAGCGACAGCGTTACCAAGGTTTGGGGCACGCACACGCTGAAGGTCGGCGCATTCTGGGAATACATCCGCAATGCCCAGCCGGATAGCGGCAACACGAACCAGCAACTGGCATTTGCCAACTGGGGCGGCACAACGACCGGCAGCGTCTACGGTGACTTGATGGCAGGCAGAGTTGCCTCGGATTCCGAGCAGAACAAGAACCGCCTGAACGACATCACCTACAACACCTACGAGGTGTTCGTGCAGGATTCCTGGAAGGTCAACCGCAAGTTGACCCTGGACCTGGGCGTTCGCGGTTCGCACTTCCAACCCTGGCAGGACAACCTGGGCAAGGGCTACGCTCAGTTCAGCCCGAGCTTGTACAACCCGGCCGGTTCGGCTGGCGCGTATGACGGGTTCACCTGGCATGCAGTCAATTCAGCGATTCCCAATAGTGTATTCCCCACCAAGGGCATGTATGTTTCGCCGCGCTTCGGCATGGCTTACGACATCTTTGGTAAGGGCAACACCGTCCTCCGCGGCGGCTGGGGCCGATTCTTCTATCACACGGGCCAGTTCACGACGGGCCTCGGCGTGACCGGTGGCGAGATCGTTTCCAGCGTCAGCAACACGACGTTGGCCGCGCTCGACTCGATCAACCCGCTGGGCGGGCAGGGAACGATCGGTATTCAGGGCCTCAACCCGACCGATAACAAGACGCCCTACACCGACAGCTACAGCTTCACCATCGCGCAGAAGATGCCCTGGTCGAGCTTGCTGGAAGTCGCCTACGTCGGCAACCAGAGCGGCGACCTGATCAACACCAACCCCAGCCAGGGCACCAACATCAACACAATCCCGTATGGTGCGCTGTTCAGCGTAGCCAACCCGACCGACAGCGGCCAGCAGAACGCTCTGCGCCAATACAAGGTCTACGGTGACGTGAACATCGTTGCCCACAACCTGTACCAGAACTTCAACGCCTTCCAGACCACCTGGCTGCGTTCGAAGGGCCGTTACAACATCAACGCCAACTACACGTTTGGCAAGACGATGGGCATTATCAACAGCGGCCAGGGAGATCAGTTCAACATGGCCAACAACTACGGCGTCGCCAACCAGAACCGCAAGCACGTCTTCAATTCGGCGTATTCGATTGAGATGGGCAACTTCACGAAGAATAAGATGGCGGGCGGGGTCATCAACGGGTGGCAGCTCTCCGGTATTCTGCAGTGGCAGAGCGGCCCGAACCTGACGGCGAACGAAGCCAACGGCCAGTGGAACATGGTGCTCCCCAGCGGCGTGTATGCCCCTGGTTATGCGGCTAGCAACAAAGTCGGAATCAGCAACACCTCGATCCTCGGCACCACCAACATGCAGTTGAACCCGACCGTTACCTGCAACCCGGGATCCGGCTTGGGCAAGAACCAGTTCGTCAATGGATCTTGCTTCACCATGCCCGGCCTGACTCGCGGCGCGAACGGCCCGACTGCGGGTCCAGTGGTCTACGGTCCCGCGTTCTTCAACGCCGACCTCGGCTTGTTCAAGAACTTCCAGATGGGTGAATCCAAGAAGTTGCAGTTGCGCTTCAACGCGTACAACTTCCTGAACCACCCGCTGTGGTCGTTCCCGAACAACAGCAACCTGACTCTCAACTTCAATTCGGCTGGTCAGAACCAGAACAGCCTGTTCGGCGTTGCCGACCAGAAGCAGGGTCACCGCATCGTTCAGGCCGCTATCAAGTTCTACTTCTGAGAACTGCCTGAACCGACAATCAACCAAACGCGAAGGGCGGTCCCGCAAGGGGCCGCCCTTTTGCTTTTGGCCTCCACAGCACAGCTCAGCGGTGGGACAGACGATAGTTTGGGTCGTCTGTCATGCGCCGGCTGAAAGAAACGGCTAATCGGGTGGCCACCCCAATAGGGGCCTGCCCCGTGGGAGCCAAAGTGCAGTGGTGCCGGTCCCGCGCGCGCTCGCTGACAGACGACGCAAGCGATCGTCTGTCCTACTTGCGCATTCCTGCCAACGCAGCGAGGTGCTTAGTTAGCCACCCGGTCCAGCAATTCACCTTGCGGCGACAATAGGTCGATCTGCAGAGCGGGCTGGCCCAGCGCGTGCGTCGAACAACTCAGGCATGGGTCGAAGGCGCGCACCACGGCGGACACGCGGTTCAACATGCCCTCCTCGATCTTCGCGCCCTTGACGAAGCGCTTCGCCACTTGCTCGACGGCATGGTTCATGGCGAGGTTGTTGTGGCCCGTCGCGACGATCAGATTTGCCTTGACGATCGCACCTGCCTCGTTCACCTGGTAATGATGAATCAGCAACCCGCGTGGCGCTTCGATGATGCCGGTGCCCTCCAGGCAATTCACCTGGGCCCGCGCCCGAATGTGCGTGGAGAGGATGTCAGGATGCTGTAGCAGCATCTCCATACGTTCCACGCCCCGCAGCGCCTCGATCAGGCGTGCATAGTGGAAGTAGAAAGCGCTCTGTGCCGGATGGCCCGCACGCTGCCGGTACTCAGCCAGTTCGGCGTCAGCGAGCGGGGTTCCGCACGTCTCCGCCACGTTCAGCCGCGCCAATGGCCCAACGCGGTAGATGCCCGCGGGGTAGCCCCTCGGAATAAAGTAGGGCGCTTTCAAATACGAGAATGGAACCGCCGCCTCGCCAATGTAGTTGGAGTATTCGCCGGGGTCTTCAAAGCGAGCCAGGGGAGCTCCGTTCTCGTCGATGAAGGCCACTGCGCCGTCGTACCAGTGCATCGAATTCTCGCGCGTGACGAGCCCCGCGTAGGCTGTTGGCTCGTTGTCGAAGCTGTCGATCTCCGCCTTGAACCCGTCCAGAACGCCCTTGAACATCTGCAGCGTGCGGCGCACGATGGAGCGCGCAATCGGCAGTTCCCCCAGGATGGCGTCGCGCAAGTCGCTGCGCAGGGGTGCGTGCACTCCGCCAGGGACGACCCAGGCAGGATGGACCCGCTCGCCCGCCAGTCGCTCGATGGCCAATTGCCCGAACTTCCGCAGCGCGATGCCGTCTCGAGCTAGCTCGGGGTGCTGCTCCAGCACGCCCAGGATGTTGCGCTCCGCGGGATCGCTGTCCATGCCCAACAGCAAGTCGGGTGCCGAAAGGTGAAAGAAACTCAGCGCGTGCGACTGAACGAACTGCGCGCAGTGCAGCAACTCGCGGAGCAGTTTTGCTGCCGGCGGGATGCGCACGGCCATGATGGCATCGCAGGCCTTCGAACTGGCCAGCAGGTGGCTCACCGGGCAGATGCCGCAGATGCGCGCCGTGATCGACGGCATCTCATAGTACGGGCGTCCTTCGGTGAATTTCTCGAAGCCCCGCACTTGCGTCACGTGCAGTTGAGCGGAATCCACCTCGCCCGCGTCATTCAGATGGATTGCAATCTTGGCATGGCCCTCGATCCGGGAGACGTGCGGAATGATGATATTTTGCGCCATGATTTGAAACTCCTATCCGAACTTCACCTGGCCCGTCAGGTCGGGCTTACGGCCGTCCAGCAGCTCTTTCAGGACGAACGCGATAGCCTCGGGTTTGGGCGGGCACCCGGGCACGTGCAGGTCCACCCGCACGCTCTCATGCAGCGGGCTGGCGTGCTTCAAAAGCGACGGTACGCCCGTCTTGGGTACGCCCGGTGCGGTCGTCACGCCCTGGATGTAAATGCTCTCGAGCATCTTCTTCACCGGAAGTCCGTTGCGCATAGACGGTACGTTTCCGGTCACCGCGCAGTCGCCCAAAGCGATCAACAGCTTGGTGCGCTGCCGGATAGCCTGCAGCAAACGCAGGTCGTCCTGGCTGCTGACCGCACCCTCCACCAGCGTCACGTCCACCTCTTCAGGGAACTCCTGCGCGTCCACCAGAGGGCCAAACACGAGCCGGATTCGTCCGGCCAGTACCGCCAGCGCCTCGTCGATGTCGAGCAGCGACATGTGGCATCCGGAGCAGCCGTCCAGCCACACGGTCGCCACGCGCGCCTTCACCGCTGCCGCACTCATAGGACACCTCCCCGCGTTTCCGCCAGCCGGCTGATCGACTGGCCGCGCTTGATCATTTCCTCGACCGCACAGCCCTTTTCAGCGAGCGCGCCGGTGGGGCAGACTTGCACGCACTTTCCACAGCCTGTGCAGGACGACGCCTGGCCCCAGCTGCGGTTCAGTTCGCACACGAGGCGCGAGCCGACCCCCCGCCCCATCACATCCCACACGTGCGCGCCCTCCATCTCCGCGCAGACCCGCACGCAGCGCGTGCAGACGATGCAGCGGTTGTGGTCGAGCACGAAACGCGGGTGGCTGGTGTCCACGGGGAAAGAGCGGTACGCGTACGTGTAGCGGACGTGCGTCACCCCCAGCTTCATCGCCAGCGCCTGCAGTTCGCAGTGGTTGTTCGACACGCAGACGGCACAGATGTGATTGCGTTCAGCCAGCAGGAGTTCAACGATCATGCGGCGGTAGGACTTGATCCTTGCGGATTGAGTCGTGACGGACATGCCCTCCTGGGCAGGGGTGGTGCAAGAAGGGAGCAGGCGGTTCACGCCCGCCAGTTCCACCACGCACAGGCGGCAGGCTCCCACCGGCGAAAGACCCTTCATCTGGCACAGGCCGGGGATTTGCTTCCCGGCTGCCTCGGCCGCCTGGAAGATGGTGTGACCCTCTTCGACGCGGACCAACTCGCCGTCAATGCGGAGCGAGATCATGTTTGGCATGGCTAGTTCTCTCCGTTCCTTCCTCGCCTAGTCCCCGTTGCGGACATCGCAGCGCAAGCACCGGCAAGTCTCTTCCATCGCTTCCACGGGAGTCAGACCCAAGGTCGCTTCGTGGAACGTCTTCGCGCGGACGGCGGCGTCCACTTCGCGAACATGGTGCCGTCCGCTTTCGCTAGGGTGATGCGGCGCCGACTGCGCATACTCGAAATCCGGCCAGAGTTGCGACCAGCGTTTCTCGGCCATCAACCGCTGGTCGATGTTGCGGGCCGCCTTCTTCCCGTAGCCCATGGCATTGGAGACGTTGGAAGCGCCCGTGATCAGATCGCCGCCGGCGTAGAAGTTTTTGCGGCTGGTCTCGAGCGAGTAGCGGTCCACTTCCAGCATGGTGCCGCTCTCCTGCAACTTCAGGCCGCTGGCCTTAACGAAATCGAGGTCCACCGTTTCCCCGACCGCGAGCACGACCGTGTCGCAGGCGAAGCGGATGACTTCACCCGTCGGCACCGGCCGTCTGCGACCGGACGAATCGTACTCCCCGAGCCGCGTCTTCACCGCCTCAATCGCCTTGACGCGCCCCTCGGCGTCGCCCACAATCCGGTGCGGGGCAGCGAGGAAGACGATCTTGGCGCCTTCGGCCTCGGCCGCTTCGGTTTCCTCCGGAATCGCCGGCATGTCCTTGCGTTCGCGCCGGTAGAGGATGGTCACTTCAGCGCCCAGCCGCAGCGCCGTGCGCGCCGAATCGATGGCCGCATTGCCGCCGCCAATCACCGTGACTTTGCGTCCTACGGTGACAGGCTGCTGCTTGGCCACGGCTTCCAGGAACGGCAGCGCCGGGATCACTCCTGTCAGTTCCGTGCCCGGCAGGTAGACCCACGATTCCTTCCACGTTCCGATGGACAGGAACACCGCGTCGTACTCACCGGCCAGGTCGTTCAACATCACGTCGCGGCCTACTACGGTGTTGAAGACGAACTTCACGCCAGCGCCCTCGATGATCCCGATCTCGCGGTCGAGCGTGTCCTTGGGCAGCCGATAGTCAGGCAAAGCGTAGCGCAACATACCGCCCGCCGCCGCGTTGGACTCGTAGATCACGGCCTCGTGGCCAAGCAGTGACAGGTAGTAAGCGCAAGCCAGGCCAGTCGGTCCGGCTCCGATGATCGCGACTTTCTTGCCGGTGGCCGCCTTGCGGACGGCTAGCAGCCGGGCCATGGCCCGGGCGTACAGCGCGTCGTCGGCGAAGGCCGAGTCTGCAATGAAGCGGTGCACATCGCGCATGTTCACCGCGTCATCCACCCCAGCTCTGCGGCAGCGATTGTCGCAGGGATGCTGGCACACCCGGCCTGTCGATGCAGGTAGAGGGTTATCCAGGATCACGCTGAGGAACGCATCCTCTGTACGGTCTTCCTTGAGTAATTCGAGGAAGCGCGGGATGTTCATGTGCAGCGGGCAGGAGTTTTCGCACGGGCTCAGCGCCAGATCTTCGCACACTCCGGCGCGGCAGCGTTTGGCGCGCAGATGGTCCTCAAACTCGTTTCTGAAATGCCGGATCGTCGTCAGTACCGGATTCGGCGCGGTCTGCCCGAGCCCGCACAACGACATGTCCCGGATCATCCGGCTGATCTCGTCGAGCGTCACCAGGTCGGCCTCGGTGGCCTGGCCTCGCGTGAACTTGTTCAGGATGCGCAGCGACTGGTCCAGCCCGCTGCGGCAGGGTACGCACTTTCCACACGACTCCGAATGCGTGAATTCGACGAAGAAGCGCGCCACATCCACCATGCAGTTGTCTTCGTCCATCACCACCATGCCGCCCGACCCCATAATGGAGCCGAGTTGCGCCAGCGTCTCGTAATCCACCGGGGTATCGAACATGTCCTGCGGAATGCAGCCGCCCGAGGGGCCGCCCGTCTGCACGGACTTCACGCTCCGGCCGGGCGCCACGCCGCCGCCGACGTCGTAAACGAAAGTCTTCAGCGGTGTCCCCAGCGGCATCTCCACCAGGCCCGTTCGCTGGACCTTGCCTACGAGTGAGAAGACCTTCGTTCCGGGGCTCTTGGCGCTACCCGTCTCCTGGAACCAGTTCGCACCACGAATCACGATCGGGGCTACGTTGTACCAGGTCTCGACGTTGTTGATGTTGGTCGGCTTCCCGTACAGGCCCTTCTGCGCGGGATAGGGCGGTCGAGGCGTCGGTCTGCCGGCTTTGCCCTCCAGCGAGCGGATGAGGGCAGTTTCCTCGCCGCAGACGAATGCGCCCGCGCCTTCCACCATGCTCAGTTTGAAACTGAATCCGCGGCCAAGGATGTTTTCACCCAGCAGTCCACAGCCTTCGGCCTGCTCGATCGCCTGCTGCAGCCGGTGCACGGCCAGCGGGTATTCGGCGCGCACGTAGAGGATGCCCTCCGTGGCGCCCGTGACGAATCCGCCGATCGTCATGCCCTCTATCAGGCTGTGCGGATCGCTCTCGATTTCGTTGCGGTTCATGTACGCGCCGGGGTCGCCTTCGTCGGCGTTGCAGATGAGATACTTCTGCCCGGACTGCGCCTTGCGCATCATCTCCCACTTGAGACCCGTGAGGTAGCCCGCGCCACCTCTGCCGCGCAGCTTGGCGAGCTTGATCTGCTCGATTACACGCTCCGGATCGCTGTCGATCAGGACCTTGTACAGCGCCTCGTACCCGCCCACCGCGATGTACTCTTCGATGTCGAGCGGGCTGATCAATCCGCAGTGCCGCAGCACCAGTTTCTTCTGGCCCTGGAAGAACGGGATCTCATTCCACAGCGGAATCTCGCGGTAGTCGCAGCCGTACTGCACGTGCGACGTAATGTGGTCCCACTCTTCGATCTTGCAGAGCGCGAGTTCGGCCGGAATCCGGCCCGCCGCGATGTCGTCCAGGATCGCGGTCACATCGCTGGCCTGCACGCGATGCAGCACGACCAGCGGCTTCCCGGGCAGCCGCACGTTGACCAGCGGTTCCTCGGAGCACGCGCCGAAGCAACCCGTGCGAACGAGCTTGTAGCCTAAGCCGCGGCCCTGAATCTGGTCTGCGAACGCATGGTACACCGCCTCCGCGCCGTTGCCGGTTCCGCACGTTCCCATGCCCACTGCGATGCGGGGCACGTTCGGCATCAGCTTCGCCAGACCCGCTTCGCGGGCCGCGTGGAAGCTGCTCAGGTCGTCAATTCGCCTCATCGCGATTCTCCCTCAGGTGATCGATCTCGCGCTCCAGGGCACGCTCGTTCACGTGGCTCAGGATGTTGTGATCCACCTCGACCACCGGCGCCAACGCGCACTGCCCGAAACACGCCACGGTGCGCAGCGTAAACTTCTTGTCGGCGGTCGTAGCCGTCACCTTATCGGCACTGCCGTCGTCGTCACCGTCCTGTAACCCCAGCTGAAGCTTCACGCGCTCCAGCAGGGTTCTGGATCCACGCGTATGGCAGGCCGTGCCGCGGCAGATGCAGACCGAATGTTCGCCCTGCGGACGCAGGTTGAACAGAGCGTAGAACGTAACCACGCTGTAGATCTGTGACCCGGGGATGCCCGTGCGCGCCGCGAGGTATTCAAGCACCTCCGGCTGCAGGTAGTGATTCGGTTGCCGCTCCTGGATAGCCTCCAGAATCGCTAGCAACATGCCGGGTTGTCCCTGGTGCTTGCGTATCAGACCGTCTAGGAAGTCCTGCTCCTCAGGCCTGAGGAGCGAGTGGGTGGATGAAGCGGCAGCCATACTATGCCTCCAGTCCGTCTGTTGACGCTAATCAGACAATCACATCTGAATTGCGGGTGCAAGCACCCCCCTTCCGGAAGCTGAGGCTCAAGACATGAGTGTGGAAGGCGCCGGACCGGAAGACCGACAGAGAAACCTGGAACAGGATTCTCGCGTGAGCGAGAGAGGCGATGCGTTTCAGCCGGTTGATTCATCTCGCGGCATTCTCGCGCTCGTTCGATAAGGGGAACGCGAGAATAGCGCGCAAACGCTGAGGCCTGGAATCGAGCAACTCTTCGCCTCATTGCCCAGGGCGGTTTGCCGCTCGATCCAGGTCAATGCGAATTCAACCTGAGCGTGAGACGCCTACAGTCGCGACGACGGCGTGCCGAGCCCGCTCCTGCTGCGCGTCCTCATCTGCCGGAGCGCAAGGACTACGAGACCTAGAGCGGCGAGTGCTGCTGATGCCGGCTCGGGAACGGTCGGAGCCGGGGAGCCTGAGACGGTGAGGCTGTCGAAGAACAGCAGCTCGTTGTAAGTGCCGTTGTGGGTTAGCGCGCCGGCGGGAAACAGATTATCGAAGGCGATATCGAAGCCAAGCGAAGACGGCGAGGCGGGTCCAAAATGGAAGGTCGTCGGACATCCGCCGGTGCAGAAGGCGAACGTGAGATTGGCTAATAGAACGTCGGTCGGCGTGGTGATGTAGACAGGCGAGGAATATTCCAGGGTCGTTGAAACAAACCTGAAATTGTAACTGTAGTCATAGATTACGTTGGCCGATGCCGATTGTGTGCCCCAAACGCACAACAGCGCGACCGAGAGTCCAATTCTGGAGAGAGATTTTGCGAGCATGGGAAAGAATACCATTAGGTATTGTATCGGGCAAGCTACTTTTCGGCGGAATTGAAGGTAATGCTCGCCGCATTGGCACAGTATCTGGATCGGGATTTCCGTCGAATTCCTGGCTCGAACAAGGGCAATCGCGTTGGGCGGCGGTATCCGGCGCCGTGACGAATGTAGGGCGTGCCTTTGTCTGGCGGCTTGAATTGCTGCCCCCGTTTGGGAGCGCTCGCCTCAATCCAGCTGTGTAATCCGCAGCAGGGACTTGCCACTGGAGGGCGCGTTGTTCTCCGTCAGGCGGATTCGCCAGACGCGTTCACCCCAGGCGTGCTGCAGGCGCTCATCACCAATATCGATGCCTTCGATAGCGGGGCTCCACGCTCTGTCGAATTCAATTCGCACGCGCCCTTTCAAAGTGACCGCCGCATCGGCGGCATGTGGCTCCGTGGCTGCCATCAATGTCAGCTCCAACTTGCCCCCCGATTGCAGTGACCACTCGTCTTCGAGCGAGATCGCGTTCTTCTCGCGGTCGAATATCCACGTGCGCAGCCAGCGGTCCACGCCGGCTTCCTTCGGGTAAGCCGCAGCGATATCCATGCTCAGTTCCGGACCATGCGGAGCGAGCTTATAAACGACTTGCCGCGCTGCAAACCGGCGTCCGGCGCTCTGCTCGATTCCGTTGATCAAAGGGCAGTTGTGATAAGCCGAGCGCATCGTCCAGATCTCGTAGCGCTGGGCGCTGAAAGTCCTCGCCGTGTAAGACTCCGGCCCCAGGTCGATGAGGGCGGGTTGTCCATCGGCATAGACGATGAAATTACCCACGTCGTTGTGGTTGTGACTCTCCGCGTTGTGCCCGCCCTGCGCCGCCAGATACAGGCCGGCCGTCGAGCCCTCGCGGCGTCGGGCCGAGAGCACTTCGATGCCGGGCAGCCAGGCCTCGCCCACCAGCGGAGGCTTGCTCTCGCCCCGGCGCATTTCGGCATTTAGGAAGAGCGTGCGCAAGTCGCGGCCCATGCTCTCCTCGTCGTCGTTCCTGTCTCGCAGTGCCAGAGCGAACGCCCCCTGCGCGCTCAGTTTCGCGTCGCCGATCCGCTGGCCGTAAGCGTACGTGGTGGAAGCCGCAAGATCCACCTTAGCGGGCGCGTCGGCGAAGTTGATGTAATAGGTGCCCGCCACATGCACCCGGTAGATGTAGCGGCCGATCTCACGCACCAGCGGGTCGGCAAAAACGTCGATCTTCCCTCCGCTAGCGCTATGCAGCAGATCGAGGCAATCGAACAGCGACGCGCCCGCGCGGTTCCAGTAGCCGGGTCCTTCGTCGCAACCGCCGTCAGGGTGATAGGAATCCAGGAACTGATCGAGGCTGCGCAGGATCTTCTGCACGCCCGCCGCCCGCCGTTCCGGCTTTTCCAGCAACAGTACGCAGGTCAACCAGTTTGAGTTGATCCAGGGATTCCAGTTGTTCACGTCGCGGGGCTTATCCCTGTCGAGCCCCATCCACCAGAAATCGCTGCGCTCCCTGCAGGGCGCCAAAATACGCCGCTCGATTTCGACCGCGACACGAGTTGGGACAAGCGCTGACAGCTTCCGCAGGTCACCCCCGAGCAGCCATCCCACCCAGGCCAGCAAACTCGCCGTCTCGGCCGCGAAGAGATCCACGACGGGCTCATCGATATCCGGCAACCCTGTGCCCGCCTTCTGCAGTCCCAGGTGCGCGGGGACGCCCCACCACGTCTCTTCACACAGCAACCACAGGCCGTTCATAACTTCGTCCAGAAATCTGCCTTTGCCCTCCAGGCACTCGGCCAGCGCCAGGTCCCGCAACCGCTTCCGTCGACCGAAGCAAGCCGCCTCATACCGGGTCCGGTTTCCAGTGCGCTTGTACTCCAGAAGCAGGGTGGCGGGCAGCGCTTCCCACGGTTTGCCTAGCAAGCTCTCCGCGGACTTGATTTTGGCTTCCCGCTCATCCTTCGGAATGGCTTCCCAAGCCGTCCGCTCCGAATAGGCCGGGAAAGGCTTCCATTGGCTTGCCGGCAGCAGAACCTCCGCCAGACGCCTTTCGCTCCAGGTACTTGCGAGCAGGTTGCGGCCGGGCCGCTCGGGCACCTCCTGACTGCCGGCGGCTGCCTGCAATGCGATCGGCGTAGGCAGGCCCAGCACAGCAGGTACGGAGAGGATCGTCCGGCGGGTAATCGTCATTCGGAGCTCACACTTTCTACTGAGACTAAAGACAGTGTAAATCCTGCGTAGGCGCGCTCCACTTCGCGGCTACAATACTGGAGAGGTTCCCATGCGCAAAGCCGCTCTTCTGCTCGCTTGCACCGTTTCGCTGTCCGCTTTCGCCGCCGACGTGGCCGGCAAATGGAATGCCGTGGCCCAGGATCCCAGCGGCACTGAGATCAAGGCTGAACTCAGCCTGAAACTGGATGGCGGTAAACTCTCGGGCACGATGGGCGGACCCGAAGGCACCATCCAACTGGAGAGCATTGAGTTCAAGGACAACGTCCTCACTTACAAGCTCGACTACGGGGGCACGCCCGTCACGGTCAAGATGACTCTTAACGGTGACAAGCTGAAAGGCAATTACACGACCGACGGTGGTGATTCCGGCCCCATCGAGGCCACGCGAATCGTGGAGAAAGCGGCCGCGACGGCGTCCCCGGTTGCCGGCGACTGGAAGGTGACGACGGCGGGTCCCGACGGCAGCCCCATCAAGCTGCTCCTGACCCTGAAGCAGGAAGACAGCAAGTGGAGCGGCCAAATCGTCATCGAGGAATATGGGATGACCGTGCCGCTAGCCGACATCAAGGTGGACGGGCGCGGCTTCACCTGCAACGTCCCGACGGACCAGGGGACCTACGCGCTTGAGGCTAAAGTGTCCGACGAGAAGATCGAAGGCACTTCCACCTCGCCCGACGGCACGAAGAACAAGCTGACCGGTACCCGCTAGCCCTTTCCGCCGGCTGTGCGCCTCCAACCCCTGCACTCGATAAGCTGGAGTCAGAGGACGCCATGCACCTGCCCGAAGGACACATCTATCTCCACCGTCTCGCCCCGACTCCGCTGGTGCCGGTGCAACTCGACCCCGCGCTTCCGCCGGTCTGGTGCAAGCTCGAATTCCTGAACCCCAGCGGCTCGACCAAGGACCGCATCGCCCGCTACATCCTCACCAAGGCCTGGCGCGAGGGCGTGATCAAACGCGGCGACACAGTGATCGAGGCTTCCAGCGGTTCCACCAGCATTGCCATGGCGCTCGCCTGCGCCCAACTCGGATTGCGTTTCATTGCCGTGCTGCCCGAGGGCGTCAGCGCCGAGCGCGGCCTGATGATTCGCGGCTACGGCGGCGAACTGGTGTTCACTCCCAAGGCCGAGGGGATCCTCGGCGCGCTCAAGGCCACCGAGCGGCTGGCACGTGAGACAGGTGCGTTTCTGCCCCGGCAGTTCAGTAACCCGGACAACGCCGAGGCGCACGAGCGCTACACGGCTCGTGAGATTCTGGACCAGATTCCCGGCGGCGTGGTCGATTGGGTGATCAGCGGCGTCGGGACGGGCGGAACGCTGGTGGGGCTCTACAACGGGCTGCACCGCGCGGGATGCGACGTGCGGCCCGTGCTGGCGCGCCCGGTAGAACTGACTGGCGCAGCGGACGCCGAGTGCTGTAGTTTCAGCTCCCGCATTCCGGGTGTGGTGGAGTGCGTCTCGACGATCTTCAAAGCAGACGCGTTCCCGGGGTTGCGAACGGTCGAAGTTCCAGGAAAGAAGGCTCTCGAAGCCACGCGCGCCCTCATCGGGCTGGGCTTCCCGGTCGGACCCAGTTCCGGATTGAACTACTGCGCCTCCGTCGAGATCCTGCGGGACCTGCAAGCCGAAGGCTCGACCGCCGGCGCCAAGCCGGGCGTTAAGGTGGTGACGGTTTTCCCGGATCGCATGGAGCGCTATTTCACAACTGAGCTATTTCGCCCGATCCGGGAGTACACCGAGGCGCTCACCGTCTAGCCCAGCCCGGAGTCGCTGGGAACCCTACCGAAGTTCATCGTGGGTGGGGCATATCCCCCCTACTTCGGCGATCTCGACTGCGCTACCCCCTTCACGACTTGGGTCATTTCGCTCAAACCGGATGAAGACTTCCTGTATGTCCTTCAACCGAGTACGGTTTTTCTTTGGCACTGAAATTGCCCTCTGGATCGCATGTCCTCTCCGTCGAATGTGCAAGCCAACCTTCGGCTGGTGTTCTGGGAATTGACGACAGGCTGTAATCTGAGCTGCATTCACTGCCGTGCCAGCGCGACGGAATTGATGAGCCCGGACGATCTTTCAACCTCCGAGTGCCTGCGTATTGTGGACGATCTGGCGCAGTACGCCCCCTTCATCCTGGTGCTGAGCGGCGGCGAGCCGCTGTGGCGCCGCGACGTTTTCCAGATCGCCGCGCGAGCTCACCAGCATGGCATTCGCGTTGCGCTCGCCACCAACGGAACGCTGGTGGATGAAGCGATGGCCGACCGGATCAAGGAATCCGGCATCGTCCGGGTCGCCATCAGCCTGGACGGTACCGACCGTTCCACTCACGACAGCTTCCGCGGTCACGACGGCGCGTTCGATTCGGCCCTGCGCGGCATCCGCTGCCTGCAGGCTGTGGGCATTTCTACTCAGATTAATACGACCGTCACGCGCCACAACGTGCATCAGCTCCCGGAGATGGTCGAACTGGCCAAGAGTCTGAAGGTGGACGCCTTCCACCTGTTCCTGCTGGTTCCCGTGGGCTGCGGATTGACCATCGCCGAGGACCAGTCGGTCAGCGCCGAGGACGCCGAGCGCATCCTGAACTGGTATTACGACCGCAGCCTGGACAGCGGTATGGAATTGAAGGCCACTTGTGCGCCCCAGTATTACCGCATCGCGCGCCAGCGCCGGGCCGAGTCCCGCCGCGCGGGCGAGTTGGTTCCCGATCTCATGCCCCGCCCACTCAAGGTGGGAGGCCACCCGGGTGCATCTCATTCGGGCGGGCATCCCGGTGGCCATCCAACCGACATGAATCAGATGACTCGCGGCTGCCTGGCCGGCTCCGGCGTCTGCTTCATTTCGCACAAAGGCGTCGTCCAGCCTTGCGGCTATCTCCCCTTGGAAGCTGGCGATCTGCGCCGCCAGGGCTTCCAGGAAGTATGGGAATCCTCGGAGTTGTTTGCCGAACTGCGCGACCCCGGCGTCCTCGAAGGCAAATGCGGCTGTTGCGAGTTCAAACTGGTGTGTCTTGGCTGCCGGGCCCGTTCCTACGGCGTGACGGGCAATTGGAAGGGCGAGGAGCCTTTCTGCGTGTACGAACCGCGTTCGATGCGCACTGGGGGCGACGAGTGCCAGCAAATACACAACTAGGCCCTGGGAAAGCGGCGCTGCCGCTCTTCAGACCGCCTGTCATTAGCGGCGCCGTTCCGCGCAATGTGTTCGTCGTGTGCAGCGGGGAATCCTGCCGCCACGCGGGCTCCCACCGCTTACTGGGATTGCTGCAGCGCCGCTACGGGCAGAAGTGCCCGGGGCATGACGTACGCATCAGCTCATCCAAGTGCCTGAACCACTGTGGACTGGCGCCGGCGATGGTCGAAAACGGCCGGGTGATGGGCTGGGTCAGCCTGCGCCGTCTCAAGTCCGAACTGCTGCGTCTGGGGCTATTCGAGACCTCCGGGCGAGTGCAGTAAAAAGCACAAGCCGCTAAAATTGGCGGTTTGGGCTTTTGGCATCCCGGGCCGGGACTGAAACCAGCCCGATCCTGCCCGGTGTTACCGCGTCAGCGATCGGATAAACTCGGTCTCTTCCTTGCGGTAGGGCGTTCCATCCGTCTTGAAGACCTCGTGGAACCAGATCGCCGGCTCACGGTCGGTGTAAGGCTTCTTCCAGGAGTCCCATGGCAGATAAGTTTGCGTCTTGCCCGCCACCAGGCCCCAGTTAATGGCGGCCACCTTGTACTTCTTCGCGATTGGCATCGAGCCCTGGAACGTGCTCTTGTTGCCCCGCGCCATATATTCGGTGCACAGGATCGGCCGCTTGTAGGGCAGCAGCCATTTGATGTGCTGCTCGAAGCTGGCCGGGCCGTCGTAGTTGTGGAACGAGATCACGTCGGATTGCTCGATCTGGATCTTCTGTACCGGGCCGAACTTCTCCGGCGACGACCAGTCACCGTCCCACACACCGCTGGTCAGCGGCTGGGTGGGATGCGAGGCGCGGGCCCAGGCGTACAGCTTGGGCAACAGCAAAACAGTCGCATCCAGCTTGCCCACGTCATCCGGATAGTTGCCCCCGCCGCCGTTGTTCGGCTCGTTCCACAGATCCCAACCCAGCACGCGTTCGTCTTTGCCGAATGCCGCCACGATGCCCTTCACGTAGGTCTCCAGGCGCGGGTATTGGGCCGGGTCGCGCATTGCTTTCACGCCCGGGCTTTGGACCCAACCGGAGTTGTGGATGCCGGGCGTAGGCGCGTGCTGACGCCCGAGTTTCGGGTTCGGGTCCCAGCAGGAATCGAACAGCACGAACAGCGGACGGATGTGATGTTTGGCGGCGATGCCGAGGAACGTGTCGACGCGCTTGCGGAAGCCGGCTTCGTCCTGCTGCCACAGCAAGTCGTGCAGGAACACACGCATCGTGTTCATGCCGATGCTCTCCGCCCAGCCGAGTTCCAGATCGATCCGCTTGGGATCGAACGTGTCGGCCTGCCACATCTCCAACTGGTTTATGGCGGTGGCCGGAATGTAATTGGCGCCGACCAGCCAGGGTTGCTTGGCGTACCAGGCGTTGGCGCGTTCGGCGGTCCAGCGGGCAGGCGGCTCCGCGCTCAGGGCAGTTGCGCTCAAGCCGCAGGCGAGAACGCCAATCAGGATCAGGGAATGGTTTTTCATGGGACTGCTGGGTCCTATTCTCTCCATTTTCCCGTGAATGTGGGAAGGGCAGGCTGCCATTCGGCAAAGCCGCCTTCCGGCGGATCCGGCGCCTACGCCTTCGGTGCGACCTCGACCGCCATCCAGTTGCCGTTGTCACGCGACGGTGGATGCCGCTGGTCGAGGCGCGACAGGGGCAGCGCCACCAGCGCCGTGGCCTTCTCTCGCGGCTCCGGGTATAGATTCGCGCGAACGGCCCCTGCTCCGCTCTCGATGCTCGCCGCCTCGGCCGGATCGAGGTAGCCGATTAGGTGCGTCTCCCCGTCCCCGGTCTTGTGGACTTCCGTGCAGCGCACGATGGGCTTAACGAACAGCGGCAACTCCAGCGCGGCCGGGGCGCTGGTGAAGCCGTAAATGCCGGTGGGCAACTGCCTGACGTCGCAGCCCTCTTCCTCGCTCCGAATGGCGCGCACGCCGTGCTTCGCCCGCAGCGCCTGCCGCTCCGGGCTATCGCTTGGGTGGTTGTCGATCATAGTCTCTCCTCTCCCGCGGCAGAGGCCGCTACGATTCTATTGAACAAAAATCGCACGCCATTTCGCCACGGGGTGCCCCGTTCATTTGGCGTGCATCGAAGCTCGCGATACTGGAAGGAGATGGCAATCCCCGCACCGTACTGTCTGATCAGCGATTTCGATGGCACCTTCACCCGGGCTGAGTTCTACGACCTGGCAACGCGCGGCGGCCTGGTCGAGGGAATGGCCGAGTATTGGACAGGTTACGCGGAGGGCCGCCTCTCGCACTTCGAGGCGATTTCCGGCATCTTCTCGCACATACGTTGCAGTGAAGCCGAGATGCGCGAACTGATCGCCCGCATGGAGCCGGATCCCAGGACGCCGCAGGCCCTGCAAGCGTTGGAGGCGGCGGGTTGGGATGCCGTCATCGTCTCCAATGGTTGCCAGTGGTACATCGATCTAGTGCTGGAGGGTCTCGAATTGGCGCAAGCGGGCTTCTCGGTCCCGGTGCACGCCTGTCCGGGCCGCTTTGTCGAGGGCCAGGGATTGCTCATGGAGGCCCCCACGAACTCGCCCTATTTCCGCGCGGATTTCGGGGTCGATAAACGCCGGCTGATCGAGGATCTGCAGGGCCGCTACCAGCGTGTCGCGTTTGCGGGCAACGGATCGCCCGACTACAACGCTGCGCTCGCTGTCCCCTCCGAACTGCGCTTCGCCCGGGGCTGGCTGGCACGTCGGTTCGACCAGGAGAAGATAGCCTACCGGCCGTTTGAAGCCTGGAGCGTAATCGCGGACGCTCTACTGGCGCCCGTGCTCTCCTAGCCAGTTCCCGCAGCCCTAGTGTTTGGCGACCGGCGGCGCACCTTTGGGCGCTTTTGTGCCGACCTCGCCAGCTGGTTTAGCTTCCGCTGCTTTGGGAACCGCCTTGCCCGGTTCCGCGCCTGCCTTCTCCGCTCCCGTAGGCGGCGCTTCTGCGTATTGGACGATCACCGAAATCCGGCGGTTGGCGGGATCCATGGGATCCTTGGGCTTGCGCAGGTGTCTGTCGGCAAAGCCCCGCACCTGCGCGATCTGGTCAAGCGCAACGCCGCTTTCCTGCACCACCCGCCGCGCCATATTAGCCCGGTCGGCGGAGAGCTCCCAGTTGGTGTAACCCGTATCGGAACTGTAGGGCTTGGCGTCGGTATGGCCCTCGATCAGCAGCTTGTTAGGTAGCAGCTTCAATTGACCCGCCAACAACCGCAGAATATCCCCGCCCCGTGGCGACAGTTGGGCGTGCCCACTTTCAAAGAACAGGCCCTTCTCGGTTTCCAGTAACTCGATTCTCAACCCTTCGCTTGTTACGGTCATTTCGACATTGCTCTTGAGCTGGTCGAACTTCGGCAGCTGGTGCATCGCCTGCTCGATCCGGTCCTTCAGCTTGGCCATGTCTTCGGGTTTCAACATGAGCCCTTCGCCCTTGCCCGCCATCGTCGTTCCAGCGAGTTTCCCGGTACCCGTTGGGTCTTGAAAGTAGGACTCGATCGACTTCTTGACCTTCTCGTTGGAACTGAGCAGCCACAGCACGATGAACAGCGCCATCATGGCGGTCACGAAGTCGGCGTAGGCCACCTTCCACGCGCCGCCGTGGTGTCCGCCGTGCCCCTTTTTGCGACGAATAACAATGATCGGAGGTCCCGCTGGTGAGCCCATCAAATCCCCTTTTCAGTCGGCCTAGGCGGCTGCCGCCGGGGCCGCCGGTGGTGCTACCGCCTCGGGCGCCCCCTTGCTGCCACGGATCATGGCTTCCGTCTCTTTGAAGGAGGGCCGGACGCTGGTCGGTATCGAGCGTCGCGCGAACTCGACCGCCAGTTGCGGCGCCAGGCCCTTGATGAAGGCCAGCGTGCCCATCCGCAGAAACTGCATGTACAAAGCTTCCTCGTCGCAGCCCTTCGCCAGGTTGGCGGCCAGCGGTCCCACCACGCCGTAGCAGAGCAGAATCCCCAGGAAGGTGCCCACCAGCGCCGCCGCGACCTTCTTGCCGATCTCCTCCGGTGGACCGCCGATGGCGCCCATCGTGATGCAGACGCCCAGCACCGCTGCCACAATGCCCAGGCCCGGCAGCGCGTCCGACACCGTGTTCAAGGCCGTGATCGGCACCTGGTGCTCGGCATGTTGGACATCCAGGTCGGTCTCCATCAACTGGTCGAGTTCAAAGGCGCCAACGCCCGCCGAGATGGCCATTCGCACTGTGTCGCAGAAGAACGCCAGCGCATGGTGGTCTTTCAGGAAATTGGGGTGCTTGCTGAACACCGGGCTCTTGGCCGGGTCGTCCACGTCCGCTTCCAGCCGCGCCATGCCGTTCTTCCGGGCAAACACGAAGATCGCATTCAGCATCTTCAACTGCTCCAGGTAGAACGTGCGCGTAAAGCGGCTCGGCTTCAGAATCCCCAGCAGCCCCTTCAACATGGCGATCATGATGGGCAGGGGATTGGCCACCAGAATCGTTCCGAGCGCGGCTCCGCCGATGATCAGGAACTCCGCCGGCTGCATCAGGACCATCAGGTTCCCGTGCTCCATCATGTAGCCGCCGATAATCGCGCCGAAAACGACTAGAATCCCGATGATTGCAAACATATTGTCTCGTGCGACCTCAACCCGACACGCGCTTCCCTATGAAGTCCTATCGACCCGCACTCCTCTTTCTTGAGCCTCTCCGCCGCCTTCGCGGCACGACCCATTACACTTGTTGGAAGGGATGCTGGGGCCAATCCGCAACGCTGTAGACCGAATCCGGCCGTCTCAACCGCCGGTCGGCGCGGCATTGCGCGAACTGCTTGCCTCCGGCGGAGTTCAAGCCGCCTTCCAGTTTTTAAGCGCTGAGCGGCGCTGGATCGACGACCAGCATTTGCAGCTTTGCCGGCTCCCTGCCCCGACTTTCTTCGAGCAGCGCCGGGCGGAATGGATGCAGAGCGCGCTCTCTGCCTTAGGTTGGACGACTCAGATCGATCGCGCCGGCAACGTGCTCGCCCAACTCCCCGGCACCCCCGCTTCCGCTCCCCTGGTGGCCCTGACCGCGCATCTCGACACCGTGCTGGCACCCCAGGTCCCCGAAGATGTCCGCATCGACGAGCGTCAACGTATGACTGGCCCCGGCGTCGCCGACAACGGCGCTGGCCTCGCCGGATTGCTCGCCGTGGCCCGGGCGGTCCCCGCTTTCAAGTTGTTCGCCGGCCTGGATTCCCAACTCCTCCTGGTGGCCAACGTCGGCGAAGAGGGGGAAGGCAATCTGAACGGGATGCGTTATCTGTGCCGCCCATCGCCATTGGCCTCCCGCATCCGCTCTTTCCTGGTCCTGGACGGGCCGTCCACGGATCGCATCACGGCCGAGGCTCTGGGCAGCCGTCGGTATGAAATCGTCGTTAGCGGACCCGGTGGGCACAGCTGGAGCGATTTCGGAACCGCCAACCCGGTCCACGCTCTCAGCCGCGCCGTCACCCTCTTCGTGGACATCCAGGCTCCCCGTGCCGTCTCCAGCGGAAGTGGCCGCTTTTCCTTCAACTTCGGGGTAATCGACGGCGGGACCACCGTGAACTCGATCCCCGCTTCGGCCCGCGTCAAAGTGGATCTGCGATCGGAGGATCCCGCCTTGCTGGATGCCCTTGCACAGGCTCTGGCACAGGCTCTGGATGAGGCGCTGCTAGTCGAGAACGAACACGCCACAGCGGGCAAAGTGACTGCCCGGCGCAAGGAAACAGGCAGTCGGCCGTGGGGCGCCTTGCCCGCGAGCTCTCCCCTTCTCGACTACGTTAGAGCCGTAGATTCCGAGCTGGGCATACGCTCGACCATGGACTGCGCCTCCACCGACGCCAACGTGCCGCTCTCGCTGGGCTTGCCCGCACTTTCTACCGGCGCCGGCGGCGAGGGCGGCGGCGCGCACACTACTGCGGAATGGTACAGCCCCGAAGGCCGCGCTCTCGGTCTGCGGCGAATCATCCTCCTGCTCGGCCTCATGCTCGCGGAGCCGGGAGCCAGGTGAGCACCTCACTTTGGCAGCGCTGGCGGGCGGAACTCGCCATCGCGACCGTAGCCTTCATCTGGGGCGCCACTTTCGTCGTCGTCAAGTCGGCGCTCAACGACGCCTCCACCCTGGTCTTCGTGGCGCTCCGCTTCTCGCTGGCTACCATCCTGCTGCTGGGCATGTTCCGTCTCCGCGGAGGGTCGCTGGATGGCTTTTCGCAATACTGGCGCGGCGGATTGCTGTGCGGGTTCTTCCTGTTTCTGGGCTACGGTCTCCAGACCGCCGGGCTCCGCACCACGGCTGCCTCCAAATCTGCGTTTCTGACCGGGCTGTTCGTCGTGCTCGTACCGCTGCTGTCCGCCGCCGTGAAACGCCGTGCCCCACGGTTGATCGAGTGCGCCGGCGCCATCGTCGCCATGGGCGGCACGGCCTTGCTAACGCTTGAGCCCGCCGCCGGCTTCCGCCTGTCTTCCGGCGACCTGCTCACCATCGGCTGCGCCCTGGCCTTCTCCGCTCACATGGTGGCCGTCGAGAAGTTCACTTCGGCGCGCGGCCACCAGTCGCTCACGCTCTGGCAGGTCCTGTCCGTTGCCGGGTTCTCCCTCGCCGGCTGCTGGTGGATCGAGCCCCCGCGCCTGGTCATGACCGCCCGGCTCGCCTCCGCGCTGCTGATTACGGCGCTGCTCGCCACCGCCGTCTCGTTCGCCCTCTACACCTGGGCGCAGACTCGCACCAGCGCCACCCGGGCCTCGCTGATCTTTACGCTGGAGCCCGTTTTCGCCGCACTGACGGCCTGGGTGTGGTCGTACGAGGCGTGGTCCCTGCGGACCCTCACCGGCGGCGCGCTCATCCTCGGGGCGATTCTCGTGGTTGAAATGAAGCCTTCTTTCCTGCAAACTCATCCACAGAATCAGATGGACGCGTGACCTCCCGGTGGTCTCGTGCGTCGAGATAATGGGACTGAGACTCCATTCCTGGAAGGTATTCGACAAAACACTATGAGCTGGATAGAACGACTTCGCCGGCAGAAGCTCCCCTCCGCGAGCCTGCTGGTCTTCACTTTGTGCGCCTTGATCGTAATGGGCACGCTCCTGACGCAGGGTGTGCATGCGGCCAAAGGGCAGGCCTCGTCGCCCGATGCGACACCATTGACCATTCCTTCTATACACAAGCTCGACAACGAGTTCGTTAAGATCGCCAAGCTTGTCGAGCCGTCGGTCGTTTACATCTCGACCGACTGGAAGCCCAAGGAAGCGACCGTCAACAAGAAGAACCCGCATTCCAGCGAGGATGAAGAGCAGGACGGGTCGGACATGTTCCGCCGCTTCTTCGGTCAGCAACTGCCCCAGATGCAGGTGCCTCGCAAGCAGGAAGCCTCGGGTTCGGGCTTTGTCGTTGACCGCAACGGCTACATCCTCACCAACTTGCACGTTGTCGAGGAGGCCGACCACATCAAAGTTAAGCTTACCGGCGATTCCAAGGAGTACAAGGCCAAGCTAATCGGTTCGGATGTCGAAACCGATGTGGCCGTCATCAAGATCGAACCAGACCACCCGCTGACACCCGTCAAGATCTCCAATTCGGACGGCGTGCAGGTGGGTGACTGGGCCGTCGCCGTGGGCGCTCCCTTCGGACTTCAGACCTCCGTCACGGCCGGGATCATCAGCGCGCTGGGGCGCGACATCGCCCAGCAGTTCCAGCGCTTCATTCAGACCGATGCGGCCATCAATCCGGGCAATTCCGGTGGTCCGCTGGTCAACATTAACGGGGAAGTCGTCGGTATCAACACGATGATTGCAACCCGCAGCGGCGGCTACGAGGGCATCGGCTTCGCCCTGCCCATCAACACCGCGGCTCGCGTTTACAACTCCATCATTCAGTTTGGCCACGTCACGCGCGGCTCCATCGGCATCGAGCTACCCCGCGAGCCCAAGCCGGAACTGCTGAAGGCCTTTGGTTACGACCACGGTGTCGTCGTGTCCAAGGCCGTCCCGGAAGGTCCCGCCGCTACCGCCGGCATCAAAGCCGACGACATCGTCGTGGCTATCGACGGCAAGCCGGTCAAGGACGGCGACGACCTGGTCGCCCGCATTGCCGATACCCCGGTTGGCAAGACCGTGACGCTTACGGTTGACCGCGAGGGCCAGAAGCTGGACAAGAAGGTCACCATCGGAGACCGCGAGAAAGTGTTCAAGGACGACCCGCGCTTCGCCGGGCATCGCCCGCAAATGACCGATCCGGGCGACAAGAGCGAAAACACCTCGGTTCGCTTCGGGATGGGCTTGCGCGGCCTTAACGACGAACAGCGCAAAGAGATGGGTCTGGAAGAGCAGGGCGTCCAGGTGACCACCGTCGAGGACGGCTCTTTCGCCGAGGAAATCGGGATTCGGGAGAAGGATGTCATTGTTTCGCTCAATCGCCAACCGGTGAGGAGCTTCGAAGACGTCAAGCGCATTCAGGCCACTCTGAAGCCTGGCGCCGCCGTCGCTTTCCGTATTCTGAGGCCCGCTGGCGGACAGACCCGCGGAACACGCATGCAGTGGGTTGGCGCGTATCTCAGCGGCACCTTGCCCGCCGAGTAGAACTCACTTCTCAGGTTCGATCAGAACGCCCCCGCAGCCTCACGCTGCGGGGGCGTTCGTTTTGGATTCCGGTAGACTCATCGCTGCGGCCCAGCCGCCCTGACGCTTGAAGTTGACGCACAAGTCAAATAAGCGCCGTCATATGTGCCGCTGCAACCCGTCCCGCGAAGCCATTTGATAGACTTCAATCGTGCAGCCCCCCCGCTTGAACTTGGGCTTGATCCTGTTTTCGCCCCTCGTTTTCGCCCTCCTGACCCCGCCGAATCTCTCAGCCGAAACGCCTGCCGCCGCGAAGTCCGCAGCGGCTAAGAAAGCCTCGACGGAGAATGGCGGCGCGAAATCGGCCGGCAATGCCAAGCTATCTGGAACGGCGGCTGGAAAGCCGGCCGCTAAGGGCGCTTCCAAACAGGCCCAGACGACTGCGAAGGCGCCCGCCAAGGGTGCCGCGCGTGCATCCTCCAAAGGCGGCACGCGCACGGCTTCCAAAGCCGCTCCCAAGCGTTCACAGAAGACCGTCTACCGGCAGTTGCAGCCCGAGCCCGAACGCATCCGCGATATCCAACAGTCGCTGCTTGACCACGGCTACCCGCTTGAAGTCAACGGCGTCTGGGATGCCCCGACAGTGGAAGCCCTGAAGAAGTTCCAAACCGACCAGCGGATTGAAAACCTCAGCGGGAAGGGCAAGCTCGATTCAATGACCCTCATCGCCCTTGGTCTCGGGCCCAAGCGGGAACCCCCGTCTGGTCAGACCGAGGAGCCGAAGCAGACTCCGGAAGGAAAATTACCATGATCATTGGCGTTCCCCGAGAAGTAAAAGACCACGAGTCCAGAGTCGGACTCGTCCCATATGGCGTAAGCGCGCTAGTGGAGGCTGGGCATCAGGTTGTCGTCCAGACCCGTGCCGGTGCGCTCTCCAGCATCACCGACGAAGAGTACCTGGAGGCCGGCGCCCGCATCGCCCAGACGCCTGCCGAGGTGTGGCACGGCGCGGAGATCGTCGTCAAAGTGAAGGAACCGCAGCCCTCCGAATACGGCTTCTTCCGCGACAACCTGACGCTGTTCACCTACCTCCATCTCGCGCCGCTCCCCGAGTTGACCGCCAAGTTGCTTGAGTCCAGGGTGACGGCCATCGCCTACGAGACCATCCAGGAAGAAGACGGGTCTTTGCCCTGCCTGATCCCGATGAGCGAAGTGGCCGGGCGCATGGCCGCTCAGGTGGGCGCGCAATATCTGGAAGCTCCCAACGGCGGCCGCGGCGTGCTGCTGGCCGGCATTCCGGGCGTCGCCCCGGCGAATGTTGTGGTTCTGGGCGGCGGCGTGGTCGGCCATAATGCGGCCAAGATCGCGCACGGCCTGGGCGCTAACGTGACCATCATCGACCGCAACCTGAACCGCCTGCGCGAATTGGACGACATTTACGCGGGCAGAATCATCACTCTGGCGTCGAACACGTGGACCATCCGCGAGAGCCTGCGCCTGGCCGATCTGGTGATTGGTGCGGTGCTCATTCCGGGCGCGTCAGCCCCCAAACTCGTTCGCAAGGATATGCTGGCCGGGATGAAGCGCGGCGCCGTCATGGTGGATGTGGCCATTGACCAGGGCGGATGTTTCGAGACCTCCCACCCCACCACGCACACAGACCCGGTCTATTTCGTGGACAACGTGCTGCACTATTGCGTCTCCAACATGCCTGCCGCGGTGCCTCACACGTCCACATACGGGCTCACCAACGCGACCTTCCCGTTCCTGCTTCAGCTCGCCCACCACGGGGTGAAAGAGGCCACACGCGCCAACCCGGCGATCGCGCTCGGCGTCAACACGTACCAGGGCCAGTTGGTTTACAAGGGCGTCGCCGAATCGCAGGGCATCCCCTGCACCGAGCTTGAGTCGCTGCTCTAGCCCACGTCTACTGCGGCTCGGTTTCAGCGCATAGCCGCGAGCAGCAGAGAGCGGTCATGTTCGCCAGTACCTACATTTCCCCCGGCGTTCACCGCTCCGCCCGACTCGGAGCCGCGATCGCCCGCGGCGGTGGCTATCATTTGTGTCCCACCACGTCCTCAATGACCGCTCCGGCGTTCGGGACCTCGGCGCGATAGTCCTCACCCAGCAGCGCCGCCAGCGTCGCAGCGATCTGGCTCTGGGTCACCGCCCCGATTCTCTCCCGCTCCTTGAGCGCGGGCGTATCCGGCCCCAGGAAGGCCATCCAGATGTACTTGGAATCCGGGATCTTCTGCCCGTGATCCTTCCACTCGACGGGAGCGCCGCCCCGTCCATGGTCGGGCGAGAAAACCAGGGTCGTACGGCCCTTGTACTCGGGCATCGCCTGCACTGTCTCCCAGAGTTTCTTCAGGTACGCGTCCGCGCGGTGAGCGGCTCCCAGGTACTCCCTGTAATTGCCGCTGTGCGCCCACTCGTCGGTCTCGCCCAGTGACAGGTACAACACGCGCGGCTTGTGCGCCTTCAGGTACTCAAGAACCGTATAGAACGTGAGCGCATCGGCCGGCTCGCCACCCATGTACCGCGGCTCGTCGAGTTTGAGTTGGTTCAGCAGTTCGACTTTCGCCGTCACGGGCGGGATGGTGAGCGGGTCGTAGCCTGCCACCACGGGGAACCCGGCGCGCTCCGCATTGAAGATCGCCCCGAACGTGTCCCACGCGCCAAACGCCGCGACCTTGCCGCGATAGGCGGGCTTCTTGTACAGCCATTCGAGCACCGTCACATTGCGATTCGGGATCTTGTCGTTGCTATCCACTTTGGGATCGGGGAAGCCGCACAGCGTCTCGTTGTAGCCTGGGTACGAGAAGTTCATCCCGTTCGTCACGTAGGCTTCCGCGCCCAGGTTCCGGTTCCCGTAAACTTGTCCCTGCACCGCCATCACGCTCCACAGAAAGGGCATCAGCGCGGCTCGCCGCGCGACCGTTGACTCGCGCCAGTAGGCCAGTTTGAACTCCTCGATGTTCTCGACGCCGTTCGCTTTCGTCATCAGTGAAACGTCGCCGCCTTCGAATACCTCCTGCCAGCGCAACCCGTCTGTCATCACGAAGATGATGTTCTGCGTCTTGTGCTCGGGCGGAGCCCCGCTGGCGCTTCCCAGCGCCAACAGCAATGCGAGTGCGGGCATCCCGCTATGGAATGAAAGTGAACTCACCGGAAGTCTCTCCTTGCGCCAGTCTACGGATGCTCCTAGGGGGAGATCTCCGCTGGATGATCGGGTCTGGCGGGGCGGCGAAGGGAGCCTGCCTCGCCAGACCATATGCTCCACGGTATCAGCAGCGTGCGTCCGGAGAATTACAACGAAGACAATTCCGCGCGGACTTTGGCCCGAGAGACAATCTCCTGTGCCGGAGCATACGGACCGCCAACCGCAGGGCCGAACTGCGTTGCGAATGGGGGATCGCCGCAACCAGACGGCGCGGGAGCTGAGCGGCAGACAGTCACTCCGGGCAAGCTCTTGCCCAGCGCGATTATGAGAGCAGTGATAGGGGAGGCGAAGGAGAAAACTCGCCGGTTCCCAGTCTTAAGCGCACAAGAGGTTTGAGACTGGAACCGGCGCTCAACAATACTGTTGCCGCACGCAATGCGGTAACTGCGGGTGACGGCGTTCGCTGCCACTCAGCGGCAAGCGAATGGTACTACTTCGGCCGGGGATATTGGGAAACAGGCTCTTCGGGCTCGTCGTCAACTCCAAGGGAATTAACGTCGAGAACGTCCAACGAATCGTCATCCAGATCGCTTTCAGCGTCGATGACTGCTCCGCCCTCAGGCCTTTCGAGCTTGCGTTGGACTCGCTTTTCCAGTTTCTCCCTGGCTTTTTCGGTCCGGGCCTGTTCCTTTTGCCGCTTCTTGAATGTCGTATGAGATCGTGTACCCAAATTTATCTCCCATCGCTCAACAAGCCGAACGCTTGGAACCGGCCCGGTGCTTTTCTATACAGCGACTACCAGCGGGGTTCGCGACGCTGCTGCCGCGGACCACGGTCATTGCGCTCGGTCTTCGGACGAGCTTCGTTCACATTGAGCGAACGGCCGCCCAGGAAAAAGCCATTCAAAGCATTGATCGCACGGTCAGCTTCATGAGCTTCCGGCATTTCAACAAACGCGAAACCGCGCGAGCGGCCCGTGTCCCGATCCGTAACGATGCTGACGCGGTCGACGACGCCATACTCGGTGAAAAGTTGCCGGAGCGATTCTTCAGTCGCGCCGAAATCCAGGTTGCCAACGAAAATGTTCTTCAAGGAATCTCCTAACTCAATTGACGGCGGGCTCGACGGGGCAGAAAAGGATCTCGGCCGGGTTTCGCGGAGCGATCAAGTGGCAATCACAGTATGACACACGCCACAAACTCGCGCCAACCCCCCTTACGGGAGGCGGGTACGCGGCGATGACGAGCATGCACTGTCGATTTTCCTCGCACGCCAACTAAACTTTATCTTATCTCATTCGAACCGGGTTGGGGGAATTGCCCCAATCTGAGCGTTCTCTATAGGCGGCGGTCTTGACCACTGCGCGCTCTGCCCCATTCAGCGCCGCAGTTTCGCCGCACGGCCCGCCACCGCCATCAGGCAGAGCCCGGCCGAGGCGGCCAGCCACACCGCGCTGCGGTCCCCGCCGCCGGCTGTCTGCGTGTAGTCCAGAGCGGGCACCCGGTTTAGAGGACCGATGTACCATAGCGCCGTGTACAGCGCTTCGAACAGCTTGCTGCTGCCGGAAGCCGCTCCCAGAGCTAGCGCCAGCGATGCGATGAACGACGCTCCGGCCGCGACCTTTTCCACGCCCACCCAATCACCGGAGACGGCCATCCGCGCGATCACGCCGGTCGCGGCGAGGATGGCCACCGAGAATCCCGCCAGCCAGGTCATGGGCAACTGTCGCCACAATGGCCGGGGAGCAGAGAACACCACCTCTTTCGTCCCAAACTGGCTTTCCCGGTTTCCCATGTGCGACCAGATCGCAATCGGCCAGATCCAGGCGAACCAAAGTGACTGATGAAACTCGCCGGCTGCCATGGTCGCCCCGGCGACGATGCCGCCCAACATTCCGGCGTACCACCACCACGCCCGTCCTTTCAGCAGCAGTTCCAACTCCGCCAGGAACAAGCCCGGCAGGGCGAACCCTCTTCGCACGGCCGGCTGCACCGTCTGCACTGGCCGGCGCAGAGTTTCGACTTGCGCTTCGACAGGTACCAGCGCGTCATTCGCCCCCGAGTTCTGAGCGCCTGCGACTTTCCCGAGCGTCTCCCGGAATCGGCCTGACTCAAACCGGTTGAAGGTGAAAGTGGCGGCACCGCAAATACCCAACGCGATGGCGAGCCACAGCAGGCGCCCCTCAACCAGCTTCCTGTCGGGATCCAAGCCTTCCCAGGTGAATCCCCTGGGCGCGATCTCCCTGCCGATGCTGAACGAGAAGCTTTTCGCATCGAAATTCGTGAGTTGGCGCTGCGCGGAAGCCTGAATGCTGGTTTCGAAGCTCTTCAAGGCGGTGGGGTCCGAAATCCCGCCGAGGAAGCCAGCCGTTAGCAAGGCTGTGATCAGGAAGAAGTAGCTCACATTGCCAACGGCTCCTCTGAGCCACCTTACGGTTTCGTAGAACACGGCCAGCGCGGCAACCAGCGCCAGCATCGGGAGTGAGATGAAGATGAACGGACCGGTTAGGGCAACGATCCGGATGTGACGATCCTCCCCGGCGAACCACTGCAGTGGGACGGAGGCAAGCATGAGTACCAGCACGATCGCGGCCAGCACGCAGAAGTTGCTCAATGCCTTGCCAAAGATGTACTGCCCCTTCGAGAGCGGCGTCGCCGCCAGCAATTGGCCGACCCGGCTCGTCTCGTCCAGGGCAATGCTGTTGTTCACGATGTAGAATCCGGCGAAACCCAGCAGCTTCGTCGCCGTCAGCGTCATAGTCGCGCCCAACCACGCGGAATTCATCGTCCCGCGAAAACCTGATACGCTCAGGCCGATGTGGTCGGCATAGATCTCATAGCATGTGAACAGCACCGCTGCCAACACAACCAGGAAGCTGTAGCGCCGGATCCGCTCAAGGAAGTCCGCCCTCGCCAGATGGTAGATCAGGTGGAACGTGTTCATGCCGCCGGCCCCAGTCGCATTTCCTGAATCACAGCGAGGTAGGCGTCCTCGAGTGTAGGCGTCGCGGAACGCGCGGAAGGGTGCGGCGCGCCGTCGGAGATCACTCGAAGTTGCACGCCATCGGTCCGGCGGATCGTGTTGCTGATCAAGTAACGTTGCCGCGCACCCTGCAGCTCAGAGCTGGAAACGGTCCACTCCCAGACCCGGCCCACAACTTCCGCCAGGATCGCTTCGGGCGCGGCGTGCCGCAGCAGTCGGCCATGGTTGATGATGGCCAGGTCTGAGGCCGTTGCTTCCACGTCCGAGACGATGTGCGTCGAGAGAATGACGATGCGGTTGCCCGCTAGATCGGTCAGCAGGCTGCGGAAGCTCACCCGCTGTTCAGGATCGAGTCCCACGGTCGGCTCGTCCACGATCAGGATCTGTGGGTCGTTGAGCAGCGCCTGGGCGATACCTACGCGCTGCCGCATCCCGCCGGAGAACCCTCCCAGCGGCCGTTTGCGGGCCTCGGTGAGCGCTAACGATTCCAGCAGCGCATCGATCCGCACCCGCGCGGAAGTACGGCTCAGCCCTTTGATGGCCGCGATGTATTCCAGGAATTCGACCGCTGTCAGATTCGGATAGAGGCCGAAATCCTGCGGCAGATAACCCAGCACCGCCCGCAATCCGTCAGGCGCGCTCACCGCGTCGACGCCATTCCATGTGATCGAACCCGCGCTGGGCCGGGAGACCGTGGCGAGCATCCGCATCAGCGTGGACTTGCCCGCGCCGTTCGGTCCGAGCAACCCGATAATCCCGGGCTGAAAGCGCAGGCTGAAGCCGCGCAAGCCCCAATGCCCTTTGGCGTATTGCTTCCCGAGTTGAGTCGTGATGAGTTCCATGAATTATGACTTCGTTCATTTACCTACCCGCCGCAACACGCATCCTGCGGAGGTGCGTGCAAAGCGACAGGCATGATCTAGCAACGCAGCATCCGGCGGGGTTGTTCCACAATTGCCCCCAGCCTTCCCTGTGAAGTCCCATCCGCTGAGCGCGCGGAGACCTCCAGCGGAGTTTTTTCCCGCATGCCCGCTCATTCCGCGTTGGAGAGTGATAGGATGCTTGCGCTATGACTACCCCTCGCCTCTCCCGCCGTGATGCCTTGAAACTCGGTGGCGCAGCCGCCGGACTGGCACCTGCATTCCTCAGCGCACAACCGGCCGAAGCCATGTCGGCCGAACCCGCCTCCGCCGACGCCGATCGTGTCCGCCGCATGAAGTGGTGGCACGAAGCGAAGTTTGGCATGTTCATCCATTGGGGCCTCTATTCCACCCTCGGCCGGCACGAATGGGCGATGGAAGAAGAGGGCATCCCCGTTGCCGAATATGAGAAACAGGCCTGGAGCTTCAAGCCCAAGCCCAACGCCGCTCGCGACTGGGCCAGGCTCGCCAAACAGGCTGGCATGAAATACATGGTGATGACCAGCAAGCACCATGAGGGTTTCTGCAACTTCAACACCAAGACTACGAATTACAACGCCGTCCAGACCGGTCCGGGGCGCGACCTGGTGAAAGAGTATCTGGATGCGGCGCGCGCCGAGGGCTTGCGCGCGGGCCTTTACTTCTCGCTGATGGACTGGCACCATCCCGACGGAGCGCGCTGCAAGACCGACGAAGCCGCCCGGCGCCGCTTCGTCGATTACGTGCATGCCCAGGCTCGCGAGTTGTGCACCAACTATGGCAAGCTCGATGTGCTCTGGTATGACGTCAATTGGCCGCTGACCGCCGCTGGTTGGGAGTCGGCCAAGATGAACGCGATGGTGCGCAAGCTGCAGCCCGACATCATTCTCAACGACCGCTCGGGTATCCCCGAAGACTTCGACACGCCGGAGCAGGAAATCCACGCGTCCAAGGGCCGCAACTGGGAAGCCTGCATGACCATGAATGACTCATGGGGTTATCACAAGGCCGATGACAACTGGAAGACGCCCAAGACAGTAATCTCCAACCTGATCACCTGTGCACGCGATGGCGGAAACTACCTGTTGAACATCGGACCCCTACCCGATGGCTCGATCCCTCCGGAAAGTGTCAAAATCCTGAGCGAAGTCGGCCAGTGGATGTCGCGCAATGGCACCTCCGTGATTGGTTCGGACCTCTGCCAGCCGCGCAGTTCGACTTATCTCACCTTCACCCGCAAGGCCAAGACGCTCTACGCGCACGTCTACTATTGGCCGGGTGAAACGGTCTCCATCGGCGGATTACAGACCAAGGTCCTGTCGGCGAAATACCTGGCCACGGGCAAGCCCGTTAAGTTTGACCAGGACGATTTCCGAGTGCGCCTGACCGGGCTGCCGGCCAACGCGCCCGACCACCCGCTGACCAGCTTCGCGCTGGAGTGCGCCGACGTGCCGATCCAGAACAACGACAAGACCCGCATCCAGCGGCCTCGTCGCGGCGTCGGCATTTAGTCCTTGATCGCACAGAGCCGCGATTGGCAGAGAGCGGTCAAGTCCGCAGAGCCGCGCTCTGCCAATCGCGGCTCTGTGCTTATGATTCTGATATCTTCACTGTCATACCGTGCTCAGAGCCGCGCAAACACCGTCAGAAAGCGGTGTTCTAGCGGATAAAACTCGCGCCGCGGCCGGCAATATCGAGCACGAGCGACGGGAACACGCCCAGCACGACCGTGGCGAGGCTGCAGGCGACCAGGGCGGTCCGGATGCCCAGCGAAGGCTCGGGGAGGGTGTCGACGCCTTCGGGCGCGGGCTGCATGTACATGATCACGATCAGGCGCAAGTAGTAGAACGCAGCCACGGCCGAGTTCAACAAGCCGACGATCGTGAGTGCGATTAACTGCGAGTCGAGCGCGGCTTTGAAGACGTAGAATTTGGCGAAAAATCCGCCGGTCAGGGGCACCCCGATCAGTGACAACAGGAACACCGTGAAGATCGCGGCGGTGAGCGGCTGGCGATTGCCAAGGCCCGCAAAATCGTCGATCTCGACGCGCCGTTCGCCCTTGCGCGCGACGTGCGCAATGACCGCGAACGCACCCAGGTTCATGGCCGCGTACGAGACCATGTAGAACATCGCGGCTTCGGTGCCGGTCTTGCTGGCAGCGGTCAAGGCGACCAGGACGTAGCCCGCATGGGCGATGGAGGAATAGGCCAGCAGGCGCTTGACGTTGCTTTGCCTCAGAGCGGCGAAGTTGCCGACGATCATGGTGGCGATGGCGGTGAACCAGAGCACCGGAATCCAGTGGTTTTTGACCGGCTCGAAAGCCCACATCGTGATGCGCAGAAACGCGGCGAAAGCGGCAGCTTTCGGGCCCGTAGCCATGAACGCGGTGACCGGCGCGGGCGCGCCCTGATAGACGTCCGGAGCCCACGATTGGAAGGGCACGGCGGAGACTTTGAACAGCAAGCCCACGAGCACCAGACCCAACGCGACGCTGATCAGAATCGCATTCGGAGCGTTCTGAGGATCCAGCAAAACGCCGCGGACGCCGCTCAGATTAGTCGTGCCGGTGGTGCCGTAAATCCAGGCCACTCCGTAAAGCAGGAAGGCGGTAGCGAAGGAACCCAGCAGGAAGTACTTCAATGCGGCTTCGTTGTTGCGCTTGTCGTCGCGCAGGTAGCCGGCCAGGACGTATGTGGCGATGGAGGAGACCTCGATGCCGATGAAGATCATGATCAGCTCGTTGGCCGTGGCCATCAGGCACTGGCCGACGACGGAGAACAGAACCAGCGAGTAGAACTCGCCGCCTTCGTGCTCCGCCTGTTTCAGGTAGTTCGTCGAGATGAGGATGGTGACCGCGCCGATAGCCATCACCAGCACCCGGAAGAACGTCGCGAAGCCGTCCACCTGCAACATGCGGTTGAAAGCCGGGCCGGGATCGGAAGATGCCGCAACGGCCAGGGCCAGAGCGGCGAGCAGGGACAGAAAGGCAAAAACCGGGAGGCTGCGCTTTTGTTTCGGAGACGTAATCGCTTCGAAGATCATCAGCAGCGTGCCCGCCGCTGTCAGCAACAGTTCCGGGGAGAAGCGGAAGAGTTCGGCGGCGCTGGGCATGTAGTTACCGGGCATCGGCAGACTCCTTCAGATCCGGACGCGTGACGCGCCCGACGAGCTCAGCTGGCGGCGAGGACTGCCGCGCGTAGGTGGACTTCAGCACTAGGTTCAGAGTCTGGTCGTTGCTGGAGCGGACGGCGGGGAGGAACGAGCCGGAGCCGACGCCCATCCAGAGCATCAACGCAACCAGCGGGACGATGATGGCCCACTCGCGCGGGCTGAGGTCGGTGAAGTGGCTCTTCACGGCGGCGGGCGTCGCGCCGTAGAAGGTGCGCTGGACGAGCCACAGCATGTAGACCGCGGAGAGGATCACGCCCAGGGCAGCAACGATAGCCCAGGGGAAGTTCGCCACGGCCGCGCCCTGCAGCACCAGGAACTCGCCGACGAAGTTGTTCAGCAGCGGCAAGCCGATGCTGGCCAGCGAGGTGATCACGAACAGGATGGTCAACCAGGGAGCGACTGTGGCCACGCCGCCATAGTCCACGATCTCCAGCGAGTGGCGGCGCTCGTACAGGAAGCCGACCAGGATGAAGAGCGCGCCGGTGGAGACGCCGTGATTCAGCATCTGGTAGACCGCGCCGTCCATGCCGAAATGGTTGAACGAGAAAATGCCCAGAACGACGAAACCGAGGTGGCTGACCGAGGAGTAAGCGACCAGGCGCTTCATGTTGGGCTGCACCATGGCGACGAGCGCGCCATAGACGATGCCGATGAGCGCGAGCACGACGATCCAGTTGGCCGAGGCCTTGGCGGCATCGGGGAACAGCGGCAGGCAGATGCGCACGATGCCGTAGGTGCCGAGCTTCAGCATGACCGAGGCCAGCATGACCGAGCCGGCGGTGGGCGCTTCGCCGTGCGCGTCCGGCAACCAGGTGTGCAACGGGAAGAGCGGGACCTTGATGGCGAAAGCCAGGAAGAAAGCCAGGAACAGCCACAAGCCTTCCGATGCGCCAAGTGTGAGGCGGCCCTTGCCCAGGCTGTCGAGGATGAACGGGATGTCGAACGAACCGCTCTTGACGTACAGCCAGATGATGGCACCGAGCATCAGCACCGACCCGGCCATGGTGTAGAGGAAGAACTTCACCGCGGCGTAGATGCGCTTGTCGTGGCCCCAGATGCCGATCAGGAAGTACATCGGCACGAGCGAGATTTCCCAGAAGACATAGAACAGGAACAGGTCGAGCGAGACGAACACGCCCACCACTCCGGCGAGCAGCAGGAGCATGAAGGCGTAAAACAGGCTCACGTTCTTCTGGATGGAATTCCAACTCACCAGAATGCAGATGGGCGTGAGCAGGGTCGAGAGGATGACCAGCCACAGGCTCAGTCCGTCCACGCCAATGTGGTAGCGGATCGCCGGGCTCTGCATCCACTGGATGCTGCGCTCGAATTGCATGTGCTGCGGGTCGGCGGTGACCGCGCCGATCAGGCCGAGCGAGAGCAGGAAGACAACGAGCGAAACGGCGAGGGCGAAATTGCGGACCAGCTTGGGATTGCCTTTGGGCAGCAGCAGCGCGACCAGGAAGCCGGCGGCGGGGATCAGCAGTACCAGTTCAAGGAGTGTCACTTGAGGCCTCCCGTGAAGCTCACCGCGACAATCACCAGGATGGACCCGACCAGCACCCAGGCCGCGTAGCGGCGTATGTAGCCGGATTGCAGGTGGCGCAGGACGCCACCGATGCCGCGCGCGCTGGCGCCAGTGCCGTTGACGACGCCGTCGATCAAACCGGCATCGATGCCCCGCCAGAGCACGGTGCGGGAGCCGTCCACGAGCGGATCGACAACGGCGGCCTGGTAGGCCTCGTCCACGTAGTACTTATTGAGAACCAGCCTATAGACGCCACCCAGCGTATCGGCCAGCGAGTCCGCGAGGCCGGGTTTCAGGACATAGAAGAGATAGGACAGGCCGATGCCGAGCAGGCCCGCGGCGACCGAGATGTAGACGAGCGACTGGTCGTGAACTTCGTGCAGTGTCCCGAAGACCGGCTCCAGGAATTCCGGGATGTTGATGAAGCCGCCGCCGAGTGAGAGCAGGGCCAGGATGCCGAGCGGAGCGGTCATGACAAGTGGCGATTCGTGCGGATGGGCGTGGCCGCGATACTCGCCGAAGAAGCACATGAAGAGCGCCCGGAACACGTAAAAAGCGGTCATGCCGGCGGTGATCACGCCGACCCAATACATCCACGGCGCTTTGCCGTAAGCGGCGACCAGGATGGCGTCCTTACTATAGAAACCCGAGAAGGGCGGTACGCCGGCGATGGCGACCGAGGCGCAGAGCAGCACAGTAAATGTGACGGGGATCTTCGTACGCAAACCGCCCATCTGGCGCAAGTCCTGCTCGCCGGAGAGGGCATGGATGACGCTGCCCGCGCCGAGGAACAACAGCGCCTTGAAGAAGGCGTGCGTCATGACGTGGAAGATGCCGGCGGAGAACGCTCCGCAGCCGAGGCCGAGGAACATGTAGCCAAGCTGCGAGACGGTGGAGTAGGCGAAAACCTTCTTGATGTCGTTCTGGGCGAGGCCGATGGTAGCCGCCAGCACGGCGGTGATCAGCCCGACGTAAGCGACTACGTCGAGGGCGACCGGCGCAAGCTTGAAGAGCGCGGCGGAGCGCGCCACCATGTAGACGCCCGCAGTGACCATGGTCGCAGCGTGGATCAAGGCGGAGACCGGCGTGGGGCCTTCCATGGCATCGGGGAGCCAGACGTACAGCGGAACCTGCGCGCTCTTACCCGTTGCGCCGAGGAGCAGTAGCAGGCAGATGAAGGTGATCATCCCCACGCCTTTTTCAGGGCTGAACCCGGCGGCCTTCGCGAAGACTTGCTGGAAGTCGAGCGAGCCGAACTGGATGAAGATCAGGAACATCGCAAGCGAGAAACCGAAGTCGCCGATGCGGTTGACGACGAAGGCCTTGATGCCGGCGTTGGTCGCGCTCTGCTTGAGGAAGTAGAAGCCGATCAGCAGGTAACTGCACAGACCGACACCCTCCCAGCCGACGAAGAGCACCAGGTAATTCGCCCCGAGCACCAGCGTCAGCATGAAGAACATGAAAAGGTTCATGCAGGCGAAGAAGCGGTAGTAACCGCCTTCGTGCGACATGTAGCCGATGGAGTAGACGTGGATGAGTGTGCCGATGCCGGTGACCACGAGCAGCATCACGGCGGAGAGGCGATCCACGGCGAAATCGAACCCGATATTGAGCGTGCCGCTGGCGATCCAGGAGAAATAGCGCTCGACGTAGGGCTGTTCGAGCGAGCCCAAGCTGAGCAGCGTATTGACGACCCAGAAGAACGCGAGCAGAACGCTGCCGATGGCGACGGCGTTCACGACCGGCTTTTTAAGCCGGCGGCCGAAGATTCCGTTGATCAGGAACCCGGCGAAGGGGAGTGCGGGGATGAGCCAGAGTTGGTGCATCGTTACTTAATGGGTCACAGCTTCATCGAGCTGACATCGTCAATCTCGAGGGTCGAACGGTTCTTGTAAACGGTCAGGATAATGGCCAATCCAACAGCCGCTTCGGCGGCGGCGACGACCATCACGAAGAAGCTGAAAATGTGGCCGTCCACCTGTTTCAGCCGGTAAGAGAAGGTCACGAAGGTGAGATTCACCGCGTTGAGCATCAGTTCGATAGACATGAACACGGTGATGATGTTGCGGCGCAGCAGAAAGCCGGCGACTCCGAGCGTAAACAGGATGGCGCTCAGGATGAGGAACCAGGACAGCGGCACGGTGGCGGGGAGGAAGTCCATGAGGGGTCAGATCTCCTTTCGAGCGAGCACGACCGCGCCGAGGATGGCGATGAGAATCAGGATGGAGGTGACTTCAAAGGGCAGCAGGTATTGGGTGAAGAGAGAGCGTCCAACACTCAACGTCGTGCCGCCGGAGAAACCGCCGAAGGTGACCACCTCGGTCTTCGGCACCTGCTGGGCGATGAGCATGGCCGCCAACGCAATAAATGTAAACAGCAGGGGCAAAGAAATCCAGGTGACGACGATCTTCCGCGTGGGCTGTTTTTCCGCGCCGGTATTCAGCAGCATGATCACGAAAACGAATAGCACCATGATGGCGCCCGCGTAGACGATCAACTGGACAGCCGCGATGAACTCGCCGCCGAGCAACAGGTACAGGACCGCGATCGAACCCAGGACGCCGATGAGGGAGAGCGCGCTGGAGATGGGATGGGTCTGCAGCACCAGGTTGAGGGCGCAAAGGACCGCGATGGTGGCGAATGTGAGAAAGAGCAAACCTTCCATGAGTGCCTACCCGGGCTAGTTTGACGTAATGGCAACGAGGAAGCTCGTGACCAAGAGGTTTACGACGGCCACCGGGAACAGGAAGGTCCAGGCGAACCGCATCAGTTGATCGTAACGGAAGCGCGGCAGCGTGCCGCGAATCCAGATGAAGACGAAGACCAGAAACAAGGACTTGGAGAGGAACCAGAACAAGGGAACCACGACCGGCTTCAGGACGGGCACCAGGAATAGCGCACCGAGGATCAGAAAGACGACGCCGAAGACCGGGAACGAGAAGCGGTCCCAGAGGCGCGATTTGAGAGCATTCGCTCCGTGGAAAAAAAGTATGGCGGCGGAGCCGAACAGGATGACCACGGGCGCAAAATCGCTGCCATAAGCGGCGGGCCAAAGCGGCTGCCAGCCTCCCAGGAAGAGGACCGTGCCGACGCAGCAGACGGTGAGGATGTTGGCGTATTCCGCCATAAAGAACGACGCAAAGCCCATCGAGCTGTACTCGGTGTGGAACCCGCCGACGAGTTCGCTTTCAGCCTCGGGCAGATCGAAGGGCACGCGATTGGTTTCGGCGAAGGAGGCTATCAGAAAAATGATGAAGCTGAAGATCTGCGGGAAGGGGCCGGCGAAGATATTCCACTTGGGGATGAAGCCCAACCAATAGCCGCCCTGCAAGACGGTGATCTCGCGAAAGTTCAGCGTGTTCATGATCAGCAGGGGCGCGGCCAGTGCCAGCGCGAGGGGCAGTTCATAGCTGATCATCTGGGCCGAACTGCGCAATCCGCCTAGCAGCGGGTACTTGCTGTTGGAGGCCCAACCGCCGAGCGCGACACCATAGACGCCGAGCGAGGAGATGGCCAGGATGAACAGGATGCCGATGTTGAGATCGGCGAGGCCCATGTTGGTGGTGACGCCGAAGACTGTGACTTCGGGGCCAAAGGGGATGACCACGATGGCGGTGAGGGCGACGGAGACGGCGAGAATCGGGGCGAGCAGGTAAAAGAAGGTGTGCGCCTGGGGCGGGAGGATGCCTTCCTTCGTGACCAGCTTGATGACATCGGCGAGCGGCTGCAGCAGACCGTGCGGGCCGACGCGATAGGGTCCGGGACGGAGCTGGATGTGGGCCAGGACCTTGCGCTCGATCCACTGCAGGTAGGCCAGGGTGGTCAGCAGCGCGAACGCCACGAGGCCGGTTTTGATCAGGCTGACGATGAAGAAATTCATGCTGGGGTTTCCCACCGGGGACGAGCGGCGTTGGATGGCAGTTGCGTCACGGTTTGTAGAGCGTCCCCGGCGCTTCCATCACTGACTTGAGGACATTTGAATAGCGGCCCAGAGTACCCGAAGTGAACAGTGTATCGCCACTATCCTGGATTAGATCGGGGCGCGAGGCCGGCACATGGCCGTTGACGGGCGTGGTCGGCGAAGCGCCGCCGGTGGCGATGACGGGCAGAGCGACATTGTAGCCGCGCACGGTGCGGCGGATCTCCTCGAACACCTTATCAGAGGACCAGATGCCGAGGTCGAGGCCCATCTCCTTGGCGATAAGGCCGAGAATCTCCAGGTCGCTCTTGGCGCCCATCACTTTGGGACCCGGCTTCAGGCGTTGAACTTCACCGGCCGTGTTGGTCACCGTGCCGGACTTCTCATAGGCGCTGGCGGAGGGCAGCACGACGTCGGCGGCCTGGGCCGTTTCGGTGAGGAACAGATCCTGCACCACGACGAAGCAATCGCGCGAGGCGAGCGGGGCAGTCTCAAACGGATTCGAACCCACCACCCACAAGGCGTCGAGATCCGGGGCGGCGAGTATTTCGGGCAAGGCCAGACCGGGCTGTGCTTCGGCCTGGTAGCCGGGGCGGAGATCGGGGAGCAGTCCCATGTCGAGCGCGCCGCGCGAATTGGAATCGGAGACGAGGCAGATGTACTTGACGGGGATGCCGAGCGAATCGCCGAACGCGACCAGCGAGTGGACAGCGCCGCCCTTGATGGCAGGGCCGAATACGATCACCAGGTTGCCGTGTTTCTTCAGCTCATCAGCTAGGGCGGGGAGCAAGTCCAGTTCTGCTCCCGGCGCTACGACCACGCTCCTGGCGGCGTAGTCTCGCTCCCGCACCGGCCCCGGCGTAACCGTGTAAACCGCGGCTCGGTTGTGGCGATAATTGGCGCGCAACTGGAACGCGAGTAGCGGGTGCTGCTGGGAGAGGTCGCTGGAAATGACCAGTACGGACTTAGCCGTGTAGAGATCGCCAACCGTCGCAAGCGCGTTCTCGTGACCACTCAGCGCGTCGAGCAGGGCAGGGACATCGCCGGTGCGCTGGTGATCGATATTCGAAGTGCCCAACCCGGTGCGGGCGAACTTCTGCAGGTAGTAATTCTCTTCGTTCGTGGTGTGCGTCGAGCCCAGGACGCCGAACTTGGCGCCGCGCGACTTGAGTTCCGAGAGTCTCGCCGCGACGAGGCTGAGCGCCTCGCTCCAACTGGCGGGCTCAAGCTTGCCGTCCTTACGAATCAGGGGCGTCTGCAGACGTTCGGGACTGTGGACGAAATCGTAGCCGAAGCGGCCCTTGATGACGGTGCAGGCCGTATAGCATACGCAGGAAACCGCGACGCCCATCAACAGGGCGTACATCGGCGTGACAAATCCCGAGGCCGGCGTAATCGTTGCCAGTCCCGCGACCATTCCGGAGGCGGCACCCAGAACACTCGGTTTGCCTTTCAAACGCCATTCCATGCAGGTCCAACTCAAGGCACCGGCCGCGGCAGAAAAGTGAACAACTTCGAGGCATAAAGGGTAAAATCGACGCTGCTGTCATCCTGGATGCCGTGGTCGTGGAGCACACCACCAAGTTGGCGATTAATGTTCTTGATGGTATCGTTGTACTTGAAATGCGAGCCGAAGGTCAGCGCCGGAATCCATTTCTGCTCGAACTCATCCTCCTTGAGCAGTTGGAGCCGGGCGTTGGCATTATACATCGAGACGGTTTGGTCAGTGATGTTAGCTCCGGTCTGGCGCAGGATGTCCTGGGGTAGATCCCCAAGATTGAAGTTCTCATAACCAAACCCCAACTCAAGCCGTTTCCAAGGGGTTTCCGTCGCGGTCAGGGCAACCTGGTTCAGAGATGAATACCAATAGCGACTCAACGAGTAGTTATTCAATGCAAAAAACACCGGCTGAATGCAATCCCCAATTTGCGGGATAGCCTTCCGCATTCCAGACGATTTCAGCGATGTTGTATAGTTCATAAATGACTACTGTTTGCGTAGTGTTTACCACTGGGA
>Ga0118677_10000778_pt1 | contig 69337 bp, 74 predicted proteins | sample AliMusrvi5mmetaG_FD_86154 | JGI IMG/M metagenome (GOLD analysis project Ga0118677, IMG submission 86154) | reverse complement strand
CCGCCCCCCCCGCCACCGGCATTGGACAACCGCGCCCGTATCGCATAAGAAGCGCCCTTGGCGCGCGCGTGGGCGCTTCCTTTGAGCCCGCCGCGCAACAACCCTTTTGCGAGGTTTTCATGCTCCGACCAGATTTTGCCAAGTGCCAGGGACTGGTGCCGGTCATCGCCCAAGAGGCGACCACCGGAGAGGTGCTCATGCTCGCCTACATGAACGAGGCGGCCTGGGACAAAACCATCGAGACCGGCGAGGTGCACTACTACAGCCGCAGCCGCAACACGCTCTGGCACAAGGGCGGCACATCAGGCCATGTGCAGAAGGTGCATACCATCCGCCTGGACTGCGACGCCGACACGGTGCTGGTCCAGGTGACCCAAGTGGGCGGGGCGGCCTGCCACACTGGCCGCAAAAGCTGTTTCTACCGCGAAATTTCGGGCGACGACGTACGCGACTGTTCGCCCATGGTTTTCGACCCCAAGGAGGTCTACGGAAAATGAGCGCCACCACCAAAAAACTCAAGCTGGGCGTGCCCAAGGGCTCGCTTCAGGACGCCACCATCAAGCTGTTCGAGAAAAGCGGCTGGAAGATCCGCCTGCACTCCCGCAACTACTTCCCAGACATCGACGACGAGGAGATCAGCTGCTCCATGTGCCGCGCCCAGGAAATGAGCATTTACGTGGAGCAGGGCGTGCTCGACTGCGGACTCACCGGCAAGGACTGGATTCTGGAGAACAACTCCGACGTGGTGGTCGTCAGCGACCTGGTCTACTCCAAGGTCAGCAACCGCCCGGCGCGCTGGGTGCTGGCCGTGGCCGGGGACTCGCCCTACAACAAGCCCGAGGATCTGGCGGGCAAGAAGATCGCCACCGAGCTCGTGCAGTTCACCAAGAGCTACTTCGCCGAGCGCAATATTCCGGTTGAGGTCAGCTTCTCCTGGGGCGCGACAGAGGCCAAGGTGGTCGAGGGCCTGTGCGACGCCATTGTCGAGGTCACCGAGACCGGCACCACCATCCGCGCCCATGGGCTGAAGATCATCGAAGACCTGCTGCTGACCAACACCCGGCTCATCGCCAACAAGAAGGCCTGGGAAGACCCCTTCAAGCGCCGCAAGATCGAGCACATGAACCTGCTGTTGCAGGGCGCGCTCAAGGCCGAGCGCATGGTGGGCCTCAAGATGAACATGCCCAAGGCCAAGATGGACCAGGCCATGACGCTGCTGCCCAGCCTGACCTCGCCCACGGTGTCCAGCCTCTCCAACCAGGACTGGCTGTCGGTGGAGATCGTGGTGGAAGAGGCCATCGTGCGCGAGCTCATCCCGCAGCTCAAAGACCTCGGGGCCGAGGGCATCATCGAGTACCCGCTGAACAAGGTCATCTAAAGCACGTGCGGGGCGCTCCACCAATGCGGCGGAGCGCCCCGCTTTCATTCAGCGGAGCAAGGAGCGGCCGTGATCAGCAAAGCCACCATCCTCATCGCCGTGTGCCTGGTGCTTTTCGGCTACCGCTGGGGCAAGCGCAAGGCTCAGGTGCAGGACGCCCGGCAGGCCGCCCAGGCAAACGCTGGCGCCGCCGCGCCCAAGAAGGAGCTGGTCTCGATCAAGGCCCTACTCGTCATCGTGGCCATCCTGCTCATCATCGCCATCCTGTCCAGCTTGAGCGGCAAGATCGGCTAGCTGAGCCCCACACGCGCAAAAAGGGCCGGGGAGTTGTCTCCCCGGCCCTTTTCTTTGGCCCAGCACAGGGCATGGGGAGCCCGGACTAGGTTTTGGACCGGGGCAGGAAGTGCGTGGGCACGGTCTCCAGAACCCTGGCCAGCTCCTCGGCCTTGGCGCGAGGGATGGAACGCTTGTTCTTCTCGTACTCGCTGATGTGGCTCTGGGGCACGCCAATGGCTGCGGCCAAGGCCTTCTGGGTCAAGCCAGCGCGCAGCCGGGCGCCGACGAGCAGCCTGCCGATGCGTTCACGCTCGGGAATGGGGGGGATGACGACATACCCTTCGGCGTCATCCTCCTGCCTGATGATCTTCCCGCCGAAGCGGACGACAATCTCCTCCAGCAGCTTGAGGCATTCCGTGGGGATTTCAAAGCGCGCCTGGGAAATCGTGGTGTTCATATCTTCTCCAATGGTTTTATGCTCGTCGCGTAAATAGTATCTCAATTTAGTACGGGGCTTTCTCTCTAGATCCAACGTATATGAATTTGCAAATAATCTTGAATTGGTCCACTAGCATCCGCCAAACTGCGACATTGCGCGGATTGATGTGACAGTGCATGGCCTCCGTGTTGTCTTTCAACCGCACCTCACCAAGGCTGGCCCAGCCCCGACCGAACGGCTTCCCGCCGGTCTCGCGCAGATCGGCCTCAAGGAGTTCAAGTATCGCGAGCCGAGACTTCGAGAGCCCATCCCGCATGCCTGACGCTTTCTTCGTGTATTGAATTTCTACCTCTCGCTTCCCTGCCACACCTGTACCCATGTATGCTCCTTGGTTTACGCTTTTCCCTGCCGTCCCCGCGAGGTCGTCCCCGCCAGAACATGGAATATACCATGCTGGCGTGTCTAGCAAGGTATATTTTAGGATATTCTCCTGGATGGCGCGCCTCATCAGGCAAAAACAAACGGGTGGAGCATCCCTGCCCCACCCGTCTGCTGGATGCGCATTGGGTGCGTCTACCGCTTGAAGCAGTGCTTGCACTCCCGGCAGTTCAGCTTCAGGCGCTTGAACACGCTGTCAAACTCGGTCACGCTCTCCACCGGCAGAATCTTGTGCTCCCCGTCACCCATGCGGTCCAGGTTGCAGCTGCCGCTGAGCTTTGAGGCCAGGTGGATCTCCTTGTTGTCCAGGTTGACAATGAAGATGTCGGCCTCGTGGCTGTTCACAAACACATGCGCCTCGCTTTCTGCTGATGTTTCGCCGCGCCATGGCGCGCGACCGGATGGTGTTTGATTGCCGGGCGGGTGCGCCCGCTGCACAGGCCTGCGCGCCGGACGCGCCGCACAAGATGCTTCGGCCCCTGGCGGGGCGTGCGCATGGTCCGGGGTGTGGGGATGCATGGGGCCAAGACGGACGCGGCAGACTATTCCGCCGCCACCAGGTCGGCCAGCTTTGTGCCCACCACGTTCAGGCGGATGCCGTGGGCCTCGCGGATGGAGCCCACGGCGCGGAAGCCCTCGGGCGTCTCCTCGGTGACCTCCAGGTCCAGGTTGATGGCCGAAAGCTCGCCGAAGGTCGGGTACTTCTCGCCGCACAGGTGGCGGATCTCCACCGTGAGGTGCAGGGCCGGGCCGCTGCCCGCCTGCTGGCCGCGGAAGACGTGGCTGTCGTTGGCCCCGTGCACGCCGCAGTCGTCAAACACGGCCACGCCCTCGCCCACGGTGGCCAGGCTGGACTGAAAACGCACGTGATAGATGCCGTAGAGCATAAGGGTCCTCGCACAGGAGATTTTCTACAGCATATACACGCAAACTGCGGGCAAGGGAAGTGCGCGGGCCGGATTTACGCCCCGGAGTCGATCCAGATGAGCGCCATCTGGCGGCCGGTTGTGCGCGCAGCGCGGAAGGAGAAGAACTCCAGGGGGTTCGACCGCGTGCACAAGTCCAGGCCAAAAATGTTCCCGGACACAAGGCCCGCGCGCATGAGCTGGGTGCGCGTCAGCCGCCAGAGGTCCACGGTCTGGACCTCGGCGTCGTAGAAATCGGCAAAGTCCGGACCGAATTCGGCCTCAAAGCGGGTGAACTGCGCAGCCTGGGGCCCCAGGCTCGGGCCGCGCACGGCGCAAAGCTCGTCCGGGCCGCAGCCGTAGTGGGCGCACAGCCGGGCCACGGCGCTGCCCGGCAGGTTGGCGACGTTGCCGCGCCAGCCCACGTGCAGGGCCGCCACAAAGCGGCCGGATTGGTGCGCCAGCAGAACCGGCTGGCAGTCTGCGGTCTTGATGACCAGGGCCAGGCCCGGGGTGCTGGTGGCCAGGGCATCGCCCTCCAGGCTGGCGGCTCGGTCAAGCTCAGTCGGCGCGGGCTCGATGTGCAGAACGTCGCCGTGGACCTGGCGCAGCTCGCACCAGGCCGAGAGCCCCAGCCCTGCGGCCAGGTTGCGGCGGTTGGCGGTCACAGCTGCGGGCTCATCCCCCTCATCAAAAGACAGGTTGGCCCCGTCAAAGGGCGGCAGGCTGGCCCCGCCACGGCGCGTGGTGAAGGCGCAGCAGACGCCCGCGAGCCCGGAATTACCGCCAGGGTTTGAGCCGAGGGCCGGGCCGGGGAACCGGAAGGGGAGAACCCCTACCGGAACCATTTCAGTTCATGCTCGGTGCACACGCCCTGGACCGGCGCGTCCCAGGCGTTCATGGGAAAGGACTCGATGCGCTGGAACTCGTAGCACAGGCCGAGCGTCACGGTGTCGTCCATCTCGGGCCGGGCCATGAGCCGGTCGTAGTAGCCGCCGCCAAAGCCCAGGCGGTAGCCCCGCGCGTCAAAGGCCACGGCGGGCACCAGCACCAGGTCCGGCACAAAGGGCTCGCCGGAGTCCTCGCGCGTCAGGCAGCAGGGCGCGGGCTCCATGATGTTGAAGGAGCCCTCGATGAGGTCATCCTCGCTGGTGCAGGCGCAGATGTCCATGAAGCCGGGCTGTTCCGGGCGGCAGCGCGGCAACAGGGCCATGGCCCCGCGCTCCCAGAGCTCGGCCAAAAGCGCGCGCGTGTCGATCTCGTTCTTGATGGGCCAATACAAAAGCACGCTGTACGCGTTCCTCCATTCGGAGAGGGCGCGCACGCGCTCGGTCACGGCCATGCTGGCCCGCTTCACCTCGTCCGGGGAGAGCGCCTTGCGCCGCTCCACCATCATCTTGCGAATGCTGTCTTTTTCCTGGCTGGCCTCGTTCATCGCTCCCCCTGAACCTGAAAAATCAAGCGCCCCCATTGCCTTTGCGCCCGGTCTTTGTGTATGCTATGAATGGCCGTATTGGAAGCGAAAAATCCCCGCCCGAAACGGCGGGGAATGCAGCGCGAGGGCCGCACTCCAGCCGGCCCGATGGAATCACAGCCTCGCCACGCGGCGAGCCGCGCCAGGAGAAAACCATGTACTGGATCGCCGTGGGCGATGTGCACGAGAGCATCGGCATGCTGAACTCCATCCCCGGCGTGCGCCAGGCCGAGGGACTGATCCTCACCGGCGACCTGACCAACCGGGGCCGCGCGGACAAGGCCAAACGCGTGCTGGAGCAGGCCAAAAGCGCCAACAAGAACCTGCTGGCCCAGATGGGCAACATGGACCACGCCGAGGTGGGCGAACTTTTGACCCGGCGCGGGATCAACATCCACCGCCAGGCGCGCCTGCTCGCCCCGGGGCTGGTGCTCATGGGCGTGGGCTGGTCCACCCCCACCCCGTTTGGCACCCCGTCTGAAATCGCCGAGGCCGAGCTGACGCGCTGGATAGCCGAGACCCACCGGCTGGCCCTGGACCTGGCGGCCAGCGCCTGGCCCCAGGGCAAGACCCGGCTGGTGGCCGTCATCCACACCCCGCCGCTGAACACCGCGCTGGACCGCACCTCCGGCGGGGCCCACGTGGGCAGCGCGGGCGTGCGGGCCTTCATCGAGAATGTCCAGCCCGAGGTGGTCATCTGCGGGCACATCCACGAGGCCCAGGGCCAGGAGCGCCTGGGCCACAGCCACGTGCTCAACCCCGGCCTGCTGGCCGAGGGCGGCTACGTGCGCCTGAGCCTGACCGACGGCCAGCTGCGCGCCAGCCTGGAACGGGTGTAGCGCCATGGCCCCGCAGGTTTTTTGCCTGTTCGTCGGCAAATGCCGCGAGCCCAGCTTGCGCCAGGCGTCCGACCTCTACGCGCTGAAGCTCTCGCGCCTGGCCCGCAGCGAGGTGGCGCTGGTCAAGGACGCGCCCGCAGCCTGCACGGCGGCGGACAAATGCCTGCGCGAGGGGCGCGACATGCTCTCCCGCCTGGAGCCCCGGCACCTGCCGGGCGCGGTGGTCATCGCCCTGGACGAGCGCGGCGAGAACTGGTCCAGCCGCGAACTGGCGACTAAGCTTAAAGCGTGGGAAGACGCGGCGCGCACCCCCTGCTTCCTGGTGGGCGGGGCCTATGGCCTGTCCGACGAGGTGCGCGAACGCGCGCGGTCCGGCGGAGCGCTGTTTTCGCTGGGGCGCATCACCCTGCCCCACGAGCTGGCCCGTGTGGTGCTGCTGGAGCAGCTGTACCGCGCGGCCAGCATCAACAAGGGCCTGCCGTACCACCACGACTGAGGGCAAACGCGACTGTGGGCGAACGAGATTGAGGCCGAATGCGACTGAGGCGGGCCGCAGCGGCCTGCATTCGCCGAGGCCGAATCTCGCGGCTGACGGACATTGCGGCTGACGGACTGAACGTTTGCATGACTGCGCGGATTGGCGAAACCCAGAGCAACGGCGTGGTCCGCTGCCCCTGGCTAAGCCCCACGCCATTGACGAAAATCGGCGCACGCGGCAAGAACCACCAGGACGCCCGGCCCTGCCAACCCGCGTCGGACCACGTCAGACCGCCAATGAACGGGAGACCCGCAGATGCTCAACCAAGCCCTTCTGGACACACTCGCCGACTACTTCGCCTCCGGCGACCTGGAGTTCGACTTTGAGCACGGCGACGAGGCGCGCCGTCAGATGATCCTGGGATACCTGGAGAAGTTGATGGACCTAGCGGACCAGGCCGACGAGCTGGCCACCAAGCTCATCTTCAAGGGCGGGCTGCTTCAGGCCATGGCCGGAATCAGGGACCAGAAGTAGCGCGTCTTGCCGCTGGCCGGGTAGGCTTGGCTGGCCTCCAGCACAAAGCCCGCGCCCGTCGCGGCGTCCATTCCGGCGTCCATTCCGGCGTCCATTCCGGCGTCCATTCCGGCGTCCATTCCGCCGCCCGTTTCGACACCCGTTTCGCCGCCGCATTTGGCCAGCTCCGCAGCAGAGGGCGGCGGCTCGTTGGACAGCACCACCAGCCTGCCGCAGCCCTGCCCCGCGTCCTGTGATGTCGTGGGCACAAGCAGCTGCGCCGCCAGGGGCAAAAGTTTGGGCCAGGGCATGAAGGCCCGGCTGACGATGAGGTCTGCGCGCGGCCTGAGCCGCAGGCGCTCCAGCTCCGGTGCCACGGCCTCGGCCCGGCCATGGAACACGCGCACGCCCGGCAGGCCCCCGGTCTGTTGCAACTCGCCCACGACCTGGCGCAGGAACACTGCGCGCTTCTCGCGCAGCTCCACCAGCAGATAGTCGCCCGCCTCCCACAGCACCCGCAAGGGAATGCCCGGCAGGCCCGCGCCCGCGCCCAGGTCGAGGGTCAGCGGCCTGTCCGGCAGGCTTAAGCCCGCCAGGAACCGCGCCAGGTGCAGGCTGTCGGCTGTGAGGTCGCGGAAGACCTCGGGCCAGGTGGCGCGGCCCACCAGGTTCATGACGCGGCTCCACTTGAGCAGCAGCGTGAGGTAGCGCGAGAGCTGCTCGGCCTGGGGCTTGGTCAGGTCAAAGCCTGCGCGCCGGGCCTCGGACGCGATTTCGCCAGGGGCCGGGGCATAGGGCTTGGGTGGTTGTTTGGGCGGCTGGGGCATGGGGTGGTTGTACGCGGAGGGGGGAAAGGGGGCAAGGGCTGGGGGTTCGTGTGGCGCACTGGCCTGCGGGTGGCCGCGCGAACCTGCCGAGCAGGTGCGCCGAACGCCAATCAGACGCGCATCCGCACTCCGGTCGATCTGCGTACGAACACCAACGAGGTCGCCTCAATCTACGACATCAAGAAGAAAGCGACCTGAGCCCCGCCCCTGCTTCGGCCCTGCTCCTCTTCCCCTTCCCGCTCCCCTACTTCTCCGCCGTGGCCAGCTTCCCCGCCAGTTCCTGGATGTCCTCCAGGTACTCGTGGTGGCGGTCCAGGTAGAAGGACAAGGCCCGGGCGAAGTTCTTGCCCACCAGCCCGTCCAGAAAGACCTGGCTGATCTCCCGCTCGCGCAGGAGCACGTATTGCGAGAGCAGGAACACCCGGCGCTCCTCCGGCCCCATGTCGCGCAGATACCCGGCCAAGACCCTGCGGGCGCGCGGCTGGTACATCCAGAAATACAACAAGTCCAGCGCGTTGACGATGATGATGCTCTCCAGCCCCTTGTGCTCGTAGCTCATGGTCAGCATGAACTGCTTGGGCGATTCGAGCAGGGCCAGGGCGTCCTCCTGGGGGAAGAGCAGCTCCAGCTGCTGGAAGGTGTCGAACAACTGGTTCAGCTTGCCCCGGTAGTCCCAGACGCGCATGCGGATGAACAGGTCGCGGTCGGCCAGACCCTCGATGAGCCCGGCCACGCAGTCGCTGGCCAGCTTGGAGATCACCGCCGCCCAGGGCGCCACGGCGTCCACGGCCTGCGGGTGGCCCGTGGCCGCCACAACAAAGACGATGGAGTGGCTGTAGACCAGGGCCAGCGGGATGGAGAGCACCGAGCGGAACAGGTTGGCCACGGCCGCAGCCATGGGCAGGCCGCGCAGCACGTTGTGGCTGAAGATGTACAGGCCGTTGGCCACGGCCATCACCGTGTACAGCACCAGCGGGCTGGTGGCCAGGGTGACGCCCAGGGCCTTGTTCAAGAGCTCGGTCTTGACCAGGTAGTCCAAGAGCGGCACGGAAAAGCCCGTGTACAACAGCGAATCCGCCAGCCGCCCCCAGCTGACCAGCCCGCTCCACTGCAAAAGCGACGAACGCCTGAACCCGCCTGAGCCCAGCACCATCTGGATGACGTTGCGCACGCCGGTGATGCTGAACCAGATGAACGCCCCGAACCAGGCCAGCACCCACCAGTCCTTGGTCAGGGCAAAGGTCAGCGCCGCCGGGATGAACCCGGCCAGGATCTTGAGCGAGTTCTTGAGGTGCGAGTTGAGGTAGCGCAGGTGCGGCAGCCGTTGCGAGGTCTCCGGCTCCGGCTCGCGCTCCTCGGTGAAGGCGTCGTGCCCGTGCTCGCGCTGCACACCGCCCATGAGCGAGACGTTGCCGGGGCTGCCCGGCGTCAGGCGGTAGTTTTCGGCCAGCCACTCCTCGCAGCGGTTGCGCAACAACACGCGCAGGGGCGGAAACACCGCAGCCAGGCCGTGCAGCAGGTCAAAGCGCGGCTCGCGCTCGTCCTCGGGCAGATAGGTGACGCGCCTGCGCGCGCTGACGCTGACGTCCAGGCGCTTCTGCTCGGCTCCGGGCATGGCCGCCAGGGCGCGGCGCGCGCGTTTGGGCAGGGTGTCGACCACGACCATGCCCATGCCGTACAGGCGGCTGGACTGGCCCGTGGAGTCGGACCCGATGCACGAGGCCAGCGGGGTCTTGAGGTAATAGGAGCGCAGGGACGAGATGTCGAAGAGGATTTCCTGCAGCTTCTCGCGCCGGGTGCGCGAGCCCACGCTCTGGATGATGTCGCGGATGAGCTTTTTGAGCTTGATGACGTTGGCGGTGTTCAGCGCGCGCTGCAGGTCGTTGATGCGCCGGTGGTCGAGCTCGCGCCCCAGGGCGCGGTCCTTCATGTTCACGATCTCCAGGTGCGTGACCATGCCCTGGCAGTCGTAGAGGATCTCCAGCACGTCCTCCACGGTGAGCGCCCCCAGGCTCAGCGTGATGCGCCCCAGGGCATGGATGCCCAGCAGCCGCGCGGCCAGCTGCTGCGGGCCCAGCTTCAGCAGCTGCGGCACGTCGGGCCCGTCCGTGGGCAGGCCCGGGTCGGCCAGGGTGGGGTTCTTGGCGGGCTTGAGGAAACGCTCGATGATCTCGTCGGTGTCCAGGTCGCGCAAGCGCTTCAAGTGCTGGCGGATCTCCTCGCGCTCGGGCGCGGTGGCCGTGGCGAACTCGTGGCGCAAATAGTCGGCCTGCTTCTGCATCAGCGGCAGCAGCCGGTCGTGGATGAACTTGCCCAGGTGCTCCAGCGAGGCCTGGCCAGCGCCCACAAAGCGCCGGAACTCGGCCTCGGGCAGGGGGGGCAGCTCCAGGCCCAGCTCGCGCAGCAGCGCCTGCCGGTGCATGGCGTTGAACTGGCCAAAGGCCTCCTGCACGTAGCGCTGGTGGTGGAGCGAGACCAGGCGCGATTCCTCGAAAAAGCGCAGCACCTCTGGCTGGTCCAAAAAGTCCAAAAACTCCGACGGGCTGGCAAAACCCTCCGGTGTCCAGATCATCTTCAGGTAGCGGCCCCGAAAACGCGGCGTGAACTCGATGCCGATGCGCACCTGCACGTTCATGACGCGCGCTGCCTCCAGCAGCTCGGTCGCCACCTCGGGCAGCACGTGGTTGTAGTAGATCACCGTGAGCCGCCGGATGCCCTTGATCCAGGCGTCCATGACCAGATGCGTGGAGGACTTGCGGCCTTTGGTGTTGGCGTCGTGCACGTGGTCGTCGAAGGTGATCTGGCTTAAGTCTTCCGGCATCTCCAGCAGGTGGAAGCGCTCCAGGTGGCGGCGGACGACCCTGGGCTTGCCCGAGGTGGCCTCGCGGAAGTCGTGGGCCAGGGTCAGCTGGGCCAGGGGATCGCCGCTGGCGCGCACCATCTCCTTCATGAGCTGCACCAGCACGCGGGCGGTGTTGTAGCGCAGGCCGCCCTTGGCCGTGGACAAAACCTCCGCGTGCAGGCCGCGCAGGGCCGAGAGCCGGTCGTCGGCCTTGCCGGTCTCCAGCGAGCCCAAAAGATGCACCACCGCGTAGGCGATGCGCAGGCCGCGCGTGGCGGCCATCTCCTTGATGCCGTGGGGATGCATGTACGGAGCCAGCAGCTTCTTGTGCGCGGGCGCGTCCTCGCGGTTGACCACGTCGCAGACGATGCGCAACAGGTCGTAGTCCTTCTTGTCGAAGAACGCCGGCGAGGGCCGCAGCGCCGCAAAACTTTCCGGCGTCTGGCCGCAATAGGAGCTGGTGGCGTCCATGATCCCCCTGTGGTCCGGCCTGGGCGCACCCCAGGCAGAACGTGACTGTTTTCACAATCAGCAGGCGGCGTCAAAAAGTCAAGGCCGGGGCCTGTTTTTCATCCGCTCCAAAACCTGTCAACCGGTAATTTTTGTCTTTTTTCCGGCCAAAAACGGGTGATTTTTGTCCAGGCCGATTTGCGGGTGTATGCTTGCGCAAACAGGAGGATCACATGCGTGAACAGACAGACTTGCACCTGGCCTATGTCCGGGCTTTTGCAGGGGAGGCCGGGCGGCTTGTCCTGGCCGACCTCTCCCGGCAGGGCTTCCTGCGGCAGACGAGCTTCCACCCGGACCCGCAGCGCGCGGCCTTCAACGAGGGCCGCCGCAGCCTGGCGCTGCACATCCGGCAGATGATCGACGGGGCAACGCCGAGCCGCCAGGCGACCCTGCCCAGCCCGGATGCGCCCTGATCTGGACGGGCGACGCGGGCGGCGCTGCGAAAGGCTGACCCGGAGCCTGCGGGAAGCTGCGGCGCTGTGCGCCTGCGCAGATGGTGGACGCCGGAGGATTCAAGCCAGAGGGTTCAGGCCAGAGGATTCAGTCGGAGGATTCAACCTAGGTGGAACATGGCAGCAAAGACGCGGCCCGCCCAGAACCAGACGGACGGCCCCTGCCGGGCGCAGGACAAAAAAAGAGGGGGGACCCGAAAGTCCCCCCCAGATGGTCAGATGCCTTGAGCCTTAGGGCTTCTTGGCTTCGGCCGGCTTGGCGGCTTCAGCGGCGGGAGCCGGGGCGGCAGCGGCGTCAGCGGGCTTCACGTCAGCGGGCTTGGCATCAGCAGGAGCGGCGGCAGGAGCCGGGGCAGGAGCGGCAGCAGCGGGCTCAGCCTTCTTCTCTTCGGCTTTCTTCTCACCGCAAGCGGAGACACCAAGGGCCAGGGACGCAACGATCATGACGGCGAACAGCTTCTTCATGGGAACCTTCCTCTCTAAAGTGGTGGTGATAAAACACAGACACGAAATTCATGCACCTCCGGCGAAAGTCCCACCTGGGACCCAATCCCACGGCCGTTTGCCCCAAGGCTGGCGATCCGTGGGAGCCGGAGAGGAGGTTTCGGCTTCGACACACGCACGCGGTTGTGCCGCGAACGCAGGCGGGTCCGTACCCTCACGCGCAGTCATTATACCCGTTGCCCATGGTTGGCAACAAAAAAGTCAGGCATTCATTGGCAACCCGGTACATTCCATAATAGCGCAGCCGCAACTGCAACCTGCCAAAAAATCAGGATAAAGGAGCACATTTATGACCATCGCCGCTGAAGCTGTAGCGCATCCTTTCCTTTCTTGCCTGCCAGATCCCTCGCGACTGCGGCATTTTTCCCTCTTTGACGCGGCCGGACCCTACGCCGCAGCAGCCCTGGCCGAACACCCGGACGCCCTGGAGCTGCACCTGGTCGTGCTGCGCTTTGGCCCGGCCACGGTGCGCGCCCTGCGCGCCGACATGGAGGAGCTCAAGCGCATGGCCAGGGACCTTGGAAAATCGCGCATTGTGGGCCTGCGCGTGGAGCCGGGGCCAGAGGCCGACCAGCGCTGGCCCAAGTTCACGCGCCTGTTCGGCTTCACCGGCCAGCGGGTGCTCCAGGCGGCGGAGCTCATCCTGACGGAATAACCCTGTCAAGGGGGTATTTTTGTCCTTTTACCGGCCAAATGTGGGTAATTTTTGTCCAGCCGCAAAACATGGGGTATACTGTCCCAGCGCCCGGCCCGGCATGGGGCCGCGTCCGGGCCTGCACACAACCCTTGCTCAAGGAGACCATCATGTCTGATGCCCCCACTCCGGCCCAGAAACGTTCCCCGGCCCAGACCCCGCCCCCTGGCGACTGGCGCGCGGCCCTGCCTGCAGAGATCACCGCCCCCGGCCGCGACGAGACCGGCCGCGAGACCCAGATTCCCCTGCGCCAGCACCCGGCCCTGGCCAAGTACGCCTCGCCCGGGGAGGCCCTGAAGGCCCTGGTGCACGCCCAGCGCCTGCTGGGGCGCAAGACCGAGCCCGAGGGCTCGCTCTTGTCCCAGGGATTGTCCCAGGCTGCGTCCATGGACGGGAGCATGGATGGCCGCCCGGAATTGCCGGACGCCTACCAACTGCCCGACGTGCCCCTGCCCGAGGACTTCCGCGTGGACGAGACCCTGCGCAGCGCGTTTTTGTCAAAAGCCCATGAACTGGGCCTGACCGACGCCCAGGCCGGTGGCCTGTACTCCTGGTTCCTGCCGCTCAACGTCGAGGGCATGCGCGCCCATGCGCAGCGGGTGGCCACAGAGCGCACGCAGCGCCGCGAGCGCGAGCTGTCCGGCCTGCGCCAGGCCCATGGCGGCGATGCCCTGGCCGTGCTGGAGTCCGCGCGCAAGGCCGTGCTGGCCCTGGGCGGGCAGAAGCTCATGCAGGCCCTGGAGCAGAGCGGCGCGGCCGACGACGCCTGCGTGCTCCAGGCCTTTGCGCGCATGGCCCCGCTGGTGAGCGAGAGCTCGCTGCGCGGCAGGAACCCCGGGCCCGCAGCCAGCCTGACCCCGCAGCGCCTGCGCGAGATGATGCGCGATCCGCGCTACTTCGACCCGGCGCGCCGCGACCCGGACTTTGTGCGCCAGGTGCAGCAGGGCTTTGAGTCCCTGTACCCCGGCGAACAGACCACGGCCACCCGCGCCTCCTAACCCCGCACAGCCCCGAACGGCGACGGCCCGGTCAGGTGTATTCCTGGCCGGGCCGTCTGGCGTTGTGGATCGTGCCGTGCGCCTGTCTGTTCGGTGCGCCCGGGTTGATGTGTTTGCTCCGCCGCGCTCCGGCGCCGGGCTTGGCCAAGGCTTTGGTCAGGCGGCTACAGCTCCCGCAGCCGCGCCGCCAGCCGCTCTGCCCGTGGGCCAACCTGCTGCGCCCATTTGGAGCGCAGCATCTCCGCTGCCGCCTCGGCGTAGCGCCCGGCCCGCAAGTGCTCCAGGGTCTGCCGGAAGGCCAGCACCCCGGCCAGGCCCAGGTTGAAGCACATGTTCGCCAGCACCTCCTGCACGGCCTCGGGCGCGGTTGTAACCCACGGCAGTCCGGCCTCCAGCCGGGCCCAGCAGTCCTGGATGTCGTTGTCCAGCAAAAGCAGGGCCTCGGCCTCGGTCAGGCCCCGGTCGTCCAGGTTGCGGCCCACGCCGATGGTCAGCTTCCCGGCGGTGCAGCGGTAGGGCTTGAGCCGCAGGCCCTCGTCGCGCAGCAGGTCCTGGGCCAGGCGGCGCGCGTTCATCGGCCCGCGCCCTTGACCTTCTCGCCACCCAGCTTCTCGATGGTCCGCAGGCCGCCCATGCCGAGCATGCCGAACATCAGCTGCCAGAGCATGTCGTCCAGCGCCGGGTGCAGCGGCGCGCCGGGCCACCACACGCCGGAGGCCCAGGCCCACAGGGGCCGCACCAGATACTGGAAGCACAAGGCCGCCGCGCAGACCCAGCCGATGGCCGGCCGCCACCCAGCCACAAACAGCGACGGGCTGGCGGCCTCGGCCTTGTTGATGTCGCGCTGGTCGGCCTCGGCCTTGGCCGCGATGTCGAGCAGCGCGCGCTGGTAGTCCTCTGCGGCCTTGGCCCTGGCGCCGGGGTCCGGGATCAGGTCGAGCAGCTTCTGGGCCGCCGCGCCGATGACGGGGATGAGTTCAAGCAGCATGGTATCCTCCTTGTGTGCCGGGGCTGATGTTTCAGGGCTGATGTATTGGTCCGGTCATGCAGGGCTGGCGTTCGGCGTTGCCCGGCTGGGCTATTTCAGCACCATCCGCAGCACGGACGGCCCCACGAGCTGCAGCACCAGCCCCGCGCCCAGGCCCACGTAAACATGGAAACGCAGGCGGTTCACCGCGCTCCACAGGTCCGCGCGCTCGTTCAGGTGCTCCTCCCGCGACTGCACATGGGCCTCGCGGTGCTGGTCCGCCCCGCGCTCCAGGGCGGACAGGCGCTCGGCCTGGCGGGCGCACAGCTCGCGCCGGGCCACCTGGGACTCGGCGATGCGCAACAGCGTCTCGCCGTTGGCGCGGGACTGTTCGGCCACGGCCTCGATGCCCACGCGCATCTGGTCCTTGAGGCCCAGCAGCGCGTCGCGGATCTGCTCCATGAACTGGTCGTGGAAGGCGCAGGGCTGTTGCATGGCCGCCTCCCTACCCGGCGGGCCGCAACCGCGCGCGGTCGTCCACACAGGCCTGGAACGAATCCACAGCCTCCCAGCTGGCGGGCAGGCGCAGGGCTTCCGGGTGCGCGGGCGCCGTCACCGCAGCCATGCCCAGGAATTCGCCGTCCGCGCCGATCATCGGGCGGTCTTCGGCATACGCAGGCACGTCGACAACCACCGAAGGGAAGGCCGAGGGCGTCAGCCCGGGCGTGGCCATGTAAGCCGTACGCTGGGCCTCGTCGGTCCAGTCCACCACGGCGCAGCCCTGCGGCAGCGCGGCCAGCAGGGCGCGGGAGAGTTCAACTTCAGGATGATGCACGAGAATCATGGGTGTCTCCTTTAACTGATGGTGAAGATGTTGACCGAACCGGCCCCGCCAGCGCCGCCGTGCGTATTGCCGCCAGTGGTGTACGGCCCGCCAGCGCCACCAGGGGCGGCCACGGTTCCAAGATTGGCGTAGCCCCCGGCGCTTGTCGCAATGACGACCACGCCGCCGCCAGCGCCGCCGCCGCCACAACCGGAGGTCGCTCCGTTCGGCGAGCCCCCCGTGGCCCCGGCGGACGAAATGGAGCAGCCGGAACCGACGGATACTGCGGGGGAGAACAGCATCAACACGCCGCCGCCAGCGCCGGGACTCCCGGCCCCACCCGTTCCGTTCAGTCCAGGGGTGTCGCCCGCGCCGCCGCCGGAGGAGTAGGGCGTGTTTCCCGGCCCGGCATTGCCGCCGGGGCCGCCGTACGCAGCGCCCGCATCCGCTATGGCGGACAGGGGCACCTGGGAGCCGCCGCCGCCGCCAGCGCCGCCGCAGCAGGGACCGCCCTTGCCTCCGAAGCCGGGCTTTCCCCAGCCGCCGCCGTTTCCACCGCCGCCCGTGCCGCCGCCGCCGCTTTGCATGGCTGTGGCCGCTGCGCCCGTGGCACCGGCAAGGGGGTCGGTGTATGTGCACGTTGCTCCAGCCGCGCCCTCGCCCTGGACAACGTAGGCCTCCAGGGCAGACTTCTTGAGCTTCCCACGAAAGGCATTGGGGGTGAGATCGTAGGCCGTGAGGTTGCCGAAGTTTCCAGCCTTGCCCAAATAGTTGATGTGGCACGTTCCGCCGTTCAGCAGTTGCACCTTGGTCTTGGCGAAGACGATGAGGCCCTTGCTGTTGGTGGAGGGCTTGAGCCAGCCGCCATCGATGATAAGGGTGTCGCACAGGACCACGCTGGCCCCGGTGTCGGCATCGGGCGCAACCATGGCCGCTGCGGTGATGGTGAGCACCCCGTTCACCGGCTGGAGCACGCTGCCGCCCTGGATGATGTTGCCGGAGTATGAGCCGTCGCCGAAGAGCGACTGCGCGCCGCCCAGGGGGCCGGGAGGCAGGCCCCCGGCCCCGCCGGGCCAGCCCCCGCCGCCGCCGTGGGACGCCATGCTGCGCAGGCCCGCGCCCGCGTGCGAGGCCAGGCGCATGGCTAGTACTTCCCGCCGCGCGCAAAGACCCACATCTTCTTGCCGCTGGTGGGCGCGGCTGCGGCCTGGGCGCGGATGGACCAGCCCGGAGGCAGGTTCAGGAACTTGTTGCCGCTGGCGTCGGTCTGCACGTGGCTGGCCAGCATGGCGTGGGCCATGATGTTCACCGGGGCGAGGGCGTTGGTCATGCCGCTGGTGAGCGGAATCTTGACCGTGGCGGCCTTCTTGCTGGCCGTGCCGTCGTGGAACAACAGGATCAGGTCCTTGTCCGCCGTGTCGTCGGTGGACACGGCCAGCACGTCCGCGCGGGTGCTCTCCGCCACATCGCCCGCGAAGACGACGGATTCGGTGGTGTCGGACAGTTCCGTGATCTTGCCCGTGATGGTGCCGATGAAGATGGGGTTGGTGTTCGCTGCCATGGTCTACATGCCTCCCAGGAGTGCGTGGTTGAAGACGCGGCCGGCCACCATGGCCGGTCGCAGGGTCGCATTGGTGGAGAGCTGGTCCGGGCCGGAGCCCAGGTCCGCCGCCAGGCCCGAGGTTGTGCGGGCAAGGCCGCCGCCCGTGGCCACGCGCGCGCGCAAGAGCCCGGCGGCCAGCTCAAGGCCGGGGTCCTGGCCCAGGGCGATGGACAGCCGCAAGGCCTCGTCCGCGCCGGGGGAGAGCAGGGTCTCGGCCAGACCGTCGCCTGCGGCCAGCTTGGCCGAAAGCTGGCCCGGCGTGGTGTCGGCTGCGCTCACGCGCAGGCCGTTCACAGCGCCCTGGGCCTGCACGGCATAGCCCTGGGCTTGCGCGACGTGGCCCTGGGCCAAGGCGGCCTGAGCCTGGGCCTGGCTGGCGGCCTCCCCGGCCTGGGTCCCGGCGGCCAGGGCCGTGGCGCGGGCGCTTTCGCAGGCGCCGAGAAAGGCCGTGCTGTCGCGGATGTCCATCTGCGGGGTGCTCACGGGATAGACCACGGCGCGGCCCAGCCTTTCGTCCAGGGCCTGGCAGATCATGGTCAGAAGATCGAGGGCGGCCTCGTGGGTCTCCGCCGGGAAGGCCGCATTCTCCACATAGTCCACCTCCTGCACGATGGCCGGGTCGCGGTAGAGCACCAGGGTCTGGCCCGTGGCCGGGGGTTCGGCCAGGGCTAGGCTGCCGCCCGCCGGGCTGCCCGCGCCGGAGAGGCCGTAGTGCGTGCCGGACAGCAGCGGGGTTTCCGCGCCGTCCTGGCGCAGCAGAACCTTGATGTCGTCCTCGCGCATGAAGGGAAAGGGCACGGGGAACACGGTGGTGGCTCCGTTGCCGGTGTAGGAGGTCTTGGAGGTCTGGGTGGACAGGGTCATCTGGGGGCTCCTTCTGGGTTGGTGGGCTATTCGTTGATGGCCAGGGTGGGCGCCACAAGCAGCACGGTCATGGGCAGGGGCTGGTCCTGGACCACGGTGAGCACGCCGTCCGTGCCCCAGCCCTGGGGAAAGCGCACGGACTTGTCGCCGCTGAACAGCGCGGGCGGCCCGTCCATGGCGTCGGCGCTGGTGCGGTAGAGCAGCGGCTCAAGGTTCCCGATGCCCGGCCCGACCTTGCCGCCCAGGCTGCGGTGCAGCCGCACCGAGACCTCGATGATGCGCTTGGTGCGCGTCTGCGAACTGCCGCGCGCCCCGGAGAACTCCAGGCGCATGGGTTTGAGCACCGAGGTGTAGGCCAGGCCCGCGTGCACCTGGTTGGCCGGGCGCGGCAGGCTGATGGCCCCCTCGGCCGACACGGTGGTCTCGGGCAGCACTGCGCCGTCGGCCAAAACCTGCACCCGGCGTCCCGCCAGGTGGGCCAGCCCGGTCAGTTCGCTCACCGCCGCGCCCGCGTAGCTCAGTCCCGCGTCGAGGAAAAAGGCCTCGCTGGCGCTCACCGCATCCTCGGAAAAGGCGGGCTCCAGCGTCTCGATGAAGCGGCGGACCAGGGGCTCGCCCCCTGGATTCGCCGGGTCTGGCACGCTGCGGCGCACCACCAGCCAGAGTTCGTCGCGGCCCTGGGCGTCGTTTGAGACCACGCACGCGGCCTCCACTGCGCCGTCGGTGATGATGCGCGAAAAGGCGCAGACATCCTGGTCCGGCAGGTAGGTCATGGCCACCAGCACGCCGTCGGCCCGTACGCAAAAGAGGATCGGGTCCGGCTCCTGGGCGAAGGCCAGCTGCGTCAACCCCGGCGCGGCCACGTGGGCCGAGAGCAGGGTCAGGTCGCGCGAGGTGTAGGCGTCGGACTCGAAGCGGTAGGCCATCTCGCGCACCTTGCGCCCGGAGCGCTGCACAAACAGCGTGGCGTGGCCCGCCGCGCAGACGCAGGCCTGGGCCGCGCCGCTGGTGCCCTGGCGGTCGGCCTTGACCCCGCCGGGGGTCACCGGCGCGCCCAGCGAGCCGCCGGACACGGTCCACTCGCCGCTGCTGGTGCCGATCCAGAGCTTGTCGCGCGGGGCCAGGAAGCAGATGCGCCCGCCCTGCTGGGCCGAGAGGGTGATCTCCAGGCCGTCGTCGTCCAAGGGGTCGTCGCCGGGATCGGCCTCGATGCGCTCGCCCACGGCGAACTCCTCCCAATAGTCGGCGTTGAGCGCTCCATCCGCCGTGCGCACGCTCTCGATCTCCGCCGTGGTGCCCGGCGCGTCGCGGAAGGTGGCCCGCAGGGAGCCGCTTGACGCCGTGATGATGCGCTGGCCGGTGTAGCGGTAGTACTGCGGGGTGGCGTCGCCCGCCTCGTCGTAGACATCGCCGCACAGGGCCGACCTCTGGCTGAAGGCGTCGCCGCTTAAGAGCAGGAAGGTGTCGCCCGCGCGGCCGTCGGCCCGTGAGTCGCCGGAGCCGTCGGCGATCTCGAAGTCGTCCCAGCCGGAGAGCGGCACCTCCCGCGTGCACAGCCGGAAGTCCCGGTGCCCGGAGGTGCGCGAAAACCACAGGGTGAAGGGCTCGTTTGTGGTGGCCGCAAAGACCAGACGGTCTTCGTGCAGGCAGCACAGACCCGGCCAGTTGGCCTCGCCCCAGGTGGCCGGGATTTCCGTCAGCTCCAGCTCGGCCAGGGCGAAGCCGCCCGTCTCCGTGCGGGTGAGCACCTGCGGGGCCACCAGCGGGTGGGTCAGGATCAGCTCCTGGCGGTCCTGCACGGCGCGCAGCTCGCTTAAGTGCGCCGCAAGGTAGGGCGTCTCCAGCTCCAGCACCTGGCTTTCGGCGTCGAGCACGCGGCCGCCGTCGTAGAAGAAGCGCAGCACCCCCCGGCCCGCCGGGCTTTCGCCAAACTCCAGCACCCAGGCCTTGCCCATGGCGTCCTCAAAGGACAACAGCACCGAGGGCGTGGCGTGGCGCACCGCGTCGCCCACGTAGCGCATGCCGCTGCGCCGGGTGATGCCGCCGTGCGGGTGCACCAGGAAGTTCTCCAGGGTCTGGCAGCCGTTGAAGTATTTGGCCACGTCCACGCGGCCGTAGAGCCGGGGCGAAAGCTCCCCGGAGGTGAAGTTGGTCAGGATCATTGGCACGAGGGACATGGGGACCTCCGCTGTTTAGTAATCGAACGCGGAGCCGCCGCCCCAGCCATCAGAACCACTTTGACCGGTGGGGAAGGTCGTGGGATACCCGCCAAGGCCTCCGACCTTGCCGCCGCCGCCAAAGACCTGGCCGCCCAGGCGCAGCAGGGAGCCCAGGCCATTGTCATCCGTGCGGCTGCGCCGACCGGACAGGCGGATGCTCTGGGCCTGCTCGGCCCCGCTGGCCAGGATGTCGTCCACGCGGCGCGAGGAATCGCCCAGGAGCTGGCCCAGCTGGTCCTCCTGCTGCTGCTCCTGGCTTTCCAGGTTCAAGAGCGAGGTGCCGGAGAGCGTGAGCCCGGACCCAGCGGCGGCCACGCGGGCGCGCGCCCGGCGGTGCTGGTTGTCCTCGCGCAGGGCCTCGGCCTTTTCGCGGGCGCTCAGCTGCACGGCCTCGGCCTGGCGCTTGGCCTGGGCCTCCGCAGTCTGGGCGCGCAGCTCGGCGGCCTCGCTGATCTCGCTGCCGCCGCCGCTGCTGACGGCGCTATTCAGCACGCCCTTCAAGATGCCTGTGCCCAGATTGATGGCCGTGGGCATGACAGTGCTCACTCCTTCCATGTGCGGAACCTCCCGTAGAGATTGTGGGTTGCCTGGCCGGACTGCGCTGGCCCGAAGCCGGGGCAGCGGCCCTCCAGGGTGAAGCCAAGGTGCGCGGCGAAGCGGTTCGCCCGGCTGTCGTCCTCGCGCGCGTGGAGCTGCAGCCTGTGGAAGCCGTGCTCCCGCGCCAGGGACTCGACCACGCGCCGGGCCAGCCGGGCAAAGGCCAGGGGGACCAGGTCCACGTCCTGCCCGGCCCAGCACCAGCACTCGCCCACCCCGGGCCAGAAGCGCACCGCCCCGCCGCAGGCGATGACCCGGTCCCCGCACAGCACGGTCCAGGCCGGACCGGCGGCGTGGTAGCCGCGCGCCAGCTCGGCCAGGGGCGGCAGCCCCTCCAGGGCCTGGGCCGCGCCGGGCCGAAGGCGGAGGGACTGCGCATGGGCGGGCAGGAAGGGCAGGGCCAACAGGGGTTGGGGCATGTGGTCGCTCGTTGGGTTGCAGGTTTGGACCCGGCGCGGTCCGGCTGGTGCGCAGTATACCCCTGCTTTTGCCGCAGGACAAAATTTACCCATTTTTGGCCGGTAAAAGGACAAAAATTCCCCCTTGACAGGCTTTGGAGCAGGGGATTGAATTGTCATTCGGCTGATTCCGGCACCGCTGCGTGGGCTGCTGCGCCGCTGCTCCGGGCGAGGCCCAGGAGAAAGCGGACAGGCGTCGGCGAATGGGCGTCGGCGAATGGGCGCAGACCGCCAGGCCCAGGCGGGCCGCGACAGGCCGTCTGCGCCCTTCAGCCTAGGCGGGCAGGCCCTGGCGGGTTGGCGCAGACGGAATGCTGGGACGGGAAAGCGGAAGCGGTCAGAATGAGGCGCTGAGGCGCAGGCGGGCGGGTGCGGTCAGTCGTGCGCAATGGCCGGGCGCAATGGCCGGGCGCAGGCGAGAGGCCTGGGGTGGCCGGGCGCAGGCGAGAGGCCTGGGGTGGCCGGGCGCAGACAGACAGGCGGGCAGGCGGACAGGCGGACAGACTCCCCGGAAAGCGCAAACCCCCCGACAAGACCTGTGTCCTGCCGGGGGGTTTTGCCGGGGCGTTTCGCTGGGGTGTTGTCCCGCGCTGGCGCTATTCCTCCGTCACCAGGCCGTGGCCCAGCATGCGCTCGGTCTTGCGGGCGTCTGCGGCGTTGGCGTAGGGGCCCACCAGCACGCGGTAGAACCTGCCCCTGCCTCCGAGCATGGTGGCCACAACCTTCACGGGCAGGCCCTTCTTCTCAAGGTGCTGGGCGCGGCGCGCGGCCCGCTGGCGCGACTGGAACGAGCTCTCCTGGATGGCGTACTCGCCCTGGGCGGTCTTGCGCTGGACAAGGTTGCCGTTGCTGCCGGAGCTGCCCGCGTTGCCGGAAGCGCTGGCGCTCCTGGCCTCGCTGGCGGGCGCGACGGGCGCGACGGGCGCGACGAAAGACGCGGTGGAAGATGCGGCGGAATATGTGACCGGAGACGCAGCCGGAGACGCGGCCACACGCTGGCTCAGCTCCACCTTGGCGTCGGCCAGCACCAGCGCGTCCCTCAGGTCGCGGTCCTGGCGCGGGGCGGCCTGGGTCAGGGCCAGGGGCAGCTTGCCCGAGCCCTTGTGCTCGTCCAGGGTGGCGATGCTTTGGCCCTGGCCCGTCCGCTGGAACGCGATGTCCAGCAACTGGCGGGTGACTGCGGCGCGGGCGCCGGCGCTGCGCGCGCCCAGCACCACGGCGATGACGCGGGAATCGCCGTGCTTGGCCGTGACCACGTTGTTGTAGCCCGAGGCGCGGATGTATCCGGTCTTGAGCCCGTCCACCCCGTCATAGGAGGAGAGCAGGCGGTTGGCGTTGTGGTGGTTCAGGTTGTTGTGCACGTAGGTGGTCATGGAGTGGAAGGCCAGGGCCTGCGGGAAGCGGCGCAGGTAGCTGGCCGAGAGTTTGAGCATGTCGCGCGCGGTGGTCAGTTGCCCGTCTGCGGGCATGCCGTTGGGGTTCATAAACACCGTGCCGGTCATGCCCAGCTCCTGGGCTTTGGCGTTCATGGCCGCCACAAAGGGGTGCACGTCCTCGCTGCCGCAGAGGTGCTGGGCCAGGGCCACGCAGGCGTCGTTGCCGCTGGCCACGGCGATGCCCTTCATGATCTCGCGCACGATGACCCGCTCCCCGGGGCGGATGTTCATGAGCGAGCCCCCGGCCTGGGTGGCCTCGGGCGTCACGAGCACGGTGTCGGTCAGGGCCAGGCGCTTCTCCTGCAGGGCCTCGAAGGTCAGGTACAAGGTCAGCACCTTGGTCAGGGAGGCCGGCGGGATCTGCTCATCGGCGTTCTGCTCGTAGACGATATTGCCTGTGCCCAGGTCCATGGCGATGGCCGACCTGGCGCGCAGTTCGCCTGTGTGGCGGAGGGCGGCATGCACTGGGCTTGCGCCTATCATCATAAGGAGCAGTGTCAGGACAATGACGTTGCTGTTCGTTCGCATGGCTTCCCGCTGTGTTTCAAATTATCCTGGTCTGCCCCAACCAAAACCGTCCGGGGAGCGCACCTTAGCCTCGGAGGGGGGCGGCTGGCAAGCCCAGGCCGCCTGCTTTTGTCATACATTTTTCACCGCGCTTTCCACGCGGTTGCGGCCATTAGCCTTGGCCACGTACAGGGCCTGGTCGGCCCGGCGGTAAAACTCGTCCGTCGACTCGTCGCCGTCGGTCTCGGCCACGCCAAAGCTGGCGGTGATGGCCAGCCCGCTGAGGGCGGCGGCGGCCACGCCCAGCCGGAGCTTTTCCGCAGCCTGCCTGCCCTATTCAATATCCGTGCCGGGCAACAGCACGGCAAATTCTTCTCCCCCCAGCCGGTACAGCGTGTCCGACTCGCGCACGGACGCCCTGATCCGCTCCGCGAATTCCTGCAGCACATGGTCGCCGCGCTGGTGCCCGTGCCCGTCGTTCACGTTTTTGAACAGGTCCAGGTCCATCATCACCAGGCACAGGCGCGCGCCCTGGCGCCTGGCCTTGGAGAACTCGCGCCTGATCTCCACGTCCCAGGTGCGCCGGTTGTAGGCCCCGGTGAGCTTGTCCGTGCTGGCCTGGGTCTCCAGGCTGCGGTTCAGGCTCTCCAGGTGCTCGCGGTCGCGCACCACCTCGGCCACCATGGGCCGGAACAGCAGCAGGCCGATCAGCAGCAGCCCGGCAAGGGCCGCGCCCAAGAGCACCTTGACCAGGTCGCGCAGGTTTTCCAGGGTCCGCTCGCCCAGCCGCTGCAAGGCGTCCATGCGCTTGTCCAGACCCTCCAGCAGGGCGTCGCCGCTCTGACGAAAACGCCCCACGGCCTTCTTGTCCACGTCCCGGCCCTGGGCCATGGCCGTGCGCCACTCCCCGGCCTGGGTGACAAAGTCGTGGTACAGGGCCTCTGTCCCGTCCTCGTCCCCGCGCAATATGCTCAAGGCCGGGCTGCCCTCGGGCAGGCTCAGGGCCTGCGCCGGGCCATGCGCCAGCATCTCGTGCCCCTGCCCCAGCTCGCGCAGCACCTCATCCAGCTCCCGCAGCCTGGCCAGACGCTCGTCGCCTGCGTCGTCGTCGGCGCGCATGACCAGGATGTCCACGCGCTGGCAAAGCATGCGCTGCCGCCCGGCCACGTTCAGCAGCCTGGCCCCCAGCACCTCGCTGCTCACGGCGTTGTCCATGAGCGCATAGCTGGCCAGGGTGAGCACGGCGACGATGCCCAGGGCCAGAAGGTAGCGCAAGGTCAGCCGCGTGTGCAGGGATATTCCGGCCAATGGATTCATGCGCTGCGCCACTGTCCGCCTTCATCTTTCAATCAGCAGCCACCCCGCCGCAATTTTTTACCATTTTTCTAGACATATTTTCACAGACCCGTCAAGCGCTGGCAAAAGGATTCTCCTTCCGAGCCTGCGCCAATTCAGACAGGAACGGTTCTTGACATCGCCGGGCCAGGACCATAATGTATAACACTAACTATTCATCAAAAGGGTCGTGAATTCCTATGATGCTTTCCTGCCCCCCTCTTGCCTATCCGCCCCGCGTGCTCGTTGTCGAGGACGAACGCATCATCGCCATGGCCACTGCGGTGAACCTGCAGCGCATGGGCTGCGAGGTGGTGGCCACCGCAGCCACCGGGCAGCAGGCCGTGGACTATGCCGCGCGCCAAAAGCCCGACGTGGTGCTCATGGACATCATGCTCCAGGGGAACATGACCGGCATCGAGGCCGCGCGGCAGATACGCCACGCCTCGCCAACCCTGCCCATCATCTACTGCACGGCCTACACCGACCCGGGCACCAGGGCCCAGGCCGCCCTGACCAACCCCAAGGCCTTCATGGGCAAGCCGCTCAACTACAGCGAGCTCAAGTCCCTCATCGACGACCTGGGATGAACAAAAGCGTGCTGCCGTCTTCACGGGTCCTGGCGGCCCTGCTGTTCATGCTGGCCTGCGCGCTGTTGACCCCGTGCGCCACGGCCCTGGCCTCGGGCGCGCTGCCCTGGTTCGCGCCCGGCCAGCAGACCAACGCCAGCGCCGCAAACGCCAGTACCGCCAACGCCTCTGCCCCGGCCCATGCGGCCAAGGCCAGCGCCCCTGATCCCCAGGCCGCGATCCTGACCCTGCTGGCCGCCTGCCCTGCCCCGGCAAACGCCACCGCAGCCAGCCCCGACCCCGCCGTGCAGGCGGCTGTCCTGGTGCTGCTCGCCGCCTGCCCCGGCCCGGCGGCAGCGCCCGTGGCAGCCGCCATACCCGCCGCCATACCCGCCGCCGCCAGCCCGGACCCGGTCGCCCAGGCCGCGATCCTGGCCCGGCTTTCCGTCGCCCCTGTCCCGCCAGCCAGCCCAGACTCCTCTGCCGAGCCCACCGACCCCGACGGCCAGGCCCAGTTCGCGGTGCTGCGGCGCTACTTCCGCAGCCAGCTGACCCTGGCCGAGGATTTCCCGGAGGTCTTCTCCCGCCGCGTCAAGGACAGCGAGACCATGGCCTACATGACCATGTGCGCCATGCAGCGCAAGCGCGGGCTGCTGGAGCGCTTCCGCTCCGCAGAGGTGGATGTTTCGCGGCTTGTCTTCACCCGGGTGACCAGCGACCCGGATCTGGCGCGCATCCGCGTCACCGGCCGGTACAGCTTCACCCTTGGGCCACGGGCAAAGGTTGAGGAAGAACCACGGGCCACAGGAGCTGAAGGCCCGCAGTCCCGGATTGAGGACGCCGCAATGGTCCGGACAGAGGGGAATCCGCAGGCTGCGCCAGATGGCGGGTCGAATGGCGGGCCGAATGGCGGGCCGAAGGCCCTGTCGACTGCCGCGCTGGCTGCCCTGTCGCATGACGGGCCGAATGCCCATGTGGTGGAGCACAGGGTCGAGGAGACCCTGGTGGAGGATGCGCTGTTCGTGCTCTTGCCCGAGATGGGCGAGTGGAAAATCTACGAGCGCCGCGAGGGCTGGCGGCCGTAGGGCCTGGCCTCTGTTGGCTTCAGTTGGCCTCAGCTGGCCTCAGCTGGCCTCAGCTGGCCGCCCTGTCCAGAACGTTTCCCTGACCATCAACGCGCCCGGCGGCCTGCCCCTTGTCCAGACCTGCGGCCAGATCCTTGTCCAGCCCCTCGTCCAGGCGCTCGTCCAAGTTTGCGGCCAGATCCTCACCTGGTCGAGGCAGACCCTGCGCCTCGGCCAGCACCACGCGGTTGCGGCCGCTGTTCTTGGCCACGTACAGCGCCTGGTCGGCCAGAAACACCAGGTCCTGGGGCGTGCCGCCAGGAGCCAGGGAGGCCACGCCAGCGCTCACCGTGATGCGCAGCCCCGCTTTGGCGCCGGTGCGGAACACGCGCTCGGCCACGCGCTGGCGCAGGCGCTCGGCCAAAAGCGCCGCCTGCTCGCGGCTGGTGTGCGGCAAAATGACAACAAACTCCTCCCCGCCATAGCGCGCCGGATAGTCCGAGCCGCGCAGGCCCTCGCCCAGCAGCAGGGCCATGTCCCGCAGCACCTCGTCGCCCACCGGGTGGCCGTGGGTGTCGTTGACCGTCTTGAAATGGTCCAGGTCCACCAGGATCAGCGACAGCGGCTGGTCGTAGCGGCCATGGCGCGCCACCTCGGAGCTCAGGCGCTCCTCGAAGCTGCGGCGGTTGCCTATTTTGGTCAGGCCGTCGCGGTCGGCCTGGATCTTCACCTGGCGGTACAGGAACGCATTGCGCAGGGCCAGCGCCAGGTGGTTGACGCAGGCGTTCAGGGTCTGCACCTGGTCCCTGGCCAGCCGCAGCCCCTTGTCGGTCATCAGCGCCAGAAAGCCGAAGCTCTCCCCGCCCACGGACAGGGGCAGCAGCACCATCCGGCCGGCGCTGGGGCCGGGCACGGGCTTGCGGTTGCGTTCCGGGGTCAGGCAGACTTGGCGGTACTCCGAGACCTTGGCCCCGGCCTTCTGCTCCGCGCCCTCGATGAGGGTCTGCTGCCATTCCTCGCTTTCCGGCGGGTACAGCAGGCAGGGCATGTACAGCTCGGCCGAGATGCCCGGATCACTGTCCGAGCGGGTCCAGAAGGCCGCGCCCAGAGCCGTCAGCGGCAGCAGAAAGCGCAGGTCGCTCCTGGCCTTGGACAAGATCGTGGCCGGGTCCAGGGAGGCCGTGGCCCGCGAGAGCACCCGGTTCAAAAAACTCAGGTGGTTGCTCTTGCGCACCAGAAGCTCGCGCTCCAGGGTGATCTCCTCGGTCTTGCGGCGCAGGTCCGCAGTCAAGGACTCCATCTCGCGCAGGCGCAAGAGAGCGTCGCGCACCTTGAAGCGGGTCAGCGGGGCGCGCACGGCGGTGACAAAGCCCTCGGCCAGCACCTGTTCGGTCTCCAGCAGCTCGGCCTCCTCGTCCAAAAGCAGGATGCGGCGCACGCCGTCGTCCTTTATGGAGGCCTGGCGTCGGGATTTTGGCAGGCTGGTCCAAACGTCCCAGGGCACCCAGGCGGCCTGGGTCCGGCCCTCGCTGCCACGCATCCAGGCTGCGGCGTCGGTAGGCAAATTCCGCAGGGCATAGCCTGGCCCAGCTGCGGTTTCGATGAAGGCGGCGGAGGCTTGGTCGAGGCCAAGTCCCCACATTGTTTCAGGATGTTCTGTGCTGTGCATGTAGCGAGCCTCCCTTGGGGTGGATGCGTCCCCAGGGGAATTGCAAGAAGCGCTCCGGCTTCAAAATACCCTTCGCCCCCGTGCCCCTGCGGGGCACCGCGCCCTTTCGGCACCGGTCAAATGCCGGTTTAATGCCGGTCCGAGCCGGTTCCGGGTCGGTTCCGGGTCGGGCCTGGGCCCAGGTCCGGGCGGGGTCCCGCACTTTGACAAACCTCGCCAAGTATGGCTTTGTGCAGCCATGAAAAAGCCCGGAGTCTTCGGCACCCTGGACCCCTTCCTGGAGATCGGCCCCATCCTGGGCCGCAAGGTGGCCAACACCGGCTTTTTGCGCTTTCTGCTGGCGGCCGACCCCTTTGAGCACTACCACTTCTTCTTGTCCGACAAGCCCATGCGCGACTCCGTGGCCGAGATCGTGGCCGGGCTCGCGCCCGGCATCGCCGCGCGCGGCGGCTTTGTCCTCATGGACCGGCGCGAGCTGCCAGAGCGCCTGAAGACCACGCACTATGCCTGCTTCCACCAGTCCGACTGCATCAACAGCCCCACGCACATCGCCCGCCTGCGCAACGCCTACGCCCCGCGCCTGTTCCCCATCACCGGGCCCATCCACTCCCTGTCCTACCCGGACTTTCCGGCGGCCTTTCTGCGCCACCTCTGGGCCGGGGCCACCCCGCAGGACTGCATCATCGCCACCTCCCGCGCCGGGCAAAAGGCTGTGGAGGCCTTTTTCGCCCACCTGCGCCAGGGCTACGGCTTGGCTGGCGTGCCCGGCCCCAGCATCCGGCGCATCCCGCTCGGCCTGGACCCGGAGGCCGTGGCCGCGCCCCTGCCCACGCCCGAGGCCAAGCGGGAGCTGCGCCGCAAGCTCGGCCTGCCGGTTGCGCGCACCCTGATCCTGGTGCTGGGCCGCATTTCGCATTCGTCGAAAATGGACGTGGTGCCGCTGATCCGCGCCCTGTCCCGCCTGTGCGACGAGGGCCTGGCGCGGGATTCCGCAGCGCTGGTGCTGGCGGGCTGGGCCGACGAGGGCGACGACTTTCCGCAGAGCCTGGTCAACCTGGCAGGCAAGGTGGGCCTGACCGCCTGCCTGGAGCTGCGCCCCGGCGAGCGGCGCAAAGCCGAGATCCTGGCTGCCTGCGACCTTTTCGTGTCCATCGCCGACAATCCGCAGGAGACCTTCGGCCTGACCCTGCTGGAAGCCCAGGCCGCCGGGCTGCCGGTCATCGCCTCGGACTACGACGGCTACCGCGACCTGGTGGCGCACGGGGTCACGGGCCTGCTGGTTCCCACCCTCGGCCCTGACCCAAAAGGACCGGACCCGGTGAAACCGGACGCAGACACCGACGCCGTGGACCTCCTTGCCCCGCTGTTGTTCGACAACCAGTACCACCTGCTGCTGGCCCAGCGCACCGCCGTGGACGCCCCGGCCCTGGCCGAGGCCCTGGGCGCGCTTCTGGCCGACCCGGAGCTGCGTCGACGCATGGGCGCGGCCGGGCGCGAGCGCATGGCCGCAGGCTTCCTCTGGCCGCAGGTGGTGGCCCGGCACCTGGAGGTCTGGGACGAGCTGGCCGCCCTGCCCGGGCCGGACATCGAGACCCTGCGCCACGTGCCGCACCCCCTGCACCTGCCCTACGCCAAGGTCTTCGCCAGCTACCCCACGCGCACCCTGCGGCCCGAAACGCGGCTCTGCGCCGGGCGCGCGGGCCAGGCCCTGCTCAAGGGCAAGGAGCACCCGCTGCTCTACGCCGGGCTGGACCAGGTGCTGGACCCGGACGCCATCCGCAAGACCGTGTTCCTGGCGCGCAACGGCGCAACCGCAGCCGAGGTGGGCCTGCGCCTGCGCGAGCTCTGCCCAGGCCTCTCGGCAGACCGCGCCGAATTCCACATCCTCTGGGCCGTGAAGCACGACCTGCTGCAAACTGTCCGGGAGCCCTGATGCCGACGTCCACGCCAACGTCCACGCCAACGCCCACGCCAACGACCACGACCAGCTCCCCGTCCGTCCTGCACCACGCGGCGCTGAAGCACCGGGGCGGGGCCGTGCGCGTGGCCCGGCTGCTCCTGGCCGCGCAACGCTCCGCCGGGGTGGACGCGCGCTATTCCTATGAGGTGGAGGAGAACGATCCTGAGAATCTGGGGCCAGAGAACTTGGGGCCGGAGAACCTGGGGCCCGGCGCTGCCGCCCAGGCCGCCAGTCCCACAGCAGCAAACGGCCGTGCCGCCGACCCCCATGCCGCCGACCCGGCGTCCTCCGACCCTGCGTCCGGCGGCCAGCACACCCAGCCCGCCGCCCTGGCCCGACGCGCGGCGGAGCGGCCCCCGCACGGCGTGGTCCACCTGCACACCAGCACGGACTGGCCCGCCCTGCTCGAAGGCCTGCTGGACTCGGGCACCGCCTCCGGGCTCATCCTCACCCTGCACGACGCCACGCCGCTGACGGGCGGCTGCGCCTACCCGCTGTCCTGCCCGCACTTCCCGGTCTGCGCCGACCCCTGCCCGCGCGGCTTCCCCTCGGCCCGCCTGCGCCAGGCCCACACCACGCGGCTGTTGCAGCGCCTGGACCCGGTGCTGGTCAGCCCGTCGCGCTGGCTGGCCAGCTTGGCCAAGGCAGCCCTTCCCGGCGCCAATGTGCGCGTGGTTCCCAATGGCGTGCCCTGGCCCGATCTGGCCGCCCTGCCCAAAAAGGCCGAGGCCCGCGCTGCGCTCGGCATCGCGCCCGGGGTTCCCGTGGCGTTGTTCGCGGCCCATGGCGGCGCGCGCGCGGCGTACAAGTCCGGCCCGGCCTGGCCGGAGCACTGGGCGCGCCTTGAGGCTGCCGTGCCCGGCGCGGTCGGCTTCGCCGTGGGCGGTGACGAAGCAGCGCGCTCCGGCGGGCTGACCATCTGGCCCTACCTGGACCGCGCCAAACTGACCCTGCTCCTGCGCGCGGCAGACTGCCTGGTCTATCCCACCCTGGCCGACAACCACCCCCTGGTGCTGCTCGAAGCCGCAGCCTGCGAGCTTGCCGTGGCCAGCTTCCGCGTGGGCGGCGTGCCAGAGATCGTCCGCCACGGCGAAACCGGGTTCTTGGCCGACCCCGGCGACACCGATGCGCTCCTCGCCCATGCCGCCAACCTGCTGGCCCAACCCGCCCTGGCCCGCAGCCTGGGCCGCAACGCCCGCGACCAGGGCGGCAAACGCTTCACAGCCGAACGCATGGCTGCGGACTACAGCAAGCTGCTGGGAGAATAGCCTCCGGCGGTCGGGGGCAGCGGCCCCCGAACCCCCATCATGCGCCGAAGGGGCTGCTTCAGGAGGAACCTGAAGCAGCCCCTTCGGCTTGTGCGGGCCAAACCCTGTCAACCCGCTATTTTTGTCCTTTTACCGGCCAAAAACGGGTGCTTTTTGTCCTGGGCCAAAAGCCCATGCTATATTCCATTGATAGACAATCGGAGGTCGGATATGGAAACTGAAAGCACGGACAATCGAATGTGGACCAGGGTGAGCGAGGACGGCAAGCACGCCGCAGCCGGTATGAGCCTGGGTTCGGGCGGCGGCACGAAGACCGGCGCGGGCGGGAAGCCGCAGCCCTACGGCTGGCACGGGTATTATGGCGAAACGGGCGGCGGCTCTTCATCCGGCCAGGAATACCGGGGCAAGGTCTCGCTGCCGCATGAAGTGCGCGGAACAGTGACGCCGCCCGCCCAGAAGGGCACGGTGGCCCCGCCCCCGCCAGCGCCACTGAACAAGGGCGGCAGGGTAGGCGTCTCGACGAAGAACGATGTTCCTGGCAAGCAGGGGCCAGATCCAGAGGCCCTGAACCCTGAAGCCCGTGAGCAGATGCAGAGCGTGCTGGACAAGGCCCCTGGCGCACAGGACGTCAACATGAATAGCGGATACCGTTCCGGCGAGAAAGGGCCACATGGCGAGGGCCAGGCGGCGGATATCAACCGGATCAACGGCCAAAAGGTTTCCGATGCCAACAACCCCAACGTGCCCGTAGAACAGCGCGAGGTGATGCGTGAACGCCTGGATGAAATCAAGGCCGCTGCAGAGGGAAATGAAAATGTTGAGGCCTACCTTGGTCCCAATGGCGGCTTTTTCAGGAGAGCAGACGGGAAAATCGGTCGGAGCACAACCCCGGAGGAGGACGAAGCCCATCAGAATCACGTTCACATCACCATCCGCAAGCCTCCACTCTTTAGGCAGTAACCGCATGAGAACATACCTGTTCGCGTTGTTTATGCTCCTGCTCTGCGCCTCCACCCCGGCCTTGGCCCAGGAGCCACCCCCTGCCCTGGACGAGACCACGCGGAACATCCTCTGCTTCGGCCTGTGCGAGCGCATGGGCGACCGGGCCTTTCGGAACATCGTGCGCATCTTCACCGCCCCGGAGCCAGGGCCGCTCAACCCCAAAGGCATGCGGCTCTATGTGGGCTTTGTCGAATCCGAGTATAACGCGGGCAAGCGGCAGGTGCTGTATCGCGGTCCCCTGGCCCAGGATTGGGAGCGGCCCCGAACACCCGAAACGCTGAAGGGAGTCCCCTCAGACAAGCGCCCCTTACGCTACTGGATCAGCCGCCGGTACCTTGAGCCAGGCGGAAAGGAGCAACGCGACACGGCTGAGATCGACCTGGAGGCAAGGCCGCCGGTGGTGCGCTACCTCCAGCGCGACCCCGGCAAGCCACCGCGCGAGGTCGAGGAGCCTCTTGTGCCGCAGCCGTTGACGCCCTCCGCGCGCCTGCTGCTGCGCAGCTTCCCATCCCCAACCCCCAAAACCGACGCGCTTACCCTGCGGCCACTGGGCGTCATGGTGGAGGGAGAATACAACACCAGCAATGACGCCAAGGCTCCCTGGCCCGAGAACCCCCAGTATTACGTCATTTCCAGCAATGACGGAAAACAATGTGCCATCCATGCTCTGCCCAAAAGCAGCGGCTGGATGCATGAGCGCCTGCTACACGCCGTGTCGCCGAAGGACACGAACGGGAGCTTTGTTCTGGAAATCATTGAGAGCTACCTGCCGACGGATGCAATAGCCCCTAAGCATACACGGAACCGACGCCTGCGCGTCACCTTGAGCCTGAAGGACATGCGCACGGAGGTCGTGGACGATGGGCTGCACTTCGACGTGGAGCACGACATCTACTTCATCCCATAGCGGGCAGGAAATACGCATCCAGCCCCAAACAGCAAAACACCGGCCCGGCCACCCCAATGAGGGCAGCCGGGCCGTTCGTTCTTTCGATCAGCCGCTGTACGTCGTCGGCCAGAGCTTGGCTAGACCTTGTGCTTGTGCTTGGCCTTGAGCGGCAGGGCCACCGTGGCCGGACCGGAGGCGGCAACCATCTGGCAGGCATTGTTGCAGGCCAGCTTGCCGTCCACGCCAGGGATGATGCCGGGCACCACGGAGATGAGCGACAGGCACAGCGAGGCCAGGTACGGGGTGGACTGCACCAAGAGGATCACTGCCCAGGTCACGATGTCCGGGTTCTCCGTGCCGTAGCGGGCGATGACGCCGACAGCAGCCAGCCACAGAAGCGCCAGGATCATCAGCTCCTCGCGGGCCATCAGCAGGCCGCGCACCACGGCGCAGCGCTCCTCGCACTTGGGCGTGCGCAAAAACGGCTTCTTGGAGGTGAACACGCCCTGGAAGATGGCCTTGGCGATGGTGTGCGTGAGCGCCAGACCGGCCACGGCCGCGCCGATGCGCGCCCAGAAGCCGCACTTGACCCTGGTCTGGTACAGCCACATGAAGTGGAACAGCTTGAACAGGAACGCGCCCAGCGGCGGCAAGAGGAAAATCGACAGCGGCGTGCCGAAGTACCTGGGCAGCACCAGCATGCCGAGCGACCAGACCAGGCTGACCACGAGCACGGCGATCTGGGTGGCGTCCGCAAACCAGGGCAGCCAACCGGCGATGAAGTGGTACTTCTGGCCCAGGTCGAGCGCGGTGGTCTTGTTCCAGGGCAGCAGCTGCCGCCAGTGGCGCTTCAAGATCTGCACCGCGCCGTAGGCCCAGCGGAAACGCTGGCGCTTGAACCCGGCGTAGGTGTCGGGCGTCAGGCCCTGGCCGAAGCTCTCGGGCACGTAGATGGCCTCGTAGCCGCGCTCGATGACCTTGAGGCCCAGCTCGGCGTCCTCGCAGATGCACCACTCGCCCCAGCCGCCCACTTCCTCAAGCACGGCCTTGCGGATCATGGTCATGGTGCCGTGCTGGATGATGGCGTTGCGTTCATTGCGGTGCACCATGCCGATGCGGAAGAAGCCGTCGTATTCCCAGGCGCACACGGTCTTGTACGGGTCGCCCTGCCACTCGCGGTGGTCCTGCGGGCTCTGCACGATGGCGATGTCCGGCTTCTCGAAGTACGGGGTCAGGCTGCGCAGCCAGCTGGGGCGCACCTGGTAGTCGGAGTCGACCACGGCGATGACCCGTGCGTCGGCTGCGGTTTCCCTGAGCGCGAAGTTCAGCGCGCCGGCCTTGTAGCCCGGCCATTCCTCCAGGTGGAAGAAGCGGAAGCGCGAGCCGAGCTTGGCGCAGTGCTCCTCCAGGGGCTTCCACAGGGCCGGGTCCGTGGTGTTGTTGTCGATGAGCAACACCTCGAAGTTTGGGTAGTCCAGGGCGGCCAGCGAGTTCATGGTGGCGATGACCATGTCCGGCGGTTCCTTGCAGCAGGCCACGTGGATGGAGACCTTGGGCAGGCCCTCGTCCAGGTCGTGGCGCAGGGGGAAGAAGCGGCGGCGCAGGCCTTCGGGCCAGAGCATCTCGCTCATCTCATAGCCGTTTATCAGCACCACGGCGAGCAGGCCGATCTGCATGGGCAAAAGGATGCCCCAGGCCAGGGTCTCTGCGGGCAAAAACTCAATGGTGATGGGCGTGAAGGCGATCCACACCAGCGAGCTGGTCACGGTCTGCAAGAGCAGCGAGAAGAACAGCCGCCCGGAAAAGGGCTGGGTGCGGCGGTAATACAGAAAGAAGAGCATGGGGACGAGCGCCAGAAGCGACACGCCGAACTGCACCGGCCACAGGGTGTCCTCGATGATCACGCCGATCAGCGGGATCTTCAGCGTGCGGTCAACCGTCCAGATGCCCCAGTGCGCGCCGACAACGCCTTCCAGCGGGCGCTTCCACGGCTGGTCAAAGGCCTCCATGACGCAGTAGTCGATGTTCTGCTGGGCGGCCAGGTTCAGGAACTGGCGCAGGAACTTGGCCTCGTTGGCGATGCTGGCCTTGGCCTTGCCCCAGCGCTCGCCGTTTGAGGGCCAGCCGATTTCGGCCACCAGCACGTGCTTGCCCGGGAAGGCCTCGACGACCTGCTTGTAACGCAACATGCTCCACTCGATGGCCTTGTCCTCGGCCACGCGCTCCCAGTAGGGCAGGATGTGGATGGAGATGAAGTCCACGCTTTCGGCCAGCTTCGGGTTCTTGATCCAGACGTGCCAGGGCTCGGCAGTGCTGACCTGGACATCGGGCGCGGCTTCCTTCACGCGGCGGATGTATTCCGAGAGCTGGGCCACGGTGAAGTCGCCGCGCAGGATGGATTCGTTGCCCACGAACACCTTGGTGATGTTCTTGTGCTCCTTAAGATTCTTGATCAGCCCGGCGATCTCCAGCTCGTTGCGCTTGAGGCGCTTGTCCAGCCAGGCGCCGGCCATGACGGGCATGCCCTGCTTCTCGGCCAGGCCGGGAATGAGCTCCATGCCGTCCATGGAGGAATAGGTGCGGATGGCCCCGGCCTTGCCCTTGAGGAAGGCGATGTCTTCCGAGATCTGGGCGGGCGTGGGGAACTTGTTGACCAGCGGGTCCTGGTCGGCCCGGTACGGGCTGAAGGACACGGCCTTGACCTGGCCGGTGAAGTCGAGCTGGGGGTCGGCCGGACGGTTGAAGAAGGCCCAGAGGCCCAGGTTCGCAACCACGACGATGAGCACGATGAGTGCGTTCTTGCGCATAGTGCCGCCAACTCCAGGGATGGCGCGTTCGGCTAAAGTTTCTTTCGATCCCGCCGGAGGGGCCTGCATGCCGCCTTCCGCCGCTGGCCGCCCTGCGGCCCTGTGCAACCCTTCCACCCCTCGACAAGCCCCACAAAAACAGCGGCCCTTCAGGCCGCCTCGGCGTGCGCCGATCCCGCGGGCCGACCTCGCTGGTCAGCCGGATCGTCTACGCGGTGGGGCACTACTGCATCCAGCCAGTTCAGGCAAGCCGCCTTCTGTTTCTGGCCTGTGTGCACAGGGACACAGTGTACCTTTTGTGCGCACCTTGACTGTGGCACCGCCCGCGCGGGCGCGTCTGCATAGAGGAAAAGCAAGCCCCATGCCAAGGGCAATACGGCGGAATAACATCATAAAATATAAAGTTACACTGCGCAGAAAAATAGTTCTGTGTAATATTTGCGCACTCCCCAGTCAAGGGGTTTTGCCTGCGGCCTAGGCTGCTCTGCGCCTCAATGCTTCACAGCGGGCGGGAAATGAGGCACAACAAGGCCTGGCGAGGTACTCCATGACCCAGGCTATCTGGATTTGCACGGCGCTGTCCGCGCTGGCCGCCCTGGCCGGGCTTGTTGCGGCCTGGTGGGCGCGTTCCCGTTTTGCGCGCGGCAGGCGCGCGGCCATTGCCGTGGCCGTGTTCCTGCTGGTGGGCGCGGGCGGGGGCCTTTTGGCGCGCGGTGAGCTGACCCGAGGCCTGCGCCAGGACTACGCCACAGCCCGGGCCGAGGACATGTTCCGCACCGAGAGCCTGCTGCGCGCCCTGGCTGAGGCCGAGCCTGTCCAGGCCGGGCAGCTGCGCGTGCGGCTGACCATGGCCCTGGCCGCCACCGGCGACGACGAGGACCGCAGGGGCGTGGAGCAGCGCTTGCTGGACGAGGCCACGGGCCTGGCCCTTGGCGCTGGGTTCACGCGCCTGGGCAACGCCTCGGACGAGGCCGCCGCGCGCCTGGCCGAGGCCCTGCTGGAGGCCCTGAAAGAGCTTTCCGCCTCCAACCCTGTTTTGTGCCTGGGCCTGCTGCACCCGGACTCGCAAACCCCGGTGCAGGCCGCAACCCTGGCCCACCTGCGCGGCGGCGCGCGCACAAAGCTCGACGCCGCCCTGGCCCTGGTGCTGGCCACCAGCTCGCTCAAGCCCCAGCTGGCGCCCCGCCCGGCCGAGGCCGACGCCGCCCTGGCCGACATGTTCGGCGAAAACCTGCCCGCCTTCCAGCAGACTTACGGCGACGCCCAAAAGGTCCAGGCCCTGTTCGAGGCCTTGAGCAGCCCGGCCCAGGCCGCGCGCATCGCGCCGGAAACCCTGTGCGCCTTTGCCCAGGACCTGTTGCACGCGCTGCTGCGCATGCCCCCGGCAGAGCGCGGCCCGGGCCTGCGGCGGCTGCTGGGCACGTAGGCTTTGGGCAGCCGACCGGAGCATGCCGGTCCGCACGCCGGTCCGTACACGCACGGCCAGCCTCCATCAATAGATATGAAGACCGGCGCGATTGACGAACCCCTGCCGAGTGCGTATTTTTGTGCAACGCACCGCAGACACTGGCCCCAACCCTGGCCGATGCGAAGGAGGGAAGCAGGATGGAGAAAGAACGCAACGCGCGCATCATGACCGCCCTGGTTGAATACAACAAGAAGATCAGCGCCTCTGCAGCTGAAGCCCGCAAGACCCTCATCCGCGAAGGGATTTATACGGAATCCGGCACCCTGACCAAACAGTACAGGCTGGATACTCCGGAAAAGTCTTGAGCAGGCTGCACACCTCCTTTGTCTTGGGCTACCACGGCTGCTCCAAGGCCACGGGAGAGGAAATCCTCGCTGGCCGCCGTGACTTGACTGCCAGCGAAAACGACTACGATTGGCTCGGACCGGGCGTCTATTTCTGGGAGGCCGACCCTGTGCGGGCCAGGGAATGGGCAACCCGAAAATTCCAGGCAACCCCATCAATTGAACCTTTTGTCCTTGGCGCGGTCATCGACCTTGGAAACTGTCTGGATCTCATGGCGCGCGAGGATCTGGAGATTGTGCGCGGCGCATACATTTCGCTCAAGCTGACCCGCGACATGAACCCGGACCAGGAACCGCTGCCGGTAAACGCTCCGGCCAACAAGAACGACGGCGACGTACTCCTGCGCCGCCTGGATTGCGCCACCATCCGGCACCTGCATGAGGTGCTGGAGGAAATCGACGAACATCCCTTCGACACCGTGCGGGGACTGTTCACCGAAGGCGGCCCGCTCTATCCAGGCAGCGGCTTTTCGGCCAAGGCACATGTCCAGATAACTGTACGCTCGCTGGGCAACATCAAGGCATATTTCCGCGTCGCGCCGGACCAGCTTAGTTACCCGCCTCTGGCGTGATCCGAAGAACAGCAATCACCCCGCCCCCCGGCCCTGGCCCTTGCCTTTACCCCGCGCCTGGCATAATATCGACTTTGGTCGGCAGTTCACCCAGGCGTCGCCGCCCCGCAAGGGGAGCTAAACCTGCCATTTTATCCTCCTCTCGACACCGTATTCCCGTGCCGAGTCGGAAGTCGGCGGCCACCGGCGGTCCCCTGCGGACCAGGCGCGTGTGAGGATACGCCATGTCGAGGACACCCCTTCCCCTGCTCGTGGGGGACATTTCCGTTTTTGCGCGCTCGCTCGGCGGCCAGTTGGCCGACTGCGGCCGCACCCCCGGCCATGTTGAGCTCTTGAACATGCTGGCGCGCTCCGGCGGGTTCAAGAACTTCCAGCACCTGCGCGCCGAGGCCCTGTTGAACAGGCAGGCCATGCAGCCAGCGCCCCAGCAGCAGGCCGCACCCGAACCTCAGCCAGCCCCGGTCCTGAACCAGAACCGGCTGACGCGCCTGGCCCGGCTCTTCGACAGCGCGGGGCGGCTCTTGCGCTGGCCCGGCAAGCGCGGCATGGAAGAGCCCTGCCTGTGGGTCGTCTGGTCGCGCATTGCGCCCCGGCAAACCTACAGCGAGGTCTCGCTCAACGAGCTGCTGAACACCCTGCACGCCTTCGGCGACCACCCCCTGGTGCGGCGCGGGCTCATCGACTGCGGGATGATGACCCGGACGGCGGACGGCCGCGAGTACCGCCGGGTGGAGCTGCGGCCCACGGCAGAGGCCCTGGCCCTGCTGGCGCGCCTGGGCGCGTGAGCGGGCGGGCTGATCGGGCTGATTCGACTGGCCGGTGTGGCCTGGCCTGAGTGGGCTGATTGGCCTGATTGGTCCGATTTGGCTGATTGGACTGATTGGCCGGGCCGGGCCGCACCCGCCGACTCTTACCTTAAGATAGGAACACGGAACCGCCGACCGTTGCATCCCCTCCCGGAAATGGGGGGGGGCGCAACGGTCGGCGCTCTCGCCGTCTGTGCCCGGCAGGAGGCCCTGCCGGGAGGTGGCGCGCGGCGGCGCAGGGGCCGCCACGGGCCGGAACCGGCGGCCCGGCCTCAGATGAACAGCGTCACCGAGCTTTGGCCCGCCTCCTGGAGGAACTTGGCCACGCCAGCCAGGGTGACGTTGGGGTAGTCGCGCAGCTCGTCCACCGAGAGGCCCATGAGGTCCATGGACATCTCGCAGATCACCATCTCCACGCCGTTGTCCGCTGCCTGGCGGATCAACTCCTCCAGCGACATGACGTGCTTCCGGCGCATCACCGACTTGATCATGGCCGTGCCCAGACCGGCCATGTGCATGCGCGAGAGGTGCAGCTCCCCCGGCCCGCGCGGCAGCATGCGGTCGAACATTTTGGCCGTGATCTCGGCCTTGGCCACAGGCTTGGCCGGGTCGCGCATGACCGTGGCGCCCCAAAAGGTCAGGAACATGACCACCCGCTCGTACATGGCCGCAGCCCCGGCGGCGATGATGAAGGCCGCCAGCATGCGGTCCAGCTCCCCGCTGAAGACGACCATGGACAGCTGGTCCTTGGGCAGCTGGGCCTGCAAGGACTCGACCCGCTCCTCCAGCTGCGCCAGGCGCTGTTCCAATTGCTCCACTGAACCGTGTGCCATGATGTCTCCCTGTTTTGCCCGCGTGCCGTGGGCCGGGTTGGACCCGGTTGGGCCGGGGCGGAACGCGCCGCCCTGGGCCAGCTGGCGGCTGTCGCCTTTTCAAAAGGCCGGGGGGCGCTGCCGCCCCCCTTTGGCCTTTCGGTTGTCGTGAACGCCTGCCGCCTAGAAGACCAGAACCGCGTTGGCCTCCATGGCCGCGAGGTTGAGCGCCCCGCCAGCCGTGGTGGCCGCGCCCTCGATCAGGTCCGCCTCGGCGATGTTGCGCTCCTTGATGCAGGGCATGCAGACCCGGATCTCTCCGCCCAACTCCAGGAAGTCGGCCATGAGCTTCTTGAGCGGCGGGAACCCCCCGGCCAGGGGCATGTTGTCCACAAAGCCCTTCTTGGCCAGGAACACGCCGTTGAGCTGCAGGATCACCAGGGCCTGCACGTCCATGGCCAGGGCCGCGTTGCCCAGCACAAAGGGCAGGCAGGCGCGCTCCGGGTCATCGTTGGCATGGGTGCCGATGTACAATATCTTTTCCTGCTTTTCCGCCATGATGCCACCGCCTTCTGGTTGTATGGTTGACTGGCCTCTTGTCTGATTGTCGACTGGCCCTTGGCTGACTGTTGACTGACCTTTGGCGTGTCGTTGACCGGGCCGCGCCCGCGCCGCTGATGGTGTTCGCCTCGTCTGCAGGCCCCGGCTATTGGCCGGGCCCTGCCGCCTGATCCGGCTCCCGGCGCGGGAGGCCGCGCGCCAGGATGGCCGACAGGTCGAGCACGTTGGCTCCGGCCTTTTCCAGGTTGCTCAGGCAGATGGGGCACATGGTCACCAGCTGTTCGCCCGTGGCCGCCAGCTGCCCGGCGCGGCCCGCGCCGATGCGGGCCGAGAGCCGGGGCGAGACGGCTTCCGCCGGGCCGCCGCAGCAGCTGGTATAGGCCCCGCACTCGCGCACATCCGCGCACTGGTGGCCCAGCCCGCCCAGGAGGCGGCGAGGCAGGTCCGAGAGCTCCAGGTAGCGGCCATAGAAGCACGGGTCGTGCAGGGTGAGCCGCGCGCCGCCAGCATCGGGACTGGCGACAGCGCCACCTCCTGTGCCCATATCCAGGGCCTCGAAATAGGTCCGCACCTCGAACTGCGCCCCGACGTAGCGGGGGTACAGCACCTTCAGCGCATAGGTGGTGTGCGGGTCCACGGTGATGATGCGGCGCACGCCCGCCTGGGCCAGCCGCTCCGCCACCAGGCGCGCGTGGCGGACAAAGCTTTCCTGGTCGCCCAGGTCGTAAAGCAGGATGCCGCTGTATTCATCGAGTTCGGGCCGGTAGCCGAAGCTGACGCCGGAGGCGCGCAGCGCCGCCACGATGTCGCGCAGGTGCAAGGCGGCCTTGTCCTTGGCCGGGGCCGGGGTCAGCGCGGCCAGGCCCAGCCCGGACAGGAGCTTCGGGACAAAACGGGCCCAGGCCAGATAGGGCATGAAGCGGGTGTCCTCAAAGCGCTCCAGCTGGCGGGTCACGGTCTCGATGTAGGGCACCAGCTGGTACATCAGCCCGGTCATGAGCAGGACGTCGCCCTCGCGCCCCAGGCCCTGGCCCTTCCACCAGGTGTTGACCAGGGGCTTGGGGATGCCGAAGGGGCTCTTGGTGGCGCGCACGTTAGCGGCCAAGAGCGAAATGATGTCCTGGTGGTTGTACATCAGCTTCTCCTCCAACTGGCCACCACAAAGCGCTTGAGCGCCAGGATGACCTCGCCGGGGTTGGCCCCGCGCGGGCAGGTCTGGGTGCACAGGCCGCAGTGCAGGCAGCGCCACAGCTCCTGGGCCTGGTCCAGGATCAGCTCCTGCGCGCCCAGCTGGGCATAGCGCAGCATCAACCGGGGGAAGTGGCCCTCGGCCAGGGGGCAGATGGCGACGCAGGTGCCGCAGTTGTTGCATTCCGCGCCGGTGTCTGTTCCGGCCTGGCGCAGCGTTTCCATGAAGTCCGGGTTGACCTGGGCCATGAGAGTCTCCTTTCACAACGACGTGAGCATGACGGCGTGATCATGACAGCGTGAGCGTGACGGCGCGACGGCGTGATGGACTGATGGGGTGGCGTCCGCTACCCTTCCCCGGACTCCGGGGCCTGGGCCGCCAGGGCGTAGCGGTAATAGGCCCCGGTCTTGTCCGCCTCGACCACCTCGCCGAACTTTTTCATGCTGGCCAAGAGCCACAGCGTCGTGTCCGGGGCCAGGCCGGTGGCTGCGGCGATCTCTGGAGGCGTTGCGCTGGCCTGGGCCAGGCAGGCCCGGATGGCCTTCTGCGCCTTTTTGTGCTCCGCAGCCTTGGCCGTGGCCGGGCCGACCCACTGCGCGCGCTCGGCGCGCAAGGCCTTCATGGCGTCCTTCTTGGCGTCCTTGCCCGGCGTGCGTTCGGTCTTGGCCTGGGTCATGCTGTCCTTCCTATCTGTTCGCGCCCTGGCCTGCTGTGGGCCGGGCGGCCTGGCCGGTCTGAACTGTCTGGCCGGTCTGAACTGTCTGGCCGGTCTGAACGATCTGGACGGTCTGAACGATCTGGACGGATCGGGCTGCGGCTCAGGCCACGCCCTCCAGCCTGCAGACGATCCTGTCGACCATGGCTTCGTACTGGGCGAGGGTCCAGCCGTTGATGTCGATGGCGTATTCCGGGCACACGGCCACGCATGCGCCGCAGCCCAGGCACAGGGCGGGCGTGACCCGGGCCCTGGAAACCATCGCGCCGTCCAACTCAAGCGTTTCAAGGCCCAGCGCGCCCTTGTTCAGGCAGGCCGCGACGCAGGCCCCGCAGCCCGTGCAGGCCTGCTCGTCCACCTCGGCCACAAAGGGGTCCAGCTCCACGTGGCCCTTGGACAAGAGCGCCACGGCCTTGACCGCTGCGGCGGAGGCGGCGGAGCAGACCTCGCCGATGTCCATGGGGGCCTGGCAGGTTCCGGCCAGGAACACGCCGGGCAGCGGCAGCTCCACCGGGCGCAGCTTGGGGTGCACCTCCTGCAGGAACCTGTCCGCGCCCACCGGCAGCTTGAGCATGTCCACCAGCTCGGCCACGGGGCCGGGCACCATGCCCGTGGCCAGCGCCACCAGGTCCACGGGCACGCGCAGCTCCTGGCCCAGGGTCAATCCGTCGCGCACGGCCACCTCCAGGGGAAAGCCCTGGCCCGCCGGGCAGCGCCGCACCTCCGGAGCGTCATCCGCGCTGTAGCGCAGGAACACCACCCTGTTGGCGGCGGCTTTGGCGTACATCTCCTCCTGGCCCCGGCCATAGGTGCGGATGTCGCGGTACAGCTCGTACACGCTGGTCTGCGGATGGCGCTCGCGCACCTGGTTGGCGGCGTTGATGGAGGCCGCGCAGCAGACCCTGGAGCAGTGCTCGTTCAGACACCCGGACTCGTCTTCCTGGTGAATGCCCGGTATCTGGCGGCTGCCCACGCAGTGGATGATGGCCAGGCGGCGGATGGCGCGGCCGTTGAGCACGAGCAGCGGCCCGGTTTCGGCCTCGGTGTCCGCCAGGTGCTGGATGAGCCGGGGCAGGGTCAGCACCTCGGGGTTCTCCGCGTAGCCGTATTCCCCGCGCTTCGGCGTGTACGACCTGTGCCCCGTGGCCAGCACGATGACCCCGGTGCGCACGGTGAGCGGTCCCTGGTCCTGCGAGGCCGCGTCCGGCTGGGTCGGGGCCAGCACGCCCAGGCCCCGGACAAAGCCGCCGACCGTCATCTTGCTGGGCATCTTGCTGGGCATCTTGCTGGGCATCTTGCTGGGCGTCTTGCTGGGCATCTTGCTGAGCGGCGCGGCGTCGGCGACGGCGTCGGCATTGGCATTGGCGTCGGCATTGACGTCGGCATTGACGTCGGGGTCCGGCGTCCTGGACAGGGTGAGCGAAAAGTTGCCGAGATAGCCGCCAAAGCCGCTGACCACGGCCCTGGCATGGACCGTGACGCCCGGATGGGCCAGGACCTGCCCGGCCAGGCCGCGCAGGAGCCCGCTCGCGTCTTCGCCCACCGGGGCCAGGCGGCCCAGGCGCGCCACAGCCCCGCCGAGCCAGGCCGTGCGCTCCACCAGCAGCACCTGGATGCCGCTGTCGGCCATGTCCAGGGCCGCGCGCAGCCCGGCCACGCCGCCGCCGATGACCACGGCGCGGCGCAGGGCCTCCACGCGCAGGGGCGAAAGCGCGTCCAGCAGGCCCGCCTTGCCCGCCGCAGCGGAGATAAGCCGCGTGGCCTTGTCCGTGGCGGCCTGGCCGTGGTGCACCCAGCTGACCTGCTCGCGGATGTTGGCGTGCTCATACTGGTAGGGGTTGCCGCCCGCGCGGGCGATGGCCGAGCGGAAGGTGCCCTCGTGCAGGCTGGGCGAGCAGGAGGCCACCACCACGCGGTTGATGCGCCCTGCGCGCAGGTCCTCCATGATCAGCTCCTGGCCGGGGTCGGAGCACATGAACATGTTCGTGCGGGCCACGGCCACGCCGGGCTGGGCCGCCATGCGGGCGCGCACAGCCTCCACGTCCACGTGGTCGGAGATGTTGCCGCCGCAATAGCAGATGTAGACGCCGACACGCGCCGGATCTTGGGCCTGATCCTGCGCCTGATCATGGTCATGATTCCGGTCCGGGGCCTGGTCATGATTCTGGGCCGGGGGCGGATTCTTCGCCGGGTTGTGGGCCGGGGCCTGGCTATCTGCCGGGGCCTGCGCTGGATTGTGATTCGTGCGTTCAGCCATGGCTGGCCTCCTGAATGCTGGCCTTCTCCGTACGAGCCTGCGGGGTGCGGGCCAAACCGGCGTTTGCGGCCCGGGCAGCCAGGTACTTGGCGGCCTGCATGGCCGCGCCCCCGGCCTCGGTGATGGTGTCCACGATGTCCTTGGGCCCGGCAGCGGCCCCGGCCACGAACACGCCCGGCATGGCGGTCAGGCTGGGCAGGGTCTTGGGCGCGACGGTGTCGATGAACCCGTCCGCCGCAATGGCGACAGGGCAGACCTGCCCCGGCTGCCAGCCCGGAAGCATGCCCATGGACAGCACCACCAGGTCATGCTCCCGCGTGGCCACGCCCGCGCCGGTCTGGTCCTCGTAGTGCACGGTCACGGCCCCGCCCTCGGTCGGGTCCAGGGAGGCCACCTTGGCCTTGACGAACTCGATGCCCATGGCCTTGGCGTTCTGGTAGAACTGTTCGTAATTTTTGCCGAAAGCACGGATGTCCATGTAATAAATGGTGATGTCTGCCAGGGGTAGGGAGCCGGAGAGCAGCATGGCCTGCTTGATGGCGTACATGCAGCACACCCGCGAGCAGTACCCCACGCCCATGCTGGCGTCGCGCGAGCCCGCGCACTGCACGTAGGCGATGGAGTCCGGGATCATGCCGTCCGAGGGGCGCAGCACCCGGCCATAGGGCCCATGCGGGGCCAGCAGCCGCTCCATCTGCAAGGAGTCGATCACGTTGGGGATTGCGCCCAGGCCGTACTGGCGCTTGTCCGCCACCGGGGAGAGCCGGAAGCCCGTGGCCAGCACCGCGGCCCTGGCCTCCAGGCGCAGCTGTTCGGGCTTCTGGTCGTAGCGGATGGCCTGGGTGGGGCAGACCTCGGCGCACTTGCCGCAGAGCATGCAGTGCTCCACGTCGAGCACGGCCTTTTGCGGAATGGCGTTGGAAAAGGGGATGCGGATGGCCTTGCGCCCGGAAAAGCCGCCCTGCTCCGCGTCCGGGGTCAGCACCGGGCAGGCGTACTCGCACTTCCGGCAACCGATGCAGGCCTCGATGTCCACATGCCTTGGCCGCTGGGTCAGCGTGGCCACCAGGCTCCCGCCGTCTTCGTCGGCATTGACGCGTTCAAGGCGGTCCACGTCGCAGCAGGTGAGCAGCGTGATCTTCTCGTGGTGGGCGGCGGCGGCCATCTTGGGCGTGGTGATGCAGCTGGCGCAGTCCAGGGTGGGAAAGACCTTGGACAGGCGGATCATGGCCCCGCCGATGGAGGCGTCCTTTTCCACCACAGCGCAGCTGTAGCCCTGGTCGGCCAGGTCCAGGGCCGTTTGCAGCCCGGCTATGCCCCCGCCGATGACCAGGGCGTCGAACACGCCCATGCCGCCCGTGCCGCCCGTGCCTGTCACAACCTGCGGCGAATCCTGTGGAGAGTGTGCTGCCGAATCCATACCAAGCCCCCGGTCGGTGCGCGGCCTGCGGCCTGCGCCTAGGCCTGCGCCTGAACCGGCGCGTCCAGTTCCTGGAGCACCTGGTTCATCTGGTTCACCTCGTTCAAGAAGGCCCTGTTGCACACGGTGCAAATGGCCGTAAGCCGCAGCCTGCGGATGTCCAGGCCCTGCTCCTTCATCTGCGCGTATACGCGGTCCAGGCGCTGGGCCATGGCCTTGTACGCGCCCTTGTAGGGGCACTCCTCGCCGCAGGACATGATGATGATGCCGCCGATGCCTTTGCGGAAGCAGTCCAGGTAGAACCGCTCCGGAAAGAGCACCGGGGCCTTCACCTTCAGGATGTACGTGTTGGCCGGGTAGGAGGCGTGCGCCTGCCCGACAGAGTCCGCGCCGGGATAGGCGCAGCTCTCCGTGGCGAGGATGAGGATCTTGCGCTGCGCGCCCACGCTTGCCTGGCCGCCCATGACGCCGCCCTACTTCTTGCGCCGGACGAAGTGCTTGTCGTACCCGTCCGCGGCGAGCATGCCCAGGTACTCGTGCCCGACCTTGCCGGCCCAGGCCGGGATGTCGGTGCGGGTGCCGGAGTCGTTGGAGTAGATCTCCAGGACCTCGCCCACCTTGACCTTGCCGATGCCCTTCTTGGCTTCGAGCAGGGGGCCGGGGCAGGCGCTGCCACGCGCGTCGGCGGTGCTGCCGATCGTAAGGGAGGAGAGTTCTGCGTCGGTCATGTGTGTGCTCCTTGGTTCTGCCGGGGGCTGCCTGCGCACGATGAACAGGCCGCCGCCACCCGCCGTTGTCTCGTCTTCCGGGCCTTTCTCGAACGCGCAGTCGCGCAGCACGCGCATCAGGTCCCGCATGAGCGGCTCACGGTCGCTTACAATCTCCACGGCCTCGCCCGGCACCAGGCTTTGCAGCAGGGTTTCCACCTGCAATATGGCCAGCGCCGTGATGCAACGTCTCAGGTCGATGCGCCTGGGCATGGCCGTGCTCCTTGGTCCGGGCTGCGCCGTGGTCTCACCCTGGCTGAAGCGACTTCCGTGCCAAAACCGGCTACCCTCCGGGGGTATTTGCGCGGCGCGGCACAACCACCTGGTTTTCTTTGATCAACCAGCTCACGACACGAATTGGACAGCAAGATGGAACGTGTTTGGCTTGCCTGCGGGCTGTTCACATGTTAACGTTCTGAACAGCGACTTTGTTCATAGCCTGAACAGTCCATGGGGGGCAGGGATGAAGGCATACGACGCCAACGAGTACTGGGAGACCGTGGTCAACACCATCCAGGACGGGGTCATGATCGTGGACCTCAAGGGCCGCATCGTGTCCATCAACCAGGCCCTGGAGGACATCACCGGCTACTCGCGCGAGGAGTTCCTGGGCGCCCCCTGCTCGATCCTCAACTGCTCCTCCTGCCAGATCATGCGCGGGAACACGAGCTGCCACTGGTGCGTCATGTTCGAGAAGGGGGAGCTGCGCAAGCAGCGCTGCGCCGTCACCCGCAAGGACGGCGCAGTGGTCCACGTGGTCAAGAACGCCTCGGTGCTGCGGGACGCGGCAGGGGTGGTCATCGGCGCGGTGGAGACCATGACCGACGTGACCGACCTGCTGGACAAGGAGACCCAGATCGAGACCTACCGCCGGGAGCTCTTGGCCGAGGACACCTTCCACGGGCTCATGGGCCGCTCCCCGGCCATGGCCCAGGTCTACGACATGATCGTGAACGCAGCGCAGTCCGACGCGCCGGTGATCATCTTCGGGGAAAGCGGCACCGGCAAGGAGCTGGCGGCCAGCGCCGTGCACGCGGAGGGCGCGCGCCGGACCAGGCCCTTTGTCAAGGTGAACTGCGCGGCCTTAAGCGAGGCCTTGCTGGAGAGCGAGCTCTTCGGCCACGTCAAGGGCGCGTACACCGGGGCCTACAAAAGCCGCGCGGGCCGGTTCGAGACTGCGGAGGACGGGGACATCTTCCTCGACGAGATCGGCGACATGCCGCTGACCACCCAGGTCAAGCTGCTGCGCGTACTGGAGGACAAGGTCATCGAGCGCGTGGGCGACAGCACGCCCATCCCGGTGCAGGCCAGGATCATCTCGGCCACGAACCGCGACCTGACCGCGCTCATCGAGCAGGGCGCCTTCCGGCGGGACTTCTACTACCGCATCAACGTCATCCCCATCCGCATGCCGCCCCTGCGCGAGCGGCCCGAGGACATCCCGCTCTTGGCCGAGTCCTATTTCCGGCGCACCAAGCTCAAGTGCGGCAAGAACATCCAAGGCATCTCCGGGGAGGCCATGGACCTGCTGCTGCGCTACCCCTGGCCGGGCAACGTGCGCGAGCTGAAAAGCGCGTTCGAGTATGCCTTCATCGCCTGCCGGGGCGACATGCTGGAGCCCCGGGACATGCCCCACGACCTGGTGAGCCGGGCCCTGGGGCCCAAACCGGCCCAGGCAACGGAGGAGAATCTGGAGGCCATCAAGCGGGAGCGGCTGGTGCGGGCCCTGCAGGCGGCCCAGGGCAACCAGTCCGACGCGGCGAAGCTGCTCGGCCTTTCACGCACCACCATATGGAGCCAGATCAAGCGCTACGGGCTGAGGTGAGTCGCGCCCTGATTCTCGCCCGACTCTCCGCCTGCCTCTCCGCCTGACTCCTCGCCCGATTCTCCGCCTGACTCTTTGCCCAGGCTCTGCGCCCGGACAAAGCGCAGGCCTGCCGCGCGCGCCGTGAATGGCGGACAAATAGGCCCAGCCGCGCGCCGCTCCAAGGCCATGCGCCGGGCCTGTGCGCCGAATCTGTGCGTCGGGCCTATGCATACGGTCCGGGCGTCAGGTTCGGACGTCAGGTCCGGGCGTCAGGTCCGGGCGTCGGGCAGGGCCTACATGAACCGGCGGAAGACCTCGGCCAGGGCCTGGCCGTCGTCCTCGATGGGGTCCGCCGGCACCTGGGCCAGAATGCCCAGGCCCTCGCTGGCCTCGTGGAACGCCTCCGGCTCAAGGGCGCTGACCACGGCGATGTTGATCATGGCGTTGACCTGGATGATCTGCCGGGCCAGATCCAGCGGCGGCCCGCCCCGCAGCCCTTCGTCGAGCACCACGAAGTTTGGGGCAAAGGTCTTCAGCGCGGCCTTGGCGTTGACCCAGCCGTCGGTGAAGCGCAGGTCCATCCCGGCGCCCTGGGCCAGGGCGTCGGCAAAGGGGGCCAGCTCCAGCGCGCGCCGGGTGACGATGAGTATCTGCATCGGTTTGCTCCCACGTTGCCGCGCCGGGCTACTTGCCGCCGCCGCAGGTGAATTCGGTGCTGAAGGCGGGCAGGGAGCCCATGAGAAAGGCCTGCACCGCGTGGCCCACCGTGGGCGCGTTCGAGCCGTGGTACACCTTAACACCCACCTGCTGGAAGCCCATGAGCGGGCGCATGCCCATGCCCCCGGCGATGAGCACGGTGACGCCGTTTTGCGCCAGGTGGTTCACCGGGGCCATGCAGCCGCCCTGCTGGTGCGGCACGTTCTCCAGGGTCCGCACCTCCAGGACCTTGCCGTCCTGCGCCTCGACGATGGTGTAGATGTCGCAGTGGCCGAAGTGCTGGCCGATGGCCGCGCCCAGGCCGCCGGGATTTTCGGAAGGAATGGCGATGACGAGCTTGTCGAGGCTCTTGTCCATGGGCTGGTCTCCTAGGCGTTGGGTGTTGGTTGAATAAGCTCGGGCCGTGCCTGGGCCGTGGGCTCAAGATTGACGATGCGCTCCCAGATGGAGCGCAAGGACTCTGAAAACGCTGTGGCGGGCAGCTCGGTCACGCACCTGGCCTGGACCATGGCCCGCACCACCACCTCGTCGTGGGGCAGGCGGCCCAGCACGGCGTGGCCCTGTTCCATGCAGTAGTCCTCGATGTCCTGGGTGTTCCCCAGGTTCAGGTCGAACTTGTTGATGATGACCGAGGCCGGGATGCGGAAGTGGCGGCACAGCTCGGCCACGCGCTCCAGGTCGTGTCGGCCCGAGGGCGTGGGCTCGGTGACGAGGACCGCTTGGCTGGCCCCGGACAGCGAGCTGATGACCGGGCAGCCGATGCCCGGCGCGCCGTCGCAGAGGATGAGGGACAGCCCCTGGGCCTCGGCCCTGGTGCGCGCCTCCTTTTTCAGCAGGGCCACCAGCCGCCCGGAGTTCTCCGACCCCGGAAACAGCTGGGCGTGGATGAGCGGGCCAAAGCGCGTGTTCGAGGCCTGCCACTGGCCGCAGTGCTTCTCGTTGAAGTCGATGGCCTTGGCCGGGCAGAACTGCACGCAGACCTTGCAGCCCTCGCAGCGCAGGGGGTCGACGCCGTACCCCAAAAAATCCTCGGGGCTGGGCCGCTGCACGGCGTCGAAGCGGCAGAGGTCAAAGCACATGCCGCAGACCACGCAGGTCTCGGGGTTGATGACGGCCTCGAACCCGGAGCGGAACTCGTGCTCCTCCCGGCGGTCCGGTGCCAGCAGCAGGTGCAGGTCCGGGGCGTCCACATCCAGGTCGCAGAGCATGGCCCCGCCCTGAGTGGAGGCCAGATGCGCGAAGGCGGCGGTGATGCTGGTCTTGCCCGTGCCGCCCTTGCCGCTGATGACCACGATCTCACGCATGCTGGACCTCGCCGGGTGTTGCAGAAGCGGATTGGGAGGCGGCGGCCGCGCCCTGCATGCGCGCCATGAGCGCCAGGATCATGGCCCGCAGCTCCGGCACGGCGCTGGCCGCCACCTCCCCGCGCGAATAGGCCTCGGCCACGGCGCGGTTGTAGGGAATCTGCGCCCAGACCGGGATGCCCTCGGCGCGGCAAAAGTCCTGCACGCTGGCGTCGCCGATGCCCACGCCCCCGATATCCGAACGGTTGATCACCGCCCCAAGCGGCTTGCCCAGGGACCGGAAGGCCTGCACCGCCAGCCGGAAGTCGTGCAGGCCAAAGGGCGTGGGCTCGGTGACGAGGACGAGGACGTCGGCGTCCATGACCGCGTTCACCGCCGGGCAGCTCACGCCGGGGGGGGAGTCGATGAGGATGTCCGCGCTCTGGCCCTGGGGCAGCCGGGCCTTGACCTGGCGCATCAAGGGCGGGCTCATGGCCTCGCCCACGCGCAGGCGGCCCATAAGAAACCCCGCGTCAGGAAAGCCCGCGTCTTCCTCACGCCCAGAGCTTAAGTGGTCCGTCCGGAAATGCCCGGACACGATACGCCCCAGCTCGCGCTTGCCGGGGCTCAGCGCCTTTTCCGGGCACAGGAGCAGGCAGCCGCCGCAGCCGTGGCACATCTCCGGAAAGAGGAGCAAAGTCTTGCCCATGACCGAGAGCGCCTTGTACTGGCAAAAGGCCGCGCACTGGCCGCAGAGGGTGCAGCGCTTCGGGTCGCGCTCCGGCACCTCCATGAACGCGGGCTCCTCCCCTGTCAGCTCCGGGTGCAGAAACAGGTGCAGGTTCGGCTCCTCCACGTCCAGATCCACGGCCATGACAGGCCGGTCCCACAGGGCGGCCAGCGAGGCCGTGACCGTGGTCTTGCCCGTGCCGCCCTTGCCGCTGGCGATGGCGTAGATCACGCGGGCTCCCCCTTGCCGCCGCCCCCCGGATTGCCTCCGGCGGGGGCGTTGGGCGCGTCGGCAACGGCGAGCTCGCCGCGCTGGAACTTGTCCACGGCCTGGCCCACGGTCATGCCCTCCACGTTCTGGATGACCCGGATGCCGCCTGCCGCCAGGGCCTGGAAGGCCTTGGGGCCGACAAAGCCGCTCAGGACCACTTCCGCGCCCGCCCTGGCGCAGTTCTCCGCAGCCTGGATGCCCGCGCCCTGGGCCATGGTCTGGGAGCCGCTGTTGTCCACGTAGCTGACGGCCATGCTGGCCAGGTCGACCACCACGAACCCTGCGGCCCGGCCAAAGCGCGCGTCGACCATGCTCTCCAGCCCCGGACCTTCGCTGGTCACGGCGATGATTCCCGTATTCATGCTCTCTCTCCCCTTTGTGTTCTTTCCGCCACGCCTGCAGCGGCGGCGTCTGCCGGTCCTGCGGCCTTCATGAGGGTTTCTCCCCCTTGATTTCTTGCACAACATGCGCGCTGGTGCGCAGCGCTTTGCGGAGCTGGTCACGGTCATGGTCACGGCCATGGTCACGGTTGTGGCCACGGCGGCGGCCGCAGCCCCCGAGGGCGCAGCCCGGCATGCGCAGTTGGTCCACGGCCTCGACGCCGCCACCGGCCCAGGCCGCAGCCACCTCTTCCGCCGTGCCGCCGATCCAGGGCACAACAGGCACTCCCGACTGCTGCAAGGCCGCCAGGGCGCAGCCGCTGAGCCCGCCGCAGATGAGGACGTTGACCCCCATGCCTGCAAGCATGTCGATCATGGCGAAGACGCCGTTCGGGGGCACGGGCGTGCTGCCGTGGACCATTGGGACGCGTTGCTCCACGCTGTAGAAGCGCAGCTCGGTCGCGCTCTCCATCAGCGTCGCCAGGCGGTCGCCGTAGCAGGCCAGGCATATGAGCATTGTCAGGTTCCTCCGGCAGTTTCCACAGGGCGCGCGTCGACGCGCCCTGCCTCACGAAGGCAGGAACCATGCCACATCAAAAACTGTCATGATCCAGGGGTGTTGAGGGTTTACGCCCAGGGGGGCGCGGGGCGTTGGGCGCGTTTTGCGCCCGGTGGTTCGGGCCGCAGGCCTGGATAGGGGCCGGGGAAGTCCCCGGCTGCGCAGCCGCGCACCCGGCTTTGCGGCGAGGCTTGCGGCGGCCTGCCGCGCCGGAGCCGCCCTACCCGTGCGGGGCCGGGCCGCCCTTGTTCAGAATGCGCCGCAGGGTGTCCTTGGACACGCCGAGTTCGCGGCAGGCGGCCATGACGCGGCCCTCGTTGCGGGCCAGGGTGGCGGCCACGGCCCGGCACTTGATCTCGTCCAGGGTGCCGCAAAAAGGCGGGGCCGCAACGCTCTGCGCCTGCGGGGCCAGGGATTCGGGCAGGTGCTCCAGGCGGATGAGCCCGCTGGGGCAGAGGATGAAGGCGTACTCGATGATGTTCTCCAGCTCGCGCACATTGCCGGGAAAGCCGTGGCGCATGAGCCGCTGCAGCACCTCCGGGGCCAGGCCCTGGATGTCCTTGCCGTGCTGGGCGTTCTGCCGGTCCACAAAGTGCTTGGCCAACAGCGGGATGTCCTCCGGCCTCTCGCGCAGGGAGGGCAGGGCCAGGCGCACCACGTTCAGCCGGTAGTAGAGATCGCTGCGGAAGCTCTGCCGGGCCACCATGTCCTCCAGGTCGCGGTTGGTGGCGGCGATGATGCGCACGTTCACCGGCACGCCCGCCACCGCGCCCAGGGGCTCGATGACCCGCTCCTGCAAGGCGCGCAGTATCTTCACCTGGAGCGGAAGCGGCATGTCCCCGATCTCGTCGAGGAACAGCGTGCCGCCGTCCGCCGCCTGGAAGCGGCCCGGCTTGTCGCGCCGGGCGTCGGTGAAGGCCCCGGCCTTGTGGCCGAAGAGCTCGCTCTCCAGCAGATTCTCGGGCAGGGCCCCGCAGTTCACAGCCACAAAGGGCTCGCCGCTGCGGGGGCTCAGGTTGTGGATGGCCCGGGCCACCAGCTCCTTGCCAGTGCCGCTTTCGCCCAGGATGAGCACGGTTGAGCCGCTGGCCGCTATCTGCGGCAGGATGCCCAGGGTGCGCTGGAACACCGGGCTTTTGCTCAGGATGTCCTCCACGCGGTACAGGCCGTCGAGCCTCTTCTGCATCAGCGTCAGGGCCGAGAGGTCGCGGAAGGTCTCCACCCCGCCCATGATCTTGCCGCGCCGGTCGCGCAGGGGCGCGGCGCTGATGCTGATGGGCACCTTGGAGCCGTCGGGCTTGACGAAGAAGAGCGAGCGGTTGCTGCGGCTCTCCCCGGCGGCCAGCGCGGCCTTGAGGGCGCAGGCCCCGTCGCAGATGCTGGAGCGGAAGACCTCCCAGCACTTGCGGCCCAGGGCCTCGGCCCGGGGCACGCCGGTGATGGCGCTGGCCGCGCGGTTGAAGAAGGTGATGCTCCAGTCCAGGTCCACGGTGAACACGCCGTCGGCCAGGCTGTCCATGATGTGCTCGCAGGAGATGTCGCGCAAAAAGCTCATGCTGCCCCCAAGGTGGACGTGCCGGGCGTGAAACGCGCCCCTGGCAAAATTCAGGGCGCAAAACGCGCCCTTACCCCCTTGTACGCCGCTGGTCGGCAATGTCAACCTCCTTGAATATACTGACTCTTTTGTGTCGGCACGCAAGATGCTTACTTTGGATACGGCCCCGCAGGCGGCAAAGGAGGCAACCATGCCGAATCAGGACGGAACCGGGCCCACGGACCAGGGCAGGGGCCAGGGCAGGGGACAAGGCAGGGGCCAGGTCCCGTGCGGCCAAAGGGCCGGACAGGACGCGCAGGCTGGACAAGCCGGACAGAGCGGGCAGGTAGCCGGTCAAGGTGGTCAGAACAGCGGCCATGGCAGAGGCCAAGGCAGAGGCCAGGGCAGAGGCCAGGGCGGACAAGGCAACCGCAACCGCCAGGGCCAGCAGTCGGCCGGGCCGGTCAAACCGGAATAGAACCCAAGCCGCACGGCTTTGAGGAGGTGCGCATGTTCAAACTGGTGCTTTTGGCCCTGGCCGACACGACCGTGGGCGTGCAGGCCGTGCGCCTGGCCGGGTCTCTGGCCGCGCGCTGCGGCGCGGGCTTTGCGGTGCAGCATGTGAGCGGCCCCTTGAGCCAGGAGGGCGGCTGCGTGCTGCACCTTCCGGGCGAGGACGAGCTGACCGCCCGCCGCGCCGAGGTCGAGACCCTGTGCCGGGTGGCCATGCCGCCGGGCCTCACGGCGGACGTGATGCTCAGCGCGGGCTTTGTCCACGTGGAGGTGCTCAAGACGGCCCGGCTGCTGGGGCCGGACCTGCTGGTGCTGGGCGGCCTGGACGAGGCCGAGCGCTGCCGCCGCGAACTTTCCGGCTCGGCCCGCTCCGCCGCCCTGCTCATCGCGGCCAGCGCCCCGTGCCCGGTGCTGGTGGCGCCTGCGGGCGTGGCCCTGCCCTCCGGGCCGTTTCAGCGCATCCTTGCCGTGACGGATCTGGGCGACGCAACCGAGGCCGTGCTGGGCCTGGCCGCGCAGCTTGCCGCCTGCGAGGGCGCGTCCCTGCGGGCTTTTCATGCCCTGCCCCGGCAGTTTGCGGACAGCGCCAACCTGGCCCAGGCCCTGGGCAAGGCCAAGAACCGCCTGGACTACCTGGGCCGCAGCCTGCCCGGCCCGGTCCAGCTCCCGGCCCCTCTTGATGTCGCCGTGCGCGAGGGCGACCCGGCGGTGGAGATCTTGAAGGACGCGCGCGAGAGCAAGGCCGATCTGCTGGTGCTGGCCCTGGACAGTTACGGCCAGGACGGACTGGAGCTGGGCCGGGTGCCCGCCCATGTGCTGGAAGGCGCGCGCTGCCCGGTGCTGCTCCTTGGCGCGCAGGCCCTGGCCCGCCTGTCGGCGTCCGCAACCGCAGCCGCAACCGCAGCCAGAGGATAGTCCGCAATGCAGCACCATGTCGTCATCATCGGGGCCGTGGCCCTGGGCCCCAAGGCCGCCGCACGCTACAAGCGCCTGAACCCGGACAGCCGCGTGACCATGATCGACCGCGGCAAGCTCATTTCCTACGGCGGCTGCGGCATCCCCTATTTCGTCTCCGGCGATGTCAGCGACGCCTCCGAGCTCCAGACCACGGCCTTCCACATGCTGCGCGACGAGGAATTCTTTCGCGCCACCAAGGACGTGGACGTGCGCACCGAGACCGAGGCGCTGTCCATCGACCGCGCGGCCAAGACCGTGGCCGTGCGCCACCTGCCCACGGGCCGGGAGGAGGTATTGGCCTACGACAAGCTGGTGCTGGCCATGGGCAGCACGCCCTGCTCGCTCTCCGTGCCGGGCGCGGGGCTGCGGGGCATCCACGCCGTGCACGGGCTGGAGGGAGCGCAGCGCATCCGCCAACTGGTCTCCGGCGGCGGGGTTGCGCGGGCCGTGGTGGTGGGCGCAGGCTTCATCGGCCTGGAGCTGGCCGTGGCCCTGGCCGACCTCTGGGACATCGAGACCACGGTGGTCGAGTTCCGCGACCAGATCCTGCCCGGCGTCATCGGCGGCAACCTGGCCCGCATGGCGCAGAAGCAGATGCAGGACAAGGGCGTGGTCTTCCGCCTGGGCGAGCAGGTGCGCAGTTTCGAGGGCAACGCCGAAGGCCGGGTGGCCCGCGTGGTCACGGACAACGCCGCCCCTGGCTCCGACCTCGACGCCGACCTGGTCATCGTGGCCATCGGCGTCAAGCCCAACTCCGGGCTCGCCAGCGCGGCCGGGCTCGGTGTCTCCCAGCGCGGGGCCATCCTCGTGGACGAGCACCTGCGCACCAGCGACCCGGACATCTACGCCGGAGGCGACTGCGTGGAGCTCAAGCACCTCATCACCGGCGGCCCGGCCTACCTGCCGCTGGGCTCCCTGGCCAACCGCCAGGGCCGGGTCATCGGCACCAACCTGGCGGGCGGTGAAAGCGTGTTCGCCGGGGCCGTGGGCTCCTGGTGCGTCAAGCTGTTCGATCTTTCCGCCGCAGGCACCGGGCTGACCCTGGCTGCGGCCAAGGCCGCCGGGTTCGACGCGCTTTGCGTGCACATAAGCCAGCTGGACCGCGCGCATTTCTACCCGGACAAGGGGTTGATGAGCCTGGAGCTGGTGGCGGAGCGCGGCACCGGGCGCGTGCTGGGCATGCAGGGCCTGGCCGCCATGGGCGACGCCCTGGTGGGCCGGGTGGACGTGGTGGCCGCGCTGTTGCCCACGGGCTTGACCGTGGAGACCGTGAGCGGGCTGGAGATGGCCTATTCGCCGCCCTTCGCCGCCGCGCTGGACATCCTGAACGTGCTGGGCAACACCACGGAGAACATCCTGGCCGGGCGCAACCAGGGCATCCAGGTGGACGAGTTCGCCGCGCTCTGGGCCGGGCGCAACGGCAACGGGCCATACATCCTGGACTGCCGCGAACGGGCCAACGTGGCCGGGCTTCTGGCCGCCCACCCGGAGCACTGGCACAACATCCCCCAGGGCGAGCTGCGCCAGCGCCTAGACGAGCTCCCGCGCGACCAGGGCATCGTGCTTGTGTGCAACACCGGGGCGCGCTCGTACGAGTCGTACGTCACCCTGGCCCACGCCGGGTTCACGAACCTGGTCAGCGTGGAGGGCGGCATGACCGCCATCCTGGCCGCCGGGGTGGCGGTGTAGGAACACTGCTCGCAAACGGCCCGCCGAGCCCGACTCGCCACTCGGGCGCTGCGCGGCTGCGAGGCCGACGCCTTGCCCCAGGCGTTGGCCAGGCCAGCGGGACGCCTCGCTGGCCTTTTCCTTTGCATGTGGGCCGGTGGAGGGTGTGCTGACGTTCTTCGGAATACGTTTTCAGGTACATGATCTTCTTTTGACGTTGTCCGCCGTGCCCGGCGTCTTCCCCCGGGTGCTGCGCTGCGAGGCCGACGCCTGCTCACCCCAGGGCGTTGACCGGGCCAGCGGGACGCCTCGCTGGCCTTTTCCATTGCTGCCGCCGTACATCGCCCTGGAGCGGAGCGGCCTGACGGATTCGACCGTCTCGCCCGGCCCGGACGAGCGGTACGCCCCGGCCATTTGGACAGCCGCAGGGCTTCGTGCTAGGCTGCACGCATCGCGGGCAGGCGCCGCCGACGGTCCTGCCGCGCCTGATCCAAGGCCCGCTTCACGCCCTGTTGGATGCGGGAGCGAACGCTCCCGGCCCGCACAGCCCCAGCACCAGGCGCGCCCCGCCTGCAGGAGCCACACGCCATGCGCTTCACCGGCATCAACCACCTGGCCCTGGCCACCGGAGACATGGACGCCACCATCCGCTACTGGCGCGACCTGCTGGGCCTGCGCCTGGTGGCCGGACTGGGCCGCCCCGGCTACCGCCACTACTTCTTCGAGCTCACCGCGCAGGACATGATCGCCTTTTTCGAGTGGCCCGGCGTGCTGCCCGGCCCGGACAAGGACCACGGCGCGCCGGTCAAGGGCCCGTTCACCTTTGACCACGTCTCCCTCGGCGTGGAGCGCGAGGCCGACCTCTGGGACCTGCGCGACCGGCTCGACGCTGCCGGTTTCTGGGTTTCCGAGGTGGTGGACCACGGCTTCATCCACTCGCTGTATTCCTTTGACCCCAACAACATCCCGGTGGAGTTCAGCGCGCGCGCGCCCGGCGTGGACTTAAGCGCGCATCCGGTCATGGCCGACAGCCAGCCCACCGCCTGCGCGCTTGAAGGATCCGAACCCGTGCCCGGCGTCTGGCCCGCGCCCAAGCGGCCCACGCCCGAGGCCGAGCGCCGCGTGTATCCCGGCGAGGGCCTGCGCCTGGTGGGCCAGGAGCCCGACGAGTCGGACGGCGCAGCGCACCATGTCTGAGGCCAAGGGCCGGGCCGCAAAGCACGCCGAAATCCATCGCGCAGACCGGGCCGCTGACCGGACCGACACCCAAGACGGGAGCCAGGCCGACCGCCTGCTGCTGCCCTTTCCGCCCGGCTGCGTGGTCGCCCGCCTGGTCCGGCGCGAAAAGCGCTTCACCATCGTGGCCACGTATCCGACCACAGACCCGGCCACCGGCGCGGAGCTTTTCGCCCACACCAACAACACCGGGTCCATGCTCGGGCTGCTTGCGCCCGGCACGCCCGCCCTGCTTTCCCCCGCGCTCAACCCGGACCGCAAGCTCAGGTGGACGCTGGAGGCTTTGGCCCTGCCGGGGGCGGCGCCCGCTGGCGATGCCCCTGCCTGGGCGGGCGTGAACACCCAGACCCCGAACCGCCTGCTGGAGGCCGCCTTCCACGCCGGGCTGCTGCCCGAGGCGCGCGGCTATGCCCACCTGCGGCGCGAGGCCAAGACCGGCGCAAGCCGCCTGGACGCGCTCTTGACCGCGCACGGGGACAACGGCCTGTCCCCGCTGCCCCCGCTCTACGTCGAGTGCAAGAACGTCACCCTGGTCCAGGGCGGCCTGGCCCTGTTTCCGGACGCCCCCACTGAGCGCGGGCGCAAGCACCTTGCGGAGTTGACGCGGCTGGTGCATGAAGGCTGCCGCGCGGCCCTGTTCTTCCTGGTCCAGCGGCCCGACGGCGACTCTTTTGCCCCGGCTGCGGCCATCGACCCGGACTATGCCCGCGACCTGGCCGCAGCCCTCTCTGCCGGGGTCGAGGCCTGGGTCTGGCGGGCGCGCATCACCACTGCGGGCATCAGCCTGGGCGAACCCCTGCCGCTGTCTTCGGCCTGGGCTTCGGCCTGGCTTTCGACCTCGGTTTCAGGCTCGGCCCTGCCATGTTCCGGCCACGCACACGCCAAGGAGTCCACCCGCTCATGATGCACCTCATCCTCGGCGCGGCCATCATCAGCTTCTCGCCCGTGTTCGTGAAGCTCTCCGCGCCGTACGGCATCACCGGCGACGCCGCAGCCTTCCACCGCGTGTTCATCGGCGGGGTCTGCCTGTTTCTGGCCACCCTGGCCAGCCGCGAGCCGCGCTCCAAGGTCTGGAACATGCCCCGAAGCGGCCTGGGCTGGTCCTTGGCCTGCGCCGGGTTCTTCACCCTGGACCTGCTCACCTGGCATCTGTCCATCCTGTACGCCGGGCCTGGGCTGGCCACGCTCTTCGCCAACTTTCAGGTCTTTCTGCTGGCAGCCTGGGGCATCATGTTCCTGCGCGAAAAGCCGGGCCTGCGCTTCTTTGCCGGGATCGCGCTGGCCATGGGCGGGCTGTTCGCCATCGTGGCCCCGGCCTGGGCCAGCGCCGGGGCGAACTTCCAGCTCGGCGTAATTTTCGGGCTGTTGTCCGGCGTGTTCTACGCCGGGTTCCTGCTGACGCTGAACCGCAGCCTGGCCGTGTGCGGCGAGGGCTCGCAGCTGGCCTGCATGACCGCCAACTCGCTCATGACCGCCGCGCTGCTCGTGCCCTTTGTTCTGCTGCGCGGCGAGACCCTGGCCCTGAGCCTGGGCATGCCGCTGCTGCTCATGGCGGGCTACGGCGTCACCTCGCAGTTCATCGGCTGGGTGCTCATCAGCCGGGGCCTGCGCGACACGCGCACCTCCCTGGCCGGGCTGATCCTGCTGTTGCAGCCGGTGCTGGCCTATGTCTGGGATCTGACGATCTTCTCGCGGCCCGCTGGCCTGGCCGAGCTTCTGGGCGTGGCCGCCACCCTGGCCGGCATCGGCCTTGGGGCGCGCAGGCGATAGCCGGGGGCGAGACCCCGACGCAGCGCCCGCCCCGACGCTCTCCGCTGCGCCGCGCAATGCAACACCGCAGCCCGCAACGCCTCGCCTCGCGCCCCCGCAACCCGCAATCCGCTGCAAGGCCTGTGCTTTTGGCGTGGACACCGGAGCGCCCGGTTGCGTTGCGAAGGGTGCGGCAAGGGTCGCCGGGTGTCACGGAAAGTGACAGGATATGGCCAGATGCCGCGAGAGAAAGTCAGACCCGCAGGCGTCGCACACCGCAGGGCTCCGCACTCGAAGGGTCTGCACACCCCGCCGGGCCGCACTCGCCGAAAGGCGCGGGCCGCCCTCTTCCTTACGGGTACCTCGGCCTGGAGCGCAGCAGGGCCAGGAACTCCACCGGGCCGCCGTCGCGCAGGCGCTCGCCGTTTTTGCGCCACAGGGCCTGCAGACCCTCGGGCAGGCCTGGGCTGGCGCAGGGGAAATCCGGGCACAGGCCGCAGAAGCTCACGCCCCGCTCCATGGCGCAGGCGCGCACCCCGCAGTTGCCCAGCAGGCACCCGCCCTCGCGGCAGCCCTGGCACGAGCCCTGGGCCAGGAACTCCAGCAGCCGCGCGAATTGCGGGTAGTCGGCCAGGGCCGGGTTCATGGCCGAGAGGCGCTCGGCATAGACGGCGAAGTTGGGGCCGAGCAGGTCGGACAGGTCGCGGGCGTGGCTGCGGATGGCGCCGCCGACAAAGGCCAGGCAGCCGCCGCAGTACAGGCCGCAGGGGGCCACAAGACGCGTCAGCTCGTGTTCGGTGGGCGGTGTGTGCTCGGGCATGGGGCCTCCTGAAGGGTGGTTGGGGCAGACGCACATTTTTGCACGACTTGGGGCCGGAGTCCAGATGCCGCCCAGGGCCGGGCTGGTCAGGCCGGGCTCGACGCTGGGCCTGCGCGGTTTTGTGGACGCGTTCGGTCGCAGGTGCGCGAACGCTTCCTGCGGGCGGCTCTGGAATGACCACCCGGACCCGAAGCTATTTGTGGCGGAATATCTCCTGTCGCTCCCGGCGGCAAGAGGCCAGGGGCCCGAACAGGGTTTCACCTGGCCCTTGCCGTGGCGGGGCGAACCGATCAGGCTGTCAGGCAGGCACGCAATACCCGATCAGACCATCAAGCAGGCCGGGCCGAACAGGCTGGGCCGATCAGGCAGGCCGATTGGCCAGGACCACCCCGGCCAGGACCATGGCCCCGCCCGCCGCCAGGGACAGACCCACGCTCTCCCCCAGCAGCGTGCTGGACAACAGCGTGGCGAACACCGGCACGAGGTTGATGAAGATGCTGGCGCGCGGCGCGCCCAGGGCCTGGATGCCGTCGTGGTACCACAGGAAGGCCAGGCCCGTAGCGCCCACGCCCAGAAACAGCAGGTTGGCCCAGACCACGCCGCTGGCGGCCAGGGCCTGGGGAACAAGCCCGGTCAGGAGCGCGGGCGGCAGGAGCATGGCGTTGCCCAGCAGGCAGGACCAGGTCACGGCGGAAAGCGGCGGGATCTTTTGCACCACGCGCCCGCCGCCGATGGAATAGGCGGACCAGGCCGCCACGCAGCCCAGGATGAGCAGGTCGCCGGTGGACAGCCCGTGGGTGAACAGAGTGCGCGGGTCGCCACCGGAAAGGATCACCGCCACGCCGAGCAGGGACAGGGCGATGCCCAGGGCCTTCACAGCCGTGGTGCGCGCGCGCTCGACCAGCGCCGCGTACAGCGCCACGGCCGAGGGCACGCAGGCCACGATCATGGCCGCCCGGGCCGCCGGGATGCGCGCCAGGCCGGAGAAGAACATGGCGTTGTAGAGAAACACGCCGGTGAGGCCCAGAAAGGCCACCCCGCCCCAGGCCCCGCGCGGCGGCCTGGGCCAGCCGTGGCCGGCCCGGCACGAGAGCAGGTACAGGAACACCGAGGCCGAGGAAAAGCGCAGAAACGCCGCAGGAAACGGCCCCATCTCCTGGGCCACGTAGCGCCCGGAGACCCAGGTCGCGCCCCACAGGGCCATGCAGGCCGTCAGCTTGGCGTAGACCACAAACCCGGCGCGCTTCTGGCCCGCCGCAACCCCCTGGCTCATTGCCGCGCGCCTGTGGTGGCGTTCGCCTGGCCGCCGGGACCGCCCCCGGTATCGCCGCCGGAATCTCCGCCGAAGGCGTCCGCAGGCAGCATGGCGGCGGCGCGCACCGGCGAGCCGTCGGCCCCGAGCACCGGCAGGCACACGAACACGAAGCCCGCTGGCGGCAGCTGCTCCAGCCCGCGCAGGTTCTCCACGATGACCAGCCCGGCGGACAGGAGCGCCCGGTGCGCGGGCAGGCCGTGGGCCTCAAGGGGGTCCGCGCTGCCCGCGTCCAGCCCCACGCCGGAGAGTCCCTGCCCGGCCAGCAGCAGCGCGGCCCCGGGCGTCAGGTGCGCGCCCTGGGTGTAGTAGCCAGGGTCGCCAAAGCGCGCCCCGTCGCCCGTAAGCAGCAGCGCAAAGGCGGGCTGCTGGGCCCGCAGCCAGACCAGGTGGGGCAGGATGTCTGCGGCGGTCACGGCCAGGCCGTCCCGGCCCCGCACGTCGAGCACCACCCCGGCCCCGGCGAAGCGGCACAGGGGCAGGTCGGCCAGGGCCGCGCCGTCCTCCAGCACGTAGGCCGGGGCGTCCACGTGGGTGCCGCTGTGCGCGGGCAGGCTCGCCAGGTGCGAGGCGTAGCCGTCCGTCTCCAGGCGGCCCATGGGCGTCAAGGACACCGGCGGGTCGCCCGGAAACATGGGCATGCCCGACCGCACCGGCCAGGACAGGTCGATAATCTGGATTTGCGTACGCATACTGACAATCTACTCGGATTCCGGCAGGGTTGCAAGTAGGGGACGGGCGCCCGCTTTGCGGCTGATGCCAGCCTCCCGGCGCGCCTTTGCCAGGGGCATGACAAGCCAGGCCGGATGCGGTAGGGGGACGGCCATGGGCAAACCGCTGAAACTGGTGCACGTGATCACCGGGCTGAACCCCGGCGGCGCGGAGACGTGGCTGACGCGGCTCTTGCTGCGCCTGCCGCCGGAGCGCTTCGCCACCCAGGTGGTCAGCCTCATGGACGGCGGCGCGCTGGCCGGGGTCATCCGCTCCATGGGCGTGCCGGTGACCAGCCTGGGCATGGGCCGGGGCCTGCCGGACCCGCGCGGGCTGTGGCGGCTGGCGCGGCTGCTGCGCGAACAGCGGCCCCAGGTGGTCCAGACCTGGCTGTACCACGCCGACCTGCTGGGGCTTTTGGCCGCGCGGCTGAGCGGCTGCGGCGCGGCGGTGAGCTGGGGCCTGCGCTGCGCATACATGGACCTGGCGCGCTACGGCCTGGGCACGCGGCTGACCTTGCGCGCCTGCGTGGCGCTCTCGGCCTGGCCCGAGGCGGTGACGGCCAATTCCCAGGCCGGGGCCGACCACCACCTGGCCCTGGGCTACCGGCCCAGGCGGCTGAAGGTGCTGGAGAACGGGGTGGACGGCGCGCGCTTTTGCCCGGACCCGGCGGCCCGGGCCAGCCTGCGCCAGGACTGGGCGCGGCAGTGGGGCCTGGCCCCGGATGCCCCGCTCATCGGCCTGGTGGCGCGGGTGGACCCCATGAAAGGCCACGCGGTGTTCTGCCTGGCGGCCCAGGAGCTGCTCAAAACCAGGCCCGAGGCCCGGTTTCTCTTCTGCGGCGCGGGCACGGAGCCGGGCGCTGCGGAACTCGACGCGCTCATCGCCCGGCACGGGCTGGGCCAGGCCGTGGTGCGCCTGGGCCGACGCGAGGACGTGGCCCAGGTTTACGCGGCGCTGGACGCGCTGGCCCTGCCGTCTTTGGGCGAGGGCTTTCCCAACGCCGTGCTGGAGGCCCTGGCCTGCGCCGTGCCCTGCGTCTGCCTGGATGTGGGCGATGCGCGGGCCATGTGCGGTCCGGGCGGGTTGGTGGCGCCGCGCGCGCTGTCCGGGCCGGAGGCCAAGGCGGCGGACCGGGCGGGCTTTCTGGTCCGGGCTCTGGAGCGCATTGTGGACTTGCGGCCTGCGGAGCGTATGGCCCTGGGCGAGCGCGGCCGGGCCCATGTGTTGGAGCGCTACGGCCTGGACCGCGCCGTGGAGCGCTGGGCCGCGCATTTCGAGTCCCTGGCCGACGGCCAAAAGACACCGCCCGATGTTCGCAGTATCGACTGAAATCATACATACTCACGGCAATCGATAGCTTATCGATATCCGGCGGTTCTCCGCTCTGGCAGGGCTTGGGGCTGCGGCCCGGCTGCGCAGGACCGAGGCGCGGTTCAGGCCCTTGGCCGGGTGGTCGTGGCCGTCGGTCCAGATGGAGTCCGGCCCGGCGGAGGGGTTGCCGAAGGGTTGGCGGGCGGGCCAGGCGCGACTCGCAGCCTCCCCAATTGCCCCTGGCGGACGGGCCAGCGGACAACACGGCGGAGGGTCCAGCCGTGGCTTGCGTCGGGCTCAGTCGCGGGCAGCGGACAGTCAAGATGTGAGCCAGGCGCGGTCCAGGGCAGGCTTGCGTCCGGGCCGGGCCTGTAGCGCAGGCAACGCCTGTGGGCCATCGATAGCTTGCCGATGCCCGGCTATTTCTCCGGCCCGGCCTGGGGCTTGAAGCGGTAGCCCACCCCGCGCACGGTCTCGATCCAGTCCGCGTAGGGTCCGAGCTTGCCGCGCAGACGGCGCATGTGCGTGTCCACGGTGCGCGAGGTGCCGTCGAAGTCCGTGTCCCAGACCGTGTCCAGCAGCCTGTCGCGCTGGAGCACCCGGCCCTTGGAGCGCACCAGCTCGCGCAGGATCTTGTGCTCGGTGCTGGTCAGGCCCGCGTCCGCGCCGTCAATGGTCACGCTGTGGGCCTCGAAGTCGATGGCCAGCCCGCCCTGGCTGAAGCCGGACGCGGCCTCCCCGCTGCCCGGGCCGGAGCGGCGCAGCACGGCCTTGATGCGCAACAGCAGCTCGCGCGGGCTGAAGGGCTTGGGCACGTAGTCCTCGGCCCCCAGCTCCAGGCCCACGATGCGGTCCATCTCATCGCCCAGGGCCGTGAGCATGATCACCGGCACCCCGCGCGTGCGCTCGTCCTGCTTGAGCCTGCGGCAGACCTCCAGCCCGTCCATGCCGCCGGGCAGCATCACGTCCAGCAGCACCAGATCGGGCCGGGCGCGGGCGGCCAGCTCCAGGGCCCGGGCGGCGTCCCCGGCGGTGCGCACGGCGTAGCCCGCAGCCTGGAGGTTGTAGGCCAAAAGCTCCCTGGTCTCCAGGTTGTCCTCCACCACGAGGATGCTTTTCTGGGTCATCTGCGCCCCCTGCTTGAACAATTTGGCTCGGGTGTAAAGTCTTGGCCCGGCATGGCCGATAACTCAGGCAAGGGTGGAGAATAGCAGCGCCGCCCTGTGCGGGCAAGACCTGCGGCCACCCAGGCAGCACGACGCGGAGGGAGCATGTACTACCACGGATTCGACAAGAAATTTCCCTCTGGCAAGACCCCCTGGACCCCAGGGGACGACCAGCTGGTGGGCCTGCTCTTCTCCAAGATCGTCACGCGCACGGCCGTCTCCGAGGCCAAGGGCATGATCGACTCCCCGGCCCTGGCCGACGAAATGGCGCACAACCTGTTCGACCTGATGCTCTACATCAACAAGGACTTCCATTCTTGCTAGGCCGTGGCCTGGAGCATGGGCCGGGCGCAGGCGAAGCCGCCCTGGCAGGCCCGGTAGGCCTTGACCGCCTGGCGCATGGCCCGGGCCAGGGCGCACCCGCCCGTGGAGCTCCCGGCTTGGCCCGCACTCACCTGATCCACGCTCCCCTGATCCGCACTGGCCTGATTCGCACTGGCCTGATTACTGACCGGCCCCGCGCCGGAAACCCCCGCCCCTGATTCCACCGCGTCCGACGCCTGAGCCGCCGTCTGCTTGGCCTGTGATTGCCCGGCCTGGGCGTCTTCGGTTTGCGGCGCATCGGCTTGCGACGCATTGGCCTGCAACGCAACGGCCTGTGCAGACTCGACCTGTGCGGGATTTTGCTGCGGGGGCGCTGGCCCGGCCCACGGCCCGGCGGCCTGATTCGTCACATCCGGGCTGGCCACAAGCGGGCTGGCCGCAGTTTGGCGCGCTGCGGACTGGCCCGCCGCCAGATGGGTTGTCGCCTGGTCCTCCAGGGCCTGCCTGCTGGCGGCCTGCTGCCGGGCGCTGGCCCACAGGGCGCGCATGCGCGCGGCCTCCAGGTCCTGGGGGAAGCGGCTGGACGCTGACTCCTGGCCGCCCTGCCGCCCGGTCGCAACAGAAGGCGCAGGGTCCACCGGGGGCGCGTCCGGGTCCCAGAGCAGGCGGTCCGTGGAATAGGTCAGGCCAAAGGAGCCGACGCGCAGAGACACCCGGCGCGACAGCACCTGGGGCCGCGCGGCGGCAAGGGAAGAACCGGACGCTGAACGGATGGGCGCAGTCATGGCCGACTCCGGGGTTGCCCGGGCCTGCGGTCCTGCAAAAAAAGACCGGAAGCCGCGGGTTCCGCCCGCCGGTGCGCCGCCGATCATCATCGGTCGGCTCCCCCCTTATCCAGTGGGGTCCGTCGGGCTTCATGCGTCTTCCGTCCGTGGAAGCCGGGCGCGCACCGCCCCCTGCGGGAGCATAGCCTGCGCCATGTGCTAGCTGTAACCACACCGCGTCGGCTTGGCAAGCCCTTGCAGAATATTTTTTACGCCGCACGCCGCCCACAGATCGCCGCACACCACGCCCTGAGCACCGCGCCCTGAACACCGCGCACCACACGCCAAAGCCAACTGGTCCAAGCGCATCAAGAGCCTACGTATTGCTTTCGCCAGGGTGACGGGCTACAGTCTTGGCACCGTTAACCCCGGATATGCAACCATCAACCCTGGATGAGGTCCGAACCGATGAGTTACCGAATCTTGCAGAAAAAAATACTCATACCAGGGCAGACCACGCTCCTGGTCATCGACGCGCCGCATGTGGCCAAAAAGGCCAAGCCCGGCAACTTCGTCATCCTGCGCACCTCGGACAAGGGCGAGCGCATCCCGCTGACCATCGCCGACTGCGACGCCGAGGCCGGAACCGTGACCATCGTCTTTCTGGTGGTGGGCAAGAGCACGGCGGAGTTGAACACCTTTGAGGAAGGCATGAGCCTGCCCGACTTCTGCGGACCGCTGGGCAAACCCACGCACATCCACAAGCAGGGCACGGTCATCTGCGTGGGCGGCGGCACCGGCGTGGCGGCCATGCACCACATCGCCAAGGGCCACGCGAGCGCGGGCAACCACGTGGTCGCCGTCATCGGCGCGCGCAACAAGGACCTTTTGCTCTTCTGCAACGAACTGGGCACCTTCTGCCCCGAGGTGCTGGTCGCCACCGACGACGGCAGCTTCGGCCACAAGGGCTTTGTCACCGAGGTGCTGAAAAAGCGCCTGGAAGAGGACAAGGACGTGAGCGAGGTCGTGGCCATCGGGCCGGTGCCCATGATGGAGGCCGTGGCCAAGGTCACCAAGCCCTTTGGCGTCAAGACCACGGTCAGCCTGAACTCGATCATGGTCGACGGCATCGGCATGTGCGGCGCCTGCCGCTGCACGGTCGGCGGGGAAACGAAGTTCGCCTGCGTGGACGGGCCCGAGTTCGACGGGCACCAGGTCGACTTCGGCGAGCTGCGCATGCGCCTGGGCCAGTTCAAGGCCGAGGAGCAGGAGTCCATGCAGCTGTTTCAGCACAAGTGCCAGTGTGGGGAGGGCAAGTAGCATGGACACCAAACCCGAAAAGAAAGTCATCAAGAAGATACCCCGCACCGAAATGCCCACCCAGCCGCCCATGGTGCGCATCCGGAACTATCTGGAGGTGGCCCTGGGCTACACCGACGCCGAGGCCAAGGCCGAGGCCGCGCGCTGCATCCAGTGCAAGAAGCCCCTGTGCCGCAAAGGCTGCCCGGTGGAGATCGACATCAAGGGCTTCATCGGCCAATTGCAAAAGGGCGACCTGCCCGGCGCGTACAAGGTCCTGCGCGACTACAACTCCCTGCCTGCGGTCTGTGGCCGCGTGTGCCCGCAGGAGACCCAGTGCGAGGGCGAGTGCGTGCTGGGCAAGAACCCGGACAAGACCGGCGGGCCGGTGTGCATTGGCCGCCTGGAGCGCTACGTGGCCGACACCTTTGCCGCGCGCCTGGCCAAGGGCGACTCGGCCTGTCTGCAGATCACCGGCGAGGCCGCCTGCCGCATGGAGCGCCCGGAGCTCAAGGTGGCCTGCATCGGCGGCGGGCCCTCCAGCCTGACCGTGGCCGGATACCTGGCCGCGCTGGGCATCAAGGTCACCGTGTTCGAGGCCCTGCACGAGGTCGGCGGGGTGCTGGTCTACGGCATCCCGGAGTTCCGCCTGCCCAAGGGCATCGTCCGCCGCGAAATCGACGCCATGAAGGCGCTCGGCGTGGAGTTCAAGACCAACTGGGTGGGCGGCAAGGCCATCCTGGTGCAGGAGCTGCTGGACCAGGGCTACAAGGCCGTGTTCCTGGGCGTGGGCGCGGGCCTGCCCCAGTTCATGAACGTGCCGGGCGAGAACAACATCGGCGTGTTTTCCGCCAACGAGTACCTGACCCGCGTGAACCTGGGCCGGGCGTACGACTTCCCCAACTTTGACACGCCCATCTTCAAGGCCGACAACGTGGCCGTCATCGGCGGCGGCAACGTGGCCATGGACGCCGCGCGCACGGCCCTGCGCCTGGGCGCCAAGAACGTCTACATCGTGTACCGCCGCACCAAGGACGAGATGCCCGCCCGCCTGGAGGAGCTGGAGCACGCCATCGAGGAGGGCGTGCAGCTGCAGTGCCTGTGCGGCCCGCTCGAATTCATCGGCGACGAGAACCGGCGGCTCACGGCCATCCGCCTCCAGAAGATGTGCCTGGGCGAGCCCGACGCCTCGGGCCGCTGCCGCCCCGTGCCCATCGAGGGCGACACCGGCGAGCTCAAGGTCGGCCTGGCGGTCATCGCCGTGGGCACAAGGCCCAACCCCATCCTGCTGGAGGCCACGCCGGGCCTGAAGCTGAACAAGCGCGGCTACATCGAGGCCGACCCCGAGACCGGCGAGACGAGCATCTTTGGCGTCTTCGCGGGCGGCGACATCGTCACCGGCGCGGCCACGGTCATTTCGGCCATGGGCGCGGGCAGGCGCGCGGCCAAGGAGATCGCCCGCAGGCTGCTGGGCGACGAAGCGTAGGAGAGAGAGTTAGAGAAGAGAAGAGCCTCCGGCGGCCAAAGGCGGTATTATGGCGCAAACGCACAAAGTCATCCATCAATTTGATTGACCCGAATTTGGATTTTGGTGTATACTTATGTTATGGGAATATCACACTCAATCTCAAAACTCACCCGGCAGAAGGCTGAACGGCTCGGCGAAATCGCCAAGCACAACGACGCCATCAAACGCCTGCGGCAGGAGA